>WNGO01003326.1_pt1 | contig 11859 bp, 13 predicted proteins | sample 5400511 | NCBI WGS metagenome assembly WNGO01 (sample SAMN13153380, study PRJNA577476) | soil metagenome | isolation source: 20 cm soil or saprolite under Garry oak tree replicate 2 | place: USA:California | collected 2016-06-15
AGCTTGGGCACAACAATGAGCGGTGCTCTCAGATACCTTCTGTAGGACCTCAGGATCATGTATTTACAAACTACAACTTATTTGAGGGGAGAGGACCAGCCAGGAAAGCTACAACATTTGGCTACATTCTGCTACGTTCTGTTACGTTCCTATAAGTCACAGATTTCACATGGTCTAAGTTTCAATATCACTAGCATAGCTTGGGCACAACAAGGAGCGGTGCTCTCAGATACCTTTTGTAGGTCCTTAGGATCATATATTTACAAACTACAACTTATTTGAGAGGAGAGGACCAGCCAGGAAAGCTACGACATTTGGCTACGTTCTGCTACGTTCCTATAAGTCACAGATTTCACACAGTCTAAGTTTCAATATCACTAGCATATCTTGGGCATGACAAGGAGCGGTGCTCCCAGATAACTGGTGTAGGTACTTAGCATCATATATTTACAAACTACAATTCATTTGAGGGGAGTGGATGAGCCAGGAAGGCTGCAATGTTTTGCTACGTTCTGCTACGTTTGATGATAAGTCTTAGTCATACCATCAGGATTTTGGCCAAATTTGGATAAGGCTAGATAAAGCCTTAAAATAAATAAAAAATCTGTAATATTTCCAAGTCTGATACATCAATCGGCAATTCCATTTAAAGGACGGTAGGGTTGGCAAATTTTGCAATGTAGCCCAGAATTGGCATTCTCACAAGTATGGTATTATCTGAGCAGCTGGTATACAATGCTACCATGTCATGATCAGAAAAATAACTATGGTGATTCTGGACAGTTACCAAAAGAATTATGGAAAGCTGGCAACTATGTCTGGGCAGATAAGGGACGGTAGCTATGGCAGATTACATCACTGGTATCAGGATGATAATGCTGATCTAGCCTTGCCCAACCACATCAGCATTGATAAGTATGATAATCAGTTCAAAGAGTTGCAAAAAGCCACCTGCTATCCCAGGACAGATAAGAGACAGTAGTAATGGTAGATTACACCATAAGTAGCAGGATGGTAACATTGATCTAGCTTTACCTTGCCAATAAGTATGACAATTCTGAGCAATCAGTTAAAAGAGTTACAAATAACTGCCGGCTGTCGCAGGGTAGATAAAAGATGGTAGTGATGGTAGATTACATCACCTGCAGCAGGATGGTACCAGTGATCAAATAAACTAAGTAAGATTATTTTGGGCAATTGGCTAAAAAAATTATGAAACTGGCAATAGATCTAGCATTGGTAGACTACATAACTGGTATCAGGATGGTAATATTGATCTAGCCTTACCTTAACCAATAAGTATGATTATTCTGAGCAATTGGCTAAATGGGTTACAACAAGCTGCCAGGTGTGTCAGGGCAGATAAGACATGGTAGCAATGGCAGGTAACATCACTGGTATCAGGATGGTAATATTGATCTAACCTTACACAACCAATAAGTATGATGATTTAGGGTAATTAGCTAAAAGAGTTACACGAAGCTGCCAGCTGTCTCATGACAGATAAGAGATTAGCAATTCCAGACAGGGTGTTAATGTTGATCTAACTTTACCTGACCACATCATCACTGGTGCAAAGGTGGTTCTGACCATGTGCTGCCAAGTAGCCATGGCTTGTAAGATGTGCAAGTTTTAGAGTAATAGATTATGACCATCAGCCTGTTGATGGCTCACCATTGCATAGCAGAATTGGTACTTCCAATCAGCTATGTCAGGCAGCCTTGGCTTGACAAGACACACAATTTATGCTCCAGGATGGCAGAATATATAATTCTTATTGTATGTGGTGGTGGGAGAGGCAGGGGCCCAGCTCAAATCAGGGGAGGATGGTTTGCGAATGCGGATCATTGTGCAAATGCTGTACAGTTCCAGGAAAGAAAGCCCATGATGCAAGTGGCAGTAACGGATTAAACAATGCTGTAGAGCCAGAGCCAGAGCAGGAATGAAATCGGCTGTTGAGAAGACAAATGCAACCTGCTCGAACTATCCCCTAACTCAGTTGAATTCCGAACAATAGCAGATGCATCTTATCTGCATGCATCGTATTGTCAGTAGCGAGAGCCTGAGGATCAACGAAGTTAAAAGAAACGTACGAATCTTCTTCGTCTGGTGTTGCGACTACAACGCGCTTTCGTTTGGATGATGCTGACGCCATCAAGGATGCCTTACTAGGGCGGGGATGGCGTATCGTCCCTTACAATGTGTCAGAGCAAGACAGAAAGAGCAGACCACGTCGTGTTGAGTTAGATACATGTTTATTTCCTGTTCTGTAAAAGTCTCGCGTAGCGCCGTGCCGTGTGCGTGTCATTTGTTCCGGGACATTCTGCATAGTGCCATGTTCGTGCCTCGCGTATGGCCAGGACCAGGAATGATGGATGGTTGGGGAAGGGCAGTTGCGAATGCGAAACGTTGTGCAAAGACTGTACGGTTCTAGTAAGGACTGTCGATAAGTTGGCGGCCACGTCCTCCTCCCTGGCTTGACCGACATCTATATCCAAATGGCACTGACTCAAATCGAGCATGATAACATGATTAGAGTTTCGTCGTGGAAACTCACCGACATCTCCTCGCACGATTCCAGGATCCGAGCGACGAGCGCATCCCGTCGTTGTTCGGCCGAGAACCGTGGAAGAGGGCGATTCGTGGATATAGGAGCGACCGGCAGTGGTGAGACCCGGTCCCGACGATGCTGATACAAATGCGTGAAAGCACAGCGTCATGGAAGCATAAAACTGTTATAGCTTTCGGTGAATTGGACCATTCCAAGATTTGGAGAGACCGCTGAGGCGAAGAGAAACGAGGCTAAGGTCTGTAACACCGATCGTGACGCAAAAGTACAATGCTCACCACATCGCTGATACTTAAAAACTCCTATTTCCCGGCGTTAGCTGGTCTGGTGGCATCTGCTGAACAAGGACGGGTAGTTGGTGGTAAGGAGAAGAGAGGAAAAAAGACGACAGGAGTGCATGTCCCGTGGCGCATAGCGCCTTGTGCGTGTCCTTTGTCCCGGGAAATTGCGCGCCTGGCCTTGAGTGTCTCGCGTATCGCCAGGACGTTAGTCGGCAAATGCCGTTTTGAGCACCGTGGTCTGCGCGTGTCACGGAGGATGTCTCTGGTAAAGGCTTTATTTAATCCGGAAGAAGCCGTCGAAGGGGAAGAGTCCGAGTCCGAGGTCATATTTTCTTACAGAGCCTCATATATGGCAGCACAGGCAACACTATTTTTGCATTGCAGTAAGTTTATCTCATCATTCAGCAAAGCACCTTGCCTTGTCACAACACCACCTGTGATCATTCCATCATGAAACCATACAATTCCATCCTGGATGCACGAAAAAGGGAAACGAGGACGAGACGGGCAGTACTATGCAACATCAGATCCGTTGATGAAGCATCAATGGTGTATGTGCTGCACAACGCGATGAGTCAAAAATTGACCGTAATAAATCTACGGACGTAGCGTTCGCAACGAGCTTTTCAAAGGCAGGGGCAAATGCATCTAGTCGGGCGTTGGCAGGATGTGACAAGACCATTTGTAAGCTGGGCATGATGTCGACGGTCGGCAAAATGGCTGGTTGGGTTTGCAGCCGTAGAGTGTGTCTCGCGTTTCTGTCGGGACGTTCAGTACCAGCCTAGCATATCGCGGCGGACGACGTAGGAGGGGAAATTTCGTAACTGTCTCGCGCATGGTCACTCTGAGTATATCGCGATGAGACAGCACGTGGTTAGGACTAAACCGCCCATCGTCTAACGTTAGAGCGGGAAGACGTCGTGCGGAGCATACGTCGTGTTTCACCGTGTCCTAACTGCTTGAGTGTCTCACGTTTAGCCAGGACGTGCGTCGGAGCTGCCTCCTGTCGAATGCCCGAGCGAGGTCACGAGCGCAGACGTGCGTTGAATAGTGTAAATATATGACAAAAGGGATGGACTTACCAAACAGATTCAGCTGTGGTTCAAACCACGGTATCCGAACCGATATGTGATGGGAGCCTTACAACACGGCTGCGATCAAATTGAGTCGGCAGTAATGCACGTGACAGCACCATTAGTTCTAGATACGGGATGGGCGGGAACGATAGACTCGCCGAATAGATTCAATGCAGTGAGGATGATCTGGGACGGTCTCGATCGTGCAGGAGCACCACAGGTGTCTAACCCTTGGAGTCCTTGCATAGCTGGATTACGGGGGAAACTGATACTAACTTGGAGGCGACGGGTCAGATTTCAGGAGCTGGACTAGCCACACCATGTTAGGTTTGGAGCAAGAGAAGAAAAGAAACTCAAACCACTTCGTCACGGCAGCAGCCCCCTGTCAATTGTCCAAACAAGGACGTAAAGCCTTTATGGATAATGTCAAGAAGCGACTCGATGTAACCGATCACCAAGTTTGTGTTTCCCTCCCACGAGCAACACGTTAGGTGGACGGGAGTATGACCGCCCTGACCTGACTGGACGACCTGAACACCCAGCACATCAGCAAGTTCTGAATGGGTGGCCACCTTTAACTTCACTTACAACTCCTTAGCATTTAAGAGACGAGGGGAATAGAAGAATCTGTTGGGTACAGTTGCAGAGTAATGAGGTAGGAGAATCATTTATGGACCCATTCAACACTGCGTCGTAAGTGGGCAGAATATACAGGAACAAGTTAACCAAACTCTGTGTCTCCAGCCTCCCGACTCATTTTTCTTCTACAGGGTCGCCTTGAACGCATGGTGTACATAAAATGAAGGACAGACAGCTCACCTAACTAACAAGTGTGGTCGCACGTTGAAAATGAAATATCCGTGAGCTGTAAATACATGACAAGAAAAAATGACTTACTGAACAGATTCAACTGGACGATATAACGAATGCAGCAAATCATGCGAACCAGAATGCGCGATGGTGGTGAGGGAGATGCTGTTACAATGGTGGTTAGATTGGATAGAAAAAGCTGATATCCGATGGGAGCCTTTTAAACCTCACGGATGCGGTCAAATTGAGTGGGCGGGCTGGAGTGACAGGGCCCATTGGTTATGGATGCGGGACGGGCGAGAACGATAGACTTACCGAATAGATTGAATCAATGCAGGTGCGGATGGTCTGACACGCGTACGGCCGATTATAACGGAAATAAGGAATTAAAGGAATCGGTTAGCGTGCAAGATGCAAATCTATAAAGAAGGGAACGAACCGCGAGAAAGGCACGAGCTGACAAATGCTGACAAATGCTGACATAATAATTTATGTAAGCTTTACTTAAGCACACCTTGCGCGGCAACGTTATGCATATCGCGCCCGCACCCCGTAGCGAAGCGTAGGGGTGCAGTAACACAGTTCAACCCCCCCAGGCCCTCCACATATCGGTGAGGAGCCCCGACAGGGGCGACCCCCCCTGCCCGAAGGGCAGGCGAGGCTTTGCCTCGTTGGGAGAAATAGAACACTTAGAAGGAACGGAATGGGATGCGTATTTCATGCAAAGAAAGTTGGAGAATGCATTTAAGATGCTCGAAGCCGAAGTCACCCGCCACCGATACACAACGCCAGCATGAAAGCGAACGACGTGGTACTGGACTGGACGTATTGAAAGTAAAGCTTCTAAATTCTATTGAGCAACGTTCTATCGCGGTGGTAAAGAATTGGAGCGACCAGTCAGCTTGCGAGATGCAAATTTAGTAAAATAACGTACTCAAGTCACTATGGATCGTACATCCAATTCAGGAGGAAAAGGCCATATCCGTCGCATGAAGTCGCTGCTGGGGACAAGACAACTCGGCTTGGACGCATTCAGGGAGGACTGCGAGGGTGTTGAAGATTGAAAGAGACGCTGGAGGCTCAGGTTACATACCTCGACCGTGTTTTTGGCAGTCGCTGATGCTCCCGACGATTCTTCCGCTGTGTTAGCAGCAATCCACGTCGTCATTCACAACTGCAAGAGCTTCAACGGCATGAGGAACTGTTCATAAACCATGAAATCTAACCTGTGGATGAACCAGTAATAGAACTTGGACATTCAGTTGCAGTTCAGGTGTTACATTCCGGCTTGAAAACCAATTCACAACCTGGCTTCCTTCTAAGGAACCGATCATAAGCAACACAACAAAGTGTGCATGAAATCTAACCTGTGAATGAACCGTTGAAGCAAGATGGTGCGCATGTTCGATTGAGAAAGGGTGACCCGAGAGTCTAGCCCTTGGGAGCGACGCAACGTCTAACTCCTGTGGTTTCTGCGCGGCGATCTTGAGGACGACATAAGAGGGAGGTGAAGTGAAAAGAGGAGAGCAGTTGACTCGGTACTGTCACGGTTGAACATGTGGCAACGTGACTGGACAGTGGAATCTCTCATTCGCTCTCTTAGGCTCTCTTAGGCTCTCTTTGTCTCTCTTTGTCTCTCTTTGTCTCTCTTTGAATTTCTGACGGGCTCATTGGCTGAGCGACTTTCCGAGGCAAGCAAGTTTCTTGCCGATGCTTGATGCAAGACTTATTGTCAAGTGAGGACGAACGGGACTCGGGGGGATGAATCGGATGGCAATTTTGACGAGACTTTCTTAGTTGAGGCATACTTGACCATGCCAGAATAAATGGTGCCACTTCTGATTGCGTACTGTATGGCAGTCACAGTGATAAGATATCATTTGTTGAGCAAAGTTGGACCAACTGCCACTGTCAATTAACAGCGAATGGAAGCCGCGGTCCGTCACCGCCCCCCCCCCAGCACCCAAGGACGACGATCCGCAGCGCCAAGGGGCGCAGCGTCCGTATCACCCACTGTTGAAGTCCGATGTCTCATATGGCCGTTCGTGGTGTGTCAATATCCTTTGTACCGCCCTATTTAGCTATGAACTCACGTTTCTAAGCTTAAAAAAGACTTATCTTATCCTGGCCACCCCTTGAACCTTGCTTCGAGAACCGCAACATGGGGGAGGTCGTCGAATGCTTAATCAAGAAAAACCTCATGTTCCCTGTCGCTTTGGATCAGACCACAAAAGCATGGGAAGGCATCGATGCTGCATTTCAAGATCACCTCTCCGCCCACGGATTTGACCTGAAGCGCCACGACGGCGACGATGGCAGTGACTTCAATAAACTTTGGGACATTATGACAAAAAGGAAAGCAGGAACAAAATCAGATACTCAGGGTGAAGCCAAGACTGCAAGACGTTCAACATCGATCGAATTCGTGAGCAAGGAAGCAACTTACAAAACGAAACGAACAAGCCTCCCTTCCTGTTTCTTGGTATGGGTCCATCTCATAATATTTTGCTGTCATCTCACCAAAGGTCCAGTCCCAAGTAGTCAGTTGGGGATACGCTTTACAGGCCAAAATCTGACCTTCAAGACGAGAACAATGAATGGCCCAGACGTTTCTCTATGGGATATCATCAAATTCTTTGGCGAGAAGACGCCCGCCGGCTTCCAGAGAGCAGTGACTTCTCCAGCAACCTTTCAGAACTATCGCACGTGCTACTTGCACGTTCAATCGTGCATCCGAGCGGTAGAAACCCGTCGAGAAAACCTCAGCGTGGATGACAGGGCATTTCTGGAGTTGCTGGAGAAGCTGTTAAACACAGAGTACACCAAGCTGGACACCCTCATAGCGTCGCAATATGGGCGACTTAAGGACTTCCAGGTGAGGGTCGTTGTGCTGAACAACACATTAAAAACGCAGTTGAAGAGAACGTACGCCCAAGCTGGTATGTAAAAAATGATCTTAAGAATATGGACATAATGCATGTACTTAAGCAGATATAATGGACTCACCCCTTCCTGCCCCTGGGTTTGAAGGCGTGGATTTGAGTCGTCGAACTGACTGGCGGAAACTGACGAAGCTTGAATGTATAGAGAAGCCCGGTTTGACTGAAGAGCAATTCTTGGGCTTGTTCGTCGTGTGGGCTCATCACCACACATCTGTTGTTCCACAAGCATCACTGTAGGCCGGATACGGTTGACGATTCTGGGTCAGAGCTATCTGACAAGGAGTAACAAAGCGCAGGGTAGAAAAACCGTCGGCATCTGGTTCAAATTTCAAGGATTGTCACTTGGGTCACGTTTTAGTATACCTGTTCGTAGTTCCAAGATTTTACCACTTCATTCATTTCTAGACCACATACCTCAATAGTTTATCTGATTTATGCGTGTAAACGCATCCAAAGTCCAGAGGGTAACGGCCCCCGAGTAAATGCTGACTAAAAACAAAATAGAGGGTGAGGCACTAAGCACTGAACCTGGCTTTTCGAAGCAGAGGTAATCTGTGCGGCTACTTGGAGATGCACGCCTTCGGTTGAGAAAGGGTGACGCGAGAGGCTGACCCTGAGTACCATGAAAGGGTATAACAATCAGAGTATGATGGCTGCTCGGGCCTGGCGAAACGATCGCTAGTCGAGCAGCTGAGTGCAGGCCTTTTCCACTGGGTTCGGAATTGGCGAAATAGATAAAGATTGAACAGTAGGAGGAGCCATGAAGACTAGCCGGCGGCACACTGCCAATACCAGAGATGACAAAAACAGCAATGACTCTTCTATGTGTGAATCAAGAAGCGCACTGGATTGGATGATGTGTCTGAACTCTGGATTAAGAGATCTGACGTGGTTGACCCACTAGTAGTACGGAGGGAGTGTAGTAGGGCAGCGAGCTCAAGGGGTGACGAGTGGTCACGCGTGACGTATTGAGCGAACGCGCAAGCCAACGCGAAGAACGTCGGATGGGGGGAGAACGAGGCGATATTGTGACCGACCGTATAGAGCAAAATGACAGAGGGACGCGTTGGGGTACTTTCTATCATGGAGATACGAAATTAAAATGATCGGCTAGCGTGCGAGGCACGAATTGAGAGAAATGGAGCACTTATGGGCCCGGTGATAGAAGGAATGGCACTGGATGCGTGTTTCATGCATAGAAAGTTGAAAGTTGCATTGGAATAAAGAAAAGAGTGAGAAGCCAATGGTGGAGGGGTCGTATGCGCCGAATAAGGGAGAATGTGCCGCCAACATGGCAGCAACGTCAGCAAGAAAGCGAAAGACGTGGTATTGGGGCTGGACTTATTAAGGGGAATGCTTCCGAATTCCATTCAGCAACTTTCTATCGCGGAGATACATAATTAAAGGAATCGGTTAGCGTGTGAGACGCAAATTGAGAGAATGGAGCCTGGTGATAGAAGGTTCGGCACTGGATGTGTTTTCGAATCGCAAATAGAAGCTTGAAGGATCCATGGGAATGAAGAGAAGCCAGTGGTAGAGGAGTCGTATGCACCGAATAAGAGAGAACGTGCTGCCGACGCAGCACAACGTCAGGACAAAACCAAACGATGCGGTATTTGGGCTGGACATATCGAATGGGCTTCTGAGTTCCATTGAGCAACTTTCTATTGCGGTGATACAGAATTAGAGTGACCGGTCAGCTTGCGAGACGCAAATTTAGCAAAATGACGTACTCAAATCACTATGGACCGTTCCAGCCTGGACCAGCTTGGCAGAGAGTGCTGGGAACGGGGTGAGCTGCAAATTGCCTTGACACTACGGGAAAGCAGCCGATTCAAGCCTGATCTCTGGGAGACATCCAATTCAGGACGACCTCGATTCCAACGCCACTCTTCCACCAGGAGGGCGTCAGGGGAGGATTCTATTAAATCGTTGGAAGGTGAATGCTTGCAAGCATCACATTCATGTAGTCGAATATTGTAGTACTCCAAAGGCTTCAGAGGTCGCTGCTGCGGACGAGCTCGACTTGGATGCATTCAAGGAGGACCTACGAGGGTGCTGAAGAAAAAGGCGCTGGAGGCTCAGGTTCCATACCTCGATAGCATTGCCGATGCTCCCGACGATTCCCCCGTTGTGCCAGCAGCAATCCACGTCGTCGTCATAGGAACTTCAATGGCGTGAGGAACTGTTCATAATAGCAAGAGAGCATAAAATCAACCTGTGGATGAACCAGTAGAAGAGTATGGACATTCGATTGCAGTTCAGGTGTCACATTCCCAATCCACGACTTGGAGCCTGAGGAACCGTTCATAAGCGATACAATAAAGAGCGGCATGGAATCTAACCTATGGATGAACCGTTGAAAGAGATGAATTTACTCACCACTCAGCCATAGAACGTAAGGGGTCAATGTCATCCACGGGCGCCGTTCTGATTTGTTCCCAAAAATCTTGCTCCTCCAATAATGTCACATTAAGCGGGCCATTATCATTTTCCACTTTGGCGTTGAACATGGAATGAGAGTTGACAGCGACCGTGATCTTTAACGGCCTCATCAGAATCTGGTTTTCGTGATCGACGGCGGGGTCGATAACCTGTGTGGGCACACTTGGCATGTTCAACTTTTAATTGCGGCGAAAACTGGCCGCAACGACGCCGCAACCCTGCGTAAGGACTGCGCTAAAGGCATCCAATGTCGCAAAATCGATTGCAAAGTCCGAATCGCCCAACCCTATATCGGTGGGGCCCTTTGCAGTAAAAGCGTGCATAGATAAATTGTCATTCTGGTTTCGTACTGTGACAACAGCGTGCAGCAGTGTGATAATCTGGGCGAATTTGTCCATTTTCTCGGGTGGGGGGGAAGTGTTCTCTTTCTTGTCTTTAGGCTTAGCGGCGATAGAAGTGTCGTTCATTGCAGTTTTGATAATCTTCTTAACAGAGGACATGTCTGCAATGAGTTTACGTGGGTCGCTGAAACTATGTGGTTAAGACAAAAATGGAACAGAAGTCAGTCCGACTCACGAATGCAGTTGTTAATGACCTATTTAGTACCAAGCAAGAACGAGAGTTGGCAATAGTATGACAGCTGAATGGAGTGGGGGGATTACCGTCACTACTAAAACGAAAATGGTGCAAATGTCGCTCTTGCTTACCGTGATTATTGCAGGTGTTGGGCAGCGCCGAGTTGGAGGGATAGTTGACGATGATGATGCTGCCTCTTCGAGAATACGGTGATTTGAAGGGAACTTGAAACGGCACGAAAATTTCTATGACCCACCTTAGCGCCGGCCGTTCAATATTCAATGGTGACCTAATGGCACAGAGCGGTGAAAGTCGACGATAATACTTCCAAGACAGAGCGTTGGCAGGAGAGATGTCCCGACTGAGGGAGTAGTACCGTGAGCCAGTCAAGTTAAGGTCATGGCCCGGGAGTTGAAAGCGTGCCGAGTAGCGACCCAACTTTCGTCCGAAACAATGCTAGCCGTGAGAAACAGCGCATCGTGTGTACAAGCTCTGGCAAAGTCTGCGTACTAGTTCAAGTTCAACCGAGTCCTAGTAAGGCGTCCCTGCACCCGCACTATCCAGGCTCGATCCAGGATGGCGATGAGAGTCCCTGTGTTCAATTCAATGGCCGTAAAATTACGTCTTCATTACGTCTTCACACCCGTCTTTCAGAACGGAAGTGATCCATCGATGATTCATTGTGATCACTTCTTATCCAGGAGGCCGGAAAGTCTGTTCAACTCTGTTACCCATGGCCCTCTATGAGATAGCAAGATTGGCATGAGCAACACAATGCATTGACCCCAAACTGAAGGAAAATAGAGTAGAATCTTATGTAAACAATCGCTTGAATGTATTAATGCGGCAATGATTAGTTAGGCTGGAGATAAATCATGACAACCATCTTTGGGATCAACTTTGAAAACTTGAATACGGTGATCAAAAAATGAGATTTGAAAATTTAGGCTAAGAAAGGCTAAGACACTATTACAATAAAAAGAAACTAAGTGTCTGGCAATGTTCTTGGAATGATGGCTGCACGACCGAAATATCGAAAGTAACTCTGGGTGTAGAATCTGGCAAGAGCGTATTCGTAATGTAGCAGCTCGTTCTCCGGGGCCTCTGCTGTCGGTGTTGGCAGGCGCGCTACATGATGTCGATGATAATCGTCCCATTCA
>WNGO01003903.1_pt1 | contig 11857 bp, 21 predicted proteins | sample 5400511 | NCBI WGS metagenome assembly WNGO01 (sample SAMN13153380, study PRJNA577476) | soil metagenome | isolation source: 20 cm soil or saprolite under Garry oak tree replicate 2 | place: USA:California | collected 2016-06-15
CCCTTGTCGTCCTGCTGGATACCCGGCTTTGCCGGCTCAGGTGTTGCCGCCGTACCCATCAGACTAGACAGCCGACCGCCGCTCTTCTTCACTGCCGTGACCGCAGCCTCGGCAGCCTTGTCGAGCAGGGATGGATCACCCCACTTGAACCGATTGGATGTGGTGCCCCAATCGAACGCACCGCCAAGTTCGTTCTCGCCGAAGCAGATATGCTCGCCATCCAGTGGAACAAAGACAATCGCGGCACGATGGCCGATCGTGTTCGTGATTGCCTGATCCGTAGTCGATGAACGCAGCCGACCATAGAAATCTTCCGGGTCGCTGTTGGCGAGATCGAATTTCTCCAACATCATCGGGAAGATGAACTTCTCCCAGAGATTGTACTCATCGGTGTGGCCGCTACCGGGGACGGAGTACTTCGGGAAGTCACCTTCGAGATAAACGGCGAGGATATCCTCCGGAGCGCTGCCTTCCACCGCCATCTGAAACACGAACGGCTGTAGATCATCCTCAGCGTTGAACTGATCAGTCTCGTTGCCGAGCTTGATCACCATCGGCACATCCTTGCAGGACTCAGCGGTTGCAAAGAGTTCGTCGAGGCTGAGTGTCTTGACCTCGGCGGAGTTCTCGAGAACCGGGTTCTTGTTACCATCCTTATCTTGAATGGTGATACCGAATGTCTTTGGACAGTTCTTCAGAGCCTCCTGAAGATAGCCCTTCGGTATAACGTGACCGGGTAGCTTTCTGATAATGACGGACGTATTCATGGCCTTCCTCTCATGCCGCTGTACGGCGTTTGCCCACAACAACCCAAACTTTACGCTTGGATTTTACCGGTGAGACGGGCACACCTTCACCGGGCTTCGGCCCTGGACCGGGCTGAATGAATGGCAACGTCTTGTGGTTCTCGGCGACGTTGTGCAGAACCTTGTGCTTGATGCCGAGCTTAGGATGCGGAGGACGCAGCAGATCAAGCAAACGGAAAGCGACGCCGAAGCGCTTGCAATCTCGTTTGTATTCCTTGCGGGTGATATCACGCTTATGAAGCATATCCAGCATGAAGTCATGGACTTTGTCGGCGTAGATGCTCTCCAGCTGGGTACGGCGCTTCATTTCATCCTGTTCCCCGTTCGTTGGTCTGTTCTTACGCCATCTCCACAGCAACCACAGGCTGAGAGCGAGGGCTGCACAGCCTGCCTCGAAGACGACAAGCTCGGGGTAAGTTAGAATGAACGTACCGACGGTATCAACACCCTTGTTAAAGGTGTCTGAGATCGTCGTATCCTTTAACCATTCCATGGATTACTCCTTATCTAGACCTATGTCTATCAGGTAACGGATGTTCCTCATTCTGCTGTAGTTGTTAGTTACAGCAGCGAGTAGTTCATTATTTCTCTTGGTCAGATATGTAATGAATTCTTCAAGTGTCATCGTGCTCTTCATGAAGTTACATTCAGAACAAACGATGATGGTTCGACGAGAACCGGGAAACCTGCTCACAGCCCTGATATGATCTCTAGTTGGTGATAATTTTAAGTTACCAACAACCATCATACGAGTGCAATAAGGGCAAAGTTTTCCAGGTAGTTTTGTAGTTGCTCTCTCTGCTTTAGTAAATTTTATTACTCCACGTCCAGCCTGTGTTGCTTTCATACTCCCTCCATAGAAATGGCCACCGTGCTGAGGGGAGCAGCACGATGGCCTCTTCACATCGGTAAGCTGAACTAGCCGATGCTACGCCTTCCAACCCAATTAACCCTATCCATTTCCCAGCACATAATAAGTAACTCCTTGCTGGAAAATACAATGGATATACGTTCGATGCGTTGTTCAAGGTCTTTAATGACCAGCACGAACTTGGTTTTAGTTGGATTGAAATAGATCAATGACTCCTGAAAGATGTCAGGTGTAGTTGGTCCGCGAACGGACATGTCGCAGTCGGTAGGCATCATCAGCTCAAGCAATGCCTGTTGCTTTTGCTTCGCCGTTATCTTAGGCGGAGGACTATCCACGAATTGATTGTCCTCAAGCCCTCTGGCGTGAGCTGCATAATGCTGGATAGCCTCACGATTAGGTGGCTTAGGTGTACGACGTTGGTACGCCTTAGCCCATGCACGACGTTCCCTTGCCATCTTCAACCTCTTCTGTTGCATCGCTCTGTTTGCCATGGCTACCTCACGATGCCAATCCAAGTGAAACGAATAGCTGCCTTAAATTCCTCATAGACGGCAGGGCGATCACGCTCTTGACGGGATAGCATTTCGTCCATGAGCACTTTACGGGTAGGCAATTTCTTGTCTACGTCTTCCCCTAGTTCATTCTTTCCAAGCAATGCAAACCAAGCAGCTTGGGCTACCGCCTCGCGTTCACCGCGTAAACTCCGCTGTGCCAAGTACAACGAGTACACTACCTATGGTGAGACAAGCCATAGCGAATGCACCGAATGTCGAATGTGTGTCACAATCCATAGCAATCTCCCCTGTGTGTGCTGAAAACCTATCATTAACGCTTGACAATGGCGTTGGAGGGCTGTAGACTGCGCGTCTCCGCCGCCGGTTTGATATACCTTAGATACTACCGAAGTTTGATCCCCAGCCTAGCTGCTGCCAATAGGACATCACGGCGGTAGGTACGCAACTTGTTTCTGTCGTTGGACTTCTGTGCCGGGGTACGCGGATGACGAACAGCAACATGCTTTCTCAGCGCATTGCCGGTGGGGAAGGTCTCGGTGATACCGACCTGATGGCAGAACAGACAGAACCGCAGACGTTTAATCGTCATCGCTATCTCCATTAAACATCTGAACAAAGACAAGCTCACCGCTGGTCATAGACTCAACGAGATCAAGGTGATACTGCTCACCATCTACAATGGCAGACACCCTTCGAGCAGGCGTGTCACATAGCGAAGTATGCTTCGAGCTATGCATACTCTGTAGTAGTAGAAACAAATCCATCCAAGTCATCTAACTCTCCTTGAGGCAGCGAAGCTGCCGTAACGGAAGCTACGCTTCCTTGCCTATGTCATCACGTAGATCAGACAGATCAATGAACTTATCTGCCTGCCTCCTTAGTTCAGTACTAACCAAGCCCATGCTTGAGACAACGAACACCTTGAGGGTGAAGCGTTCCTGCAATTCCTTAACCATGATGGTGAAGTCTCCATCACCTGAGAACAGGTATATCTCCTGCACTAGATGGGCACACTTGAATGCATACGTCACGATGTCAACATCGACGTTGCCCTTGATCTTACGCACCATCTCGGTGATGCGTTCACCTCTGTCGTTGAAACGGGTGACTGGTTCATCCCATTCCTTTGTTGCCTTCGTGATACAGACGTAGCCGTTATGGCCAAGCCAGTCCACGGTCTTGCGAATAGGAGACTCAATCTCCTTATCCCGTAGTGCAGTGAAGTAATAAGCACGAAGCAGTTGCTCGTCCTCATTCATCAAGCTAAGCAACCTCTTGTAATCTACCCGTATACCAGTGGCACGGGCAGACTCATAGAGATTGCTGCCGTCGATCAATACTAGCCGCATGTTATCTCCTCAGTAAACGAATAAGTTCCTGCACCCATTCTTCGTCAGTCATGTGATGCCTCTACGTTTGTTGGTGTATATTCTCCATACTTACCAATACGATTAGGACCTTCATGGAAATCCCAAGCACACACCATCACAGGATCATCTTCCCCGTGTTGAAGGCTGTCGATGTAGATCATGTCTTTATAGCCGATCATGTTACTCGCATCAGGCCACACCACCTGCAATGGAATAGCAGGCACAGGAAAATGAGGTTCGCCATTCCCTGCTTGATACCGGGCACAGTAACCGCACTGATCTAGTCCTTGTGAGGCACAATGGGAGTGACCTGTTGGGCTATCAGCCCTGCAAACATACGGCATCATAATCTCCTAAGGCGTGAGTGTTTCACGAAGGGTGAGTAAGGCTCTCGGATATGGATGGGATGGCTGAGCCACTCAGGCCATCCTATTACACCGTTACGGTAGTCATCCCACACTTTCCAGTATGGGTCATCGACTATGATCTGCCTGACTTCTTCGAGGGTACGCTCGACGAAGCATCCCTCGACGTGGTTGCTGTTAACGCAGTCCCTAGGCAAGGGACGCCAGCCGCGATCAGTCATGATCCACATTAGGAACAGACCTTATCCCACTCGGAACCATCGTCATCGGTCAGGTCGATGAGAGGCATATTCATTTCCTCGTAGACTGCCTTGAACACAGCGAACTGTGACTTGGGTACGAGGTTAAACACATCGCCGGGATAATCGGTGCGACCAAGACGAACACGGTCGCCATCTTCGACGAAGTACAGCTTGGGCATACGCTCAAGCACTGTTTCTTTATTGAGACGTGAGGCAAGAGCAATGCCACGAGCTTCTCTGCCTTCTCTAGTTCTACCATCTATCTTAGCCATAATAATTCCCCTTCTCAAGTCAGACGGACAATTCCCATCTTACCTAAGTATAACATGGGTAACGGCTAAGTAAAGAAACTGTCTTTTGTTTTACTAATCTATCAATTACATCTTTAACCTGACGAACGATTTAGTAATCCATAAATAGACGTATAACCATCAGATATATAGCGCACGCACATGCAAAACCTATCATCAAACAGGCAAAGAAAAACCCCCGACCAGTGAAGGCCGGGGGTTGAGTTAGATCAGGGGATCAGGCTGCCTTGGGCAGCTTCTCCTTCTCGGTATCGTACACTGACTGGATGGTATCCATCCGGAACAGCTTGTTCAGACTGTCCCTGATACCGCCAAGGGTCAGGATGGATTGCTTGCCAGCATCGCCGGTCAGGTGCTTGAGCAGCAGCGCATAGTCGGCGCTGCCCGTCGCTGCCAGTGTCTTGTCAAGGTAGGAATGGAACACCATTCCTACCTTATCCATTGTCTCCGGGGTCTGGATGCTGTTCAGTGTCAGCGTGCCAGCCTTGGGAGTTGGCGTCTTAGCCGGTCGCTTCTCGGTCGCCTTGAGTGCGGAGTATGAGCTACCCTGTTCAAGCGCAGCCTTGGGGTTGAGACGCAGGAAGGCACCAATACTGTAGTGCTTCCAGTTCTTTTTGGGCGCGCCCTTGTCCTCAAGCAATACCTCGCCGGTGTCATCTTCCAGCGTAGCGATGCAACCACCGATGATGGTTTTGGTAGCTACACCATCAACCATCTGATAGACGGTCAACTCGTTAACCATGTCCATCTGCCAGATCAGCTTGACCGCTTCCTTATACGCCGCGCGGATGGTGACGCGGCGACCTTCCAAGTATTTCAGCCGGTCGTCAACCAGCTTGTGGTTAGAGTAGGTTTCCAGCCACTTCGCCGGAATGTCATCCATCCTGGCATTCTTCTGCGACGTGCGCTTGCAGTGCTCGATCTCGGTGCACACGTTCATGCCTTCCGGCGTATTGTCTGCCCACGTCACATAGAAGGACACTTCGCGGGGTTTGCTGTCGCCATCCTTCGATGGGTCTTTCCACTGGAAGATATCGCAGTTATTGTTTGCGACACCACCATCATTCCAGCGTGAGCCGGGCAACGGCAGCCCATCAATCTCTTCCGGCGTGAGGTTGTTCTCGATAGCCTTCTTCAGCTTCGCCGGGGTTAGCTTGTACTCCGCCTTGGCGTGGGCGCCAGTCACCACGGTCAGGTCGATAGCGGTGCCTGTCTTGTGAGCATAGCCCATTGCCTTAGCATGAACTGCCTCGCCGATGGACAAGGCTTGTTCGGTCGTCACTGTGTTAGCCGTCATAGCTTAGTTCCTCTCAAGTGGCGTGATTGCCACGTTGAGAGTATGCGCCTTTGATTATGGCAAGTCTAAGGCTTTGGCTATCTTTAGTTGCTTAGTCCTCTCTTTTCTTAGTTAGGAATATAAAGCCCTAAGTTTCCTTAACCACTTATAGTCCTAGTGCTAAGGATATTATCCTAGGTATTCTTACATAGGATAGTAATCACATAGGATTGGGTAGGATATTTCTCCTATAAGAGTCTCTATATATTCCTATGACATTATACTTACGAGCATAGGATATTACATGCTCTTGCATCTATTTACGGAAGCGGAGCTTCCTTCTCTTTCAACCTTGAAGTATTCGGTTTATCAGAAACGGGGATAAGGGGGAGTGGCCCCCTTCTTCCGGCGCAATGAATTGCATCCCATGAATATCTAATAAAATTTCTACAAAAATTTTATATGTTGTAATCTGTGACAATTAGCACACAACGTTTTTAAATTACTTATTGCATTGTTGAAGTGATTTTCATCAATATGATGTACATCTAACTGACAAAGATGTTTTGGTATAAAACCACAGTTTTCACAACAATCTTTCTTATATTTGCTTCTGTTACAAACTCCGCAAACTTTACGATATCCATAAGCTTTACCTTTATTTTCCTGTTTGTTCTTATTGCAAATTACGCAAATGCCTTGAATCTTCAATTATACCTCTAACTTATTCGTATCCACGAGGATACTTCCATCCATACCCCCATCTCCAAGGTAACGGTAGCAACGGATGTCCTCCTACAGATACTCCGATAAACATCATCCTTCCTAAAACAGGATAACCACAACTAGCTACAGCCTCTGCTAACTTAGTATCAGCTTTTACTCTTTGCAGTGTAGTTCCACCCTTCCAGTACTTTCCGTCGTGTTTAACACAATCCACTTCCCAAGGAGGAAGTTGTTTATATCTAACCTTCCAATACCACCGAATCAGTCCCATCACTAACCCGGAACAACCATCCGTCTTAAATTTATAGTCCATGTTTCTTCTCGTATCTATTCATAAAATCCTTAGCCCACCGGAGATCATCCAGTTGTTTCTCAGTCAAATAGGTGAATTCAGCCATTTTGCCCTCAGAAGCAATTAGAGCCTCACACAGCGATTTTACATCCTCTAAGGTAGGGTGGGTCATCTTTTTCATTTAAACTCACCAGCGGGCTTCTCTGTGGCTCCTAGAGGCATTGTAAGAGCAGGTATAGCCCTGGCATCCTCTGCTTCCTGTTTTACCCGTTTCTCCTCACTTCGGCACCACTCAAGTGCTTTCCTCAGGTGTTCGTTCATTTGACCATTAAATCCTCTATCGTCTTAGCTACTTCTTTCCCGGTGGGATGGTATTCTCTTCCAAGTTCAGCAAATCTTTCTTGTACAAGGTCCACAGAAATGGGAAAGCAACCTTCTGCGGATACAACTTTGTATCTCCAGTCATCCCCTTCCTCGAAGACCTCAATTCTGTCTTCACCCATTCTTTGGTATAAGTATTGTCTTCCATCAATCTCTTCCATCTCTATAAACTCAAAGGCTGAGTTGTTCTCAGGAAAGTCTCGGTTAGTTAATAGTCTAGTTCTCTTAGCCTTCTTCATAGTTTCTCCTTTACAGACTATGTACAACTCCTGTATACTATTGTCAAGGTAATTATGTTAGAAGAACTAATTAAACAACTTGACAACCGAGGCCTTCTTATCTTCCAAGTTCTACTTGGTAAGAGAGCTATGGAACTCCTAGAAGAAGAAAAACCTAGTATACTCCATGCCAGCAATATTAGAACGCCTAGTATCTCAACTACAGGCTAAAGGTAAGAGTAAGTCCTCTGCCTTCGCTATCGCTACAGCAGCCCTTCAACGTTCAGGTAACCTGAAGAAGGGCACACAAGAAGCTACCACTAAAGGTAAGAAAAGGGGAGCTATGTCCCCTGCCAAGAGAGCTAAAGATCGAGCTTCGAAGCGATCTAAGCATAAATCCTCTGAGTACAAATATAGCAAGAAAACAAATGTTGCAACATTAAGGAATAAATAAATGGCTATCTATAAGAACCGAGAAGTTACCGTCGTTGGTCCCAACAACATGGCTAACTCTCCAGAAACTATCAATGTCCGGTACAAGGATGGTACAAGTGAGAACGTCTCCGTCGCTGATGTTAAGTTCACCGAAGACGAAAAGAAACAGCTTATCAAGCAGTACCCAAGTAAGTTCGACAACGTCAACACCGTCTCTGACGGTGATCTTGAAGCCGTCCGTGTGGGTGTTACTCCTCCTTCTGACCCGAGTTATAAAGCTATGGCTGAAGCTCAAGTTCAGAACCAGAAGCAGAAAGAACTCACTGATAAGAACATGGAAGCTGCTAAAGCAGAAGCTGAGAAGCAATCCAAGTCAACTCCGCCAGCTCAGGTGAAGTAATGAACTCGGTCTTTCACTTCCTTAAACTAGCAATAGCAGTCATCGCCGGCGTAGCCGCCGCTGTCTGTCTATTTGTAGCCATGCCGCTTGTCATTCCTCTTGCCGCAGTCTCAGTCGCTTGGTCGCTGATGCCTGAATAAGGAATAGGGAGGGATAACTCCCTCCCACTTCTATGCTTCCAATTATAGAATACTCAATCTCTTTAGGAAATATCCTGACAATTACGACAGTTGTCGGTTCTGTCATGACGTTTATATGGTCCATGAAGAGCGATATATTAGTTATAAGAGGTGATGTTTCGCATCTTCAAGAAGGTCAAAGAGAATTAGTAGAAACATTCAAGCAATTTGGTAATGTTTTAACATCTGGGGCTATCCGAGACACTCGTATCACGATGATTGAAAAGAGATTAGATGAACTAGCCCATGGTAAAGGTTTTATAGGATAACGTGAGAAAAGTACGTTCCGATATTCAACTAGCGAGAGACGAGAGAAAGAAAGAAGCTGAGGGTAATCTCATTTCTTTCATAAATCTAGTTCAACCTGACCGAATGCTTGGAAGTATCCATCGCGAAGTTATCCCTTGGATTACATCTACGTCTGGTAAGACTCATAAACTATTACTTCTTCCTAGAGATCATCAAAAGTCAGCTATGGCAGGGCTATACGCAGCTTGGCGTCTTACACAGAACCCAGCTATCCGTATCCTGTATATTTCTTCCACAAGAAATCTGGCTATCAAACAACTGAAGTTCGTCAAGGACATCCTAACTAGTAATACCTATAGGATGTATTGGCCAGAAATGGTCAATCAAGAAGAAGTTAAACGTGAGAAATGGACTGAAGGTGAAATATCGGTAGACCATCCCCGTCGTAAGGAAGAGTACATCCGTGATCCAAGCATTTTCACAGCAGGACTTACTAGTAACATCGTTGGCATGCATGCTGATCTTAAGATTCTGGATGATGTCGTTGTTCAGAATAACGCATACACCGACGAAGGACGACAACGAGTCCTAGACCAATACGGTTATCTTTCCTCCATCGGAGGTGCCCATGACGAAGAACTCGTCGTTGGAACCCGATACTTTCCTACAGATTTGTACGCATCTCTGCTGGAACGCGAGGTTGATACCTACGATGAGTACGGCAATGTATCCAGTTCGGAACCTCTCTTCGAAGTAAAGGAATATCCTGTAGAGTCCGTCGGAGACGGAACAGGAGAGTTTCTATGGCCTAAACAGAAGTCACCAAAGGGTAAGTGGTTCGGTTTCGATGCTGAGATCCTCGCCCGTAAGAGAGCTTCCTACGATAACAGGGTTAACTTCCGCGCCCAATACTATAACGATCCACAAGACATAGACAACTCGCCAATCAATAGGAATCTATTTCAATACTATGACCCAAATTACTTATCTCACCAAAACTACAATTGGTTCTACAAACGCGAACGTCTTAACATCGCTGCTGCCGTGGATTTCGCCTACAGCACAGGAAAGAAGTCAGATTCTACAAGCATTGTCGTCGTCGGAGTTGACGGACAACGAAACTTCTACATCCTCGACATCGACAGATTCAAGACCGACAAAATCTCAGACTACTTCGCCCACATCCAACATCTCTTCCAAAAGTGGGGATTCCGACGTATCCGTTGTGAAGTCTCCGTCGCGCAGCAGGTCATCGTCCAAGATCTCAAAGAAAACTACATCCGTAAGCACGGACTAAGTCTTATCGTTGAGGAATTCAGGCCTACCCGTTGGACTGGCTCTAAGGAAGAACGGATCATGGCTATCCTGGAACCTAAGTATGCCAATAAACAGATCTGGCACTATCCTGCAGGCAATACACAGACACTAGAGGAAGAACTGATCTTCCAGAATCCTTCCCATGATGACGTCAAGGATGCTCTCGCGTCTTGTGTAGACTTCATCCATGACAAGGCTCCGTTAGACTCATTCAGAATGAAACAAGTGAATCAACCTACATTTACATATCATAATAAGTTCGGCGGCGTAGCATGACCGGTAGAGTGATGCAACTGGAGAATGTAATTTCTCCCGATCTTCTTGCTACAAGAATTACAGAACGCTTCGTGGAATGGGATCTTCTTCGTCAGAATAAGAAGAATTCCTGGGAGGAAGTCCGACGCTACGTCTACGCGACAGATACTACCCAAACAACTAACGCTAATCTTCCTTGGAAGAACAAGACTACAATCCCTAAGCTATGTCAAATCCGAGACAATCTATTTGCTAACTACGTGGCTACCTTGTTTCCTAAACGTAAGTGGCTGGAATGGCAGGCTAACGATACAGATAGTAATTCCGTCGACAAGAAGAATGCCATCGTCAACAGGATGTCTTGGTGTACCGAGCAACCTAATTTTCGCCCTGAAGTAGAGAAGATCATCCAAGATTACATCGACTTCGGTAATTCCTTCGCCACCGTCGAATACGTCGACATGCGTGTCGAGCAACCCGATAAAACACAGGTAGGCTATGTTGGACCTGCGATACGCCGTATTAGTCCTCTTGATATCGTCTTTAATCCTACTGCCGAGTCCTTCATACAATCTCCTAAGATTATTCGGAGTATTATTTCCCTAGGTGAACTGAAGGAAATGCTGGAGCGTCTCTCCAATGATGAGAACAAGGAAGAGTACGAAGAACTCTACAAGTATCTGAAAGACATTCGCTTCCACGCCAGGATGGACCAAGGGGAATGGATACAGAAAGACCGTCTATACTCAATGGATGGTTTCACGTCTTATAGAAGCTATCTTCAGTCTGACTATTGTGAAGTCCTTACTTTCTATGGTGACTGGTACGACAACTACACAGATACCTTTGAAAAGAATAAGGTTATAACTGTAGTAGATAGACATAAACTAATTGCTAATAGACCTAATGCTTCCTTCTTTGGTTATCCTCCAATCTTCCACACTCCGTGGCGTCGTAAGCAAGACAACATCTGGGGCATGGGTCCACTCGACAATCTGATTGGTATGCAATACCGGATGGATCATGTTGAAAATATGAAGGCGGATATTTGGGACCTTGTGACATATCCTGTCCAGAAGGTTAAGGGTTTTGTCGAAGACTATACATGGCAACCAGGTGAAAAGATCTTTGTCTCTGAAGAAGGAGACGTAGAACTAGTACAGCCTGAAGTTCAGATCATGCAATCCAATATGGAGATTGGAAACCTAGCTACACAGATGGAAGAGATGGCTGGTGCGCCTCGGGAGGCTATGGGTATCCGCTCCCCCGGTGAAAAGACTAAGTACGAAGTTCAACGGTTAGAAAATGCGTCAAGTCGTCTCTTCCAAAATAAGATCTTCCAGTTTTCTGAGTTCCTAGACATGCTGCTTAATGCCATGCTTGAGCTCGATAAGCGTACCATGACCGGTGTTAACACTATTCGAGTATTTAATGATGAATTTCAAACAACCACCTTCGAAAATCTTACAGTTGACGACATTACGGGTATTGGCCGAATTAAGGCTATTGGAGCGAGGCATTTCGCTGAGCAGGCTGAATTGGTTCAAAACCTTACCGCTCTTACCGGATCAGGACTCTGGGCGACTGTCCAACCACATTTCTCTGGCATTACTTTGGCTAAGATACTGGAGAGTACTTTCGATCTTAAA
>WNGO01001369.1_pt1 | contig 11856 bp, 11 predicted proteins | sample 5400511 | NCBI WGS metagenome assembly WNGO01 (sample SAMN13153380, study PRJNA577476) | soil metagenome | isolation source: 20 cm soil or saprolite under Garry oak tree replicate 2 | place: USA:California | collected 2016-06-15
ATGCCCCACGGGACGCCGTGAGGAGAACCGCCGTGATGGCCAGAGGCAGATAGAGTTGCCACAGCCGCGCGACGCGCCGCTGCGGTTGCGCCAGACTCAGGTACCATGCCATCGGTAGGCCGAGCGCCAGGGTCATGCCAAGCTCGTTGGGGTTAACGCTCAGCGCGTTGAACCGCCCCTCATACCCGGCCGCGTGTACGCCCGACAGATAGTCGCCCACGGTGGCGATGGCGGCCACCGAGACCCCCAGAACGTATGCACCGAGCAGTGCTCGTGTCCGTTCGGGTGACCAGGCGATTTCCCAGATCAACCACACCAGGAGCGCGAGCTGCACGTAGGTCATCAACCGCGTTCGCGTGGCGTCCTGATCGATGGACCAGAGCATGCTTATGGCAGCCCAGCACACGAACACGAGCGCGGACACGTGAAACCAGGACAGTGGCCGGACGCGTCGTCGCGCGACGATGTACAGCACACCGACGGCTGACGCCACGATGCCAACCAGGCGCGGGATAGATCCCACCACCGGCAGCTCGGCGTACACGTCCCACGGTAGAACAAAGACGAAGCACCAAAGGCAGGCGAACGCAGCTTTACTCAGCGGCTTGAGCACACCAAGCAGCCTCCTCTCCCTGATCAGTCAGAAAGCATATGCCATGCCTCCGCCGAGGCCATGCTGCCACCGGCCACGTAGCGGCGTCGCAACACCATCGCCAGTGTGCGGGCCAGCCGGACATGGGCGGCAGTCGCTCGCGGATGTCAGCACGTTCCTTGCAGCCCGTTCAGTCCATTCGGCGCGGCCGGAGGTCAGTGATGCTGCCTGAAACCAGAGGAAACAGCCGGATCCGCCTCGGCGCCCAATGGGTCGTCGCGGCGCTGCTGTTCGCGTTCGTCGCGTCCGCGGCGGCGCAGGTGCCGGTCCCAGGCGATCCCCCGTTGCGCCCTGGTGACATGCTGCGGGTAAACGTTTGGCGCCACCCCGAGCTGAGCGGCGACTTTGCGGTGGCCCCGGATAGCACCCTCGTCCACCCGCTGTACCAGACGGTGAAGGTCGCCGGAGCACCGCTGACGGTGGTCCGAGCAAGGCTGCTCGGCCTTCTGGCGCCGTACGAGCAGGGCGTGGACTTCGTCATCGAGCCCCTGTTCGCGGTGACTGTGGCGGGGGAGGTGCGCCAGCCCAACCTGTACCAACTGCCACAGGGGACGACGTTCGCGCAGGCGATCGCGCGGGCGGGCGGCCCCACGGAACTGGGGCGGCTGGACGAGGTCCACGTGATCCGTAGAGACCGCACGATGGTGATTAACCTGGCCCAAGACTATTCACGATATGAGGGGGTGCCGGTTGCTTCCGGTGACCAGGTACTCGTGGCTCGTCGCTCCAACTACAACTTCTTGCGGGACTTCCTGTATCCGGTGGCGAGTCTCACGGCCGCGGTCGCGGCCGTCCTGGCGTACAGTCGATACCGGTGACCCGGGTGACTGAGCCGCTGCCCAGCGATTCCCGCGCCGCGTCGGGCCCGTTCGCGGAACGAGAAGAGGTGGAGACGTCCGCGAGCACGGTCCGGCTCGAAGACCTGTTCGCGACCGTGCGTCGCCACATCGGGTTGGTCCTCGGCGTGGCGGCGGGGGCGGTGGCGGCCGCGGGAGGTGTGGCGTATGTGACGGGGTCGGTCTATCGCGCCGTTGCGGTCATTCGCCTGTCGGATCCGCGGCGGGCGTTTACCGGCGGTGTGGTGGAGGACCCGGCGTTGCTGGCGGACGGGAGGTACGCCGATCCCCTGCTATCGCAGGTGGAACTGCTCAAGAGTCGCACCGTCGCCGGTGGGGTCGTCGACAGCATGCCGATGCTGCGCGTGCTTCTGCGCAAGGCCTCGCCGAGCCTTCTGGACCGTGTACTCCGCCGGCGATTTTCGACCAGCCTCCTAGGGAGCGTGGCTGTGGCGGCCGATGCGCCAGCCGACTCAATCGAGCTTGCCTTCGACCAGGACGGCTTCGTCGTGGGGAGGCCGCCCGGGCGACGCCGCGCGCCGTACGGCACGGTCGTCGAGGTCGGTGGCGTTCGCTTCGCTGTGCTGCGGCGGCCGGATGCGACGCGAGGGCTGCTGCGGGTAGTGAGCCGCGACGCGGCGATCAGCCAGTTACTCACGGAGCTCCGCGTCCGTCCTCGCGTGCGCACGGACATCGTGGACGTCGCGTATGCCGCCCCGGACCCGTCCCGCGCGCAGCAGGTGGTCAACCACGTAGTCGACGTGTTCCGAGCCGCCAGCGCCGAGGCGGCGCAGGGCCAGTCCAGATTGCGACGCGAGTTCCTTGAGGCCCAACTCAAGGTCAACGATTCAGTGGTGGCCGATGCGCAAGCCGCACTGACGGCGCTTCAGCGGCGTGCTCGATCCGACGGGTGGGGTCAGTCCTCGGGACGGGAGCAAACCGAGGTGCCGGGACTCGAACTGCAGCGCCAGCAACTGCTCGCCGAGCGCCGAACCGACGAAGACCTCCTCGCCGCCCTCCAGGATAGCAGCACCAGCCGCAAGGCCATCCAGACTGCTCTGTCGACCCCGGGGGTGGCCCCGAATCCGGCAGTGGTCCAGCTGAACACCCAGCTCTTGCACTACGAGATGGCGCGCGATTCCCTGGTGAGTCTCTCGCCAACGCACCCAGACCTGCGCCGCCTCAGCCTGCTGATTCCGCCCACCGAGGCGAAGCTGCTCCGCGCGGTGCAGGCGGGGGTGCAAGGCGCCATCGCGTCACTCGACGGACGCATCGCCGCGATCAATGACTTGCGAGCGCGCCGGGCGGGAAATCTGCAGCACGACGCGGACGAGGCCCGCCTCACCGAACGGCTCGACAATGCACGGAAAGTCGCGGATGCGCTCCGCACCGAGTACCAGAAGGCGGGGATCGCCGAGGCCGTTACGGTTGGGCAAGTCGAGATCGTCGACCACGCCACGCTCCCGACGAAACCCGCCGGCATCGGGCTCGTGGAGCAGCTCGTCCTCGGTCTGCTCGTGGGCCTGATGCTCGGCGCAGCCGGCGCCTTCGTAGCCGACCGCATGGCGAGCTCGATCGCGCGGCGAGTCCAAGTGGAGCATCTCGGTCTCTCGGTGCTGGGGGTCGTGCCGCGCTGGGGCCGGCTAGGCAATAAGAAAGGCCCCAAGAGTGCGGAAGCGACGGTCGAGGCGTTCCGCGGTATCCGGCTCAACGTCCTGAACGCGCACGGCGCCGCCGGCCCGGTCGTGGTGGGTGTGACGAGCCCGGGGAGCGGCGATGGGAAGTCGTTTGTCAGCTCGAACCTGGCGCTCGCGTTCGCCTATGGGAACCATCGCACGCTGTTGATCGATGCCGACCTCCGGCGGGGAGCGCTCCACCGCACGCTGAAGCTGCCTCGCCAACCGGGCTTGATGGACCTCCTCGTCGGCCATGCCACTCCGGAGCAGGTCGTGCACCGCACCGCGTATCAGTCCCTCGACTTCGTCGCGAGCGGATCACGCCGACGCGACGCGCCCGAGCTGATAGGCTCCGCCCGGATGACCGAGTTCATGAGCGGTCTGCGGTCCCGGTACGGAGTGATCGTGGTCGACAGCCCACCGCTCGGAGCGGGCGTGGATGCCCTCTTGGTGGCTTCGCTGGCTGGAAGCTTGCTCATGGTCCTGCGGTTGGGACGGACCGACCGGGAATTGGCCGAGGCCAAGCTCGAGCTCCTGCGGGCTCAGCCGATACGCGTTTTGGGTGCGGTGCTCAATGACGTGCGGGAAGGCTCAGAGTACCACGCATACAGCTACTACCTAGATGGCTACGAGCTCGGGGACGAGCCACTCTTCAGACCAGAGGGGCGTGCCCGTGCGTGAGTCGAGAGCAAAGAAGGTGGTCTGGTCGCCGCCGAACACGACGCCACCTTTCGTGGACAACACGCCGCCCATTCTATCGCTGCGGACCAGACGTGGCTCTCGGCGGTACTCCCATATCCTTCTTCCCGTGAATGCGTCCAGGGCACGAACGGCAGTATAGAACGATCTACCACCGACCGCCGCAGGCGGACTGGAGGCGGATGGGAAATAGACCATTCCCTGCTCCAGGACCGGGACAAACATCAGGTTCAGCGCACCATCGTAACTGGGCGACCACCAATTGGTCGCACCCACGTAGCCGGGGTAGAGGAGAGACCCTTCGCGGTTTCGGGATGCACTGGACAGCGGTTTGGGGCGTCCCTGCGGGTCGAGACCTTCGGTCCAGGTCTCCTGAGCGAACGGTGTGGCGGTGAGAAACCTCCCGGATACGCGATCCAATACGTAGTAGAAGCCGTTGCGATTCGCCCACAGAACGCGCTTCTCGGTCCCGTCGCCTGTGTGTCGATCCGCCAGGACGGGAATCTCCGTCGCATCCCAATCGTGATCGTCTCCCGGCGTGAACTGAAAGTACCAAACGAGCTCTCCGGTGGATCCACGAAGGGCCACGGCCGAGTTCGTATACAGATTATCTCCTCGTCTGGCGGCTGCGTCGTAGTCGGGCTTGGGATTCCCCACGGGCCAAATGAGAAGGTCGAGATCCGGATCGTACGAGCCGGTCAACCATGTGGGCCCACCCCCCTCGCGCCAGGAGTCGCCCTCCCACGTCTCGCTGCCTGGCTCGCCTGGTTTGGGGATCGTGACGAACCGCCATCGCTCCCTTCCAGTCTGGGCATCGTAGGCCGCTATGAAGCCTTGGCCGGTTCCCTTTATGGCCACACCGGTGACGACGAGATCGCGATAGGCCAGTGGTGCGCCGGTGATGGCGTATTGTCGCACGTCAGTCGCAACCGTCGTTTCCCACTGCAAGGCGCCCGTCGCCGCCGAAACGGCGACGAGTCGCGCGTCCATCGTTCCGAAGAATATCTTGTCGTTGAGGATTGCCACGCCGCGATTTGCCATCACGCCGTCGGTCGCGCGAACCGCGCTCGCGAGCGGGTGATCGTATGCCCATATCTGTTTGCCAGTGTTCGCTTCCAACGCCATCACTCGGCTCGGCGGTTGCGTGACGAACATGATGCCGTGCCGCACGACCGGCGAGACCTCGACGTCTCCGGGCTCGCCTTCGAACTGGTGAATCCACCTGAGCGCGAGTCGACCCACGTTCCGACGATTGATCTGGATCAGGGTGCTGTGGCGGGAGGACCCGTACGAACCGGAGTAGGTGAGCCAGTCCTCGCCTGGCTCGCGTATCGCCGCAAGGTCGTCGTACGGCACATTCAGATTGACTGATTCACTGGGAGCGCGTCGCAGGGATCCCACCGCCGGGCCAGCGGAATCGAGCGAGCGGACGAACGCTACCACTTGCCACAACTCCGTGTCCCTCAGCGGATGCGGTCCCATGGGCGTGTTGGGAATGCCGAACCGAACGGTTCTGTACACCGCCCAATCGCTCTCGCCGCGCCTGTATGGTCGGCCTATCAAACCTGGAGCACGCCCGCCGCTACCGTCTGGGGCGTGGCAGTCAGCGCACTCACGCCGAAACAGTTTCGCACCCGCCTGAATGTCGGCCGGAGTCGTCCGGACGTTGCGGATCACCGTGTATGGGCTGCGCGTTTCGATGAGGGGTCTGAGCCACTGACCGGAGCCTGGCGTCAGATAGACCAGCAGGTGGCGCAGCTCGATGTCGGGGATCTGTCCGGTGAGGTACAGCAGCACCACCTCGGCCCGCCATCGCAAATTTGGGAACAGCGTGATCGCGACGCACGCGGCGGCTAAGAGGCCGACCGCGGACCAACGCCTGGCACGTGGGCTCCGGACGCAGAGCATCGAGGCGCGCCTGATCGACGACTGCCTTATGGTCCTGCGGTCGAGTAGCGGCAACTGGGAACGAGCCGAGGCTGCTGCGCCGACCGACCTTTGCCGCATCGGTCGTCAGGTGAAGGTCTTCCGGCCCGATCGCCGTACTGCGCCACAGAAGACGTCATGCTGCCCGTTTCGGAGTGTTCGTGGCAGCGCAACGCATGCTTCGGGCCACCTGTCGCCACTTCGCAGCAATGCGCGCGCGCGTTTGGTGCACCAAGCTGCATCCGCCCTCTCGCATCCGGCGCACCGATTTGCGGCAGCTTTGCAGCGGCGCAACGTCAGCGTCGCTCTGAACCCTAGGCCCTTCGTGGCGTCGTCTGCCGCCTCGGCTGCCCCGCCTCCCGAAACACTTTTGCCACCGCCAACACCGGCGGACTGGACTCGCCACGGCGTGACAGCAGCTCGAGCCCGAAGAGCAGGCTGAACCCCGCGATCGGTACGGCCACGGTCCCCGCCGGTGGGCGCGCAAGGTGGGAGTGGAAGCCCACCGTCCATCCTTTCCCCTGCGCGACGAGGGTCCAGACGGTCGAGAGGCCGTCGTAGGTCGCCTCGACGCGCGGTCGCAGGCCCAACCGCGCAAACACGGCGTGGAGCCGCGCGTAGAACCCGGGATGGAACGAGCGGTCCATAAAAAGGAAAGGAACCTCCGCCAGCTTGCGCGCGTCGAGCCGGCGCCTGGCCGCGAGGGGGTGGCGGGAGGGGAGGAGTGCGGTATCCAACCGATCTGCCTGCACGCGCGTCGCGACGATAGCGCTGGCGCGGGCCCGTCCCGTCGTCGGGAACGCGTGAGCCAGTCCCAGGTCGATGTCGGCGTGGACGCCGCAGCGCTCCGTCACGCGCAGCAACAAGGCGCTCGACGCGCCGGTCGCCACTGTCCCAATGACGCACAGTCCCTCGATGCCGCGTTTGGCACGCGTCGCCTCGCGGACGAGGCGCTGGGCCGCCGCGAGCAGGTCCGGGGTGTCGCCCGCGAGGGAGGCGCCTGCCGCCGTGAGAGCGGCGCCGCGCGGTGATCGCTCGAGTAGCGTAACGCCGAGCGTGTGCTCCAGCTCGCTCAGCTGGCGCGACAGCGTCGGCTGTCTAATCCCGAGTCGCGCGGCCGCTTGCCCGATGGTCCGCGCGGCGGCGACGGTCACCAACGCGCGCAGATGCCGCAGCTCCACACCGGGCGGGACGGTTCCAGAAAGGCGACGCGCGCGGCCGGGGCGCGGCGGTGGGGGCGGGAGCGCGGCGGCGGCGCGTACCTGGGTCTCGGGGTAGCTGCGCGCCACTTCGAGCATCCGTTGCAGCACGGTGCGCACGACGGGGCGCCTCTCTCCGTCGCGCCACACCACCTTCATTCCAACCGCCACCGCGATCCCCTTGACGATCAACACCGCTGTCCCCTGAGGTGGTGACTGGGCGCGTGAGCGCGACACCAGAGTCCAGCCGCGCCCAGCGGCTACCGCGAGGTGCGCGCCGCGCAGGTCTCCGGGCAGCATGAGCACGGGCGACTGCAAGCCCGCGCGCTGCAGCGTTCCCGCCACGGGAGCGATGGCATTCGGATCGACGGTCGTGCGCGAGACCACGAGTGGCAGCGAAGCGAGCTCCCGCAGGGAGACCGTGCTGCGCGCCGCGAGGTGGTGATCCCGGGGTACGATGGCGCGATCGAGCGTCTCTCCCCAGAGCGGCTCGGCGACGAGTCCCGGCAGCGACGGGTTCTCCATGCACACGGCCGCGTCCGCCCGCCCATCGGCAACCGCATCCCACACGCCCGGCGGCTCCCAGTCTTGGACGACGACAGTCACTTCGGGGTGGTCGTCGCGGAGCGACTCCTGCACCTCAGTGGGAAACCCGCGCGCGACGGCGGGACGGGTGGCGGCCACCACGACCCGGCCGCGCTGTCCCGCCGCCGTCGTGTCGGCTCGGTCGAGCGCCCCGGCAAGGTCGCATAGCAACTGCCGGCTTCCGTCGGCGAAGGCCGCGCCCGCCGGGGTGAGTCTGACACCCTTGGGGTGACGGCTCAGTAAGGCGACGCCGAGCTCGGATTCCAGCGCCCGGATACGGCGGGAGAGCGCCGGCTGCGCCACGCGCGCCTCCCGGGCGGCTCTGCTCATGCTCAGTGTCTCGGCGACGGCTCCGAAGCACCGGAGATCCCTGATGTCCATCAGACCGCCGCCCCCAGTGTCGCCATGCGCGCCCCGCATGGGAAGCCTAGGCAATCGGTATTGGCTTCGCCACTGGCACCGCCGCTATCTGTTCGCTGGAGCTACTAGGCCAAATGCCGGACGACCGCGGGGACCGCTCATGCTTGCTGACCATAGACCACCGCCCACCACACCGCCGGCGCGGCGAGCTAATCCTCATCGTCGACGACGACGAGAACTTGCGGAATGCGCTCGTGCGCATGCTCAAGAGCCTCGGCTTTGCGGCGCTGACGGCCGCAAACGGGGTCGAGGCGCTTGCCCTGATGGAAAGTAGCAGAGCACCGATCGACGCTCTGTTGGTCGACGTCGTGATGCCGCAGCTCGGGGGACCTGAGCTTGTGGAGCGACTCGCGAGCCGCGGAATCCACCCCGCCGTGATCTACATGACCGGCTATGACGATCCCGCACACCTGGCGCGGGTGCCGGAATCGCCGCCGACCCCGCTACTCAAGAAGCCGTTCACCTTGCACGCGCTGGTACTGGTGTTGCGCGACATCCTCGACCGCCCACCTCCACGTCACGGCCTGTAGGGACGCCCAAACACCGCATCCCAGTTGGTCAGGGCCGGCTTCGCGTGCATCGCGCTATCAGCCAACCCCAAGTGCGTGAACAACGGTAGGATCGATCCCGGGGGCAGAGTCACTCCTGTCAGATCGATGTCGTAGAACGTGAGAATGAAGCCCGGGCTCCAGAGGCGCACCTGTTGCGTCCCCGCCCCACCATGCACTCCTCAGGAAAACGCACGGCAACGGAATGCAGCGCACCACGGGCCGTGCCAGCGCAACGCTGCTGCAAGAGCGCGGCACGCTTGATGCTTAACGCCGCGTGCAGTTCGCGCCGCTCCCCACTCAATACGGTCGAGGATGCTGTCGATCTTGGTAGTGGAGGACCACGTTGCCATTCGCGAGGCCGTCGCCCGCTCGCTGTCCCGTCGGGGGTGTCGGGTCACCACCGCGACGAACGGGATCGAAGGGCTCGCTGCCATACGTGGGCAGCGCTTCGACGCGGTCGTCACCGATCTCAACATGCCGGGGCGCGGGGGACTGTGGCTGTGGGAGCAGGCGCTGGCCGTCCGACCGGAGCTGCGCGGACGGTTCGTGCTGATCAGCTCCGAGGCGCGCGCCGACCAGAAGGGCATGGGCCTATTCCTCGAATCGGAGCACTTCTTTGTCAAGCCGTTCTCCCTCACCGAGCTCATGCAACAGGTCGAAGACCTGGCTCAGCAGGGGAGCGACGGGTCCAGGCGCGACGGCTCAGGCGGGCCGGCCGCCGGGGACGGTCACGACAACGGGCGCGGCGTGCTCCCTGACGTGACCGACCAGGTCGAGCCCGGTCTTGAGGACGACGAGGAGCGCGAGCGGAAAGAGAGGTGAGCCCAGCGCCTTCACCAGAAAGCCGCCGACGATGATGACGACGTGCAACACCATGACGCGTCCGTACGGCCGCGTCATCAGCGCCGCCACCTCGGCGGTGCGGAACCCCCCGGCGCCGATGTAGTTGAACGCGAACGAAATCCCGTGGCTGAGCAGGAGGGCCCACGCGGCGGGCGCGATTCCCGCGCCCTGCACGGCGTGCAGAAACGTCGCCGGAGATGGAAACCCTCGCGTCGGCAGGCTGCCGTCACCGAACAGAGCGAGAACGAAAATCCCGTGCACGGTGACGAACATCCCGTAGTGAAAGATGAAGAATGGGATGAGGAACACCTTGGTCACCCAGATCACGGGGTTGTCCGGCTGTGCGCACAAAATCCGTAGGACGTTGAACCCGCCGACGATTACGTTCTCCAGCCAGAACAGCAGCAGAATCGCGAAGACGCTCCAGCCCAGGAAGAACACGCCGCCGAGTGGCACCAGGTTCGCCACCACCAGCACGACAGCGCTGGCCGGCACACGCCGGCCAGGGCGGTCGGTGGGGACGAGGGGTGGTGTCACGGCGCCCTACGATGCAACGCGGCCGGCCTGTCGCCAAGGGCTTGCTGGCCCGGCCCGAGCGGGGGATCTTGGCGACGTGATCGCAACGCCCCAGGGTCCGGCCGCGGTGGGCATCTCAGGCAGCCCGTCACCCACGTCCAAGTCGCGCGGTCTCGTAGAGTATGCGCTGGCGCGGCTCAAGGCCGAAGGCGCGGTCACGCTGCTGATCGATCTCGCGGCGCTACCGGCCGACGCACTGCTCGGTCGCGGCACGAGCGACGCGGTCGCCGCGGCGCTCGACGCAGTGGCGCGGGCTCGGATCGTGGTCGCTGGAACGCCGGTGTACCGCGCGACCTATAGCGGGCTCCTCAAGGTGTTTTTCGACCTGCTGCCGCAGGACGCCTTGATCGGCAAGATCGGTGTGCCTATCGTGACGGGACACGGCGCCGCCCACGCGCTGGCGATCGATCACGGTATGCGACCCCTGTTCGCGAGCATCGGTGCCACGGTGGTGGCGGGTGGCGTGTACGCGACGAGTGCCCAGTTCCCCGACGGGAAGGCGGGGCCGGAGCTGCTCGCGGCGGTGGACCGGGCGGTGCGTGAGGCGCTGAGCCTCGCCTCCCGGTAGAGCGGGGAACAGAGGATTGGATGAGCGCAACTACCGAGCGACCGATCGCCATTTACTACGAGCACCCGGACTGGTTCCGGCCGCTGTTCGCCGAGCTGGACCGCCGGCGTGCCCCATATTTGCGCCTCGATGCGGCGAGCCACCGATTTGACGCGTCCGATGGGGCGGGCCAGCCACCATACTCGCTGGTGTTCAATCGGATGAGCCCGTCGGCGTACCTGCGCGGGGCGGGGAACGCGATCTTTTATACGCTGCACTACCTTGCCCACTTGAAGCGTCACGGCGTGCGAGTGATCAATGGCTATGACGCGTGGGTGACCGAAACGTCGAAGGCGCTGCAGCTCGCGTTGCTCCGGCAGCTCGGGCTGCCCCATCCCAAGGCCCGCGTGATCAACAACGCGGCCGAGGCACCCGCTGCGGCAGAGGGCCTGCGGTTCCCCGTCGTCTTGAAGCCCAACATCGGCGGCTCGGGCGCTGGGATCCGGCGGTTCGAGACGCCGGCCCAGCTGGAGCAGGCCGCGAAAGCGGGTGCGCTCGATCTGGGGATCGATCACACTGCGCTGGTGCAGGAGTACATCCCGGCGGCCGACCAGCGCATCGTGCGCGTCGAGGTACTGGGCGGCCGCTACCTCTACGCCATCCGGATTTACACCACTGGGGAGAGCTTCAATCTTTGCCCGGCCGACGTCTGCCAGACCGTGGGCGGTGCGGAGCTAGTGCGGGCCGCGTGCCCGGTAGACGCGCCGAAGAACAATCTTCGCGTCGAGGGCTATACGCCGCCGCCGGAGATCGTCGCGCAGGTGGAGTGCATCATGCAAGCCGCGCACATCGACGTCGGCGGGGTCGAATACATGATCGATGAGCGCGACGGCCGGCTCCATTTCTACGACGTCAACGCCCTGTCGAACTTCGTCGCCGACGCGCCCCGTGTGATCGGGTTCGATCCGTTCGCCCGCCTCGTGGACTACCTCGAGGCGGAGGCGGTCTGACGTGCGGTTCGGCTACTGGCTCCCGGTCTTCGGCGGCTGGCTGCGCAACGTTCCCGACGAAGGGATGGACGCGACGTGGGAGTACGTGCGTCGCCTCGCCCAGCGGAGTGAGCAGATCGGGTTCGACGTCACGCTGATCGCCGAGCTAAACCTGAACGATATCAAGGGACCGGACGCCCCGTCGCTCGACGCCTGGAGCACGGCCGCGGCGCTCGCGGCAGTCACCGAGCGGCTCGAGCTGATGGTGGCGGTCCGGCCGACGTTTCATCCACCCGCCCTCCTCGCCAAGCAAGCGGCGAACATCGACCGGATCAGCGGCGGGCGCCTGACCTTGAA
>WNGO01014533.1_pt1 | contig 11854 bp, 14 predicted proteins | sample 5400511 | NCBI WGS metagenome assembly WNGO01 (sample SAMN13153380, study PRJNA577476) | soil metagenome | isolation source: 20 cm soil or saprolite under Garry oak tree replicate 2 | place: USA:California | collected 2016-06-15
GGCGGCGGATCGGCGGGTTGCGTGGCGGCCACACGGCTTTCGGAAGATTCGAATCGGCAAGTGCTGTTGCTGGAAGCCGGACCGGACCCGGAACCGATTCCCGAATTAGTCGCTGATGCGTCCAAGCAAACCCGGTTGCTGCTGGAGTCGGAATTCGTCGCGATGTTTCCGACGCAGCGCCACCTGGACGGCAGCACCTATTATGCGCTTGCTGGGCGGATCATGGGTGGCGGGTCGTCGGTCAACGTGATGTCGGTGCTGCGTCCGCAGCGCTATGATCTCGACCAATGGGTGGCGGCGGGAAATCCGGATTGGACCTACGACCGCTGCTTGCCGTTCATGAAAAAGATCGAGTCGGATCAGGATTTTCCCGATAGCCCGATCCATGGCAAAGACGGGCCGCTTTACGTCAAGCGCAATTTTATGCTCGATATGGAAGCAGCGCCGCCGGTGCGGGCGTTTCTCGAAGCGGCCTACAGCATGGGATTGCCGAAATGTCCGGATCTCAATGTGCCGGAGCCGTACGGTGTGTGCGCCTCGCCCTACAATATTAAGGACGGCAAACGGCAGTCGACCGTCATCGCTTATTTGAACCAAGCGCGCGGACGCAAGAATTTGACGATCATCGACGAGGCGGCGGTGCATTCGCTCAAGCTTTCCGGCAAAAAAGCCGAGGGTGTGAACTATGAAAGACACGGAGAGATGCACACGGCGCTTGGCGGTCAAATTCTTATCACCTCCGGCGTTTACGGCTCGCCGCAGATTCTCATGCTCTCCGGCATCGGACCGTCGGCGGAGCTCAAGAAACACGGCATCTCCATCGTGCATGAGTTGAACGGCATCGGCGAGAACTATCAGGATCATCCGGTGGCCTTCATGACTTACGAAGGACCGAAAGAGTCCAAGGTAGACTGGGTGGTGCCGCGCTTCCGTTTGATCATTCGCAAAAATCCGATCAGCGAGGCTGCGAATTTTCATATCAACATGCGGCCGCCGACCGAAGTGACGGGGCTCAAACGGATGATGCCGATATCGGCGCACCTGCTCGAACAGCGCAATCGCGGCCGGGTTTTTCTTCAGAGCGCCGATCCGCATGAACAGGTAGGCATCGATTCGCGCATGCTCGAACACCCTGAGGATTTGAAGGCGATGGTCGAGGCGATGGAATTCATCGACGAACTGGTGCGCCAGCCACAGATCAAAGAATACTACGGTCCGATGATTCAGCCGGGCCCGGGCGAAGAATGGGGCGCATTCGCGCGCAAGACTTACGACAGCTATCACCACGGCGTTGGCACCTGTAAGATGGGACCCGCATCGGACAACATGGCGGTGGTCGATCAGCGGCTGCGCGTGCACGGCATGCAAAACCTCTGGGTCGGCGACGCATCGATCATGCCGGTGGTGAGCCGCGCGAATACCAATTTGACGTCGATCATGATCGGCGAGCGGCTGGCGGATTTTGTGCAAGAAATTGCATAACGGCCGTTCAAGGTTCAATGTTCAAGGTTACGGGATGCGGAATCGGGGAGGACGTTGAACTTTGAACGCGGAACTTTGAACGAATTTTTGACTTGGAGGTACCCATGGCAGACTACCCATTGACGGCGGAGTCGATCAAAAATCAATTCAAGCGCGCCGGGATTCATTTCGTCGTGGCGCTGCCGGACCGGGTAACCAGCCACTACCTATTAAAAGGTTTGATCAACGATCCCGAATTCAAAGTTGTGCAAGTTTGCAAAGAAGACGAGGGCGTGTCGATTTGCAGCGGGCTCTACGCCGCGGGGCACAAGTCGGTGTTCATGATGCAATACACCGGCTTCCTCGACTCGATCAATGCCATCCGCGGTGTCGCAGTAGAAGGCCATTTCCCGGTTTGTATGGTTGTCGGTTTGCTGGGCAAGGAGCCGGACGTGGCGCCGACCCAGTCGAAGAAGTACGGCGTCAAGATCATCGAACCGATTCTCGATGTGATGGGTATCGAACGTTATCTGATCGAGCGAGACGCCGATACCGCGCAAATCGGCTCGGCTATCGACAAGTCATTCAAGAATTCGTCGCCCTCCGCGATTCTCATTGGAAGGGAGCCACGCTAGCCATGATGAAACGAGATGAAATGCTCAAGGCCTTCGTGCGCCAGCGCAAAGACGAGATCGTCGTCGCGGTCTATACGGCGGCGCAGGAGCTGACGCATATCGCGCCCAACGATTTGAACTACACTTTCATCGGCGCCATGGGGCAGGGTTCGTCTCATGCTTTGGGTCTGGCACTGGGCCGGCCGGACAAAAAGGTTGTCGTATTCGACGGCGACGGCAGCCTGCTGATGAATCTCGGCAGTCTGGTGACGATCGCCAACCAGGCGCCGAAAAATTATGTGCATTGTCTGTGCGAGAACGGTTGCTACGAAACCAACGGCTCGGTGCCCATACCACGCGTCGGGCAAATCCGTTTCGCCGAGCTCGCCAAGTCGGCCGGTTACAAGAAAACTTACGAGATCGCCGACATCGCCGAGTGGGAACGCAAGTTGCTGAATATTCTCGAGGACGAGGGGCCGGTTTTCGTCACGCTCAAAGTCGAACCCGGAGAAACATACCCGGAAAATTTTCCGCGCGTGACCCATCGAATGACACGGTAATCTCTCGGAGACTGCCACGCTCTAAGCTTCAAGTTGCTTTTCTCGATCGTTGCAATTTTTGTTTCCTCTCCCTTTGGATAGGTGAGGGGTGAGTGTTCAACCACCCTCCTCCTAGGCTCCCGCAAGAGACTGTGTCGCAATGTCATCCTGAGGCGATAGCCGAAGGATCTCGTCTTCGTAAGTGGAGGAAAGTGCGAGATTCTTCGCTGACGCTCAGAATGACATCGAAGTGACTTTCGCGATTGCGACACAGACTCCAAGGGGAGAAGGAACAAAATGGCAAGGCAAATCTCACTCAACAAGCTTTCAAATCAACCCCAATTTACGATTGGCAAGCCCATCGATAACAAATTTCGAACTGGCGACACGCCGGACTCGATGCGAGAGTTCATCCTTTTATGACGTCCGACGCCACCGCTCAGCTTATTGCTCTGATCACCTCCGTCTTCTACGCCTCTGCGCTGGTTTCGGCGCGCGCCGGCATGCCCTATTCCACGCCCACCACCGTCACTCTAGTTTCGATCCTTATGCAAAACTTGCTTCTATGGTCGGCGATATTCGTAACCGGCGGCATTCACTCCGTGCCGCTCGCCGGCGTTTTGCTCTTTACGCTCGTTGGCCTCTTTCAGTTGGCCGTGCGCTTGTTAGCTTACACCGGCGTGGAAAAAATCGGCGCGTCGCGCAGCAGCGCGCTGCAGTCCGTGAGTCCGCTGATCAGCGCGGCCATCGCGATTACCTTTCTCGGCGAGCCAACGACGCTGCTGATCATCCTCGGCACTTGTCTCGTCGTCGTCGGAATAATCTTGATCTCATGGAAACCAGAGCGCGAGTTGTCCAGCTTTCGCTGGTGGCATTTGCTGCTTCCTGTCGGAGCCGCTGTCCTTACCGGCATAAACCACCCGATACGCCGCTATGTTCTGACGATGGCAAACGAGCCATTGTTCTTCTCCGCGCTGATGGGCACCGTGTCGCTTGGCGGATTTTTGATCTATTACGCGCTATCGCCGCGGTCGCTGCGTCTGAGGTGGAACCGCCGAGCAATCGGCCCGTTCCTCGCCACCGGATTCTGTGAAACGATCTCCATTCTGTTGATCATTACGGCGATCAGCATGGGCCGCGTCGTCATCGTCGCGCCGATCGCGGCGAGCTACCCGGTTTGGTCGCTGATCCTGTCAGCCATCTTTCTGCGCGACGTTGAATCGGTCAATCGTAAAGTGGTCGCGGGAGTAGTGAGCGTCGTCGCCGGCAATTTTGCGATTCATCTGGGCAAGTGAGCGGGCTTGTCACTCTCGATTGTGTCGAATAAGATCCGACAGAGGAGGCGATGCCATGAAAATTTATGATATCTCTCTCACTCTTTCGCCTGAATCCATTCGCTGGGTGACGGCGCAGCCGCTCGAGCTGATCGGGCGCAAGCGCATGAGCAAGGGCGACGCCAATAATTCATCATCGATTCACACGAGTGTCCACGCCGGCACCCATGTCGACGCGCCGTTTCATTTCGTGCCCGATGGCATGACGATCGAGTCGCTTCCGCTGGAAACTTTCATCGGTCCCGCGCGAGTTTGCACCGTTGAAGCCGGCACGCATATTACCGCGGCGGATGTTGCCAAGGCGCAATTGGGCGGTGAGACGCGGGTGCTGTTCAAGACGCGGAATTCAAATTTATTGAAAAAAGGCGAGTACGATTCGCGCTTCGCGCCTTTTTCCGTGGACGGCGCAGATGCGCTCGTCGCTCTCGGCGTGAAGCTTGTCGGGCTCGATTATCTCTCGGCGGCGGGAGCAAACGAACAAGTGCCGGTGCACCGCGCGTTCCTCGATCACGGTGTGATTTTGCTCGAGGGTGTGCAGCTGTCTGACGTGCCGCCGGGACGTTACGAATTATTCTGCCCGCCGATTAAGCTCGCTGGTTCGGACGGCGCGCCTTGCAGAGCGGTGTTGCGGGAACTCGCGTGAGCGATGAAAGCGCGTCTCAGCAACGTGATCCGAGCTTATTTTAATCGTTCTTCCCCCGTCGACGGGGAAAGATATAGACGGGGTGCAAAGACATGACAGCGATGACTGCCCCCACCTATTCTCTTCCCTGTAAGAGGCTGTGTCGCAATCGCGAAAGTCGCTTCGATGTCATTCCGAGCGTCAGCGCACAATCTCGCATTGTCCTGTACTTACGAAGACGAGATCCTTCGGCTGTCGCCTCAGGATGACATTGCGACACCGTCTCTAAACAGGGAAGGATTTTTCGGAAATTTAGTTATGACGGACTTCATCCCTGCTATCATCGTTCACGGCGGCGCGGGGCCGATCAGAGACGATAGTCTTCCGGCGCGTCTCGACGGCTGCAAAGCGGCGGCGCTCGCCGGTTGGCGAATTATTCAGGCAGGAGGCGCCGCGCTCGACGCCGTCGAAGCTTCGGTCGTTGTTCTTGAAGATAATCCGCTCTTCAATGCCGGTACCGGCTCGACTCTCAACAGTCTCGGCAAAGTCGAGATGGACGCGGCGATTATGGAATCAGATGCGCTCCGCGCCGGCGCGGTGGCGGCCGTGTCTGGGATCAAGAATCCGATCATGCTTGCGCGGCGAGTCATGGAAGACGGACACCACGTGATGCTTGCATGTGAAGGCGCGTTGCTGTTCGCGCGTCAAATCGGGTTTCCCGAGTGTACCCCGGAATCGCTTATCGTCGAGCGAGAAAAAAAGCGCTGGGAAAACACGCACGGTACCGTCGGATGCGTTGCTGTCGATGCTAACGGCAAACTCGCCGTGGCGACCTCGACTGGTGGTATCTTCAACAAGCTGCCGGGGAGAGTGGGCGATTCTCCGTTGCTCGGCTGCGGCACCTATTCAAATAGCTTCGGCGCGGTCTCGTGCACCGGTCACGGCGAAGCGATCATGCGGATTCTCATGGCGCGCGACGCCGTGCAGTTGCTGCAGAACGGTATAGAACCCGGCGAAGCGGCGCGCATGGCCGTCGAAAATCTCGCAGAGCTGACCGGCAGCACCGGTGGGCTGATTCTCATCGACCGTTACGGCAAGATCGGCTACGCGCGCAACACCACCCATATGCCGGTGTGCATCGTTAGTGACTCGGCAAAATTTACGTTGGATAGTTAGAAGATAGTTCACGAAGGAGAAGTTATGGTCATCGACTTCGAACATCACTACATCCCTTCGGAGCTTGGGCGGCGTTTTGGCTTGGACCCGACGAAGAAAGAAGCCGTCAAGACGCGGGATGCCACCGTGCATTCGCAGCTGTTCGATCTTGACGCGCAGATTACTGACATGGATCGTGTCGGGATCGACGTAGCCGTGCAGAGCTGTATTCTTGGTTGGGATACGACTTTGGAGAATTGCCAATTGATCAACGACTGCACCGCGCGGTCGCAGAAAGATTATCCTGGCCGCTTCGTGGGATTGGCTCACGCGCCGGTCATGGAAGATGCGGGATTACGAGAGTTGGAGCGTGCCATCGGTGAGCTTGGATTGAAGGGCGTAACCATCTCGTCGCAGGTCAACGGCCTATCGCTCGATGCCAAAGAGTTCACGCCCCTTTACGAATTGATGAGTAAGTTGGGCGCGCCGATCTTCGTTCACCCCGCGCTGGCGCCGAAAGGTTACAGCTTGATGAACGATTATCAGTTGCCGGTGATTCTCACGCGCGAGTTCGATCTCGGCGTGGCGCTGACGCGGCTGATTGCCGGCGGCGTGATTGAACGCTATCCGGATCTGAAACTCGTCTTTGCCCACTTCGGCGGCGGCTTGGCTGGCTACAAAGAGCGGATCGCACGCTCGTCGTATCGATTCAAGTTGCCGAAGGCGTTCGAGCAATATTTTGATTTGCTCTATTTCGACATGGCGGGATTTGAGGGCAGTCCGATCGCGCTGCGCTGCGCACTGGAAGGCATTCGTCCGGAGCGCTTGGTGTTTGCCACCGACTATCCGCAGAATTTCAACAACAGTGATCCCAAGCAGGGAAAAAGCGTCGACGGCGTCAGCGAATATCTCGACGAGATTCGCGCACTGCCGCTGGATGCAAAGGTGAAAGACGATATGCTGGGGAGAACGGCAGCAAGATTATTGAATATCCAAGCGTAAGGTTCTTTAGGAGGCTCGATATGTTGAGAATCAAAGGCATGAGTAAAGAGCAAGCATCGGAAGAGACGCGGAAAATTTTCGATGAGCAGGAAAAGCAGTACGGCTCGATTCTGAATACGGCGAAAGTTTACGCGTTGAGGCCGACGATTCAAAAAGGCGTTCAAGCGCTTCAAGCCGGCATTCTCGAATCAGGCTTGATCAGCGGTGACTTGCGCCATCTGCTCTGCATGAAAGCCGCAAGTATCAATGGATGTCCGTATTGAATTGACATCAACGCGTCCAGTGGGATGCGCAACGGGGCGTCGGCGGAGAAGGTGGAAGCAGCGTTGGGTGATTACAAAAAAAGCCCGCTGTTTTCGCCGCGCGAAAAGCTCGCATTGGAGTTGTGCGAGCGGATGACTTACACCAACAAGCGGGTTACGGATCGTTTTTTCAACCGGCTGAAACGGCATTTCTCGGAGGAAGAGTTGGTCGAGCTGGCGGCGATCATTGCTCTGGAGAATTTCCGTAGCAAGTTCAATCCGGTCTTTGCCGTCGAGGCGCAGGGGTTTTGTCCGCTACCGGCGGTCAAAGAGGTGGCGGCAGAGGCAGCCAGCCATTTTCATAAATGAGTCGTAGAGGACGATGGGTTTGATGATGCGGGAGGTCTCATGATTCTGCGCGCGATCGCAACTTTTGCATTTGTCCTGCTGGCGCAATCGAGCCCGGCTGCTTCGGCTCCCACAAAAGTAACTATCCACGTGCCGTCGAAGAGCTTGTCGATCATGCCGTACTACTTCGGCAAGGATAAAGGCTTCTTCGCGGCGGAACAGATCGAACCCCAGCTGGTCATGATGTCGCCGCCAACGGCGATTGCGGCGCTCGTCGGTGGCGAGTTGGATTTTTCATCGACCACCGGCGCGGCAACTTCGGCGATTATGCGCGGGCTGCCGCTCAGGCGCGTGTTCTATGTTCAGCAAGATCCGGTCCACGTGCTGCTGGCGCAGCCTGAGATCAAATCGGTTGAAGCATTGATCGGAAAAACCGTCGGGGTTACGGCATTGACCGACGCCGCCTTACGTCGAGGAACTTCAGGCAAAGGGTTACGTAAAGTTGGCTGAAGCTCGCACCTACGCGCCGCTGAGCTTTATCGGTTTAGTCACGGCGATCGATACCATGAAAAAATCGCCGCAAAAAGTTTATGGCATGATTGCCGCGCTACATCGCACGATGACCTACATTGTCAATCCGGCAAATCGAACCGAAGTCGTGCAGTATGTCTCAAGTTATCACAAGATCGATTTGCCGTTGGCGGAAAAGGCCTTCGCTGCGCAGATGCTAGGCTACAGTAAGGACGGCACGAAACCTCGCGCCGCAGTCGAAAAGGAGATCGAGATCTACCGTGAAACGCTGAAGATCGCCAAAACATTCACGCCGGACGATTTGGAAGATATGAGTTTATTGAGGAAGGTGCAGAGCCGCTGAGACTTGGATTATTTAGGGCGCTTATCGTTTATAATTTTCACTCCCCCAGATCTCTTTCAAAAAGCCGCTCTTTTCTAGATTACTGACGAAGCTGTTGTCGTAAATTTCTTCCGGTTTCTTCCTAACCGGGGTGCCGCTTTCACGGGCGAGCTCGACGGCTTCGGCCACCGCTTTGCCGGGGACGACCATTGTGCGGTCGAGGACTTCTCGGAATTGACGTTCCAAAAAACTGGAACGCAATCTATCATCCCTGCTGTTGAATTCCTGGCACGCATAAAATATTTGCTCACTCACCGTTCGTTATTATCCTGTTACGAAGGGTTTTTTGACGAAGCTTTCGACGCCTCGCAAGGTGCACAGAAAAGAACCGCTTCGGACAAGTATTTTTGAACTGTTGTCGAAAAGCAGCCCGTGATGTCGTGCTCTGTCATCATAACTTCAAATTTGCGGCCGTGGCATGGATGTTGCGCCCAATTGGGTTACCAAAAAGTCGAAAATTCCTCCACCGCTGGGCTCTAAAACAAACGCCTCTTTTGTAATTTTCGTAAATCAAAAATTTAGATTATGGGACTCTGGAAGAAAAATTCAAATTCCAATCATGGCGTAACGTCAATTATCGATCATGGCTGCGAAGCACAAGGACGGCTTAATTTCATTGGGACGGTAGCTATGAACGGTAAATTCCGTGGTGAACTCTTTTCTGCGGATACGCTTCTCTTGGGCAAGGAGGGCGAGGTCGAAGCCGAAATCCAGGTGGCAGTGGCCATTATCAATGGGCAGGTAAAAGGCAATATCACCGGGCGTGAACGCATCGAGCTCGGCCGTACGGCGCGGATTTTCGGCAACATTGTGACGCCTGTATTGGTGCTGGAGGAGGGCGCGGTGTTTGACGGGCAGTGTAAGACGAGCCAGCAGGAGGGTCAGAAACATGAATAGTCCATACTCCATCATGGTTCTACGGGGAACGCAGGTGCGTCGATTCGTGGTTTCTCAAAAGGGGCTCCGTCAACTCCTGTTGGCCGGTATAACGGTTGTGTTTGCGGGTGGGGTGTTATTTAGCGACTATATCGAGGCGGAAAAAAAGAAAGTCGACGACGTCATTGCAAACGGTCAAGCGCAAAAAGACAAATTAACAGTGCTTCGGAATCGGGCACAGGAGGTCCAGAAAACGCTTGTTCAGTGGAAAGGCTTGCGTGAGAGAATTCAAGCTTCGTTGCCGCGACGAGGCGAGCCTGCTTCTGAACGTGAGTACGAAGGCGAGGAATTACAGCAGTTTCTCGCCGCTCTCCAGGGAGAGCTTAAGCAGATGATCGCGTCGCTTCCTTCCGAATGGCCTATAAATGGACAGGTAGTCTCGGGAGTGGGGATGCGCCCGTCTCCCTGGACCGGCAAGATGGAGTACCACGCGGGACTGGACATTCCCAAACCGATAGGTACTCCGGTCCAGGCGTCTGGAGACGCTGTTGTGGAATCGATCGACGGTAAGCGCGGGACAATCGTATTGAACCATGGCCAGGAGATCACAACTCAATATTCCCACCTGTCTAAAATCTTTGTCAACGAAGGCGAGCGGGTGCGCAAAGGACAACCGATCGCGGCGGTGGGTAATACAGGGAAGAGTACCGGTCCACATCTACACTACGAAGTAAGAGTAGCCGGCGTCGCCATCGATCCGCGGCAAAATTTAATCAGCGCGAGGCGCGAAGAGTAGAGTTCTTTGACGGCCAAGGCCGGCAATTGGGTTTCGTTCTAACACACAAATTTCGCGTTTAGCGTCTGTAATTCTCGCTCCCCCAGATCTCTTTCAAAAAGCCGCTCTCGAGCTCGACGGATTCGGCGACCGCTTTGCCGGGGACAACCATCGTGCGGTCGAGGATTTCCCTGGCGTAGACGTCGTAGGCGGATTGCAGCGCTTGTTGATCGTTGGTGCGCATGGCTTTGGCCACCGAAGCTTTCGCTTTGTCGGGATTCTTCTCGACGAAGTAGACGATCTCGGCCAAGGCGGCAACCGCCCGCTGGACGATCTCTGGGCGCTCGCGCAGCATCTTGTAGCTGGTATGAAGCGAGCTGTAGATAAACGGCAGATTTAAATCGATCAAGCGGTAGAGCACGTTGAAACCTTCGTTCTTCGCGCGGACGTCGAGCGGCGGCGTAATGATGACTCCCTGGACTATTCCCGCGGCCATCGCTTGATAGCGCTCGCCCTGGCTGCCGCCGATCGGTCGGATCGTAACCGATTCAGCAGGCAGGCCGAGTTTCTTTACGACTGCGCGCGAGAGCCGGTCGCTCAAGTCGCCGGCGCGCGCGATTCCCAAAGCTTTGCCCTTCAGATCTTCCGGTCGTCTGACCTCTTTTCGGGTGATCAAGACATAGGGCAGCTTCACCAGCGGAGAAGCAACGATCTTCGCCTCGATCCCCGCCGCCATTCCTGGGATAATTGCATCGGATGCGCAGTAGGTGAATTGGACCTCGTCGCCGGCGAGAGCCGAGAGATTGGGGCCGCTGCCGCGGATAAAAATATTCTCGAATTTCATGCCGTACTTATCGAACAGACCATTATCGAGTGCCGTATAAAGATGGATGAAACCACCCGACACGGCGCAAGTCGAAATTCTAAAACTGAGAATCTTCTCGCCCGGTTTGGGCAAGTAGGGATTGGCGAATGAAACGGAGGCAACGAGGCAAAAAAGGAATGCGATGATTGCTGGCTTCATGGGCCGGACTTTATGCCAATGGCAGCGACCTTGTAAATAGGATGTCATCCGCAGAGTTTTCAACCAGCAACTTAAAAGATGTTTATCGCCGGTAGTTCTCGGTTCCCCAAAGCTCTTTGAGAAAGCCGCTTTTCTCCAGGTTATTTACGAAGCTGTTGTCGTAAAGTTCTTCGGGTTTTCTTCTGACCAGGGTTCCGGTTTCGCGGGCGATATCTACAGCTTCGCTCACGGATTTGCCCGGTACGACCATGGTGCGGTCGACGATTTCCTTGGCGTACACGTTGTACGACGATTGCAGCGCTTCTTCATCCTTCACGCGCATTGCTTTGGCAATGGCTGCTTTGGCCTTGTCGGGATTCTTCTCGACGAAGTAGACCGTCTCGGCCAACGCGGCGACCATGCGTTGCACGATTTCCGGCCGTTCGCGCAGCATTTTATAGTTGGTGATCAGGGAGCTGTAGATGAACGGGATCTCTAGGTCGATCAGCCGGTAGATAATATTGAAGCCGTCGCTTTTAGCGCGGATATCCAGCGGCGGCGTCACGAGGATCGCTTGAACGACGTTGCCGACCATGGCTTGATAGCGCTCGGTCTGACTGCCGCCAATAGGATGAATGGTCACTTCATCGGTTGTCAGGCCGAATTTTCTCACGACCTGCCGCGACAGACGCGCGCTCAAGTCACCCGGCCGCGTCACGCCGATGGATTTTCCTTTGAGATCTTCAGGCCGGCGAATCTCTTTACGCGCGACCATGACGTAAGGGAGCTTGACGAGCGGAGAGGCGACGAATTTGGCTTCGACACCCGCCGCGAGACCGGGCAAACTGCCATCAGCCGCGCCGTAGTTGAACTGGACCTGATCGTTCGCCAGGGCGGCGAGCGCCGGCGATTGGCCGCGGATATAGACGTGCTCGCATTTAAGGCCGTACTTTTCAAAAATCCCATAATC
>WNGO01002438.1_pt1 | contig 11852 bp, 13 predicted proteins | sample 5400511 | NCBI WGS metagenome assembly WNGO01 (sample SAMN13153380, study PRJNA577476) | soil metagenome | isolation source: 20 cm soil or saprolite under Garry oak tree replicate 2 | place: USA:California | collected 2016-06-15
TGATTCTCGATCTTTACCAACGTTTTGTTCGCGATCATTTGGCCGTGCCCGTTTTCACTGGTGAAAAATCCGAGAGCGAACGTTTTCCCGGTGCGGTGCAGACTCTCGCAATCGAGGCAATGGTGCAGGACCGAAGGGCGATCCAGGCAGGCACATCGCATTTTCTCGGCCAAAACTTTGCGCGTGCAAGTGGCATCCAATTTCAAAATCGAGAAGGCAAACAGGAATTTGGATGGACCACGAGTTGGGGAATGACGACGCGGCTGATTGGCACATTGATCATGATGCACGGAGACGATGACGGGGTGGTTTTGCCCCCGCGGGTCGCGCCCACGCAAATCATCATTGTGCCCGTGGCGACAAGGGAGGAATCGCGCACCAGAATAATGGAGGCGTGCGACAGTCTCGCGCTGCAACTACGGGCAAAACGCTTTGGCGATGTTCCACTGGAAGTGGAGGTGGACAGGCGCGATATCGGTGGCGGCGTTAAGAATTGGGAGTGGATCAAGAAAGGCGTCCCGGTCCGGATCGAAATTGGACCCCGCGATCTCGAGAAAAACGCGCTGGTTATCAGCCGTCGCGATCAGCCGATTAAAGCCAAAGAGTCCATGTCGATTCAGGAATTCATCGCCGTAGCACCGGAAATCCTCACGTCCATTCAACAGAACCTCCTTGAGCGTGCAACGCAGTTCCGCGAGGCAAACACGCGGGTAATCGAATCAAAAAAAGATTTCTACGATTTCTTTACGCCTAAAAACTCCGCAAAGCCGGAACTTCATGGCGGTTTCGCCCTCGCGCATTGGAACGGCTCGCGGGAAGTCGAAGAACAAATCAAGAACGATCTCAAAGTCACCATTCGCGTTGTCCCGCTGGATGATTCCTCCGAGCCTGGGAAATGTATTTTCAGCGGCGAACCCAGTGCGCGACGTGTTGTTTGGGCGAAATCGTATTAAAATCCTGGAGAGCGCATTTTAACTTATGCGAGTGATGGAAAGCATGTAAGTTGACGCGGCGATCATCGTTCGTTTATTTCCGCGCTGCCGATGGAACTGACGCTGTACAGCCGCAAGTGGTGTTCGTGGTGCATCGACGCGAAGGATTATCTCAAGGACAAGGGATATCGTTTCCAGGAAATTGATGTCGGTAAAGACCGCCAGGCATACGAAGACATGAAAAGGCTTTCCGCTCAGACTTATGTGCCCACGTTCGTGGCGGGTGATAAAGTTTTGGCCAATTTCGATACCAATCAGCTCGAGAAATTTCTCACAGAGCACCAGATCAGTCCGCAGAAAACCAGTTCCTGATGCTTTTTGGCTTCTTCCTTACACTTGGCGTAGCCGTGCTCAGCGCGGGCTTTCGCAGTTTTCAAAACTCGTATGCGCAAAAGGCCGGCGCGCTCGGGATTCTCGCTGCCACTTTTCTCGGCGTTTATTTTATCACCGACAGCTGGATATGGGGTTTTGTCGGCGCAATGAGCTGGCTCTTTCTGCCGTGGCTGGAAATTCTCACTCGGATTCGGGCACTTCGGCTTCCGAAGGAAAAACGGCTTCGCCCGAAAAGCCCGCCGCCTTCGGACACATTTCCAGCGCTAAGCGAAATCACTCGCGAGATCGAGGACGAAGGGTTTGTCCACGTAGGGGACGCGGGATGGGATTGGGAAGATTATCGGCAATTTTTCCGACTGTTTTATAGAGAGGAAGATCGAGCCCAGGCTGCGATCTGCCTGAACGAACAGCGTGATTTCTCGTTTTATTATCTGCGCATTTCATCGCGCGCCAAAGGCGGGACCGTTTGGACGACGTGGAATTATCCGCTTTCCTACGGTTTGAAGCTCACTCCTCTGTTCCGGATTAATCGACAGCGTCCTGACAGATCGTTCTGGCAACTTTATCAAAGCCATCGCGAATTTCTCCGTCGAAACGGCGTGAACCCAGCCGCAATCGACCTGCTCGACGAGGAACAGATCCAAACGGAAATGGAGAACGATCTGCGCGACCAGATCGCACACAACATTCATAAGGGCGTTCTCAAACAAACGGCAGCAGGCGACGTAAAATATTCATGGCGCGGGATGTTCTATCTTTGGTGCCAGTTTCTGGTCGACCTGGTGCGGCTATAAGTCTGTCCTGCCGACGTAGCCCGGGGATCTCGCGGCCGGAGCCTCGAACACGCTCCCAAGCCGTCATAATGTCATTCTGAGCGAAGCGAAGAATCTCGGATCAGTTGGAGAGCGCCCCCAACAGAACCAGGCCAGAGAGGTTTCGCTTCGCTCAACATGACAACGGTATTCGAAGATGGCGACGCGAGGCACTTCTTCATGTTCATTTGAACTTGCATCCGCGATACTCCGGAGGATGATACAAACATGCTGACCGACCGGCAAAAGAGAGTTCTCGATTTCATCCAGCGCGAGCAACGCGAGAAAGGGCTCACGCCAAGCACGCGTGAAATCCAAAATCATTTCGGGTTCGCCAGCCAGACATCGGTAATGCAGTACATTGCCGCCCTGGAGCGAAAGGGTTTTCTCGATCGGCATGCGCGCAAGGCCCGAGCGTTAATCACTCCAGCCATGAAGGTCAGGATTACCGATATTCCGATCTACGGGCAGATTCCTGCGGGTATGTCGGCGCTGACCGAGCAGACTATCGAGGGCCACGTGTCGCTCGATGCCCGCTCAGCCAATGTGCAAAAAAATCGGGGCACGTTTGCTTTGCGCGTTCGCGGCGACTCAATGATCGGCGCGCACATTGTTGATGGGGACATTGTGATTTTGGAAGACGCCAAAGAGGTGCACGACGGCGACATTGTTGCGGCATTGATCGACGGCGAAACAACATTGAAACGTTATGTCGTCGAGCGCGGCCGGCCATATCTCAAGGCGGAAAACCCGCGCTATCCAGATCTCGTTCCGGCCCGCGAGCTGAAGATTCAAGGCGTGATGGTATCGCTGGTTCGGAAACAAGAGCGCCGGAAACGACAGTAGCCGTTGAAGCGGCCCTCAGTGAGAAGTGAGAAGTGAGAAGTGAGAAGTATTGCGAAATAAGAGTTCCAACCTGAGGAGAGATCTAACAAAAAAATGTTGCGACTGGAATTCCGGTAAAACATAGTATTACATCATGACGAAGACGATCTCAAAGGTGGGCAATTCTCAGGGAATCATTTTCGACGCGGCGCTGATGGACCTGGCGCGATTGAAAGTGGGCGATGAAGTAAACGTGACTATTCACGAGGGCGGCTCGATCGTTCTGACCCCAGTTCGCCCAACCATTGATCCCAAAACAGCAGCAGCAGCTGCGAAAAGATTGATCAAGAAGAACTCTACTCTTTTTAAACGCCTCGCTTGAGTGGATCATTCAAGCATCTGACGGTCGCGGCTGTAAAAGCCATTCATCGAGAAGTGTTGGCTGCGCACGGAGGCGCGCGCGGTGTTCGGGACGAAGCATTATTGGAATCCGCTGTGGCAGCGCCCCAGACAACGATGATGGGAAAACCGCTTATCTCGGATCCAATCGAGATTGGAGCGGCATATCTTTTTTACCTTTGTCGAAATCATCCGTTTGTGGATGGAAACAAGCGAACCGCGCTCGCGGCATGTTTGGTGTTTCTTGAGAATAACGATTTATTGCCGACTACAAGGTTAAGCACGGACGAATGGGAAGGGTTTATCCTTGGTGTGGCGACAAGCCAGTTAGACCGCGAAGAAACTACTGAGTATTTACGCAAACTGCTAAAGCAGGTTAACCGCGATACGACCTCTTAGTTTTCATGTTCACTTGAACATATTCTTCTGACATGCCATTTTCTGCAATGGCTATGAGCGGGAAGATTCTTGATCTGCGCAATCTTCTTGCGATTCGTTTCCCGCAGGCGCCTCTGCTGGTGGAAACCCGTTTAGTCACCAGTTTAGCTTCCATCGATCAGCCTATTGGCGGTGGTTTGCCCAAAGGGGCGATCACTGAATTAATCAGCCCGCGAGGAAGCGCGGGGAGTGCATCGCTCATTCACACCTTCATCCATGGTGCATATCGCGATAAGTATTTCGTGGCGCTGATCGATGGGCGCGATTCGTTCGATCCTTGTGGACTGACCAATTCCATTCTGCGTCAGCTGCTTTGGGTGCGCTGCACTAAAACCCTTGAAGCAGTTAAAGCAGCGGATCTGCTCTTAAGAGATGGCAACTTTCCCCTGGTGATTGTTGATCTGATTCTTAATTCGCCGGAAGAACTGCGGAAAATTCCGCAAACCACCTGGTATCGCTTGCAACGACTGGCCGAATCGGTGCCCACAGCATGTCTGGTTCTCACCCGATATGAAATGGTCAGCAGCGCGCAACTGAAGCTTGTTCTCGAAAATTCCTGGAATCTGGAAACTTTGGAAAAGCAGGAGGCGATTTCTCAACTGCGGATCGTTGTAAAACGATCGCATCTCAAATCAGTGGTCCCGCCTTCAGTCGCCGCGGCGACCTACGGCGGGGCAAGTAATGGTCAATGATGAATTAAATCGATGTTTGCCACGATTTATTTGCCGAACTTTTATTTGCAGGCCGCTATGCGGCATCAGCCCGGACTTTGCGCAAAACCGGTAGCCTTAATCGAAGAACAGGAAAAGAAACCTGTTATCGTTCAGTTGAACGACACCGCGGAAAAGGCGGGGATCTACAAAGGAATGACTCCAAGCCAGGCTCTGGCGCGATCTTTACAGGTCGTGATCAAAGTGCGGGCCCGCACGCAGGAAAAATCGATCCAGGAAATCTTGCTTCATTACGCGTTTTCGCTCAGCCCATTTGTTGAAGCAACCGCACCGGGCATTTGCACAGTTCAATTTACAACGTGGCATCGGCATCCTGCCGATAATCGATTGGCTCGCCACGGCGAGTCCGTCTCGTGGCGGACTGGAAGCCAGTCCCACGACAACGTCTTGCGTGTTATCGAGCAATTAGCCGAATGTGAGATCTCGGCTCAAGCGGGGATTGCTCCTACGCCAGACACCAGTTTTCTTGCAGCGCACCTTGCGAAGCCGGTTTTGCAAATCGAGAATGCAAAAGAATTTCTTGCTCCTTTGCCGATAGAAACACTCGCCATGATCGGCGCAACATAAATTGGAGGGCGGAGCTCTGCGAGGCCGTACGCCGGAGGCTCACAGGAGTTCGCCCCTCCAAAAATTTAGAATGGTCATTCGCTTATTCAATCAGCGGTTTTTCTTCGGTTTCCTGATCGTTTCGGTTTGCTTTACCACGAACGATTTCACGCGCGCATACTCCTTCTGAACGCCATTGGCGAAATCGTGTGGCCCGTACTCGAACAGCACAACGAAACAAAAAGTTAGAACGATGAAGAGAACCAACCAAAAAAGGCCGCGCAGGAGCGCCATGCAAACAGGCTAACGCGTGCGGACACGGCGATCAATACCGCCCGACGGGGCGACAACCTCTTGAATGGCATGGCGAAACTGCCAAGCTATTTGGCCATGCGCGTGCCGCTGCTCGATCTGAGTGAACAATATTGTGCCCTGGGCGATTCAATTCGCGAGGCGATTAACGACGTTCTGGGGAGCGGCCGTTTCATTCTTGGCCCGAAAGTCGATGCGTTCGAGAGGGCGATGCGCGTATATTGTAATACGCCCCACGCAATTGGTGTTTCGTCTGGAACCGATGCTTTGCTGGCCATTTTGATGGCGCTTGGAATCGGACGCGGCGATGCCGTTATCACGACGCCTTACACATTTTTCGCTACCGCTGGATGCATTGCCCGGGTGGGGGCGCGACCCCTTTTTGCCGACATAGATCGAGAGACATACAACATCCGGCCATCCGCGATTCAGGAATGCATCGAGAAAAATTGCCAGCCCGACGCGAGTGGCGCATGGAAAACAAAGAGCGGAGAAAAACTCCGCGCAATGATTCCGGTTCATCTGTTTGGTTTGTGCTGCGAGATGGAAGCGCTCCATAAGATTGCGGAGCGTTACCGTCTTGTTTTGATCGAAGACGCGGCCCAGGCGATTGGTGCAGAATTTCCATTTCCTGAGAGAACCGCTAAAGCTGGAACGATGGGCGACGGGGGGCTGTTTAGCTTTTATCCTTCAAAAAATCTTGGAGCTGCTGGCGATGCCGGCATGGTCGTTTGCCAGGATGACGAGCTGGCGCAAAAGCTACGGACTTTCAGAGAACACGGCATGGAGCCGCGCTACTTTCATCATTTCATCGGAGGCAATTTTCGCCTGGATGAAATTCAGGCTGCAGTACTCACGGTGAAGCTTCCACATCTGGAAACATGGGCGGCCGCCCGCCGCGCCGCTGCGGATTTCTACGGAGCCGAACTCGCGCGCGCGGGGTTGACTGAAAAGATCGCTGTTCCCGCCGAACCCTACCGTGACCGTGGCCTAACGAATCATCACGTTTACCATCAATATGTCATCCGCACCCCCGTGCGCGATGCTTTGCGCGAGCACCTGGGCAAACGCGAAATCGGCACAGCAATTTACTATCCGCTCGGACTCCATGAGCAGAAATGCTTTGCCTATCTCGGCTATAAAAAAGGTGATTTTCCCGAGACCGAACGTGCCGCTCGCGAAACGCTCGCGCTACCCATGTATCCCGAGATTTCTCGCGAAGTGCAGCAGTATGTGGTCAGCGCGATTGCCGAATTCTTCAGCTGAAGCGTCGATCGTTGGCCAAAGTACTTGCGAGGCGCAGAGCGCGAGCTATATCAACGCGGAAAGCTTTCGTGGTACTAACGGGTAGGTACCGAAGTGGCCAAACGGGGCAGACTGTAAATCTGCTGGCTTTACGCCTTCGCTGGTTCGAATCCAGCCCTGCCCAAACTTTCGTCAATACGTTGATGAGATGTAGTCGCCTCACCGCATTGAGGCGTTTTGAACGCAATCATCCCTAAGCGCTGGCGACACCCGCCACCACGGGCAAGTTTTGCCGAGGCTACAAAAATAGCCGCGAATCGTGTACGGCTTCTTAGTAGCCTCTTCTTTGGCCGCCGCCTTCGCGGCGTCCGCCACCATATCCGCCACCACCACCACCACCGCCGCCGTAGCCGCCGCGTCCGCCACCGCCGGGTGGCCGCGGTTCCCGCGGGCGAGCCTCATTCACGGTCAACGCCCGGCCTTCAACGGTTTGGCCATTGAGTTTCGAGATGGCGTTTTGAGCGTCCTCGTCGGAACCCATGGTGACAAACGCAAAGCCACGCGATTTGCCGGTGAATTTGTCTTGCATGAGGGAAACTTCCTGCACAGTACCGGCCTGTGCGAAAAGCTCCTGGAGTTCGTTTTCCGTCGTGTTGAAGGAAAGATTGCCTACGTATAGTTTAGTTCCCATTGAGTTTATTCTGGAAAAGGCTGCCAGGTCACTGTTCCCGCTTATCGGATTTCAAATCGCCACTGAATAAACTCAACTGACAATCCACCAACTTCCAGGCTTCCGTTTCCGTCTTCGGCTCACTTGTAAAATGCTTCTCTTAGGAAAGCAATAGAAAATAGCGTAACAATTTTAGCCCCCTTCATGGCCCAATTAAGTAGTACGACCGGAGAAAAAAAACCTGAGCGGGTAGCGGTTGTGGCTGCAGGAGTGGTGAGTCCGTTGGGGTTTGGACTGGCGGAAACGCTCAATTCGTTACGGAGAGCGAAAGACTGCGTCACCACTGTAACCCGATTTTCGGTAGCCGAATGTCGCTGCAAAACCGCCGGTCAAATACCCGATGAGCGCCTGCTTGCTGGCCCGAATAAAAACCAGCGTGCCAAACGCTTGCATCGCGCCTCGCACATGATGATTCACGCGCTAAGAGAAGCGGTGATGCAAGTGCCTCAGTTTGAGCCTGAGTTAACGATAATCGGAACGACAAGCGGCGGCATGTCTTATGGCGAACAATACTACCGATCGCTGTGTCGATCAGGAAATCTGCGACACGCGCCGACGTGGATCGCTAATTATCCAGCGCAAAAGCCGGTAATCGATGCGCAAGAGGAGGTTCTGGGAGTTTCTGTACCATGTCAGGTGATCGCGAACGCCTGTGCCTCTGGTACGAATGCCATTGGCCATGCATTCGAATGCGTGCGGTCAGGTCGCTACCAGCGCGTATTGACGGGAGGCTATGACGCTCTTTCGGAACTGGTCTTCACGGGCTTCGATTCACTTCAAGCCTCGACGCCAGAAAAATGCCGCCCGTTTGATCGACATCGTGCCGGCATGGTGCTGGGAGAAGGTGCCGCCATTCTTGCGCTGGAAAATCTTGAGCTCGCTCGAAAGCGGGGCGCGCCGGTCCTCGCAGAAATTGTCGGCTACGGAATCTCCACAGATAATTTTCACATCACGCAGCCGGATCCTTCCGGTGTTGGACCGCGACAGGCGATGGAACGGGCTCTTCAGAGCGCGGAGATTTCTGCAGATCAAGTCGATTATATTAACGCACACGGAACTGCCACGATATTTAATGATGCAGCTGAAGGGAAGGCGATCAGCCAGTTGTTTAATGGCGTGCCTGTGAGTTCGACCAAGAGCATGATGGGCCATTCGCTGGGTGCCGCGGGCGCGATCGAAGCCGTCATCTCTTTGCTGGCGCTCCGCCATCAATTTCTTCCTCCCAACATTAATTTTGACGCTTTGGATGATCGCCTCGACCTGAATGTTGTAGCGAACGAATCGCGACCGGCTGTGGTACGTATGGCGCTTTCGAATTCTTTTGGCTTTGGCGGGACGAATGCTTCGATTCTGATACGTAGAGTTGAAGCATGAGTCTGGCGATCGCCGGAATGGGGTGGGTGACCCCTCTTGGAAATAGCGTCGACGCTGTATGGGAGCGTCTGCTTCGCGGCGATGAGGCGTCCGCAACACCAATTTCTGAGCAGTTTGCCGATCGGTCCTACAGCGCCTTCCGCGTACCCGAATCGGCGGTGACCGGCTTGGCGCATCCACGCCTTCGTCGGGCCAGTGTGATTTCGCGATTTGCTGCAACCGCAGGTTTGGAGGCCTTGCAGGCCGCCGGGGTAAAGGTGGATTCGCAAAATGCGGGACGAATTGCGCTAATCTTCGCGATCTCCAACGGAGGTGTGATTTATACCAAGCGCTTCTACCGCGATGTCGTTGAGACCGGTGCGCAGTCGGCCAGTCCTCTCTTGTTTCCGGAAACGGTATTTAATGCCCCGGCGAGCCATCTCGCGGCAATTCTGGGTGTGACCGGGACAACTTATACTGTCGTAGGCGACGGGGCCGTGGGCCTCCTGGCGATAAAAATGGCAGAAGACGTGATGATGGATAAGTCGCTTGATTATTGCCTGGTCGTCGGCACCGAAGAAATCGATTGGCTTTTATGCGACGCCTATCGGCGATGGCGTTTGCTTCGTTCTGCGCCTCCAATTGAGCCATTCGGCAAACAAAAGCGGGGAATGATTTTAAGCGAAGGCGCAGGAGCAATCGTGCTCGCGCGCCTGCCACGCCGTAGCGCAGCGGAGGCAGGAGAAGGGTCGATTACGATCGAATGCGCTCATCCAGGCGGCTGTTACGGGAAGCGAGCGGAAGCAGAGGAAATTCTGAAGCGAATAGTGCGTGATCTCAGCCAAGTCGAAGTCGACTTTGTGATCTCCAGCGCCAATGGCACGTTTATCGATCAGGCAGAACAGGGAGCGTTGGAGCAGGTGATACCAGACGCCGTTACTTACGCGGCAAAGCCAGCGCTAGGCGAAAGCGTAGGCGCCTCGGGCCTGTGGCAAGTCATTTTAGGAGTCCAAGCCCTGCGGCATGGGGAGCTTCCACCCGTGCTTCACGCCGACTCAGCTATTTCATTGCGGCTTGCGCGTTCACGCATGACAGTGGCGCGCGCGCGCCGGGCAATCATCTTAAACTCTGGAGTCAATCAGCAAGTAGCAGGCTTGCGACTCGCGCTTCGCTGACGTTGCTTAACAAGAATCTGTCGTTCGGTTCCAGCGTGCGCGGAATTGAGTTCAACGGAGCGGAACCAGTCTCCAGGTAAATTTTTCATCTGCAATTTCAAGCCATGCCCCGCTCGGCGGAGAACCGCGGTTTGGTCGCGTCACGCATCCGGGATTCAAAAATAAAACATTCCCGCGTTTTTCATGTCGCGGAACGTGCGTGTGTCCGTGCAAGACGATATCGACGTCGTTAGGTAAATGATCAGGCGGCACGTGTTGTAGGCGGAACTTCAATCCCCCTCGCACAAGATCGACAACCAATGGCCATTCGTAATTGCTGTCGCAATTCCCTCGCACCACAGTGACTCGAGGCCCAATCGCGCGGAGCTCGTCGAGAATGGTCTCCATGCAAACATCGCCAAGATGCCAGATTTCATCAGCGCCTGTGGCGATTTCTCTAACCGTTTCCGGTAAGCGATTGTGCGTGTCCGCCAGAACGAAAATACGCAACGTGTCCTTCAATTTCTCAGACGTTGTCATGGCGGGCAAAGTTGTTCTACACAGTGTTACGCGCCGCGTATCCCGGCCGCATGTCTCGATGCACGCGTTGATTTGCGCGATGGTGAATGCTACGTAGCCTCGCCCTCCCTGCCATGAATCGGAACTACAAAAGTACCCTTAATTTGCCACGCACGGAGTTTCCGATGAAGGCGAACCTCGCCGCGCGCGAGCCGGAAATGCTCCGAGTGTGGGAAGAGACCCGACTCTACCAGCAGATCCAGAAGTCGAAGGAGGGCCGCGAATTATTTGTGCTGCATGACGGGCCGCCATTCGCCAACGGCGACGTGCACATGGGCACCGCGCTCAACAAAATCCTCAAAGATTTCGTGGTGAAATCGCAGACCATGCTCGGCAAACGCGCGCCGTACGTACCGGGCTGGGATTGTCATGGACTGCCGATCGAATACAAGGTCGTGAAGGAATCCCGGGGCCTTTCTCCCCTGGAGGTTCGCAAAAAATCGGAGGCGTTTGCGTGGAAGTTCGTCAACGTCCAACGCGAGCAATTCAAACGGCTCGGCGTCTTCGGCGATTGGGATAATCCGTATCTGACGATGGATCCCAACTATGAAGCAGAAATCTTGCGCGCTTTCGCCGTATTCGTCGAGGAAGGTCTCGTTTATCAATCGAAGAAGCCGGTTTTTTGGAGCACAGGTGCGCAAACCGCGCTGGCCGAAGCCGAAGTGGAATACCAGGACCGGGACGACACCGCGGTTTACGTGAAATTTCCGATTGTTAGCGGACCACTTGCTGGAGCAGCCAGTATGGTTATTTGGACAACAACTCCATGGACTTTGCCGGCGAACCTCGCCATCGCAGTCGATCCAGACACCAGATACGTCGTCCACTCTTTTGAATTCCCGGACGGACTCTCTGAACCGTTAGTAATTGCCGAGCCACTCGTCGACGCTTTCTGCGAAGCCACCAAAACTTCGTGGTTTAATGGCCCGGAAGAACTTCTTCCAAAGACGATTTGGACAGGGAAAGAACTCGCAGGGTCGGAAGCTCAGCATCCGTTCTTGGAGCGAAGGTCCAAGATTCTAACCGCTGATTTCGTTACTATGGATAGCGGTACCGGTGCTGTGCACATCGCCCCTGGTCACGGAGAAGACGACTATTGGTTAGGCAAGTCCAACGGCTTGGAAATTCTTTCTCCAGTGGACGATCATGGACGCTTTACTGATGAAGCCAGTTTGCCAGATCTCACCGGGAAATATGTTTTCGATGCTAACGTCGATATTGTCAATTTGCTACGAAAGCGGGGAATGTTACTCGGGCAACAGAATTTTCATCACTCCTACCCGTACTGTTGGCGCTCGAAAACACCGATCATCTTTCGTAACGTCGAGCAGTTCTTCATTCGGATCGATGAGCTGCGTGGTAGGGCGCTAAGTGCGATTCACAACGAAGTGAAATGGGTTCCA
>WNGO01002439.1_pt1 | contig 11852 bp, 12 predicted proteins | sample 5400511 | NCBI WGS metagenome assembly WNGO01 (sample SAMN13153380, study PRJNA577476) | soil metagenome | isolation source: 20 cm soil or saprolite under Garry oak tree replicate 2 | place: USA:California | collected 2016-06-15
CCCGGTTGCGCCGAAGAAGATGCGCGTAGCGGCTGACCCCTGCCGCGCAGCGGCGGGATCGGTGACCACGGCAGCGTCGATGCGATTCGTGAGAAAGCGAATCCGCGAATCAATCTGGCCTAACCGTCGCTTGCCGTAGAGGTAGTCGGCGTTTTCACTGCGGTCTCCATTACTAGCAGCCCACGCTACGACCTCTACCACCGCGGGCCGCTCGCGCCTCAGTAGGAACACATGCTCGTCTTTCAACCGCTGCAATCCGGCGGGCGTGATGTAGTTCTTGAGGGTCGGCCCCGCTTCCTCGCGCACCGGTCCTCGGAGCGGCCGCTTTGTTCGTATTTGCCAATCTGCCATGGGATTTCGTTTACTTGCGGATGACCCAATCTCGGAAGTTCCGCGCCTCGGTCCCGATAATTCTTCGCACGGTGAACGTGACGCACGCGGGCTAGATGTCGAATGATACATCGGTCTTTCCTGTGGCACTCTTAGAAAATGCGGTGACCCGTCCGATTGCATATCAAGGCGAAGAAGCATCCGGTTCACCTAAGCGATGAGCCGATGAGGTTCATCACGTCAATCGTGCTGAGCGCGGAATAGATTCTCTATGCGCACTTTCAGAGTCTTCACGATTTTTGTGGCATTGAGCCTCGGGTTGTTCGCTGCCCTATCCTTGACCGCACAGACCAAGTTTACTTCCGGCAGTTCACTATCATTGAGACTTTCTGGTCCAGGCCTTGTGCGTGCCGGAGATTGGCCCCACTTTCGAGCGTTTTTGGTTAACGACTCGAAGAAAGACGTTGAAGTACCGACCTCTTCCCTTGACGGAGCCTTAGACCTGAACTGGAGAGTGGTTGACGTTTCACGTCATCAGACCTACTCCCGTCCTGCGGGACGCACTTTTTGCAACTTCGGAAAATACTTCCCTCAACAGAATTTCCTCGTTTTACGACCGGGTCAACGTATGGAACTGATAGGAATCGAGGTTCCGGAGGATTTGCTCCGTCGAGATGGAAAAGGGCTATACCGAATTTCGCTTCACTATTCTCCGAGCGCATTTATTTTGCCGGACGAAGGGCTTAAGGAAAAACCGCTATACAACTTAACTTCCAACGAAATGAAGGTTGTTTTGACGGAATTCTAAGCGTAACCCCTTGTGGGTCATTCAAACTCCGGATAAACGCGCAAACCGTCCATGTGGATTTGAAGTTTCCGATTACGCGACTTACCAGACTTAGTCAGCCGGGTAAGGGCCTAGAAGCCCGAGGGTCGCCGTTGCTAAGGCGCTGACTATTGTGCTATCACCCAAACGGTCGAACCTACATGAGGAAATTCCTTCTCACTGCCTGCTTGGCCCTGACTGCAGCCACAATTCTAGGATTGCCTTCCTGGGCCGGCGATGACGCTTGCCTACATCGTACAGTTTCGTTAACTGCCGCTGACAGAGAACTGGCACCGATTCCTGACCTGAAGCCCGAGGATTTTCGAGGCGAATTCCGAGGAAAACCTGTCAAGATTCGTTCGATTATCGCCGACGAACGCCCCCACCGCATCGTGATCATCCTCGACGCCAGTGGGAGTATTGGCCCGCCGCCAACCACGCCAGTTGGAAGTGCCTGGCCGCTTGAACGTCAGATGGCATCGCACTTTGTAGAGATCAGGCCGAGAGAGACCACCTTCGCCTTGCTCATCTTCAATGACAAAGTCATCGACCCAATTGACTTTTCCCAGGGCCCCGAGGCCGTCGTGGAAAAACTCCGGCAGATCGGAGCAGACTCCAATTATCAGAAAGCGCATGTCAAGGGAAGGACGGCCCTGTGGGATACGTTGATTGTCGGCCTAGGGCTTCTGCATGAGCCAACCTCCGCCGATTCGGTCTACCTCATTACCGATGGCGGAGAAGACGCGAGCCGGGCCACTTCGACGGATGTCAGGCGTCGCCTAGCGGCGAGTAGTTCACGAGTATTCGTTTCTCTTATGGTTTCGTCAGCTGGAAATCGCAACCGAACACCAGAGGAGTTGAATGGACCCGAGGAAATGAGCAAGATCGCCCACGCAACAGGCGGCGCGATCTTCGGGCCCATCGCACAAGGCAGTTCAGGCCCTGTGCTTCTTGTGACCGATTCCAATCAGAGTCTAACTATTTCTTCTGGCCTGCGCAATTTCTACAAGACGATGCTGGGGGGCTATCGAATAGAAATTGAGCTGCCCAGCCCTGTAGATAAGTGGCGCGAGTGGAAACTGGAACTGACCAAGGAAAAGCAGAAGCAATTCAAAGACTCCCAGCTCGGCTACACACGCGACTTGGAGCCCTGCACGGACCTGCCAAAGTGAATTAAGCCATCTTGTAAGTCCTGATCAACGCGGTAATCGTACATCTCTAACAATGCCGGCTCGTGTCAAGAATAGATGTTTAAGATCCCCAGGGCGAAGAGGATCCTTCTTTATTTCTTCACTCGCAGGCCTTCGACTTCACTTAGGGCAGGTGCGGGTGCAACAATCGGCGAAAGATGCCGAGATAGCGCGGTTGGAACAGGGCCATGTCCGCCGCGAAAAAGCCGGTGGCGAGTATGAAGGAAACTAGAAACTTGATGATATCGCCGCGAGGTTTTGTTGGCTTCCGTGAATACGCCCAGATACACCCAATTATGACCAACAAATTGGAGAACCACGCTGGAACAGCGATGAAAAGATCTGGGCGAGCTAGGTGTCCAGTGTGGACCCACTGAGATAGCTGTTCGAGCCCATTGAAAAAGAAAGAGGTTGCAAAAACATTTGCGTAGTCCCAAAAGCCCGCCACAGAGATTCCGAGGAAATATCCCCAGCGGTTACGCTGGAGAGTCAGCCCGATCGTCAAGGAGTACATCCACGCTTGAAAAAAGTGTAGCCAACGAATGTCAGCTTCAAAGAAGGCCGATACACCCAACACCAAGATAAAGACGCTCGCTCCGATCAAGACAAGCCATTCCGGGGCTCCGAATTGCTGGATTTTTCATGAAGAACACTACGAAGATATGTACGGAAAAGTTCCCTGGAGCCAAGGTTGGCACAGCATGGACGTCAAGTGGATCGGCTCAAAAACCACACGTCCGGTTTGCCGACTAACCAGGCATCTGAATCCCATAAACGCTTTATCTGGCGTCGCTTACGGGACAAGAAGCGTTATTTTCCCCCTCTCAGTTGTACCTAACTTGTACCTAGAGTCGGGAATTTGTTCGAGGCGCGGGCCAAGATCGGAGCCTGGAGAAAGGAATACAACGAGGAGCGGCCGAGCATCAGTCAGCAGACACCGGGATGGGTCCATTCCAGTAGGTCGACACCGAATGAAAACCCGCGTTGGCAGGCTGGAAGGCGTTGTAACGGTTGGGGCCGATTTAATTGAGAATCTCGCCCACCTAAGATTTGGCTCGATGGCAGAGGAACTCTTCAGTGTTAAAGCATGTGAAATCGAACTGTTGGAAGCGGAGTCGAGACTTCCAGGACGCGACATAGCTTACGTGTTTTCCGCTCCGCCTGGGAGAAATTCGGCAAACGGAAGTGAAGGAAGTGATCAACCCTCGGTTAGCGTGATGCATTAATGAGGTATGGGTGATTGTGTGGCAGCCTTCTGGACTGCTTTATCGAGATCTTTGACCTTCAGCTCGTCGGCAGCAAATTTCAGCATTTCAGGATTTCGTTTGACGCTATCCTGCGTCTCCTTCTTACTCAACCATATGTCCGCATCACTCTTACTTGACTTGTACGCGATACCGCCGGAAAGGAGATCTGTGAGAGCACGGGTGTCCTTGTCAGATTTCGAACCCGAGGCCTCATCGTTTGCTTTTGCGAAGTCCTTTAATGCTTCCTCAGGCCTACCCTCGCGATTGACCACTACACCTCGTAGGATCAAGGCCGACGGTTCGTTTGCAAGCGCAGGGTTCTTAGCCGTCGCGGTATCCAGCGCCTCGTGTGCCTCGGACGCACGGCCAGCCCGCGAAAGCACTCCTGCGGCAAGAAAATAGCGCATCGAGTCCAGGTTCTGAATGGAGGAGCCAAATGAGTTCGTGGGCCCCGGAAGAGATTCATCCACAATCTTCAGGGCATCATCTACGGTGGGGGGCCGGTTTTGGGAAGAGGAAACTGACTGAAGCTTGCCCGCCAAGTCGCTGTATAGGCTCGCATTTTGTTGATCGAGCTGAATCTCCACTAACACATCATCCTGAAAATTGTCACGCAAGTGGAAAGTGATCGGTGGATGGTCCGTCACGGGTACATAGGTCCGGAAGACGGCTACACTGACTGTTTGTCCCACACTCACGGCGCCGGAGGTGGGCTGCGAAATGAAACCCCTCGGGACATCAGCGACACTGAAGCTTATGTCGTTATTCCCCGAATTGCTAATTTGCACCGAGTGTTCAGCGGCGTGGTCTTCAAAAATCAATTTTCGCGGTGCCACATTCATCGTGGAAGCGCACCCTGCAGAGTATCCATGTTTTGTGGCTTCTTCGAGGTCGTTGAACGCTTTCAATACAATCTCGCGTTGCGTGCTAGGATCGGAGAGGCTCTTCGCTGCTTTGACCTTCTCGAGGAAAAACCGAACCTTGTCTAATGTATCGTCCATATTCTTTCTTCGGCAGGAGTACTCACCCTGGTTCATGCGTTTATGCCTAAAATCACTGCACGCTGCGTCGTACTTAAGAGCAAAATCCCTCATCAACGTATCAAAATCGCGCACTTGATCGTCGGAGACTCCAATTTTGCCCTTAACCGACTGGACCTCGCTGACTGCAACCTCCAGGTCTATCCCAATTGTCTTTTTCCACCCTGAGAAGGAACAATCGGGAGTTGGCCAGAATTTGATTACAAGTACGAGCACGACCAGAAGGATAACAATGAAAATCAGAATCTTCGCGTTCACGGAAATCACCTAGCTCTACCAAGGGTCATATAGCACGTTAAATACTGACGCGCAAGTATCCTTGGACGGGAATTCAGGATTCCGCTTACAGCGTCTTCAGGTATTCAATGATCTGCATTCGTTCCGCTTCGGACAGCTTGCGACCGATCACGCCGTTGGCCTTTGGACCGTTGTTGAATTCATGCCCTGCATTCGAATTGCCGGGCAGATCTGTGCGGAACTCAGTGGCGCCATTGAGGGACTCGGTGTTGAGGCCGAGATTGACGGGGTCGTATTGCTTGTTCCCAAGGTAAAAGACCTTTGGCCGATCAGAAACCAGCGAAAGGAGTGCAAAGACGTTGGGAACGGAACCGTTGTGAAGGTAAGGAGGTGTAGCCCAGATGCCGTTATGGGGCCGCGCCTTGTAAGCCAGCGGTGCCAGAAGTTCGTTGCTGCGGTAGCCGTTCCAGTCGTTCTGCTGTTCGGGTGAGAGCATGAGATCGGCGTATGCCTGATCGATTAACTTTTGCGCAATGTACTTCAACCCCTCGCGGGCAGATATGATTCCCATTCCCAGCGGTCCGCTATCAGCGGTCCGATTAAAAAAATTCTGCGCTTCCTTAGGATCGGTTCCGATCTCAACCAACGGAATCATGGTAACTTTGAAGAATTGTCTTCCTGCACTGTTCGTATTGTTCGTCCAGTGCTCGGTCTTGCGGCCTTCGTCGGAAAGGATGGGCGGTTGGTGGCAGTGCAGGCATAATTCGTTGTAGAGCTTTTCGCCCTTAGCCGCCTTCCCGAGATCAATCTTCCCCAGGATATTTTCCGGCCATTTTGGCGACCAGACGCCGTTCCCAGGCGTCTCACCGCCAACCAAAGTCTCGATCTTGTGCAGATTCTCCACTCGGATGGTGTTCTGAAACTGCGCTCCGGGGTAACCTAGAAGATTGATGCGCGAGCGCACGCCGAGCGCCTCGCCGACATTTCTCCCCATCGGCCCCTGAATGGAGCCGTTGTACTGCACCCAGTCCATCCACGATGCGTCCCAGATCGGTGGGTAGTTCACGGGGCCATTGCCAACCACCAGGTTCTTTCTATTGTTCAGCTCAGTTCCAAAAACGAAGTTGCCGATTCGAGCCAGCGCGTCGGTGCGACCGTAACCTTCAGGAGTCGGGAAGAGATGGAGGTTCGCTTTGAACTCCGTGAAGCTGGTGTCGAGATAGTACTTGAGCGCCTGACGCAAGAGAACTTGATCGGCGTGCGAGGGGTTGGGTCCGAGCACCCTGTGCGCAAATCTGCGGAAGCGCAACGCGTCATAGTAAGTCCAGGTAACTGCGAGACCGAGCGCCTCGGTGAACTTCTGCAGATCAATCAACGATGGCCCGGCGTCGATGCGGATTGCCTTGTCGCCAAAGAACAATTCTCCCGTATGGCAGGCCGCGCACGTAAGACCGAGCACCACGTTCTTCTGCCCGGTGTAGGGATCAACGAAATGATCGTCGCGCGCGAAGCCAACCGGCAGGGCGTCCGGATTTTGTTCGTAGGCGCTGTCCGGAATAAAGCCGAAGCCCTGCAAGTAGGAGTCGTCCTTGAACAGAGGAGCTCCTTTGATAGTGAAGCGCGGCTGCTCGAGCGCGAGAAACCAAGTGTAGGGTAAGAGTTCACTGCCCTGTGCCATGTGGTAGTAACGATGCCGCTGGTCTTCGGTCCAGTTCTGGGGAAGCCAGGCGACTTCCTTCGGCCTTTCGATCTTCGGCACCTCGAGGCTGTTCTGTATAGTGAAAATCGCAATTAGTACCGCGCACATGGCAAACAGACCCAGGAACACGAGGGCACTGACGACGCTGGGACGCCTGAGCATGGGTGGCTTTGGCAAAGCTGGTATCAGCTGCCCATGCATCGGTCGCGGCGCCAGTTCGCAGGTATTTTCGGGTTCCGTGACGTAATGCTGCGGCAGATTCTTCGGCCGGTATTTTGTCGACTCGTCGCGCATCCGTTCGAAAACGCTCTGGTGGATGTGGGCGCCGTCTTGAATCAATCGCGCGCGGCCAAGGTTAAGCCTGATGCCGCGCCTCCACTGGGGCCCAGACTGCCCCGGCACGGGATGGAAGAAAAGCTTCGGCCAGAATTCACCCAGCCACCAGAAGCCGTGCAGTGATTTATGCAGCTGTCCCTTGGGATCTGGTGGGACGTACGGAACCTCGCCACCCAACACGTCAATAACCTTCGGAGGATCAAGTAACAGCCCGGCGGATTGTGCCTCGCACAACATCCACCGCAGTGCGATTTTTGATAATCCGCTCTCAGCTTCCGCGTAACTGCCACCGACATCAGAATGAACTCCTGCGAACCACACTTGTTTCAAATTCTGACTCGCGGGCACTGGTTCATGGATCAGGTTCTGACGGAAAAACGCGCGACGCTCGTCAATCGATACCGCGTGCCGCAGGACAGAAATGTCAGGCAACGTCGCGGTGTAGGGTAAGTGGCCGCCCTTCGTGTGAATGGGATCGAGAATCCACCCCACCGAGCTCACGGTGTCCCATAATCCCAGGAAATACGGTGTGCAGAGGCTACTGAAAGTTGTTTTGAAACCGGCGGCAATCTCGAACTTGCAGGGATCGTTGCTCTTATAAAGTCGCAGAGCGTACGGAATCAACGCCTCATTCCCCGGCGTGAGCAAACCGCACATATGCAGCAATCCGCAGAGCGCGCGAGCGGTGTAAGCGCCGCGACTAAAACCGAAGATGAAGATACGGTCGCCGGGGTTGAACTCTCCCATCAGGAATGAATAAACGTCGGCGATGTTGTCGGAGAAGCCATAGCCGAACGCCAGCCCCCTCACTCGTGTCCACCACTTTCCAATCGCACTCAAGGCATTTCTCGCCCCCATCGTTCCGACGCCCGGGTGATAGTAGGCGGTTTGCTTGTCCTGTGTGGACAGCGTCCAATAGAGCTTTACTACGTTCGAGTTAGCGGACCCATACTGATTCCCGGTTCCGTCACAGCAAACGACTATATTTCTCGGCATATTCGATCAACCTCCAAGACTTAGAACGAATAGCTCATAACAAGGTCTGCATCGGCTGATCTTACGTCGCCAAGAGTTACGAGAGTGCAACACAAGATACTCACGCCAGAAACCAGTTCCAGGCGGGTGACTTCGTCTCCTGTGAAGCACTGACGGTTGCCGACCGCCGCCTTGAGAACGCTGTTATACAAGATCAGCCAACAGCTGTCCGTCACCGGTAGTTATTGTCATTGCCCCGTATCTCTGAATAGTAGTAATCTTTTTCAACATAGTCATCAAAGAAATGTACTTCGCAGGATGACTGGGGCATATCCGGGGTCCAACTGCATCAAGAGTCGGTTTCGATTTAGGAGAGCTATATGGATAGTTCTGGAATATTTTCTTTCAGATATTTGAGACTTGGATTGATGGGGATGGGGATCCTTGTAGCTGGTGGTGCGTGTGCCTGCTCGTTGCGGCACGGGCACGCTGTGGCGGGGGGCGTGGTGCCTGCGCAGACGCAGGCGATCCCTCCGCTTTCGGCGGAGGACGTGTCTTGGTTGTTTCCGGCACCGACGCGAGCCGAGGATTTTGCCAAATTGCTCGCGGTGCACGACCTCACCACGCAGAACGCCCAAGATCCGACGAAGCGCGATCTCGTTTGGCCCTCTGCGGTGTTTCAACGATTTCTCGCGATTGCCGCTAGCCCGGCCGCGCAGGTCGCGAACACACAAAATCATATTGTCCTGCCCGCCGAAGCCCAATCGCTGGACGCTTGGTTCATCGCTGGTATCCGCATTGATGCTGGCGCACCAGGCCTCTCGAACGATATTCGTGCGCAATTCGGGCAGCTACCGGAGATTCGCCTTATTGTCCAGCCAGTGACGCGGAACTCGGATGGCACACCCAAAGTGCACGACATCGCGGGACACCTGATTTTTGATTTCGCGCTTGAGAAACTAAACGGACCTGCACAGGCCGGTTGTTCTCCACGCCCGCTACCTGATCTCGATGCCTTCAACGCGATTGTCGCGGACCTCGCTGCCTTACGAACCAAATTGAGCGATGGGCAGCTTGGCGCACACAAAATCACAACCTCCGGTATTCCTTTGAGTGTTCACCCCGGACTTGCAGACGCGACGACTGAAAGTAATGTCCGCCAGGAGATAAAGTCGTTTCTCGAAAAACATATTTCCCGTCAGCGCTTGGATGCCATGGCCATCGCGGGACTTCCTTCGGGAGCACCCGCGCCTTGGATATTCTTGGCGATGGTAAAAGTCCCTCCCGGTGTTGATCCGGCCCTACCGAACGGTGGATTCGATCCCGTACGCGGCCCTACGCTCGATGGTCAGCAATTCGCGCAGATGCTCGAGCCAGTCGGGACAGTTCCACGCGTCGTTCCGGAGCCCCATACAAACAATCTCAATCCGATTACTTGCAAGAACGCTGCGGTACCGACCGCTAATCTACCCATTGCTGAACGGAACGGCTTTTCGACAGCTGACCTTTTCGTCATTTCGCCGCCAACGGCAGACAAGACAAAGGAGGCGCTCGATGTGATCGCCGACCCTGCGAAAAGCCACTTTTTCAATACGGATTGCGTAAGCTGTCATACCGAGACTCGACGCTCGATGGAACTTATGAATATCAAGGATATTTCGGGGATCGATTCGGCTGTCTTGCCAAATGGCGCATGGGACGTGCGCAATTTCGGCTGGTCGCCATCGGCTAAAGGGTCAGTTCAGGCCACGGTGACCCGGCGCACGGCTGCCGAGACAGCTGCCGTCGTAACGTTCATCAATTCAGAATTGCTTAGCAAGCAGGCGGTATCAAATCACTAAATATATTTTGTGAAGATGTCATTCGCCAAAATACTTGCGGGTCGTTATCCAGGGCATCAAAAACTGTTCTCCTATAGAGCCCTATCTGAACTCAACCCGCCACGTGCGCGACGCATAGCCCAAGCCATGCTGACCCTACTCTTCTCTCTCCGAGATTGTTTCCGAGCCCGCGCTGTTCTGCAAGCAGAGATCTTTGCTCTTCGGCATCAGCTCTTGTCTTGGTCCTGCAACGTTCGAGCTGTGAGCATAAGCTCCGTCTCAGTTGGACTGACCGAATCCTGTGGGTTTGGCTCTCCCTTTTGTTGAACGACGTGTGGTCAGAATTGCTCATTGTCAAGCCGGAGATGGTCGGCCAACCGAGTTTTTTGAGGGGCAGACTCTGGGCTATCGGATCGAACTACCGAATCCTCAAGCCAGCCAAGCACAGGCGTAGTTATTTTCGACTCTGGTAAACCCTTTAGGGTCCACGTCGCCGTAACCAGTCATTTGGCAGAGTTACCGATCGGCCCTGAGATACCAGGTCCCCTCGATATGCCTGAAAACATTGCGTGGCCTCTTCGGATCACGATAGTAGTCGTCCAGACTGGCTACCTGGTTTGTTGGTTTGTGGTCAGTCGAACAAACGCCTACGTGCCGCGTATCTGCTCCCCACCCCGCACCCCAGGCATTGAAGCAGATAATTTGAGCATTTTGTTCGTCATAGCGAAACACAGCTCCGCTACCAATACCTTTGAGTAGCGCCACATACTCGTTGTAACGGCTAATCGGAAAACTCACCTCAGCTGGCTTATGTGGCAACCCTGAGATTGTTGTCTCCACACCCGCCCCGGTGTACACCGCTTTTACCTGTTGATCTGCAAGAAGCATGTCTCTCACACGTTCGTAAGCGGCGTGGTGTGCCTGAAAATTCTCGATCAATTTTTTTTCCTGTGGTGGTTTCATGCTGAATGACATGAATGCCCACAAGGCACCAACCGCCCCGACAAGTAGGCCCAAAAGAATAATTCCTGTCTTAAGAATAGTCCTGCCTTTGAGTGGCGCGTCCCAGAATCCCAACATTGATTCCTTCGCTGTCAGTTGCATCCGCAGCCTCGCCCGGTCATGCCGCCATTCTTGCTGAAGGTTCGTCCGTCGTTCGCACCAAGCGTAATAAAGGGCCAACCTGTCTCATCCAATCGGTCGTTCTGCTGGGTTTGGCCCGGGATATTGTGATAGAAAAGACCAGCCATTCGTGCTGTCATTTCAGCATAGCGAAGCTGCCACAAGTGGTTAAGGCTGAACCCAATTTCTCGGTCACCGTAAAATGCGTCGTCCCAACCCCCGGTTTCAAAACCTGCCATGTAGTTACCAAACTCAGCAGCGGACATTTTCACACCACATCTTGTAAACGTATCGTTCTGATGTTCGTTCCAGGCAAAATCATAATCCCCCTGGCCTGGAACGCCCTGATAGCCTCTACTATGGTCGAATATGTTCCCAAGTCCTTTAAAGAAACCAGCCGTCGCATCCGTGTAAGCCGGTTGAAGAAACAGTTGAAGCGTCTGCTGTTCATTATAATCCGTCAGTCCGAATGGATCGGATAGATTGACAGGATTGTCATGGACGTAGGCGTAGAAGTTTGGGCCGCCTCCCCCATATCTCAGCGGATCTTCAGAGATGAACCTTTGGAGCGTTGGGTTGTAGTATCTGGCGCGGTAGTCATAGCATGAGAACTATTTCATATGCTCGACCACGTTCCCGATGCAGCCCGAGTGTTTGTTAATCCAAACCGCAAAACCACCGCCTTTATTGGATATCCCGTCCTGGTGAACATATCCTTGGACAATCCAGTACGCCTTATTGGATCCATCGGCATGCAATGGAAGCTGCGCTTTTACCCGTTCTTCTCCGTATTGGCCCACGAGAATCACCTCTGCTATGCGCTCGGCAATTTTCTGGTCGGGTACATAGTCTCTGTGTTCCTTGACCGTTCCCGTGGCCGTGGCGAAAGGAGCTAGTGTGGTGTCGCCAACGCTTCTTTACATTTGGCGATTTTGTTCATGATCGTCTCAACGGAGGCGCTCCAGATAAAGACTTTGGGGTTTTGGTTGTGAGCGCCGATGTATTGCTGGATTGCTTGGATCAGCTCCGG
>WNGO01003060.1_pt1 | contig 11851 bp, 9 predicted proteins | sample 5400511 | NCBI WGS metagenome assembly WNGO01 (sample SAMN13153380, study PRJNA577476) | soil metagenome | isolation source: 20 cm soil or saprolite under Garry oak tree replicate 2 | place: USA:California | collected 2016-06-15
CGGCGGCGGCCGGCGCGTCAACACGATGTTCCTGTTGCGCGCCTTTGCCGAAGCCGGCGTCAAAGGCGCGCTGTTCGGCGTCATCTACGATCCCCCGCTTGCCGCCGAGGCGCATCGGCATGGGCTGCACTACAATTTCGAGGCGCGCTTCAACCGCGAGGAGACGACCAAGTTCTCCGAGCCGTGGAGCGCGCCGGCGCGGGTCGCCGCGTTGCATGACGGCAATTGCGTCGGCCGGCGCGGCATCTATGCCGGGACAAGGCTCGCGCTCGGGCCGTGCGCCGCCCTTGCCATCGGCGGGATTACGGTGATCGTCGTGTCGCACCGGGTGCAATGCGCCGACCCGATCTTCTTCGAGATGATGGGGCTCGACATCGGCAAAGCGCGCTCGGTCGCGGTCAAGTCGCGCGGCCATTTCCGCGGCGGGTTCGACGAGTTCTTCGGCCCGGAGCAGATCGTCGAGGTCGATCTGCCGGGGCTGACCTCGCCGATGCTGAACCGCTTCGACTGGACGCGCCTGCCGCGCCCGGTCATCCCGCTCGACGACAACGTAATCTGGGAACCGCCAGCGCTTTAGGCAGTCACAGATACCCTGTGCCCGGCCTGGTGCCGGGCGCTCACGTCTTTCTTCTACAGTCGGAGCGGTCTCAAGACGTGGATGGCCGGGACAAGCCCGGCCACGGGGGCTTTTTGGTTCGAGGATCGCCTCTAGCCCTGCGGCCAGTTTTGCCGGATCGGGTCGCTTCCGTCCCAGCCGATCGCCGCCTGGCGCACCGCGTCGAAGATGCGCATCCGGGTCGGGGTCGCCTCGGCCATCTCGACGATTGTGCCGGGATGGCCTTCGTTCAGGAAATAGATGAAGGGACCGCGCGGCGTGTCGCCCTCCTGGCCGATCTGCCAGCCGCTCGACAATGCCCGTTCGCGGATCTCGTGGTAGTTCTCCGGCCAACTCGACCAATGCTGCATCCCCTCATGCCCGGCGGCGAGAAAGTCGCGGTAGAGGCTCGGGCTGTCGCAGCGCTGCTGGATCAATTCGAGCTGCACATCGCCGGAATTGGCCAATGCCACGGACATCTTGATGGCGTAGGGCCGGCCCTTGTAGCGGAACTCGGTCAGCGGCAATTGCTCGGCGTAAAACCACGGACCGATGCCGCACACCTCGATCCAATGGTGCATCGCCTTCTCGATGTCGCGGACGACGATCCCGACCTGGCGCATCGGCCCGAACAAGCGGCTCATCGCGGCTCCTCCTCGATCTGTAAATCAGGACTGTGATCCGGAGTTCGGGAACCGGCAAGCGGGCGGGGCGATTGACCGCGATGCCGCACTGCCTTACCTGATCGCGCGCCGATACTGTTCCCCCCGAGGCTGCATGCCCTCTCGTCGTTCTTTCGTGTGGTTGGCTGTGCTGCTGGTCTGGCTCATCGCGCCGGCGGCAAATGCGCAGCTTCAGACCTTTCCGAAAGCCGAGCTGACGATCGTCAGCGCCAACGGGCCGCATAAATTCACCGTCGAGCTGGCGACGACCCCGGGCCAGATGGAGCAAGGGCTGATGTTCCGCAAAAGCCTCGCGCCCGATGCCGGCATGCTGTTCGATTACCGGACGCCGTCGATGGCGGCGATGTGGATGAAGAACACGCTGATCCCGCTCGACATGCTGTTCGTCGACCAGCAGGGACGGGTCATCAACATCCATGAGCGGGCGGTCCCGGGATCGCTCGAGCCGATCGCGGCGGCGGCGCCGGCCCGTGCCGTCATCGAGCTGAATGGCGGGACCGCCGCCCGGCTCGGCATCAAACCGGGCGACCGGGTCATCTTTCCGATTTTCGGCGACGCATCGTAAGCCACAAGCGCCCCACGCCCGGAGCGCTGCCGGGCGCGGAAGGGTTATTCGGCGGCGGCGCGTTCCTGCTGTGCAGTCTTTGCGACATGGGCGATCATCGCGGCGGCATTGCGGTGCAGGATCTGGTCGCGCGCGTCCTCGCCGATGTCTGCTTCGGCGAGCGCCTTCCGGGTCCAGTCGCACCCAAATTCGGTGCCATCGGTACCGCAGACGATGCGCTCGGCGCCGTACAGCCTGACGGCCGCCTCGATGGCCCGCGGCCCGAACGAGTTGCAATCCACGTACACCTTCGCCTTCCGGAAGCGCGACGAGGGCAGCTCCTCGTTCGGTGTGTCGAGCAGGCAGCGGTGATCCATGCGCTCGACCTCGTAGGGGATGTTGCCACCCAAATTGTGGACGCAGACCGTCGCGTCGGGATAATCCGCAAGGTAATCGGTCAGGCACAGCGTCACCATCGCCGAGGACAGGCTCGCCTGCATGTCGAGGGTGCCGTTGCGGCGGCGCGCGTTGTCGGTGTCGCCCGCGACCTTCGGGAACGCGTCGCCCGGGCGCGGCCCGTGATGGATGAAGAGCACTGCGCGGTGGCGGTTTGCGACCTCAAACAGCGGCCGCATTGCTTCGGCGTCCTTGCTCGTGAGGAAGGCGTTCCCCGGAATCTGCGCCCCGATCATGCCCGGCAACCCGAGCACCCGCTCGAGCTCCGCGGCGGCAGCGGAAATATCAACGAGAGGCAATGCCGCGAAGGCGGCGAAGCGGCCGGGATGCTCCTGGCAAATAGCGGAAAGCCGGTCGTTGACGCGCCGGCACAGCGGCCCCGACACGTCCAGAGGCTGGGCTTCGATCCAGCAGAAGGATCCGAGGAGCGACAGCACGCTGACTTCGACGCCTTGGCGATCCATTCGGGCGAGATGGAAATCGAGGTCGTCAAAGGCCTCCGCGAGGGGCGCCTCGCCCATACGGGGGGCTTTCAGCACCTCGACCCCGTCGGAATTGCGCAGAATGCGCGGTTCTCTCGTCCGGGCGCGCAGCGCATCCGCTACTTCCGCGGGCCGCCAATGGGCGTGGATGTCGATCATCGCTGTCATGGCTGTTCCCTCCGACGTCTATCAGGACAGCTTAACCCCGGGGCGGCTCGCCGCAAAGTCCGACAGCCCTCAAAAGCTCGATGCTGGGAAGTTTTCACGTTTTCAGCCGGCCCGCCACCTGCGCGGTAAATTTCATTGCTGGTTAATAGCAACCGATGGAACATGGTCCGGCCAGCGGAACATGTGACGAACCTTTGAAGATGGCTTTTGTCTCTTCCACGCCGCCGGGCCGGGCGGCGGTCGGGGCTACCGACCGGGTATCCAGGGCCGCGGCGGCCCGCCGATGAAAGGCCTCTTCACCAGGAAGCTGCGGCTGCGGCCGACCATCCTGACCCTGTTCGTGCTGCTGACGGTGCCGGTGTTTTTCACGATCGTTGCGGTTACGTATCTGTCGAACGATTCGCTCGCCCGGTCGCATGCGAACGACCTTGTCACGCGGTTTCGCGCCGACGCCATCAGCAACATTCAGGACATGTTCGGTCCGATCAAATCGCTGGTCCGCAGCGCGGCCGCGATCGGCAACGAACAGCCCGATTTCTACGCCTCGAACCGGTCTCTCAAATACCTGTTCAGCATCCTGGTCCACAGCGACAAGATCATCAGCATGTATGTCGGAGCGGCCGACGGCTCCTTCCGGCAGGCGCGGCGGATCGACCCAAATGTGATGATCCAGGGCAAGCTGCCGCCGCAAGGGAGCAAGTACGCCTATCGCTGGATCGACCGCTCCAAGGGGGCCGCACCGGTCGATCATTATGTGCTGCTCGACGCGATCGAAGCCGAGATCGGGACGTCGGACGAGGCGACCAGCTACGATCCGCGGCCGAGGCTTTGGTACAGGCGGACCGTTGAAGAGAAATCGCTGCTGATCACCGATCCCGATGTCTTCGCAGCCTTGGGGTTGATCGGCTTCACCGTTGCCGCGCCCTTTTACGCCGATGGGAAGATCGCCGGAGTCGCGGCGGCGGATATCACGCTGGATGGCCTCTCCGAGTATCTCTCAGAGAACAAAATCAGCCCGGGAACGGTCAGCTATATCCTGGACGACCATGGCGGCGTGATCGCCAATTCCGAGCGCGCGAAGACCTACACGAGCAAGAACGGACGGGTCGAGCTGCAGCACGTCACTTCGCTCGATAATGAATTGCCGGCGATCGCTTACGGCTCGCGGCCGCGGCACGGCGAGACGCTGTTCGCGTTTTCACGAGACGGTAGCGAATACGTCGCAAGCCTGGCGACGCTGCCACCGCAATTCGGCAAGCAATGGCAGCTCTTTATCATCACGCCGCTGCACGATTTCACGAGCGCGTTCGATAAGCATAACAACCAGTTGCTTGTCTTCGGGCTGCTGGCGATCGCGGCGCAGATCCTGATCATCTATTTCCTGTCGAGCGTCGTCTCGTCGCCCCTTGAAAGGCTGTCGCTGAAGGTCGCCAGGATCGAGACTCTCGAAGCAGGCAATCTGCCGCCGCTCGACTCGCCGATCCGCGAAATTTCGGTTCTGTCAAAGGCGGTAGATACCCTCGACACCACGATCAAATCCTTTGCCGCCTTCGTGCCGGTGGGACTCGTCAGACAGCTTCTCCAATCCGATCAGAAATTGGAGCTCGGAGGCCACAGCCAGTTTTTGACGGTCTTCTTCTCCGATCTCGAAGCCTTCTCGACGCTCTCCGAAGCGGTGCCGGCGCAGGATCTGTTGCTGCGGGTTTCGGCCTATCTCGAACTCGTCACCAAAGCGGTTAACGACGAGGCCGGCACGATCGACAAATTTATCGGCGACGGCGTCATGGCGTTCTGGGGCGCGCCGGCGCTGCTCGACGACCATGCCTGGCGCGCCTGCGTTGCGGCCTTGCGCATCGAGCAGGGCATGACCTTGTTGAACGAGCGCTGGGTGGCGGAGGGGCACAAGCCGCTCAATGTCCGCATCGGTCTCAACAGCGATGCGGTGCTGGTCGGCAATATCGGCTCCAAGGAGCGGATGGGCTACACGGTCATCGGCGACGGCGTCAACATTGCGGCTCGCCTGGAAGGTCTGAACAAGGAATACGGAACCCACCTCTGCATCAGCCACAGCGTCTTCAAGGAAGCCGGGGAGCGCCTCTGCGTCCGGCCGATCGAAGATGTTGCGGTCAGGGGCCGGCGGACGAAGATTCCGGTGTACGAATTGAAGGGCGCCTACGGAGCCGGCGCGCAGTTCGAGCCCGATCCGGAGACGCTCAGGCTGTGCCGAATGACGCGCCGCGCCTACGAAGCCCTCGTCCAGGAGGATTTCGGCCTGGCGCTCGAGCGCTATCAAGAAATATTAACCGAATTTCCCGAGGATACGGTTTCGCTCGAGCTCGTCCGAAGGCTCGCGGCCGCCGATTCGGCGCGACGGGTCCAGAGACAGGCGTTGCGCTGAAACAGGATAGCCGAACGAGAACGCATGTTCGATATCGCCAAGTACCTTGCCGTGAGGCGATCGTTTCAGGCGCCGTCATGCCGGAACTGAAGCTGGCCTCGGTCCGGGAGCTGCGCGGGCCGCCCGCGGCGCTGCGGCCCAGCGAATATACCGCCGCGCTGATCCAGGTGCTGCACGCAAGGGCTTCGTGGGCCCGCGACGCCGACGCGCTGGAAATCGGTTGTGGCAGCGGTGTCGTGCTGGCGGCGCTCGGCGCGTTGGGAGCCGCCTCGCTGTGCGGTATCGATATCGAGAATGAGGCGGTCGTATCGAGCTCGCTACTGCTTCGCGAACTCGACTATCGCGACAATTTTGAGTTTCACCGCGGCGATATGTGGCGGCCGGTCGCCGGGCGCCGCTTCGACCTGATCGCCGCCAATCTCCCGCATTTTCCGATGGAGCCGCAAGAGATCGGTTGCCGGCTGGCAAGCTGGAGCTCCGGAGGAGCGGACGGGCGAGCCCTGCTCGATCGCTTCCTTGAGGGAGTCCCGGCGCATCTGGCGCCGGGCGGCCGTGCCGTCATGACCCATAACGGGTTTCTCGATCTCGACCTGTCGCGTTCGATCGTCGAGCAAAGCGGTCTGTCGTTGCGGATCGCGCAGACGGTCCTGGTCTGCATCTCCAGCGAGAAGCTGGCCTTGATGACGCGGGATATACTTTTCGCCGAGGAAGGGCGGTCGATATATCGCTACGGTTCCTATGCCTTCGGCGAAATGCACATTGTTGAAATCGGCAGTCGCGAGGCTCTCGGCTAAATTGCCGGCCCGAACCCGCGCCGCGCTCGCTTCGATCCGGGCAATTGGCTGCGGCCTGGCAATTGCGGCCGGCGTGCTCGCCGGATCGCCGGTACATGCCCAAGAGAGTCATGCGCCCGACGCCGCCTTGCAGCGGCTGCTCCGGGAGGCGCAGGCCGCCGTGCCTGGCGAGTGCGGTAAGCCGGGCATCGACCGCCTGGTCCGCATCCTGTGCTCGGGCCGCATCCGCATTGGGGTACGCGATCATTATCCGCTGTTCAGCACCCGCTCGGGCGAGACCCGACAGGGTTACGAAATCGATATAGCGCAGGCCGTAGCCGGCAAGCTCGGCGTCGCTGTCGAGTTCGCGAGGGTCAACGCGGCAAACCGCATCCCGATGATCGCCGATGACAAGGTCGATCTGGCAATCGCGACGATGGGCCATAACACGCTCCGCGACGGTCAGGTGCGGTTCATTCGCCCGCATTACTACCGATCGGAAACGATCGTCGTCGGACCGCGCGACCTCGGGGTCGCCGATTGGAAAGACATTCCAGGACGAACCGTCTGCGGCACGGTGGGAAATGGGTCGAACACCGAGCTGGTCTCGCACGATGCCCGCCTGATGCTGTTCGATGACGCGGTCAGCTTGCCCGATCGGCTCGATGACCAAAGCTGTACGCTGGCGGCGCAAGACGACAGTTTCTTTGCATCCTACTTCACCGATCCGCGCTTTACCGGACGATATTCCGCGAAGTTCGGCTTTGCGCAGGTGCCCTGGGGACTGGCTGTCAATCGTAATGGCAGCGAGCGTCTTGGCCGCGCCCTCGATCTGATGAGCCAAATTTTCCACCGCGATGGCGTCTTCCTCGCCAGCGCCCGCGCCAATCGCATCGGGACCGCGTTCCTGGAACAACAAGCGGCGGTCTGGGCGCGCCCCGAGTGCAATAGCGATACCGGCGCCACAAACCCGGCCTGCATCCTCCCGGCGCTGGACGCCACGCTGAAGCCGACCGTCTTCGCCGACAGCGTCACCGCTTTCGAGACCTGGTTTGCCTCTCGCACGGGCATTGATGTGATGCTGCCGATGCTCAAGACGGCGCCCGCGTGGTCGCTGTTTAAGGATGGCATCATAAATTCGTTGATCCTGGTAACGGGGGCTCTCGTCGCGACGCTCGTCTTCGCGCTTGGTTTCGGTGTGGCGCTCGGTTCGCGCTCGAGGCTGCTGCGCTGGCCCGTGCGCGGCCTCACGGTCACGCTGCAATCCTCGCCGATCGTGCTGACCCTGGTGATCGCCGCCGCGATCATTCATGCGATATTTTCCTACTCCTCGGGGGTGGCGCTCGGCGCGGCAATCGTCGCGCTCGGCCTCGCCAATGGCAGCAACGCCGGCCAGGCGATCTCGGAGGCGGTTCTGACCCTTCGGGCCGAGCGGGCCGCGCTGCCGATGGGCGGCTTGGATCTCTTTTCCCGCGCTCTGGCTCGGTCAGCGACGCAGATCGTGGCGTTTCTGATCAATGCCGCGAAGGGCACTCCGATCGCGAGTTTCATCGGCGCGCCCGAGCTTCTGAGTGCGCTCACCGATATCACCGCATTCTCCAGTGGGCGGGTCTCGACCTATGCCTTGCTGCTGATCTTCTATACGGGCGTGGTCATGGCCGTGGTGTGGTTGTGCGGCAGGTTCCGCTCGTTTCTCGAACGCAGCCACGCCGCAGTATGAACCCCCTTTCAATACCGGCTCTGTCGGATTTTCTGCCGCTGTTTCTCGCCGGCATGGCGGTCAATTTCGAGATTGCCGCGATCGCGATTGCGTTGGGGCTTCTGCTGGGCGTTCTTCTCGCAGCGACCCGCGTTTACGGCGGTTTTCCCGGCGCCGCCGCGGCCTCGCTGGTCGCGTTGATGCGCGCCGCGCCGACCTTTGTCGTCATGTTCTTTCTGCTGAACACAATGTCACGAGAAGCGAGCGCCTCCGGAGGCCAATTCGCTTTCTCCGGAATCATGACCGTCGCGCTGTCGCTCGTTCCCTATGCCGGCGCCTATGTTGCCGATAGCGGTATCGAAGCATTTCGGCAGCTACGTCAGGGCTCACCGCTGGCGGGGCTTCTGTTGTTGCCGAACATCGCCCGCGCCTTTTTTGTGCTGGTCATGTCGTCGAGCGCCGGCGCGGCGATCGGTGTGACGGAAGGGATCGCGGTCATCCTGCACCAGGCCGAATACCTACCCTCTCTAGCCGACAAGCTGGTGCTCTTCGCGGTTGGAATTGCGTTCTTCGGTGTGCCGTTGCAGGTCGGCTTCGCCCTATTGACCATGATCCAGCGCCGGCTCGGACGCATCGCGACGCGCAACCAGGAGGCCCTGGTCGAGGCGTCGCGGGTGACATAGGCCCGCAAAGGCAGCGCTATCGAGACATCGGTATCGACCTGGCCGACGCGGCGTTTCCGTGCGGGTGACCGGTTGGCGCGAGCGGAGCCTTCGAGCAAATCGAGGGCGCCGCCGCGCGGTTCGGGGAGCTGGTCGAAGGTGCATTGCCGCGGCGCCTTGTCTGGGCGCCAGCGCAGCAATGTCGTGCCGCGGTGCTGATTCGTTAGGGCGAGCAGTCCTCGTGCAGCGGGTTCCGGCAATACACGACGTTTTGCCAGCTATACGGGTACGGCTTGCGCCCGTCGATCGTCAATTTCAACCACTCGCTCGGACTGTTTGTCGATCCCTGGACGGTGATCCGCGTCAGGTTCGGCACCGCCTGGGTGTGATAGATTTTTCCCGTGCCGCTGTTGGGGTCGGCGAGCGGGTGGTCGACGTTGAAGAGATGCGTATCGCCATTCAGCAGCAATACCTCGACGCCAGACCGCGAGGTCCTGTCCGCGAGCGCTTGCACAAAAGACGCGTATTGATCGACGCCTTGGCCCCCCGCGGCGGGCAAGGCTTGCGGATCCCACAGATCGGCCTGCAGCACGACGACCACGGCCTTGTCATTATTGGCTCGCGCCGCATCGAACGCTGCGTTCAACCAGCGGATATCGGCAGCGGTGCGCTGGTCCTTTTCTGCCGCTTGCGCGACCTGGTCGGCAGCGGTGTTGAACGGCGCCGTCCACGGCGACAGATCGTTGTTGGAGCCGCCAGGCATGTTTACCGTCACGAACATCACCTTGGCGTCTTCCCACATAACATTTTCAATGAACCGCGCGTCGTCGGGGTGGGTCGGATCAAAAGCGGTCCCCTGGGTAACAACTTCCTTATCCTGGCCGCCCAGAGTATGGCCTGGCTTCGAGAAAAATAGCTGACGGACGCTCGCTAATTCCTTGAGCGGATGGCCGCTTATCAACTGTTTGCTCTTATGACAGTCGGCCCATTCGTTGTCGCCCGGGGTGTAGACCACCGGGAATACGAATTGCTGAAACTGATAAAAGATTCTCTGGTTCCAATCCGGGATTGATTTCGCAATCGGCGGAAAGATCTCGGCGCTGGTGCACGGCTCGCTGCCGGAATGGATGTCGCCGACATGGATCACGAGGCTGACGTCAGGATCGGCATTGATCGAATCGATCAGGACAGGCGCGTTTTCGAGCAGAAACTTGTTAGGAGGCGTGACGGTGGTATCCGCATAGGGCCAGTCGCCGAACACAGCGACGGTAACCTGATCGTTGCGTATGGTGTCGGCGGCAATCGCCGCGACAGTGCTCAACCCCGCCGCCGACAGCAGCGCCGCTACAGCAAGCAGTCTTTTCATACTCCCCTCTTTGAAAAAAGTTCGCGCTGGAGGCGCTTAATCGAGGGGAGCACTCATAGACGGCACGTATGTCAGTTTGATTACGCTTGCGTCATAATCCGCAGCGTGTTCCCACCCCGTCTTTGAGTTGCCGTGCCAAAGTCAGAGTGAGCCGGCGCCGCGTTTCCGTGCGGGTGGCGCTTTGGCGCGAGCGGAGCCTTCGAGCAGATCGAGGGCACCGCCGCGCGGCTCGGGGAGTTGGTCGAAGGTGCATTGCCGCGGCGCCTTGTCGGGGCGCCAGCGCAGCAATGTCGTGCCGTGGCGAAAGCGGCTTTCGCTGACATGGTCATACCGCACTTCGACGACGAGCTCGGGGCGCAGCGGCTGCCACTCGCCGGAGCGCTCGGTGCTCCAGCGGCTCGGTCCACCGGGGGCACGGCCCGTGAAGCCGGACGGCGCGACGAGCTTTACGAGGCGGCGGGTCAGCTCGGGCTTGTCGCGCGCCGGCAGGGTTGCGGTGAAGCCGACATGGTTCAACAGGCCGGCATCGTCATAGAGGCCGAGGAGCAGCGAACCGACGAGCGGGCTCTTGGTGTTGTAGCGAAACCCGCCGACGACGCAATCGGCCGTGCGCGTCAGCTTGTATTTCTGCATCCCGTCGCGGCTGCCGCCGAGATAGGGCAGGTCGGCGCGTTTGGCGATCATGCCGTCGATGTCGCCGCCGAGCTGGTCGAGCCAGCCGAGCGCCACCCGGCGATCGGGGGTGCTTGGGGACAGGCGGATCGCCGGGCCGCCATCCTCTTTCGCAAAAAAGGCTTCGAGGGCCGTCCGCCGCTCGGTGAACGGCAGATCGGTCAGCCGCTTGCCGTTGGGGCCGACCAGCAGATCGAAAAGGATATAGACCGCCGGGTGCTCGGCCGCGAGATTCCGGACGAATTGGCGGGCTTTCAGGGTACCGAGGGCCGCCGCGACATCCGGGAAATACCGCCCCAGGCTCTGGCCCGATTTCGAGCGCAATTCGACGTTTTGGCCATCCCGGAAGGCGAGGCAACGGAAGCCGTCCCATTTGGGTTCGTACCGCCAATGTTCGCCTTCCGGTAGATCATGGACCGGTCGCGCTTCCATCGGTGGGTTGTCGGAATCGAGAGGCAGTGCCATCTTTGTGCCAACACCAGGGGTCCGGAGCCGGTTCTGGGACCGGAACAGGCCGAGCCGCGATCCCGTTGGCGTAAAAGGAGATTATAGGAGTTTTCCGATGGCAGCCGCCGCCCGACCGTATTGGACGGGGTTTCTGAAGCTCTCCCTCGTGACGATCGCCGTCCGCCTCTACACCGCGACGACCGAGCGCGAGCGCATCCGCTTCCACATGATCCACGAGCCGACCGGCGAACGTGTTCGCCAGCAGCTCGTGGTGCCGGGGACGGGGCCCGTCGAGCGTGACGAGATCGTCAAGGGCTATGAATACGAGAAGGGCCATTACGTCACCGTCGAGCCGGACGATCTGAAACGGCTGCGGCTCGAGACGACCGACACGATCGACATCACCGAATTCGTCGACGACGTCGATCCGATCTATTTCGACGCCCCCTATTATCTCGTGCCGGACGGCAGCGTCGCCGAGGAAGGCTACCGGGTCATCCGCGAGGCATTGCGCGAGAGCGGCAAGGTCGCTATCGGCCAGGTCGTTGTGGGCGGGCATGAGCGGATCGTCGCGATCCAGCCCCTCAAGACCGGGCTCCTCGCCAACTCGCTGCGCTACGAGGACGAAATTCGCAAGCCGGACGAGTTCTTCAACACGATCGCCGCCGATGCCGTCGATGAAGACGAACTCGCGATGATGCAGCAGATCATCAAGCGCAAAACGCGGAATTTCGATCCGGGCAAGTTCACCGACCATTACCAGACCGCGGTGCGCGAGCTGATCGAGAAGAAGCTCGAAGGCAAGCTGCCGGAGAAGGCGCCCGAGCGGAAGCAGGCGCAGGTCATCAATCTGATGGACGCGCTGAAGCGCAGCCTCGCCCAGGAGGAAAAATCGGGCGGCGCAGC
>WNGO01002441.1_pt1 | contig 11849 bp, 10 predicted proteins | sample 5400511 | NCBI WGS metagenome assembly WNGO01 (sample SAMN13153380, study PRJNA577476) | soil metagenome | isolation source: 20 cm soil or saprolite under Garry oak tree replicate 2 | place: USA:California | collected 2016-06-15
AGTCGGCCCTGCTGCATCTGGCCGCCGGGTTCCTTCCGCCCTCCCGCGGCGAGCTGACCATCGCCGGGTCCGCGAGCTGGCACAACCCTGGGATCTACCGGACCGTGGGGCTGGTGCCCGAGCGCGACTCGGTGTATTCCTTCCTCACCGGCGAGGCGTTCGTCCGCGCCACCGCCCAGCTGCACAAGCTCCCCGACCCGGAGGCGGCTACCCGGCGCGCGATCGGGATCGTGGAGATGGCCGACGCGCAGGACCGGCGGATCTCCACCTACTCCAAGGGCATGCGCCAGCGGATCAAGGTGGCGGCGGCGCTCGTCCACGATCCGCCGATCCTTCTCCTCGACGAGCCGTTCAACGGCATGGACCCGCGGCAGCGGCTGCACATGATGGACCTGCTGCACCGGCTCGGCGAGCAGGGCCGGACGATCCTGTTCAGCTCGCACATCCTGGAAGAGGTCGAGCGGCTCTCCGGCACCATCCAGGTGATCGTGGCGGGCCGGCTGGCCGCCTCCGGGGACTTCCGCGCGATCCGGCGCCTGATGACCAGCCGCCCGCACGTGTTCATGGTCCGCACCTCCGACGACCGTCGGCTCGGGGCCTGCCTCATCGGCCGCCCGGCCGTGACCGGGGTGGAGCTGACCGGGCGCGGGCTGCAGGTGCAGGCCTCCGACTACGGCGCGTTCAGCCGCGAACTCGCGGTGCTCGCCCGCGACCAGGGAATCCGGCTGCGGGAACTGCTGCCCGCCGACGAGTCGCTGGAAAGCGTCTTCGCCTACCTGGTCGAGACCTGACCGCCTGACCCTCCCGGATAGAAAGCAGCCAGCCATGTTCGGACTCCAGGGCCGGGTCGTCGCCGCCATCACCCTGCGGGCGACGATAGGCCGCAAGCGCGCCCTCCTGTTCGCCCTCGCGCCGCTGGTCCTGGTCCTGGTCACAGTGGCGCTGAAGCTGTCCCACCCGGAGCGTGCCTCATGGCCCGTGGACATCCTCGGCCTGTTCGGGCTGACCGTGGTGCTCCCGCTGACCGCGCTCATCATCGGCACCAGCGTCCTGGGCGCGGAGATCGACGACAACAGCATCGTGCACCTGCTGGCCACGCCGGTGAGCCGGACGGTGGTGATCGGGGCCAAGTACGCCGTGGCCTGCGGGCTCACCATGATCTTTGCCGCGGTCCCGATCCTGGTGGCCGGCCTCATCGCCACCGGGGGGGCCACCAGGCTCGCGTTGGGCGTGTTCGCCGGGGCGCTGGCCGGCTCGGTGATGTATAACGCGGTCTTCGTCATGATCTCGGTGGTGACCACCCGGGCCATCGCGGTGGGGCTGCTCTACGCGCTGCTCTGGGAGGGCGTGCTGGGCAACCTGGTCGCCGGGGCCAGGCTGCTCTCGGTCGGGCAGTACTCGCTGGGGATCGCGAACTCGATCGCGCACAACCCCGGCCTGAACGCGGCGCTCGGCCTGTCGACTGCCGTCGTGGCGGGCCTGCTGGTGACCGCCGCCGCGCTGGTCATCGCGGTCCGCAGGCTGGCGTCGTTCTCGCTGAAGGGCGAGCCGGCCTGAGCCGTCCGGGGCGTCCCGGGCCGGTCAGCGGGGGGTGTCCGGGCCCGGCCGGAAGGCGGGGCCGTGGCCCGGGACGATCACCGTGGCCACCGCGAGGATGCGCTCCCTGCTTCTCTCCAGCGCCGCCTGGTCGGCGCCGAGCGGGTCGACCGCCGGGCCGTCCGGGCCCCACCAGGCGTGCGTGCAGGCGTAGACGCCGTCGGGGGTGGCGGCGAGGGTGGTGATGTCCTCGTTGGTGTGGCCGGGGGTGGCCACCAGCCGGACCGAGCCGGTGAGGGCGAAATCGCCGGGGTCCCGGCTGACCCAGAGGTCGCCGGTGTAGGTGGCCCAGTGGTCGTGGATGTTTGCCGCCGGGAACAGCGCCGTGTTGACCGTGTGGTCGGGGTGGTGGTGGCTGAATACCACGTCCGTCACGTCGCCGGGCTCCGTGCCCGCCGAGGCCAGCGCGGCGAGCAGCGCGGCGCGGTCGGCCACCATCCCGGGGTCGACGATGATCACACGCTCGCCGTCGGTGATGAGCACGACGGTGCTGGCGACCCGGTTACCCTCCCGGACCTCCCGCACGTAGCCCTCGTGCAGGACGTGGATCCGCGCGGTGCCGGTCTCCGGAAACCCTGGTTCACTCATAACGGCTGACGGTACCGCCCGGGCCCGGGCGGCGGCCGGGGCGGGGTCACGTCGCGGGCGCGCTGCCCCGGTCAGGCGTTCTCGCGGACGAAGACGCGGGAGGCGATCCACAGGCACAGCGCCGCCAGGCCGAGCGCGACAGGTGCCGCCGGGGCCGGTGGAGCCGCCGGGGCTGGGTCCGGCCGGGGCGGGTGCCGCCTGGGGCGGGCGCGACAGGTCAGGTCACGGGGCCGCGGCCGGAGCCGGGCTCGCCGCGGCCGGGCTGGACGGCGCGGGCTCCTCCGCCACACCGGGCACCTCGGCCAGGCTGGCGGGCAGGTCGGCCGGAAGCGGCGGGGGAGTGCCCCCGAACGCCGGGCAGATCGCCTGGTGCGCGCACCACTCGCAGATGCGCCCGGGCCGCGGCCGCCAGTCGCCGCTGCGGAGGGCGCGCTCGATCGCCTGCCACAGCGCCTCCACCTTGCGCTCGGTGGCGAGCAGGTCGGACTCGTCGGGCTGGTACCGCACGATCTCGCCGTTGCCCAGGTACATCAGCTGGAGCATGGCCGGCACCTGGCCCCGCGTGCGCCAGATCGCGAGCGCGTAGAACCTCATCTGGAACAGGGCCCGCGCCTCGAACTCCTCCGGCGGCGAGGTGCCGGTCTTGTAGTCGACGATCCGGATCTCGCCGCCCGGCGCCACGTCCAGCCGGTCGATGTAGCCGCGCAGGTGCAGCCCGGACGCCAGGTCAGCCTCGACGGACAGCTCGCGGTGGGCGGGCTCGATCCGCCGCGGGTCCTCCAGCCCGAAGTACCGGTCGAGCATGACCCCGGCCCCCTCCAGCCAGGCCGCCAGCTCCGCCTCCCCCTCGAACAGCTCGGCCAGGCCCGGCTCCTCGGTTGTCAGCCGTTCCCACTCCGGCGCGACGAGCGAGCGGGCCGCCGCCGGGGTGCGGCCCGCGGCCGGCTGGTCGAACAGATGCTCAAGCACGGCATGCACGAGCGTCCCGCGCACCGCGGCCGGGCTCGGCGGCTCGGGCAGCCGGTCGATGACCCGGAACCGGTAGAGGAGGGGGCAGGTGAGGAAGTCGCCGGCCCGGGACGGGGACAGCGACCGCGCCGGGCGCGCGCGGGGGGCCTCCTCCGCCGCAGGGGCCTCACCGGCTGCACCTGGCCCGGCAGTTGCGGGCCCGGCGGCGGCCGTCGTCTCATCGCCCATGTCTGGAGGGTAGGGGACGGCTCCGACAGTTGCCGTGATTTCGGGCACCCGCCACGATCGCGCCCCCCGCATACGGCCCGGCGGATGCACGCCGTGCCTGCGGCCGCGCTGACCGTGCCTGCGGCCGCGCTGACCGCGCCCGCAGCAGTGCTGACCGGTCGCGCCAGGACGTAGCATCGGGCGTGTGGCAGGCATGACACCGGGTGAGCCGAGACGTCCGGGGCCCGGCCCGGCCGAGCCGAGCCCGGGGGTGAGGATCGCCAGGCCGTTCGGCATCCCGGTCTTCATCTCGCCCTACTGGTTCCTGATCGCGGGCCTGTTCGTGTTCCTGTACGCCCGCGGCCTGGTCGGGTCGTCCGTGCCCGGGGCGCTGCGCTACCTGGTCGCCGCCGCCTTCGTGGTCCTGCTGTACGCGTCGGTGCTCGTCCACGAGCTGAGCCACTCCCTGGTCGCCCGGGGGTTTGGCCTGCCGGTGCGGCGGATCCTTCTCTACCCCCTCGGGGGGTTCTCGGAGATCGAGCGTGAGCCGCCCACGCCCGGCCGGGAGTTTCTCGTCTCGGCGGCTGGCCCCGCGATCTCGCTGGCGCTGGCGGCCGGCGGGTACGCGCTGACCCGGGCCATCCCCGACGGCGGCGTCCTGCGGGTCCTGCTCGCCCAGCTGGTCGTCGCGAACCTGCTGGTCGGGGTGTTCAACCTGCTCCCCGGGCTGCCCCTGGACGGCGGCCGGATGCTGCGCGCGGGCGTGTGGAAGGTGACCGGCCGCGCGGGGCAGGCGACGGTGGTGGCGGCCTGGGCCGGCCGGGTGCTGGCGGTGGCCGTGCTGGCGGTCCCGCTCGCGTTCTACGCCCGGAGGGGCGGCGGCATCCAGCTCTTCGACGTGGCCTGGCTGGCGGTCATCGCGGCCTTCATGTGGACCGGCGCGGGCCAGGCGCTGCGCGCGACCCGGGTGCGCGAACGGCTGCCCGGTCTGCAGGCGCGGGCGCTGGCCCGCCGCGCCATCCCCATCCCGGCGAACCTGCCGCTGGCGGAGGCGATCCGCCGGGCCGACGCCGCCCAGGCCCGCGCCCTGGTGGTGGTGGACCACGAGGACCGGCCGATCGCCATCGTGAACGAGACCGCGGTGATGGCCACCCCGCCGCAGCGCAGGCCGTGGATCGAGGCCGGCTCGCTGGCGCGCACGATCGACCCGGGCCTGGTGCTGCCGGCCGACCTGTCGGGCATGGCCCTGATCGAGGCGGTGCGCCGGACGCCGGCTAGCGAGTATCTGCTGGTCGAGCACTCGGGTCAGGTGTTCGGCGTGCTCGCGACCGCCGACCTTGATCACGCCTTCGCCGGGGCCTGACGCCGGCCCCGCGGCCCGGCGCCCGCGGGCGCCGCCACGGCGTGTCCTGGAGATCTTTTGGCAATCCCGAGCGGTGGCCGGCGGGATGGATTCGCAAGGCACGCCGCGGGACGCCCGTCCGGCGGCCGCACAGCAGGCTGAAGATCTATGGGACATGCCCTAGCCTGTCGGGCGTGATCCGACAGCGCCGCGGCCCGTTCGCCCCGGGCGACCAGGTCCAGCTCACCGACCCCAAGGGCCGCCAGAACCTGGTCGTCCTGCAGCCGGGCAAGTCCTTCCACACGCACCGGGGCTCGCTGGCTCACGACGATCTCATCGGCAGCCCGGAGGGCAGCGTGGTCCGGTCATCGGGCGGGACGCCCTACGTGGCGCTGCGGCCGCTGCTGGCCGACTTCACCCTCGCCATGACCAGGGGAGCGGCCGTCATCTACCCGAAGGACGCCGCGCAGATCGTCGCCATGGCCGACATCTTCCCCGGGGCGCGGGTGCTGGAGGCCGGGGCGGGCTCGGGCGCCCTGTCGTGCTGGCTGCTCCGGGCGGCCGGGGAGGCCGGGCTGCTGGTCTCCTACGAGCGCCGGGCCGACTTCGCCGGCATCGCCCGGGAGAACGTCGAGCGGTTCTTCGGCGGCCCGCACCCGGCCTGGCGGCTGCGGGTCGGCGACCTGGCCGGCATCGCGGCGGCCACCTCCCCGGAGGCTACTTCCCCCGGCGGCCCGGGCCGGGCGGGCGAGGGTGACCCCGGCCCATCCGTTGAGCATGAGGACGCCGAGGCTAACGAGCCGTTCGACCGGGTGGTGCTGGACATGGTGGCGCCTTGGGAGCACATCGGCACCGCCGCGGGGGTGCTGATCGGCGGCGGTGTGATCTGCTGCTATGTCTCCACCGTGACCCAGCTGTCGCGGGCCGTGGAGGCGGTCAGGGAGCAGGGCAGCTTCGACGAGCCGGCCGCCTGGGAGTCGCTCACCCGCGGCTGGCACGTGGATGGGCTCGCGGTGCGGCCCGGGCACCGGATGATCGCCCACACCGGCTTTCTGGTGACGGCGCGCCGCCTCGCCGAAGGGACGATTCCGCCGCCCCGGCGGCGCAGGCCGGCCAAGGGCGCCCGGGACCCGGAGGCCGGATTGTGACCGGCCCAGACGGCGCAGGTCCGCTAGGAGCGCGCGGGAAGGGGAATAACCTGCGGGACAGCGGAATTACGGCCTGGCATGCGTGCCCAGGTTACGGGAGCGCTGCAGATAGGTAGGGTCTAGGTGGGACCTGCTTTCGGAAGGAGGTGGGGGCGTGGCCACTCGTGATGACGGCTCGCTTTCCGCGCGGCATGACGACCAGGTCAAGGGCCTCACCACGCAGATCTCGTTCCTCGAGGAGGAGGTAGCGGTTCTGCGCCGCAGGCTTGCCGACTCACCGAGGCAAGCCCGGCTGGTGGAGGAGCGGCTGCGGGAGACCGAGGCCAGGCTCGCCGCCGTCACCGGGCAGAACGAGCGGCTCGCCGACACGCTGCGGGAGGCCCGTGACCAGATCGTGGCGCTGAAGGAGGAGGTGGACCGGCTCGCCAAGCCGCCCTCCGGCTTCGGCGTGTTCCTCGGCGCCTGCGAGGACGGCACGGCCGACGTTTTCACCGGCGGCCGCAAGATGCGGGTGAGCGTCAGCCCGGCGGTTGAGCTCGACACGCTGCGGCCCGGCCAGGAAGTGGTGCTGAACGAGGCGCTCAACGTCGTCATCGCCCAGGGCTACGAGACGATCGGCGAGGTCGTCATGCTCAAGGAGGTCCTTGAGGGGGGCGACCGGGCGCTGGTCATCTCGCACGCGGACGAGGAGCGGGTCGCCCGGCTGGCGGAGCCGCTGCGGCAGGCCACCCTGCGCGGCGGTGACTCGCTGCTGCTCGAGCCGCGGTCCGGCTACGTGTACGAGCGCATCCCCAAGGCCGAGGTCGAGGAGCTGATCCTCGAGGAAGTGCCCGACATCACCTACGCCGAGATCGGCGGCCTGGCGGCCCAGATCGAGCAGATCCGCGACGCCATCGAGCTTCCCTACCTGCACGCCGACCTGTTCAAGGAGCACCACCTGCGGCCGCCCAAGGGCGTGCTGCTGTACGGGCCGCCCGGCTGCGGCAAGACGCTCATCGCCAAGGCGGTCGCCAACTCGCTGGCCAAGAAGGTGGCGGCCAGGACGGCCGAGCAGGAGCGGGAGGGCAAGAGCTTCTTCCTCAACATCAAGGGCCCGGAGCTGCTCAACAAGTACGTCGGCGAGACCGAGCGGCACATCCGGCTGGTCTTCCAGCGGGCCCGCGAGAAGGCCAGCGAGGGCATGCCGGTCATCGTCTTCTTCGACGAGATGGACTCGATCTTCCGCACCCGCGGGTCGGGGGTGTCCAGCGACGTCGAGAACACGATCGTGCCCCAGCTGCTGAGCGAGATCGACGGCGTCGAGGGCCTGGAGAACGTGATCGTGATCGGCGCCTCCAACCGGGAGGACATGATCGACCCGGCGATCCTGCGCCCCGGGCGGCTCGACGTCAAGATCAAGATCGAGCGGCCGGACGCCGAGGCGGCCAGGGACATCTTCTCCAAGTACATCCTCACCGCCCTGCCACTGCACCCCGACGACCTGACCGAGCACGGGGAGTCGGCCGAGGCCACGGTGGAGGCGATGATCCAGCGGACCGTCGAGCGGATGTACAGCGAGACGGAGGAGAACCGTTTCCTCGAGGTGACCTACGCCAACGGCGACAAGGAGGTCCTGTACTTCAAGGACTTCAACTCCGGCGCCATGATCGAGAACATCGTGGACCGGGCGAAGAAGATGGCGATCAAGGAGTTCCTCGAGACCGGGCAGAAGGGGCTGCGCATCGCCCACCTGCTGACCGCGTGTGTGGACGAATTCAGCGAGAACGAGGACCTGCCGAACACCACCAACCCCGACGACTGGGCGCGGATCTCCGGCAAGAAGGGCGAGCGGATCGTCTACATCCGGACGCTGGTCTCCGGCAAGCACGGAACCGAGGCGGGACGATCGATCGACACCGTCGCCAACACCGGCCAGTACCTGTAGCCCGGCCCCATCGACAGGGGCCTGGCCAGGGTATACAGCCGCCGGCCCGGGGCGCCGGGGCGCCCTGGCCCGGTTGCCTGTTACCCGCCCGGCGGCCGCCCGTGCGCCCCGCATCCGGCCACGCCGGCCGGCCCGGTGTGGAAGATGCGCACCGGAACCCCCGTTAGGCTTGCCGGTATGAGCGTTCGCCGGGTGATGGGGACAGAGACCGAGTATGGCATCTCGGTGCCTGGCCAGCCTGGCGCCAACGCGATGGTGAGCTCGTCCCAGGTGGTCAACGCCTACCAGGCGGCCACGTCGGCCCGGGCGCGCCGGGCGCGGTGGGACTTCGAGGAGGAGAACCCGCTGCGCGACGCCCGTGGGTTCGACCTGACCCGGGAGGCCGCGGACGCGACCCAGCTCACCGACGAGGACCTCGGCCTCGCCAACGTGATCCTGACCAATGGGGCCCGGCTGTACGTGGACCACGCCCACCCCGAGTACTCCGCGCCCGAAACCACCAACCCGCGGTCGGCGGTGGTCTGGGACAAGGCCGGGGAGCGGGTGATGGCCGAGGCGGCGGCCAAGGCGGCGACGGTGCCCGGAACGTCCCCCATCCAGCTGTACAAGAACAACACCGACAACAAGGGCGCGTCGTACGGCTGCCACGAGAACTACCTCATGGCCCGGGCCACGCCCTTCGCCGACATCGTGCGGCATCTGACCCCGTTCTTCGTCTCCCGGCAGGTCGTGTGCGGTGCCGGGCGGGTCGGCGTGGGCGCGGACGGCCGCAACGAGGGTTTCCAGATCAGCCAGCGGGCCGACTTCTTCGAGGTCGAGGTGGGGCTGGAGACCACGCTCAAGCGGCCGATCATCAACACCCGGGACGAGCCGCACGCCGACCCGGAGAAGTACCGCCGCCTGCATGTGATCATCGGCGACGCGAACATGAGCGAGGTCAGCACCTACCTCAAGCTCGGCACCACGTCGCTGGTGCTGGCGATGATCGAGGACAAGTTCGTGGACGCCGACCTTGCGCTGGAGGCGCCGGTCGCCGAGCTGCGGGCCATCTCCCACGACCCGTCCTGCCGGCATCTGGTCATCTTGCGGGACGGCAGGCGGATGACCGGGGTCCAGCTCCAGATGGAATACCTGGAGCGGGCGCGCAAGTACACCGAGGACAAGTTCGGGACCGACGTCGACGAGATGACCGCGGACGTCCTGGACCGCTGGGAGTCGGTGCTGACCCGGCTGGCCGAGGACCCGATGCAGGCCGCCGGGGAGCTGGACTGGGTGGCCAAGCTGGAGCTGCTGGAGGGCTACCGGACCCGGGACGGGCTGAGCTGGAACCACCCGCGGCTCCAGCTGGTCGACCTGCAGTACTCCGACGTGCGCCCCGAGCGGGGCCTGTACAACCGGCTGGTGGCGCGGGGGCGGATGCAGCGGCTCGTGCCGGAGGACGAGGTCACGCGGGCGGTGGACAACCCCCCGGATGACACCAGGGCCTACTTCCGCGGCCGCTGCCTGCAGAAATACCCGGATGCGGTGGCCGCTGCCTCGTGGGATTCGGTGATCTTCGACATCCCGGGCCACGATTCGCTGCAGCGGGTGCCGACGCTGGAGCCGCTGCGGGGCACCCGCGCCCATGTGGGTGACCTGATCGACCGGTCCAGGACCGCCGCCGAGCTGGTGGCGGCGCTGACCGGCCAGGGGTAACCGCGGCCGGCCGGGGATAACCGCGGGCCGGACACGCGTTCTCCCGATACTGGCGCCCGGTTGCAGGATTGGGCACGCTGTCCGCAGGCGAGGATACCGTTGAGGCGGTGAGCCCCCAGGACGACGGAGGTTTCGGGCATGGCGACATCAAAGGACACCGGCGGCCAGCGGCAGACCACCCGGCGCGACGCGGAGACCGAGGAGAGCAGCGCCGAGGCGAGCGGCGAAGTCAAGGAGCGCCAGGAGAAGCTGGCCGATGACGTGGACGCGATCCTGGACGAGATCGACGAGGTGCTGGAGGAGAACGCCGAGGAGTTCGTCCGCTCCTACGTCCAGAAGGGCGGGCAGTGACCGGCCGGGGGCGGCGTTTCGCGCAGGGCTGACGCCCTGGGCTGATTGCCCGGCCTGCGCCGGGCGCTGGGCGGCGGCCGGGCAGTAGGGTCGGGGCAGGGAACCAACGCCTACTAACCGGAAGGATCTCCGTGGGGTTCGACAACTTCGGCGAACGGTTCACGGCTGCGTGCATGGCCTCCGGCAGCTCGTCCTTCGCCGATTTCCTCACCGCCTCCGCGCCGCAGCTGCTGCCCGGTGCGTCCGGCGGGCCGCGGGCGGCGGGCCAGGGGGCCGGTCAAGACGTGCAACACGGGATGCTGCCGCACGGGACCACGATCGTCGCGGCCGACTTCGACGGTGGCGTCATCATGGCCGGTGACCGCCGGTCCACCGCCGGCAACATGATCGCGCAGCGGGACATCGAGAAGGTGTTCCGCAGCGACGACTACTCCTGCGTCGGCATCGCCGGTGTGGCCGGGATCGGGCTCGAGCTCGTCCGGCTGTTCCAGCTCGAGCTCGAGCACTACGAGAAGATCGAGGGCCGGTCCCTGTCGCTGGAGGGCAAGGCGAACCGGCTGTCCGCCTTCGTCCGCGGCAACCTCGGCGCTGCCATGCAGGGCCTGGTCGTGGTCCCGCTGTTCGCCGGGTACGAGGAGGAGACGGGGCAGGGCCGCATCTTCAGCTACGACGTGGCCGGCGGCCGGTACGAGGAGCACAGGTTCCACTCGATCGGTTCGGGGTCGGTATTCGCCCGCGGCTCGCTGAAGAAGCTCTACACCGACGGCATGCCCGCCGACGACGCGATCGCGATGTGCATGCAGGCCCTGTACGACGCGGCCGACGACGACTCGGCCACCGGCGGCCCGGACCTGACCCGCCGCATCTACCCGGTGGTGGCCACCATCACCGCTGACGGGTTCCGGCGGCTGACCGACGAGGAGGCGGGCCGGTACGCGGAGGCGGTCGTGGCCGAGCGCATGCGTTCGCCGGGGGGCCCCATCGCGCCGCTGCACCCCACCGGCCAGCAAAACGAATAGTTCCCGGTGCCCGCCGTCGCCACGGCCATCACCTGCCCCGCGGCGCACAGCGCGGTGCCGCCAGCCAAACGCCCGTAGCCATCACACACGAACAGGGGAACGCCAGCGGTGACCATGCCGTTCTATGTCTCGCCTGAACAGCAGATGAAGGACAAGGCGGACTACGCCCGCAAGGGCATCGCCCGCGGGCGCAACAGCGTCGTGATCCAGTACGACGACGGGATCCTGTTCGTCGCCCCCAACCCCTCCGGCGCGCTGCACAAGATCAGCGAGATCTACGACCGGATCGCGTTCGCCGCGGTCGGCCGCTACAACGAGTACGAGAACCTGCGTGTCGCCGGGGTCCGTTACGCGGACACGCGGGGATACCAGTACGACCGCGCCGACGTCACCGCCCGGGGGCTGGCCAACTGGTACGCGCAGATCCTCGGGACGATCTTCACCGAGAGCAACAAGCCGTACGAGGTGGAGATCGTGGTCGCCGAGCTGGGCGAGAGCGCCGGCGGGGACCAGATGTACCGGATCACCTTCGACGGCTCGGTGGCCGACGAGCACGGCTACGTCGCCATGGGCGGCCAGGCCGACCAGGTGGCCGGCGTGCTCAAGGAGCGGTACACCGAGGGCATGTCGCTGTCCGCCGCGCTGGCGGCCGCGCTCGCCGCGCTGGCCGGCCAGGGCAACGGGGAACGGTCCGAGGTCAACGCCAGCCAGCTGGAGGTCGCGGTGCTCATGCGCGGCCGGGAGCACCGGGCGTTCCGGCGGCTCACCGGCCGCCGGCTCGAGGAGCTGCTGTCCGCGGCCAGTGCCCCGTCCGGCGGCCAGGGCCAGGCGCCCGCCGCGCCGGACCCGGGTGAGGCGGGCTCCGGCGGCGAGGGAGCGGGCTAGACCCGGCGCCCGGCCATAGGGGGATGCCGCCACCGGCCCCGCGCGCCGCGCCGCCGGCCCCGTACGACGCGGCACCGCCCAGGGCGGGTCCAGCGGTTCGCCCGGTCCCTCAGCTCACCGCTTTT
>WNGO01006572.1_pt1 | contig 11849 bp, 13 predicted proteins | sample 5400511 | NCBI WGS metagenome assembly WNGO01 (sample SAMN13153380, study PRJNA577476) | soil metagenome | isolation source: 20 cm soil or saprolite under Garry oak tree replicate 2 | place: USA:California | collected 2016-06-15
AGACGGCGAGCCGGCCGTCGGCCCGGTGGGCGGTTTCCACGGGCCCGCCAATATTAGCCCCGACGGCAAAATGTTGACGACCGGCTACGTGCCTGACGTCGTCAATCTTGATATCAGCGATCCGACCCAGCCGAAGCTGATCGGCAAACTACAAATCACGCCGCCTTTCGCGAGCGTCGGCAGCCAGTCGCTGCATACGACATTGCCGCTGTGGGATCGCAAGCTCATCTTTGTAAGCTCGGAAGCGATGGATGAGCGCTGCCGCGACAACGGCATGAACTTCGCCGGGCTGATCGATAACAGCGATCCGACCAAGCCGCGCCTCATCTCCATTTTTCCAACGCCGGCGCCGCCGAAAAATGCGGTCTATAAAAATTTCTGCGACAAGGGCGGACGCTTCGGGCCGCACAACACCAATCAGGAAATCCATAATTCCGCGGTGGAGCAGCCAGGCAATCTGATTTACATCGCCTATTTTAACGCCGGCTTGCGAATTTTCGACATCAGCGATCCGCGGCTGCCGAAAGAGGTGGGTTACTTCATGCCGCCGGAACGGCCTGGCTTGCCGGAACACTCGGGCGCCCATGCTTCGCCGATCAATTGGAGCGAGGAAGTCGCAGTCGACGCGCGCGGCAATATCTACCTCAACGACGACAAGTGGGGCACGTTCGTGCTGCGCTACACGGGCAAAGTGCCCGAACCGAGCAAATCCGCCGCGAAGTGATCGCGCTGCGTCTTAGGTCACTACGAGCATACCGACGAACCAATCCGAGACCAACAGTCTATATCGCTTCGTCGCGCTCGCAAGGATGAAATAGCCGAGCCTCGGGATCGCATAATAAGGAAGAAGATCGAGACTGAGCCGACGGAAACACCATTCGGCCCCGAGGCCCTAATATTCAGAGAAGCGGCAAACATCAAGATTCAAGCCGCACCCGACAAGATTCGAACTGTGAGCTGACCCTAAGCAGTGTGACCCCTAGAAGCCGCCAGAAGAAGGTTTGATTGTAGCAGGTAGATTTCCATTCCAAGAAGCTGTGCGATCATCCTTCCTGAAGGATCGCTTCGGCGTCGATTGTGATCTCAACCATGTTGCCGACGACGACGCCACCCCTGTCTAAAGTGCTGTTCCAACTCACGCCGAAGTCGTGGCGATTGATCGTGGCGGTGGCGGCAAAGCCCGCCCTCGTTTTCGGTCCCTTATCCACTCCGTCTTCCCACCATGGAGTCTGCCACTGTCCTAGATAATGGACGCGCAGTGGCACCGCGCGCGTTATACCTCGAAGCGTCAACTCGCCCCTGAGAACCGCTTCGTTCGCGCCGGCGAGTTCGACCTGCTTCCCTGCGAAAGTGATCTGCGGGTGTTTCTCCACGTCGAGAAAGTCCTCGCTCTTAAGATGAGCGTCGCGCGCTGCTTCACCTGTCCAGATTCCAGAAGCTTCTATCGTGGCCTCGACGGAAGTCGCGCCGGGGTCCGCCGGATCGAAGACAAGCGTGCCGTGAATATCTTTGAAATGGCCGCGAACAAAAGTCACCATCATGTGACGCACACAAAACTCCACTGCCGTATGCCCCGGTTCGAAAAACCATTTGGCCATAATCCGCTCCGTTCAAGTAAACACATTACCTGGGTTCATTTCGTAACTTAACGCCCACCGCACCGGATTCAACTGCGTGATCCTTTTGCAACAGCGCTGCTGCTCGTGGGCTGCTGCGATAAAGTGAAAAACTTATACGATACCGCTCAGTTGGAAGAGAAGCAGTCCAACAAACCGCACACCACGAAACTTTATCGGCAGATGGTAGAAGAATATCCCAACTTGCCTTACGCGAATCAGGCGAATACTCGTCTGGCCGAGTTGGAGAAAACGCGTTAAACATTCATGAAGGAAAAATATTCATTCAATAACTGATTCTGCTGAAAAACCCCCCTCAAGGTTTTTGTCATTATCAATTGAATCGACGTTGACAAGTGACGATATCGCCTTCATGGTTTTTCCATGAGCGTGAGACCCGTCGATGCACAGAGAAGTTTTTATCACACCGACTATCTTGCTGGAAATCTTTTCGGTTCAGTTAACCGCTACCGGCTGTTTCGGGAAAAGATTTGGCCCAAGCTATTAGAGTTAGGGCCTAAGCTCGACGCGCTTTACTGCGCTGAGAACGGTCGGCCACCGATCGATGCGGTGCTACTTTGCGGGGTGACGCTGCTCCAGTTTATGGAGAGAGCGGCCGACCGAAGAGCCAGCGAGCAAGTCGTCTATCATCTGGGTTGGAAGTACGCGTTGGATTTGGCACTGGACTACGGCGGGTTTCATTCCACGGTGTTGGTTTATTTTCGCGACCGGCTGGAGGAGAAAACAGCCGAGCGAATGATTTTTGACCGGATCGTGCAGCTTTTGGTGGAGTTGGGATTGGTGAAGAAAAAGGGCAAGCAACGGATCGATAGCACCCATGTCGTGGGATATGTCAAAGCGATGAGCTGGATGGAGTGCGCGATCGAGACGCTGCGCTTGGGGTTGGAAGATTTGGCATATGACGCTGGGATGAAAAAGCGCCCCGAGTTTTGGGGCCGATTGTGGGAGTTTTATGTAGAGAGCAATCTGGATTGGCGATTAAGCAAAACCGAGCAAGCCAACCGCCATCGGCAATGTGGGCAGGACATCAGAGATCTGCTTGAGTGGATCGACAGAACTGATCCTAAGCTCGCTGAACGCGAAGCGGTGAAACTTCTGCGGCGAGTCTTTGGCGAGCAGTTCGAAGTGATCGAGGGAAGGCTTGAACTCAGCACCCAGCGACCTTCGCGCGCGGTACAGAACCCGCATGATCCCGATGCCCATTATGCCGATAAGAACACCAAGCAGTGGACCGGCTACAAAGTACACGTGGCCGAGACGGTCGATCCAGAAGTGCCGATCAAGGAAAAGGGCGAACCCGCTGAACATTTCCTTACCGAGATGTTCACCACCGAAGCAGCTCAGGACGAGATGGCCGGTTTAACCGAGGTGCTCAGAAGAGAACAGCAGCACCATGAAATCACACCCCAGGCGATGTACACCGATGCCGGTTACGTCACCGAGCATACCTTAACGCAGGCGGAACAAAACGGCATCGAGTTATTAGGGCCGACGCGTCCCAATCCACACAAGGGGCCGTACAATACCGATGCGTTTCAAGTTGATGTCGATAAGCGTCAAGCGATTTGTCCCCAGGGCAAACTCAGCACGCAATGCAGCCGCATTAAAGATAGCTATATGGGAACCGAGTACTATCGCATCGAGTGGGGCAATCAATGTGATAGCTGTCCTGTACAAAAACAATGTACGCGTTCCAAGGGTGGACGGAGAACCTTAGTGGTTGGACTGCGCCACGATCTGGTGCAGCAGCGGCGTAAACAAATGACACAGGCTGGGTTCTCAAAGAGCATGCATCCAAGAAACGGCATCGAAGGGACTCATAGCGAGTTGGTGCGCGGGCACGCGATAAGACGGACAAAATATCGGGGCTTAAGCCGAGTCGGTCTATCGCACTACTTCATCGGCGCTGCTTGCAATGTGAAACGATACCTAAATCTGCTCGCATTCCAGATGCGAACACCGGCGCTCAGCCCGGCTTAAGAGCTCAGGGCCGTTCATTTTACTGGCTATGGCAGCATGGTGGGTGAAAATTTACCTGCCGCAAAACTATTTTGCTATCCCTAGCGTTTGTGAGAACCGCTGGCAAATTAAATTGACGGGTTTTTCAGCAGAATCTCTATACAAGCCTGACCCTAAGCTCCTACCCAATATGGACATCGGTGCATGGAGATGAAAACGATAGGCCGATTGGTGAAATTGGAACTCTTCAGCAGCTTTCGATTGGTGTTTTGTTGGATACGAGTCTCTTCTGACCATTGACTATCAAGGCTCGCGTGACATGGGGTCGCTGTGCTTCGATGGCCCCAAAACTTGTCATGCGATTTATACGCGACTAAGTTCTATGGTGGGCCGCTCAATCAAGGAAATAGGTGATGTAGATTTATCAAATCTTCTATAGTTTTCTGATTCCGTTCGATACAAATTTTCAATCGGAACTCAGAGCGCGACACTCATCCGGATCTTTGATTCGACTAAATACGAAGTCCTACGCCGCAGCACCAAGAATCAAAGTTTTCTAAACATGACAACGCTCCCCCTTTTCTTGCAAGGAGAAATCGACACTCTAACCCGATTGCATTGGCGCTGCTTTTTAGCAGGCGAAGGTGCNATCTTCTAGCTGGAGCATGGCAGCCGCACCTTCGTTACGACAGCTTTTTGAAATTCCTTGCTCCGGCCCTTTCACGGCTGTCGGCCGGCTGACCTTCGTCCATAGCAGTTCTCTAAGAGATTATTGCTGACGACGATAACCAAGCAATGGCAGTCTGAGAAGGTTCTCAAAAACCGAAGGTCCTATGAAAAACATTTCTGTTTTAGCACTCGGCGGTTTCATCGCTTTGTTCGGCCTCACACGAATAGGAGCTGCTGCTGACTCACAAGATAATAGCGCCAGTGTGAGCAACCTGCTTGAAACCAACTCTCGTGGAGATTCGTTTTTCCGTGTGACGTATCCGCGCAGTGCCCGTCTCGATACGGGTGTGGAATCCAAAGAAAACTCCAAGCGTGCTCTCGAAAGTCACAAATGGATAACTCCGGGCAACAACGAGTACGATCGCAAAGACCGATTAAATCCGCTTACGCTTTACACCTGGTAAAGGCGTACTGCCGACAGGTGCGATACATTCGGTCTCTACAACGATATTGCTCGCCGTTTTTCTTTACATGTTTCCAGTCGGAAACGTCAGTGTCGTATGAATCCATGCGATTGCACGGATTCTTCGGCGCGGAAGAACGCCAGCGTTTCGTTGAATGCAGTACCGCGAATAGGATTCGACTTACGCGCTACACGAAAACGGTGTAGTCACGCAATTAAGCACCCTGGACCAGCCTTGTGACAAACTATCTCCAACATTGGTATTTCGAACTCCCATCCAAAAAACTAAAGCCACCAAAAGGACCACCAACGTATACTCAACAAGGCCCTGTCCATCTTCTTCTAGATAGAGTCTATGCAAAAGGTTCATTTTCATTCCTCCTGATTAGTTTTCTCGCGCCTCTGATTAAAAAAAAACCGGCCACAGAGTTTCTGTTGCCGGTTTCACCACTCGCTCCCTGACGCCCCTTGGTGACCACGTTGGGGTTGTCAGTTCATCGCTTCAACGATACTGCAATCAAATAGTCTTTGCGCATGTATCGTGCCAAGGAGAATGATGGAAAATATTGGAACGCTGAGGCTTATGCGATCACACCTGCAAGCTGTTCGCATCAATGATGGCGCTGTGATTGACAAACAGAATGGCACAGGTGTCATGTTCGAAAGATTTACACATTCTCTAGCGAGGTTTTTTTCAAGGGACTACATCCAGGATGCCGTAGCTGCTGAGATAATTGCTTGGTTCCCAATGCTCGGTTTTGCGGCCCAAGACGGAATCAGTCTCATTTCACCAGCTTTACTACATTGCCCTGTTCGTCCTTAACAATCACCCGCACCTGCTGAGACAGCGCGATAGGCGCAGATAGAGTTTACGGAATGGACGCCCGACAGAGATTTAAGGGGTCACGGTTTTGCCGGACTGCGCGACGATAAAGACCCGCGTGATTTTGTGCGGGAGAGTTAAGTAATAAGTCCAAATCCGCGGCTGTGCTCCGAACGGGTTAGTTCGATGCTTTTGCCGTGTGTACAGCGCACCGGCATGCGATAAACACGATGGTGTTTCAGTTGAACCATTAGTGTTCCCGAACTTCGACCTGATTTGCTTGTGCGAAAAATTTGCGGGCAGAATTGCCGCCCGCAGTATTGGAATAGAACTCCCAGGTCTTGACTCGTTTGCTCCTGACTGCCGTCGCCAACAAAGGCACGACCCGTGCGCAATATGTACCTTCGCCAGGGCATGGAATCCGCCCTTCAATCAATGTAACCCATCCCTAGGTAGTACTGACCTTTGGATGCGACCCCTTTTATTGGGACTGTTCCTGCCCTGGCACCATCTCTAGCCGAGCCGCGGATTGATCATTCCTTGAAGGCAACCTTCGGTCCGAGACCTTGTGAATCCCACATGATGCCCAGCCGCGGCATTCGCGATCGGCCGAAATGCTCAGCATAACGATGGGAATCGTCTTGGTCGCATTCTTGGCCGCCAGGGTCGGGTACCCCCTGTTGTCACGATGATATCAACCTTGAGACGCACAAGCTCGGCCGCAAGCTCGGGATACCGATCGAGCTTCCCCTCCGCATTTCGGTATTCGATGGCGATGTTCTGTCCTTCTATGTATCCCAGCTTCCGTAGAGCCAGCCGAAATGGCTCGGAACGGTCGGACTCAGTAACTGGATTGAGCGCCGTTAGATACCCGATCCGAGGGACTTTCGTCGGTTGCTGCGCCTCGGCTATGACTGCAACAGCAAGCAGTACAAGTACAAAGAGGATTGATAAGACACCAGCTTTCCTCATTGGACACACACGTATCACGTAGACGGTAATAGAGAAAAGTGATTTACGATGGAAGGCGACAGATATTCGTCGAGTGGAAAAACCAGATTTTTAGCCTGAGATTGAACGGATCGACGCAACGGGCAAATCTCACAGGATTTGTTAGATGGAGAATACAGTTCAACCCTGGCGGTTTCCGCTTTCTCGCGTCGCTCAAAGCCCACGATAATTTTTCAAAAAATTGTCTACTATTGGACAGTAATCCCTACCCATTTGGCATACGTTAAGCTCACGAATTGAATTGCGTGATGAAACCTTTGGACGGCGGCCTAACCAGCTTTGGAAGGCTCACCCATTTTGGAGAAACATGATGGATAGGACATGGTCAGTAGAAATCGAAGGGAAGAAACACCGGATTGAAGTTGACTATGGCAGGAATAACAGCTGGATCGGCAAACTAATGGTCGACGGAGACGAAGTACAGACGTGGAAGAATTCTCAGTGGCTGGACGTCCCCAAAGAAATCGCTTTCGAGGTAGGAGGCAAACCTGCCGTCTTACGCGAAAAGGGGCTATTTACAGCCAGGATAAATCTCTTTTTTGAAGGAAAATTAATAAAAGAAGCTTAATCCAAAATTAGGCATGCCGATGGCGAGTTTCAAAATCCCTCGATTGTCTTCTTTAGAGGTGTATCAGTGGTGATTACTTCTCTCATTTGAGCTCACAAGTCTATTCGACTTTTCGTCAGAGGAGCCTGGCAATCTCCCCGACTGACCAGTCACTCCTCCACCTTCTCTGAGAATTGTCGGAAACTGGGAAACACTTTCCATCTAGGATTGAATTGTAAGACGCGTCAGTTCGATCCCGCCAAGGTTGAATTCGCAGAGTGGACGCCGGATGGCGGTCTACCTTACCGGCCCAGGGGGATGGATGCGAGGGACATAAACCAGGATGCGCGGATCGCGAATAAAAACTAAAAAAGGCGAGAGCCGTGAAAGGTGTGCGGAGCGAAATAGAGCGAACGACTCAGTAATTACGAATCGAGGGAAAGCTGTAACAGCAATCGAACAAACCCAACCATTCCTAGTCAATTTGGCAGCTTAATGCTGCAGTCGTTGGTTTTGTTTGGGTCGCTTGGGAAACAGTTCTTGGATAGAAAGCGGACAGCCGGGATTAAGTTGATGGGGAATTCAATGCAATCTTAGCATCGCCGCTTCGTTCTCTTCGCTTACTTGATCAACCTTATCCGCCCGCGCCGGCACGTTGGGTGGAATCGTTAGACCGATCTGCTTGGCGGTTTTTAAGTTGATCACAAACTCAAATTTAGTCGGCTGCTCTACGGGGAGATCGGCAGGCTTGGCGCCTCTCAGGATCTTATCCACGTAGGCGGCAGCGCGCCGCCACATTTCAGTAAAGTTAGCCGCGTAGGACATGAGCCCACCGGCCTCAACAAAATCCCTGCCATTGTATATTGCCGGCAATCGGCTCGTAGCGGCGAGTTCCACGATACGTTTTAGGTAGATTCCGCCTACTAACGGATTCTATACAATCTCATGCAATGCCTCCAATATGTGCTCGGTCTTTGGTAGCCTACCTGTGATGACTGGAACAAAAATGGAGGGTTGAACTTTTCCTTTGACAGTTCCAACTACCTTGAGCCGCCTCAGTAAAACTTGGCTTGATCGCATAGTACATTTTCGCTCATTCCTGGTTAGAGTTGGTCCTCTGAAATCCTGACATTGTCCAAGGTTTCCAATGCACGAATGAATTAGCTCGCGGTATGCACCTTGCTTGGTTTTTGAAGGATCGAGTGAGAAAGGGAATATGAATATGAGCCGTATCATCGCTCTTGCGATTTTTTTGACGGTAGCTCCGGTTTGTTTCGTCCGGGCCCAGACGGATCCGGGGCCGGTTGGGGGCGGGCAGACCCAGGAGTTGGTGGATCAGTTGAAGGAATTGATCCGCGGAGCGGAGCAGGACCGGCGATCAAATCCCGCGATCACCAAGCAGCTCCGCGATCTGGTGCGCCGTTACGATTGGCCGTGGAGAGTTTCGCTTCTCTACGATGATTTTCGTGATGGAGATTATGCGTATGATCCTCGATGGGTTGTAAACCACGGGGAGTTTCGGGTGGCGCGAGGAGCGGGGCTCAGATCTCATTTCGATCCATCTACGTCGGGAATGTACCGTACATCCGACCGCAGGAGCGAAAGCCCGGCATTGGAGTTATTGAGTGAGTTATTGCCGAGCGCCAGAGAACGGGCAGTCCGCGAGACACAAAGCAGTTCGAAATCCGAAGCTGAGATATTTACGCGGGTCGGGATCACCAAAGCGTTTGCGCTCAAGCTTCAGCTGAACATAAAGAATTACGTAGACCGGAAGTCGCGGCTGGAATTCGGCCCGTTCCAAGGCGAAGAGCGCAACTCAGGATATCGGCTCGCCTATGAGTCTGGAAGGACCCCGTCTTTGTCGTTGTTGCGTTTCGGGCCAAACCGTTCGGCGGTCATCGAAATGGTAGATCAGGGAATAGTCGTGGACGACGGAGTGCCACACACGCTTGAGTGGCGCCGCAACAATGACGGCGAAATGGTGGTGCTATTAGATAACAAAGAAGTCATGCGGACTGTTGACCGAGCTTACGATGATCCCTTCGATGGTTTTGCTGTCATCAATAAAGGCGGCGAATTCGAGTTGAAGCAAGTTTCCATCTTAGGCACACAGTAATGGCGAAACGTCGCCGGGATTGTTATCCGACTCCCTCGACCACGTCTTGTGAAGCCGGTTTCACTGGGTGTTGCTCAGAATTCTTCCTAATCACCCGGCGGCTTGGAAAGGAAAAATCGATGTTTCAGCAATACCGTAGCATCCTGCCTTATCGGGGCCTTCTGGCTCTTATGATACTCATCGGTTGCGCAGCCGAAATTAGGACTCCCAAATACACGACAGAGCCGAACTGGACGGCCGAAAATCCACTTGCGTCTACAGGCGCATCAGCAGGGTCATCCCGAATCGTATCGCGAGCTTCCAGTTCTTCTAGCCTCGACGCTCTGCAAAAAGGAGAAAGCACGGCAACACCGGCATCGAGTCCACTTAAAGACATTCATTTTGAATTTGACCGATACGAGCTACGGGCGGATGCTCGCGAAGCTCTCGAGGCGAATGCGAAGTGGCTTAAAGAACATCCGTCGGTCCGAGTGGAAATCGAGGGACACTGCGATGAGCGTGGTACCAACGAGTACAATATGGGATTGGGCGCGAAGCGAGCACAGGCGGCCAGGGATTATCTCGTGTCACTAGAAATTTCCGCTCAACGATTGTCCACAGTAAGTTACGGCGAGGAAATTCCGGTATGCACGGAACACGCGGAATCGTGCTGGGAGAAGAATCGCCGGGACCGCTTTGTCATTGCCGCTGCGGCACCGACGTTGTAATACACTCACCGATGCCAACAAGTCGATTAACTACGGAGGAAAGGCGACAGGCCGTTCCAGGGGCAATGCGATAGAAACTAGCGGTGGCGTAATGGACACGATCGGCCACAGAATTCCGTGAGGTCTGATTCGTTAGCTCTTTATTTGACGATTGGCAAGGAAAAGTTAAACTCGACCCACAGACTCCCCGCTCACTTAAGTGATTAATAGATTTCAAAATAACCCGTCGCTGCTTTTTTGGCGTTGATGTAAACGTCTACCTCATAATTGCCAACAGTCCATTTTCCCGGGTCGAAATTTCCAGCGCTTACCAGGTGATCAGACGAAGTCCACTCTGATCGAATCCAACTCTGGACTTCCTCTATGCGCAGCGTTCTTCCGTTCTGGCGAAAATACAGGGTAATAGGAAAATAGACATTGGTTTCGGGTCGGGGATAGTCAAGGTTAATTTCTGTGTAAACGGTTCTAGTTATCGTCTTTGCAAACCGGGTTTCATACGTCCTATCCGAATTAAGTGCTATCTTGGAACGTTCGCCTTCGAAAAATCGGACTTTCGTAACACGCGCGTTAACTGATGAACCCAAGGCAATCGGCTCCTCGAGAATCTTAGGCTCGACCGCCGCGGGGGCGGCGGGACTTTCCAACATACGCGTAGTGCTGCACCCCGTGATTGACGGAAGAAAGAGTCCAACGAATACCAGCTTCCGCGATCGTTTCAGGTCGAAGAACATCGCTGCATCCTCCTTTTTAAACTTGTTGTTCCTGACCCAAGGAGCAATCAGAATGCCAAAACGGGGATTGGTAAGAACGGGGCTGTTCTACAGGGATTGTGTAGAAGGTAACGTAGCTGTGGTTACATAAGTGGCCAGATACGACCAAACTTGGGATGGCGGGTCATCGGCAGCCGGATAGAATGCGGGGCCTATCGGCGAGTCCGAACCACCTTCCGGCCATGCGAAATGACAATATAGCGCCTAACTCGTTGTCCGTTGCGTAGCGAATCCCTTGTCAATTGAAAGAGAAGCTCGCTACGTCTAAGCGCGGCTTTCTCTACCGCCTTGGCATCTTCATCACCGAGGTCTTCCACGATTTTCTCGCTAAGCGGGTTTGGATCAGGGAGACTGTCAGATCATCGAGGCTTTTCTCTCAGTCAGAAAATGTCGAGGCTCGCTTTTTCGCGTCAAATGAGTTGCTCGTGATCATAGGCGCGCCAGGCTCATCCGAGAAGAGAAAGTCGAGATGTAAAAGTCGGACTCAATGCTCTTCTCCTTTGAGCAGTTTCGCAACGTGCCCGATGATCCGAGATGGATGGAACAAAGCCAGACGCGCGGTGGCAAGTGCTCAACGTCTCATTGGACGCAATCAAGCGGGTGGTTCCCCGGCAGTGAGGTCGCCGGCGCCGGCGAAGCCAACGACATCGCCGTCTATCTCGGCAATAGTAACCTGGCGCTCGCGAATAACTTCAGCGTAGTTCTCCTGCAACGGCCCCGCGACCTGCTGCACGGAAATCGGTAATGTCACGCGAGGTGAACTCAGTCGTCAACGGGCCAGTGGGTTTTAACGAATCCGGCGGTAAGACATCCCAAGAGTACATGCTCATCTCTTTCTGGTGGAGCATCTAGTGCAATCGCGCCGAGTTACTGCGACAACTCACCAGTGACGAAAACTCGGTTGCTTAGCACCGTCGATTTCACCGGGTGCGTTTAGACAACTGCGTAAGCATCTCTTACGCGGCCGGTCTTCTTCCACGGGAACTGGGGGAAGATCGGCTTTCGCTGGACGCCGTGGAAGATCGTCGCGCTCAAAAAGCTCAAGGTCGAGAGGATCATCGAGCGGCTACGACAACGAAACCCTCGCCCCGCTCGGCATGAAGAAAATCCACAAAGACGAGTTTTTCTACGAGGTGAAGCGCGAGGA
>WNGO01002443.1_pt1 | contig 11847 bp, 6 predicted proteins | sample 5400511 | NCBI WGS metagenome assembly WNGO01 (sample SAMN13153380, study PRJNA577476) | soil metagenome | isolation source: 20 cm soil or saprolite under Garry oak tree replicate 2 | place: USA:California | collected 2016-06-15
GACTCATAACTCACGGGCATGCTGTCCAGCACATAACGCGGAGGGGTAGCCGTCCGGTGAGTCGAGAGATGCGAGCGCGGTTGACTGACGGTAATGTTGGTGGAGGCCGGCGCAGCCAGACTCCAGCCACCTTCGGTCGCCTGTTGGGCTGGAACAGTAGGGGAGAGACCGGCGACATTCGGCGCCGGGGTGGTCTGATAAATCTTGATCGTGATCACGGCCGCACACAGCAACACCGCCGTCGCGGCGACCGGATAGGAAGCGATGCGCGCAACATTGAGACTCATCATGAAATCCTGCGCGCGCCCGAGCGCAATCCTCCAGAGCGGTTGCCGGAGCATTTCATCGCGCTGCCGACGATGAAATTCGTGCAGGAAATTCTCGAAATAACCGGGCGGCGGTTGCTCGTATCTTTTCAACCGTAACAGCCGGCCAATTTCGTTGTTGTCGAATTCGTCCATTGGTTTGCCTTTACGTTACCGGGTTCTTGCGAAACTCGTCCAGGTAGTTTTGCAATTGCCGATTCGCGTAAAACAGCCGGGAACGTACCGTTCCTTCAGAAACGTTCAAGATTTTACTGATCTCGGCGTGGGGCATACCTTGAATATGGAACATGGTGACCACGGCTCTGTGTTCATCAGACAATTTCATCAGGGCCTCGTTCAATCTTCGCTGAAGCTCGGATAGGTCGGCCTCCCGCACCGGACTGCTGGTTTGGGTGACTTCGAGGAACTCCTTGTCGTTCTGAATGCTCGCATCCACATCGTCGAGGCTGAGGTGAAAACGCCGGCCGCGTTTCTTTAGGAAATTCAGCGTCATGTTCACGGCGATGGAGTGAATCCAGGTGTAAAACGAAGATTTCCCGCGGAAACCCCGGATCGATTTGTAGGCCTTCGAGAAAATGTCCTGGAGCAGGTCGTTCGTGTCCTCGTGATTCGAGGTCATGTTGTAGACCAGCCCGTAAAGACGCGGAGTGTATTTTACCACCAGCTGGTCAAACGCGCCCGCATCGCCATCCTGGGTACGCGCGACGAGTTGTTGATCTTCGTCGTTTCGCGGCTGGTCCATGGCCCGTCTCCTCGTCTTAACATTCGGACGGGGAGCCGACGACAACAAATCGGAGATGCGGCGCGGCGCGGTAAGGACGTGGCTCATTTTCAAGAGGCGACGTGTTTAATTCCGGCGATCCCGCACGGAAAGGAGCCAGAGTAAGTTGCCCAGCGCTGCGATGAACGCCGCGACGTAGGTGAGCGCGGCGGCATTCAAGACATTGTTTACGCCTGCGACCTCAGCTCCCGGCTGCACGATGCCCATCTGCTGCAAAATAATTTTAGCCCGGCGCGAAGCATCAAACTCAACGGGCAGGGTGATCAACTGGAACACCAGCAGAATGGCATAACAGTAAATGCCGAGTGTGATCAGGCCGGTTATATGAAAAAAGATTCCACCAAGGATTACGAACGGCAACATTTGCGACGCGACCATGGTCAGTGGCACCACTGCCATCCGCGCCTTCAGCGGCGCGTAAGCCTTTGCATGCTGAATGGCGTGCCCGGTTTCGTGCGCGGCAATCCCGAGCGACGCCACCGATGGTGTATTGTAAACGTTACTGGAAAGGCAAAGCTTTTTCTTGGTCGGATCGTAATGGTCCCCCAGAAAATCGTTCGTTTCCACGACCTCGACATCGTGAATTTGCGCCGCCTGCAAAATCTCGCGCGCACATTCCGCCCCGGTGATGTTGGAGCTTGCGCGCACCTTGCTCCAACGCGAGAAGGCGCGGCTCACACGAATCTGCGCCCAAATTCCGAGGATCAAAGGAACGCCTATATAAAGGAGCCAGTGATTTCCGCCGAATCCAATTGGGTACAACATTCCTGTTTTAAGTGTGTCTGCTGATTAGACGCCGCCGATGTCAGTTCCGTTCATTCGCCGCAAGCTGTCACCCCAAACGTAGTCAGGGATCTCTCCAAAGGTAAGCGTCATCCGAGATTCCTCGGTCCGAGCCGGACCGGCGTGATCTGCGCGGCTCGGAATGACAATCCCTCAAATTTCCAGAACCTTTGGAAACCGCGACAAAATCTTGCATCCCGACCTAGTCACGATAACCACGTCTTCAATCCGCGCCCCGCCGATTCCCGGATAATACAGACCCGGCTCAACGGTCAGACATTGTCCCGCTTTCAACGTGACTTTTTGCAATCGCGGATATTCATGGATCTCCAGTCCGAGTCCATGCCCGGTGCCGTGGAAAAACCCGACGCGTCGGCCATTGCGAACTTCCGTCGGAAATCCGCGCCGGTTAAACAGCTCGGTGATCGCCTTGTGGATGCTCATCCCATCCACGCCGGCTTTGATTTGATTCAACGCCAGCGCCTGGCCCGCTTTCACCGCTTCCCAAAGCTTGCGCTGTTTCTCGCTCGCGCGCCCGCGAACCACCGTTCGCGTCATGTCACCCCAGTAACCCGTCTTCGCCTCACGCGGGAAAATGTCGAGAATGATCAGTGAATCCGCTTTCAGTGGCCCGAAGCCCCGCTCGTGCGGATCGCACGCCTGATCCCCGCCAGCTACGATTGTGTTTGTCGGCACGCCACCGGCGCGCAAGATCGCGCTGTCGATTTCCGCGCGCAGAATTTCCGACGTCAGAATTTTGCCCGCCCACTTCAATTTTTTTCCCGCGCCCGGCCTCGACGCCTTTAAAATTTCCCTTCCGCGTTTCATCCCCGTTTCCGTGATTCTGAGCGCGCGTTCGAGCAGCTTGATCTCCTCTGCCGTTTTCTTCTCCCGCGCGGGCCAGAAAAGTCCGTTCGTCGTTTCCAGCGTAATTCCGCGCCGCTTAATCTCGTTAGCGTAACCGAGCGGAAAATTAGCCGGCACAAGCGCGCGTTTCACTCCGCGTTTCGTTAGGAAATGCGCCAGCACTTTTTCATAGGGGGGCGCCTGTTTCGCTTTCCCCTGCACCTCGCGCTCGAGCGCGCTCAACATGACAAACTCGTCTGCCTTCGCCTCTTTCTTTGCCCGATCGATCTCCAGATCGCTCAAAACCAGTGTGCGCTTGCCGTTTTGCTGAAGGAAAATAAACGGGTCGCCGATAAAAATTCGCGTCGCGTAAAGCATATTCGCGTCAGAATCGCTGGGCGCGACGATGAGACGCGTCGGATGAGTTTTGGTAGCCATGCTCGATGTTATGCGATCCGCCCCGTTTGTCATCCCGAGCGCAAGTCGAGGGATCCCGTTGCGCAAGCGTAAAGGTAACTTCCTCGGGATCCCTCCGCTTCGGTCGGGATGACGGAGTAGAGGACTTACGTTCTGCGCACTTCCAGCTGCCGCCGCAAAATCCAGTGCAGCAACCCGAGCAGTGCGAACGTCGATCCGATCAACACGATAGTGTTGAAAACGAAGACGTCGACCTTCATTCCCAGGTACCGCTTTTCCTGACCAAAAAATACGTTCGGGCGTCCCCCACGGCGATAATCGCTTTGTTCCATCTCCGCATTCGAAATCAGGTCGGAAACTTTTTGATTCAAATACAACGTCTCGCCTGTCACGGGACCATTCGCTTCCGCGAACTGATTCCGATCGAACGGATGCTTGCGATCGAGCACCTCGTCGATCAATCCCAGATAATGATCCAAATCATCCGGGGTCTTCGCTTCCAGGCCCGAGAGCATTGCCAGGGTGTCCTTCAAATCGTTCAGCCGCGCTTTTTCTTCCGCGTTATTCTCGTGTTTCGCCACGATCTGATCGATCTCGCGTTGGGTACGGTCCTGCCGGCGTGTGATCGGGTTCAATTTCGCCTGCGCCACAATCATCTCCTCATACGACCAGCGCATGGCAATGAACTGACAGATGAATGGGACCTGTAATCTGCTGTCCATTTTTTTGTCCTGCTCCTTGTTCGGATGCTCGGAGAACCAGCGGGTGAAGGTGTAGATGAGGGCGAGGTTGCGGTTCATGTCCTCATACTTAATGAGCGCGCCACCCATGATGATCTGCGGAATCAATACCAGCGGCACGATGTTAGCCGCCGTCTTCGGATCGGCCACGAGTGAGGAAACGACCAAGCCAAGCGCAACGCCACCCATGGCGGTCATGAACACGATCGCGAGATAAATCCAAAACATCCCGCGGATTTCGAGGATGTAATTGCCGATAAGGATGAAAAGGATGCATTGCGCCAGGGCGAAGACGCCAAGGGAAACGGTTTTGGCAAAAATATAGTACGGCAGCCGGACATTGAGATTGCGTTCCCGTTGCAGAACAACCCGATCGCGGATGACGTCATCGGCGCTGTTGGTCAAGCCGAGGAACATGGCCACGATTAAAGTGAGAAAGAGAAACGTCGGGATGTGGTAAGCCGAGGCGAAATCGTACTTGCCGCTGTCGGAGTAACGCAGAAGGCCTGCAATCAAAAGCGCCAGCACCGGCGCGACCCCGATGGTAATGACGAGATTCCCACGGTTGCGTAGCTTGCTGATCAAGGTGCGCTTGAGCAAAGTGCGCAATTGGGTCCATTCGTCATGCCAGCGGAACGGCACCCGTTTCTTCTTTTGCGCCGGCGCGGTAGCCGGCAAGGGCGCGACCGGTTCCTTGCGCAGCGAGACCTGCTTAACGTCTTGAATCAAGCGAAACGCCTCGTATTTGTCCCGCCAAAACTCCGGGGTATAACGGCGCGAAGGCACCAGTTGTCCGCGGTTGTTCTCCTCGTAAATAATGTCGCCACTGAGATCCCGCAGCGGCGTTTCCAAGACATCGAAAATAAATTCCGGACGCGTCGTTCCACACGATGGGCAGGCACCGAGATCGGCTCCGAATTGATGCTGGTGTTCCGCTTCTGCAAAATAGCGTAGCATTTCCGTCGGCGTCCCGAAAAAGACCAACCGTCCTGCCTTGTCGAGCAGGATGGCCTTGTGAAACATCTGGAAGAGTTTTGAGCTCGGCTGATGAATGGTAACAATGATGATTTTGTTGTGCGCCATCGAACGAATGATTTCCATGACGTGCTCAGAATCTTTGGAGCTCAGGCCCGAGGTCGGTTCGTCAAAAAGATAAACATCCGCCGACCCGATCATGTCGAGACCGATGTTGAGTCGTTTTCGTTCGCCGCCGCTGAGCGTCTTCTTGACGGCAGTTCCCACCACCGCGTCGCGTCGCTCGCTCAACCCGAGCTCGACCAATTTTCCTTCCAGCCGGCGACTTCGATCGCGTCGCGACAAATGCGGGGAGCGAATCGCCGCCGCGAACTGCAAATTTTCGCCGATAGTCAGATGCTCATCGAAGGCGTCGTCCTGCGGAATGTAACTGAGATAGCGTTTCAGCTCATCGAGATTGGAATAAAGCGACTGGCCATTGAGCAGAACCTGACCGCTGGTGGGTTGTAATTGCCCAGCCAGCACCTTCAGCAGCGTGCTTTTTCCGGAACCACTCGCCCCCATCACACAAACCAGCTCCCCGCGCGTCACATTGAAGGAAATTCCTTCCAAGCCGACATCGCCGCTGCTGAAATGATGCGTCACTTCGCTGACCTCGAGCGTGCGAATGATGTTGCGCTCCTCTTCGATGATACGCTCGGAAAAATTGCACCTCAGGAATTGGCCGACGTCGATACGAATGGTGTCGCCATCCTTTAACGGCGAAGTGGTGCGAACGGTGGTCTCGCCGACCATGATCGGACGATCCGCTTCCAGCACCTCCAGAGTGCCCACGCGCTTGTCGTAATCGCAAAAAATCTTCAGCAAGACGTCGCCCGCCGTTCCGGGAGAAAGCAAAATGTCGTCGGCTTCGAGCAGACTCTGATTGTTCGAGACCAGATATTCCGATTTTGAAGCTTTCAGTTGAAAGCGACCGCCCAACGCCCGAGTCCGACGACGCAAATCGAGCAGATCGAGCTCGCTGTCGTTGTGGAAAACGATTCGGTCCTGCAAGGTGGCTTCGACCAGCGTTCCCGCGCGCAATCGGGTGCCGTTCAGTTCGGCATCGACGTCTTTCAACGCTTTCACCTTCACCTTCAGGCCGAAGGCGACTTCCAGGACCGTTTCACGAGAGCGCGCTCGCTCCAATTCGACCTCGTCCGAGTCGCCATTCACTCGAATGAAAATTTGCGGGAGCGAGACGTTCTTCTTGGCGTTGAAATATTGCGCCAGCTCCTGATAACTGAGCACCTGATCGCCTACTAGAATGCGTTGGCCCGGATAAATGCGGCAGAACCCGCCGCGCGGAAGCGGACGGCTGCGCACCGACACGCTCTGCGCGGTGTAATTTTTCAAAAGGATTAAATCGTGATAGCGGAATGCTAGTAACCGGTCGCTCGCATCGAGACTCTTCAACATCACGTCGGACTGTCCGTTGTTACCGAACGAGATCGATTCCAGGGGCGACGCGCCACGCTGGTAAACGGCAGGATCGGAGTCCTCGCTCGCATTCAGTTGATAAACGATGTCGATCGCCTGCGCTGCCATCCCGAGCTGGGACATAAAGGAGTAAAACTGCACCACCTGCTCCTGCTTCAGGCCGGCCTGGGAAATCAGATCGTAAAGCTGGACACCCAGCATGATCTTCCGATCTGTGCTCAGCTGGACGCTGAGTTTTTGCGCCATCGCCGTTAAATCCTGTTGTTCGTAAAGAGCCTGCCGGAACAACTGCCGCAGCTCGGAGTAAACCGCCTCCGGGTAATCATAACGGAGGAACCCGAGGCTGGAGTCAATTTCTTCCTCCAGCAAAACACCATCCGCTTTCGAGAAACTAGCCAGCACCTGGATCAGAAGCGGCAACAAATTGGGCCCTTCCGATACGCTTCGTGGCTTGCGCATGGCGCGGCGCATCCAGCGGCGACCCTTCCGCTGCATCCGATACGCAAGAGGGGTCACGCGCTGCACCGCGCGATCAATTTTATCGGCTACTTGGGCTAACAATTCTGCCATTGCTATTTGGGTATAAAGTTTACTCTAACGCCCAGTTCACGCAATGACAGGCCCGGTAACACAGGCGTGTTGTTCTCTGCAGGTTAGGCTTCCAGCGGGTTATGCCGCCAAATGCCCTATCGAGCAAGGGGACTGCTCGATCCATTTCCCGACCCATCCCAATCGAACGTCACCTCCGATTCCTTGTCGAACCAACCCAAAGGCCTGACTCCTGCTCATTGCATTGACAACCTGCTCATGTAACTTTTCCAGCGCGGCAAGAACCCCGCGCACTAACTCCAATGGCGCAACCTGACCGCAACTCCTCGCGCGATAACAAGCGCAACAACGAGCCGAATTTTAACTGGCGCGGCATTGTTCTGATCGCGATCGCCTTTGGCCTCATCGGCATGGCCCTGCTCGTGCGCAACGGCGGCTATCAAAATATCGAGGACGTCCCTTACAACCGCTTCATCGAGCTGCTCGATAATAAGCAAATCATTAACGACAAAAATCTGCCCGTCACTTTGTTGGTTCAGGAAGGCCAGCCTACTCAGGCGCTCATTGGCTACTACCGCAAGCAGACCGCCGGCGCGGAACAGGCCGTGAAATTCCGCACTACCATTTACCTTAATTACAATACCAATCTGCAGGACAAGCTTGCCGCCGCAGGCATCCAGCCTGCCATCCGGACCGAATCAAACCTGTTCGCCCAAACCCTCCTCAGTTTTCTCCCCATCGCGCTCTTTCTCCTCGTTCTCTATTTCCTGTTCCGCCAGCAAATCCGCATGGCCGGCAAAGGCGCGCTAAACTTCGGTAAATCGAAAGCGCGCATGCTTGCCCGCGACAAAAATAAGATCACCTTCCGTGACGTCGCTGGAGTCGAGGAAGCCAAGGATGAAGTGCAGGAACTCGTCGAGTTTCTGCGGGATCCGAAGAAGTTTCAGAAACTCGGCGGCCGCATTCCGAAAGGCGTGCTTTTGGTCGGGCCACCCGGCACCGGCAAAACTCTTCTCGCCCGTGCCATCGCAGGCGAAGCGGACGTTCCGTTTTTTTCCATCAGCGGTTCCGATTTCGTCGAAATGTTTGTCGGCGTCGGCGCCAGCCGCGTGCGCGACATGTTTGAGCAGGGCAAAAAGTCGGCGCCGTGCATCATTTTCATCGACGAAATTGACGCGGTCGGTCGCCATCGCGGCCACGGAGTCGGCGGCGGTCACGACGAGCGTGAACAAACCCTCAACGCCTTGCTCGTTGAGATGGACGGGTTCGATACCCAGGAGGGCGTCATCATCATTGCCGCCACCAATCGGCCCGATGTGCTTGATCCCGCACTGTTGCGTCCTGGCCGGTTCGATCGCCAGATCACCGTCAATTTGCCCGACGTGAAGGGTCGCGAAGAAATTTTACGGGTCCATTCCAAGAAAGTGAAGTTGGCCGAAGGGGTCGATCTCGCCGTGGTCGCCCGCGGCACGCCGGGCTATTCCGGCGCCGAATTGGCCAACGTCATCAACGAGGCGGCGTTGCTCGCCGCTCGCCGGAATTTAAAAGGAATCACTTTGGCCGAGCTTGAGGAAGCGCGCGACAAAGTGCGCTGGGGGAAGGAACGCCGGAGTCTTGCGTTGAGTGAAAAGGAAAAGACCAACACCGCTTATCACGAAGCCGGGCACGCGCTGCTACTCGAATTGCTCGAACACACCGAGCCACTCCATAAGGTCACCATCATTCCGCGCGGCCCATCATTAGGCAGCACCATGTGGTTGCCAGAGGAAGACAAATACACCAATCGCAAAGCCGAGTTGCTCGCCAGCCTGACTGTTAGCATGGGCGGCCGCGTGGCCGAGGAGCTTGCTTTCGGCGATGTTACCAATGGCGCCCGTGGCGATATCAAAATGGCTACCGCCACCGCCCGCCGGATGGTGTGCGAATGGGGCATGAGCGAGAAATTGGGAATGGTCGAGTACGGCGACCACGAGGATTACGTTTTTCTCGGGCGCGACATCTCCCGCGCCCGCGATTACAGCGAAGCCACCGCCGAGGAGATCGATCGCGAAGTGCGCAAGCTCCTCGACGAAGCTTACCACAACGCGAAGAATGCTCTCACCGCCAATCGTGACAAGCTAGACATCATCGCCAAAGCGTTGCTCGAGTTCGAAACTCTCGACGGCTCACAGATCAAAGATATCGTCAAGCACGGCCGCATGCTCAACCCGCCGCCCGGGATCGCTCCGCGCGGTGGAGAAAAGATGGAGCCGGAGAAACCACCCAAGCAGGTCGTTGTCGCCCCCGACGTCACTCCTCCGCTACCCGGCGCTCTCGGCGGCGCCCCAGCGTAGCCTGTAGCCGCGGTCGCTGGCCGCGGCCGATTCTGAAACTTCAAGGAGCGGCTGTTTCTACGCCAGTCCGGCTCGGACCTGCCGATCCTATGCGCATCGCCCTGCTCCGCTCTCAGATCGGGATTCCGCTTTACAAAGGAGATGCGAGAAGCAGTTTCCCGTTGATCGAGATCGACTCGTTTATGGACCGAAAAGCCGTTACGTTGTGTGTTCTGATCTGTCTGGTAGTGGCGTTCCTGCTGAGTATCTCGAACTACTACATTTATTTGATGCGATCGCCCATGCAGGCACTCCCAGGGTTCGTTGCGCTCATTCTACGCGACGGAGCGCTCATTTTTTTCGTCGCCTATCTATATCGGCGGGGCTAGGTCCGAGCCGGGTTGGGGCGTTTTGCGAGGCGGGCGATCTACCTCCTCCGGTTTGCGCTGTCCTCTGCCTTTGTCTTCTGACATCTAACCTTGCTACCGCAACAGCCTCTCGAGCGAGGCGTCGGGTTCGGCGCCGAGCTCAGTGGCTTTGGCGTAATGACGCTTGGCTAGTTCTTTCGACGGCGGCGAGGCGGTGGCGTAGATCACTGCAAGATTAAAATGCGCGTCGGCATAGTCGGGTTTAACCGCGATAGCTTCGAGCATTTCTTTCTCCGCCGCTTCCTGCCAGCCTTTCTGGCTGGCGGTAATGCCGAGATAATTGTGGGCAGCCGCGCTTTTTGGATTAATGGCAAGTGACTTGGTCAGTTCGTTCAGTGCTTCGTCGAACTTACTTTGCCGATAGTAAACGATACCCAAAGTAGTATGAGCAAACTCGTCCTTCGGGGCGATAGCTACCGCCTTCTTCAAAGTGAGTTCGGCCGCTTTTAACTTTCCGGCGCGAAAATAAACTACGCCTAGGTTTGAGAGTGAATAAAGATTGTTGGGGTTCTTCGTCAGTAGTTCCTGATATTGCCGCTCGGCCGCGCGATACTTCCCGTGATCAAAATTCTCCTTTGCCTGCTTCGCAATATCCATCATATCGGCTGGCACGTCCGGGTTGAAACCACCTTGTGAAGTAGCCTCTGGCGCCGCCGACGGACTTTCCACCGTCTCCACAATCGGTTCGCCCGGCTGTGTAGGAGTTGAAGGCTTCGCGTAGGTAAAGCTGGCTTTAACGGTGTTTGGACTTTCGTCGGAAATCGAAATCACCGGCTGTCGCAATAACGCCAGTTCTTCATCGGTCAATTTCGTCACCGGTTGCGCCAGAAGCGCGATCTGTTCGTTCAGAGTATCCGACTTGATCTTTAACTTATCGAACTCTCCGAGCATCAATTTCTTGGCCTGCTCACGCCGCGCTTCTTCCTGCCGCTCACGCACCACGATGTTGCGCAAGATTTGGTTCTCACGCGTTAGCTTGGCCGTCTCCTCGGCGTTGGCCCCAGTCAATTTCGCTTTTTCCAACTGCGATGAAGTGTCCTCCAGTTGCGACTTCAACGAGGCGATCGCCACTTCGAATTCCTTGTTCTGCTTTTCGCTCACGTCCAGCTGCGCACGCAAATCCTCCAACTGCTTCTTCGCATCGGCCAGCTCCTGCTCTTTCTTCGGCTTGTCCTCGCCGACCTCTCGCACGGTCTCCTCTGCAGCCGCCAGCTTCTCCTTTAGCTCCGTATTCTCGGCCACCAACACCGCGACGCGACGCTCGGAATCGTTCAAGCCCGCCAGCTGGCCCAGAGCGTCGTCACGCTCTTTTGTGACCTGGGCAATCTGTGAGTTTGCATCAGCTAGTTTACCGCTTTGCGACTCCCGTTCTTTCGTGATCTGGGCAATTTGTGAATTAGCGTCAGCCAGTTTCGCGTTCTGGGCGTCGCGTTCTTTTTCAGCCGTTGATCGGCCCTGCTCTGCGGACGTGCGGGCCTGCTTCAGCTCCGCAATCTGGCCTTTCAAGGCCTCTTGTGCTTTCTGATCGGCGTTGCTGGTTTCCTGAATTTTCTTCAACGACGCCTGCGCACCGGCCAATTGACCGCGCACGCTTTTCTCCGCTTCCTTCGACCCTTCAAGTTCCTGTTGTGCCTTTTCCAACTTCGAATTCGATTCCTTTAGCTTTCCATTCAGCTTTTCTTTTTCGTCTTCCACCTGGCTAACCTTGGAGCGAGAGTGCTGGAGCTCCGCCTCCAATTGATCGACTTTCTCACGCAACTTTCGCGTTGCATTCTTGATCGCGTTCTCGTTAGCGGCAGGAGCTGGTGCCGCGGCTTCTTTCTGGGCTGGAGCTGGCGAGGCCTCACCCGCCGGCTGCACAATTATCGACGGCTTCGATTTCGCCGCCCCGATGTCGACCGTCGGTTCGGTCGAGCGCTGCGGTGAAGGCTGGGCCTCAGGCGGTGGGGCATTGGTGGCGGCGAGGTCCTGCTGCGTCCCGGATTTGCTTTGCACTCGCAGGATGCTCTCCGACACCTTCCGGCTCCGATATTCCACAATCGCTGGCTGCCAATCCGAATGTGTTTTCTTGAGTTCTTCGAGCAGGCTGCCAGCGAAACGGTATTTCGCTAGCGCGCGGGTAAATTGACCGTCGCGCTCGAGCTTCTCGCCCTGCTGCGCGGTCATGTAAGCTTTGAGAAACGTCTCACTCGGATCGTCGCTCTGCGCTTG
>WNGO01002444.1_pt1 | contig 11846 bp, 14 predicted proteins | sample 5400511 | NCBI WGS metagenome assembly WNGO01 (sample SAMN13153380, study PRJNA577476) | soil metagenome | isolation source: 20 cm soil or saprolite under Garry oak tree replicate 2 | place: USA:California | collected 2016-06-15
CGCCTGCATCTTGCTGCCACGTTGCTTTGTCAAAATCGGCGGCCAGAAAGAAACAGGTCTCATCCCTAAGCATCGGATAGACGCCCATGACGAATTCCCGACCCTTGTCGTCCTGGCCGCACAGATGCCAACGAATTACTTCGTCGGTAACGGGAAGAAAGTGTTGGTGCGGACATTCGGAGCACTTGATTCTAGGTTTCTCGCAGATTCCCCGGACCCACTCATTGCCGCAAGCCGGCGAATAGCCAGCTCTGCCTGTCTTACGGCTTTCGAATCGTTGGGGATAAACATCCTCTCGTCCATGAAAGAGAGAGCGAAAGAGAGCAATTTTGGCCTGGCCGGGTGAACGCTGATTCACGCCAACCTGCTCGAAGATTGGCAAACTGACAGGTGTAGCCACGAGCGTATTCTACACTTTGCATCCCGGTGACGCTGCAAGCATCCTCGAGCAGGCAAAGGGCTGAGTGGACCTGATCATGGTTATTTCGACGTTCTGCCCCGGCCCAATCGTAGGCCGAGGGCTCCGACAGGCCTGCCGGCGTCGAGCAAAATCGAGGGAAATCACCGAGTTCCGGCCAACGGCATGCGTCAAGGTTTCGTTCTGTCTCGATTTCTGGCCCACGGTTGCAGCGTCACAGCCTCGTTGTCGACCAAGGCACGGCATGAGACTCAGTGAGCCGTACGGGTTCTTTGCGGTCCTGCGGCAGTCCGCGTCTTCTGAGGCCGGTTACGCGGTGTAGAGCCTCTGCGGCGCCTCTCGAAACGCAACCGCCTTGCCATATTCCACGTATCTAGATATTATCTAGAGATGCTGCGGTTCGATTGGGACGAACCAAAGAACAAGAGCAATCGGAACAAGCACGGAGTGTGGTTTGAAGAAGCCCAGAGCGTTTTCAACGATCCTCACGGACGCCTATTTTATGATCCCGAGCATTCCGAGCGCGAGGATCGGTTCATTCTACTGGGTGTGAGTTCAGCTGCAAGAACGCTCGTCGTAGTTCACTGTTGCCGGGAAAACGATTCCGTGGTCAGGATTATTTCTGCCCGTAAGGCGACTAGAAAGGAGGTGCGCTTCTATGAGGAAGGAATATGATTTCTCCAAATTGAAGGAGCTGAAGAACCCGTACGCGAAAAAGAAAAAAGCGGTGGGCATCAACTTGAGCCCCGAAGTAGTGGACTATTTCAAACGACTGGCGGACGAGACGGGGCTGCCGTACCAGAAACTAATCGATTTGTATCTGCTGGACTGCGCGAGGAAGGGCAGAAAGCTGACAATGAAGTGGGTGGCATAGCGGCAACGAATTACTCCCGTGGGAGAAATGCCTCTGCGGCGTCCGAGCACGAATCGCGTGAGAGGAAATCAGTTTGATTAAGCTGTGACCTGCGGTCCGCGGGTGTGATGGTGGCCCCTCCATGCCGAGGTTCAGGACTGTAATTGCCTCGGCCAAGTATGGCTCTCGACAAACTACTATAAGTGTGAGAGTAGGAATGAAGGGACACGCCCTGCGGGAACAAAATCTGGTGCCGGGGGACCGGATCGCACCACGCGTGTATACAACTTTGGTCTATCACTAGCGGCTTGAATCATGAAGCAAACAAGATCCCACATGGTCTGGGTTGTGTCGGGCGAGAGACAGAGACTGTCCACTTCTGGGGAGAGCGCCGCCTACAAACAATACCTACAAGTTTTTTCTTGGGCGTCGTGGCGTCGAAAAGCTCTATGAACTGAAGGATAGGCGGTCGCAATAGCTCTGCTGGTTGGTCCGATGATTTCAAACAGGATTCTGGCAAACGGGCAGCCGTTCGTTCCGCCAGCGCCCGACGAAGGCGCGAGCCGCAGGTTGTATTCGCGACGCTCGCGATCGTGCTTTCTTTGGCAAACATTTGGAGACCCCCACCCGGCCGCTCGTAGAATGCGCTTATTAGGAGACCCCGTGCCGATAAGCCCGAAGCGGATAGAAAAGGTTGAGGCAAGGGCAGTACTCCTCGTCCAGTTTCTCGCGGAGGCCCACGCCCCACAGCCGAGGGATCCTCGCTTGACGTTGGCTTACCCTTTGGCTTCGAGGAGGACCCTTACTTATCGGGTGAACGCGAGGGGCGACACCACAGAGACCCAAGTCGCGTTTGAATCCGTCGGCCGCAATGGTGTGAAGCGCGTTATTGACGCGCTGCTTCGCTGCACACTAACAGACAGAGCCGACGAGCGAATCCTGACAACCCATACCCAAGTGTTGGCTTCGCGTGACGACGTGGCTCCAGCTTTTCGATTCATCGTTGGCAATATTAAGGGCACGCCCGAAACAGGTTCCAGGTGGGACGACCTTTTTATGACCGTCGTAGATGAAACGGGCGTCTACAGGCCCCCGGCAGCGCGCGTCAAGACCTTCCTCTGAAGCGCAGACGCCGCTCTTTCTTTGTTTTCCAATTCTCGGCTTTGGAGTGTCACGAAAAAGGTGAAAGCGAGACCGCACGCTGGTTTCACCCTAAAATTAGGCCATCGTTTTCACCCACTCACCAAGAAGAAGCTAGCTGCTAGGTGGTTTCCTGTATAGGCTTTGCGACCACGACTCGATCGCGCCCCTGTGCTTTGGCCTGGTACAGGGCCTCGTCCGCGGAGCGCAGGATGACATCGCACGTACTCCCGTGGACTGGAAACACAACGACACCCATTGAAAGCGTAATCACTCCGAGCGGCCGCCCTCCGTATTGGATGCTTACCCGCTTGCTTGCTTCCCGTAACTTCTCGGCTCGCTGCCGCGTGACATCGAGGGAGGTGTCCGGCAAAATCAGCAGGAACTCTTCGCCGCCGACACGGCAGGCGATATCTTCGCCTCGAATTTGTGATTGGAGGAAGCCGCCCAACTCGCGCAGGACGATGTCGCCGGCCTCGTGGCCGTAGGAATCGTTGAATTGCTTGAAATGATCGATATCAAGCAAAATCCCGCCGAGCGGCCTGCTGGAGCGAGCGGCGCGGCGTAGCTCGCGTTCAAGCGACTCCTGCATAAACCTGCGATTAAAGAGTCCGGTAAGAGGGTCGCGAACCGACAGAAGCCGCAGAGTCTCACGCAATTTGAGATTGGCTAGGGCCAGACCGACTTGTTCGGCGACGGCCGTAGCGAGTTGCCGTTTTGAAGCCGAGAGCGGCCGGATCCCTTCTTTCGTTACTGCGGGGCTCACCGGGTTGCTGTGGACATGGAGGATACCGAGAATGTCCCCCTGTGCCGTCATGGGTACGCACAGATGCGCGACCGCTGACCACGCGCTCAGGTGGGTACACAGGACGGCCGAGCTGGGCTCGTCAACACAATGCATGCGCCCGCTGCGAAGCGCCCAGCAATCATCCAGAGCAAAGACTTGCTCGCCGGCCGGAAAATCGCCCCAAGCGGAAGCTGATTCCAGCGTATTCCGTGAGGGACTCAGAATGTAAAGAGCACCCGACTCCGCAGGGAACAATCGCGGCGCGAATTGACCAAAGATTTTGAAAGCCTCGTCGGTCGTTAGGCAGGCATGGAGCAAGGCACCCAACTGGCTCAGCAACGTGATCTCGGTGGTACGCTGCTTTAGCGCCAGGGCCTCCTGGCGGGCTTTTTCCGCTGCGCGGCGCTCAGTGATGTCGCCTGTTACCTTGGCGAATCCGCGCAGGTGCCCTGGTTCGTCTCGCAGGGCCGTAATGATCACGCTGGCCAAGAAGCGTGAGCCGTCTTTCCGTATGCGCCAACCCTCTTCCTCGTAGCGGCCTTCCTGCGCTGCAATCCTCAGTGCTTCTTCGGGCTTGCCTGACGCAATGTCTTCGGGAGGGTAAAAGACGGAGAAATGTTTTCCGATGATCTCCTCTTTGAGATATCCCTTGATGCGGCTCGCGGCGGGATTCCAAGTGACGACCTGCCCGAGTGGATCCAAGCGGAAAATCGCATAATCTTTTACGCCATCAACAAGTAGGCGGAAGCCCTCTTCGCTCTCGCGCCGCGCTTCCTCGGCCCGTCTCTCCTTCGTGATGTCCTTATTGATTTGAAGCCATCCGACAGGGCTGCCCGTTTCATCTCTTTGCAACGTCCAGTGACTCGCCACAGTGATTCTCGTTCCGTCCTTCTTCGCGTGGGATAGTTCGCCTTCCCAGTGGCCGTCACGAAGCAGTATCTTCTGAACCTCCTCGAGCGGAAGGGGACACTCTGTCTTCAATAGTTCAAATGTGGACTGTCCGAGCACCTCCTCTTTCGTCCACCCATACATCCGTTCCGCGCTCTGGTTCCAGTAAGTAACCCGGCCATCCATATCGCGGGCAAAGATCGTATCCGTAACGAGGTCCAAGAGCTGCGCTTGATTGGAGATGGTCCTTGCGGCATTTCTCTGGTCAGTAAGGTCTTCAAGTTCAAGGCAAACACAATGATCCGGCAGAGGGTAAACTCGCGCTGTGAAAATGCCGTCGGGCACTTTTTCGTCACCGTACCGGACTTCGCCGAAGTTCTTGGCCTCACCTGAAATAGCGACTTCCTGAAAGATTTTGGGGAGTTGAGTGTCAAAAAAGTCTGGGAAAATGCCAGCCATCGTCTTTCCATAAACCGTTTCGCTCGGCACACTCAAGTATCTTTCGGCAGCAGGATTGGCAAAGATGAGGTGGAATGTCTTCGGGTCTTCTAGGTTTTCCAAGTGCCAGATTGCAATCCCGACGTGGAGCTGGTGAGCAATGCCCGCGTACAACCTGATATCTTCCAGCACTCTACCGCTTTGCTGCCTGGATAGGGCGCGCTTGACCCCCGTGGAAGCCCTACCTGAGGCCTTCATACTTTCCTGACGCGGTGATGAGATCCTAGTCGTTAATTTCTTATTACCCTAACCGAATCCGGGCTCCCACAGCTACTCCCTTCTAGTACAGCGGCGCAATTCCCTGCAATCAGGTGAACCATTGCAGTTAACAGGGTGAGATTCCCGGAGATCATCGAGATCGGGGTCGGGCCGGGAATAGCAAAACTCGCCCCCGCTTTGCAGTGGATCTGTGAGTGGGTTCCCGCAGATCATGCCTCAACCTGATGTAATGATTGAACTTATTCATTTAGTTTCGCCTGATTTTGGCAACTGGCCTGCGTCGGCGGCTACAGTTCCAGCGGTGTCTTGACGAGCCGTGCGATAGCAGTCCGAACCTTGCAAAATCGCGGACATTCCAGGTCAGCAAAATATCTGCCTCCGCTTTCAGAGCGCAATGAGCAATGAGTGCGTCATAGGCGGCTGCACGACGATAGTCCCTGAGGAAGCTTGCTCAAGAGCGGAAACATATTCCTGCTCACTGAGCATAAATCAGGGTGAGCCTTTCGCGTATTTGCTTTACGATGCTTATGCCCTCCGGCCCAGTGATGCGGGGCCGAAGTGGCAGGCCAGTGAGCGTGGCGTAGATCTCGCCGAGCGTGCGAAGCTCGCAGAAATCGACTTTTCCTGCGTCAAGGAATAATTTTGTCCTAGATGCGTGCTGCGAATGGTCAGCGCAAAAGACCGGAACCAGAACAGAGCTATCGAAAAATCGTTTCAAGAATGCTTGCCCAGGATGAGCCGCGCCCTTTCTTCGCGGGTTTGGCGGATAGCATCATCGACTACGCGCAATGGCAGCGGCTTGCCGGTACGGTAGACAAATAGCCCGTTTTCCCAAACCATGCCACTGCCCTCCGACCGGGCACAAACGCTGAGCTCCGGCGCTGCTTCAGCGGCTGTATGGACGTACAATCAGAAACAACGAGCGGGCGTAGTTCAGTGATAGAACAGACGCTTCCCAAGCTTCGGACGTTGGTTCGATTGCCATCGCCCGCTCCATAACTCAACGATGATTCTATTGTCCTTACACCGCTAAACCAACTGAATACGGCCACAAAATTGGGGGTTTTGGTCCCGTGATGGTCCCAACCGATGAATTGGTCCCAATGTGCCTCAGTTGGACGCCGCCGCCCCAATTGGACGCTGCTTGTCATCGATCATCTGAATCCGTCTTTTTTTAAAACTTCGACCGGAAGATAGGTGGAGAAACATCCGTCATCCGGGTGCTCACTTCCCCGAATGCCAGTGAGGGGCACTTGGAAGCGGCGCGCTCGTCGCAACGGGACGACGGGTCTACAACTCAAAGCGACTTGAACAAATGCGCCACGATTACGTCCGGCATCGATTTTCAGTTTTCACGTAGGCATTCTAACGAGGAAACACATTGGACCGAATTCATTTATTCGCTTTCATCGGATTGGATGACTTCTTTGGGCGACGCAAGGAAAGGGAGTCGGCAATGGAGACCAAGAAATAATAGTAGAGCCACAGAAGCACAAACTCGGGAGCGAACGGATTGAGGCTCCCGACATGCAAGTAGACGGCGAACTTCTCAAGCGTCGACCCAACCAGGAAAATAGGCCAAGGCAATAAGTAGGACAGAATAATTCTGGTTGGAGAATATGCGGCGCAATCGGTATCGCCGGTCGAGCAACTACTGAAATTGTAGATCAGTGGACCGGCGAACCAGCCCAGAATGAAGGCTGGAACCAAGGACAAAACTACTCTTGGCCATGTCGGTTTTATGACGTCTGCAACTTTCAAGTGGCTGTCACCGCCTTCGGTAACAAGGAAGGGCACTTCATAAGTAACTATAACCAACTGACAGCGATCCAAAACCACGTCCGATTACGCATTGAACGCCATGGAGGCCTGGAAAATCTCGAGGCCGGACTCGAGAGCCTCCGCGATGAGAAGCGGCGCATTGAGGTGGAACTTAAGCGCCTCGTGGATACGATCGCGGTCGGCAACAGCTCCGCGACCGTCATGGCTGCGATCAACGAACGCGAGGCAAGGTTGCGTGAAATCACAAATCAGGTGATCGAACCTGGGCCTGAATCTCTCCAAGAAAAACTGGAGGAGTTACGGACCTTGCGGTTTTGCGGTTGACGCGCTTGCGCGAGCTACTGACGAACCCGGCGGCGATCCATGAGGCGCGGGCACTCCTCGCGCATCAGATCGGAAAGTTCAAGCTAGAGCGCGTCAACGAAAATGGCCGGATAAGCTTCAAAGCCAACGGAAACATAGACTTCTTCGGGGAAGAGGTTCTTACACGCGTGGGTGGTGCCGGGAGCCAGAATCGACCCTAACAGCCTCTCCATCAACTTTCGGTTCAATGTAGCAGCATGAGCTATCATCTTTTTTGCCTATATGGAGAGAAGGGAAACCAGGAGCCCGATATCATCCCAAGTCTCTGAAGTGGGTTCGATTCCCATCGTCCGCTCCAGAAATCCGCAAAATTCACGTTGATTCGGCTGCCCTTACTCACCGGCCATCTTTCAATTTGGGCCCATTTTGCGCCTAAGTTCTTCGAACTTAGGCGTCACATTTTGGCAGCAGGATGGTGCCACAACGCTGTTGCACCAACTGCACAGCCTGTCCGATCACCGGCAGACGTAACGGCGAAGGGTCGCATCATAGTGGCAGCGGTGATTGGCGTAGAGTGAGCCCAATCCTGAGAGTGGGTCATAACAAAAGCCAAGACAGACGTCTTTACGGTCTGACTCGGATTCCCGAAGGTGCGGAAGCCTTTCGAGGTCATGAAAAAGGTCGACGATCTCTTGTGGAGGAATGGCTCCCTTGTCCGTGGTGTAGACCGTCAGCCCGATGCCTTCTCCAGTGAAGTACCAGCCATCGACGTTCCATGTGCGGAGAGGTTGGATCGCATCCCAGTTTCTGGTCGGAACCTGGGAAGATTGAATTATGGAACCAACACGGTCCTTGAGAGGCTTGGGCAACTCTCCCCAAGCCTGCTTTTGTTGAAAACGATATTGGAGCAGTCGACGGTCATTCCCCGAAAAGGAAACAGATTCAGGGTGGTTCGGATATCCCCAAACGCTTATACAGGTTTCATGAAACTGCAGGCCACGTTTTTCAACATGCAGAATTTGAAGAATTGGCCAGCCCGCATAATCGATGGCCCCAGAGATTCGATAAGGCATTACCGATTGGCTGAACCACAAGACGACAAAAATGAGTGCTACAACAAACGCAGGCCAAGTTCGTTCGCAAAAAGGCAGGCCTCGTATTTTCCAACGAGTTGGAAGCAATCGAACGGCGGCAATAGCGATAGCGGCCACCATGAGCCCGACAGAAAGGATGGTTAACTTAGCGAAAGCCAGCATGTTGTACATCAGGAGTTCTCGGTCTGGCACATTGAACTGGGTCCAAATATTTCCGAGTGGTGTGTCTTGAAGGGTCGTCCAGTAGACCCATGGCGCACTCACGAACCCCGCCAATGCACTGCAATGCGCGATGGTTGGGCGATAAGAGACTGCACCAGCGGCAAAGGCAAAAAACAGCGGAACCATAAAGCAGAGGAAGCCTAATGCAGTGCGGAATATAGTTGCCTCAAAGAATCGACCACAGAAAGTCAAAGCGAGCACCAACCAATAGGGCCAGAACAGGAAAGAACCGAGGCTTGTAAGCGTAGACCTGTTCTTTATCAATAGGGAGAGCGCTGCTACAAGAAAAATGGACTCCGCGACGATGGGAACAGCCAAGAGCAGCATTGAATTCGCATCCCGCAGCGGGTTATTCCAAAAAGCCGAACCTAGAACAACGAACAAGATGGTCGCTAGCGCCGCTCCCGATCCGTGGAGAATGGCGGCGGACCGTTGACGACTCGTTTCAGGCGTTGCAGAGACAAATAGAAATCTTGGATACGCGAACACAAATAGGAACGGAGCGGAGAACAAGAGCAGCCAGCCCAATATTGCCTCAGACCCGAGTCCGCCCTGCGCCCTCGTGACCCAAAAAAAAGAGGCCGCAACGGCCGCCAGACCATAGATAAGAATCGTCAGAGCTTTGCGCCACATGATGAAGTATTCGGCGAGTCTGCCTTTCAGTTTACGAAGAAGAACAATTTATTCTATTGCCGCTTTCTATATTTCCGGACCAGTGGCCGCGGGTACTGGTGCTTAATAGACACCGGGAGCAATGCACTTGTTCCACGCGTCAGTGCCGGTCATCCAATGTCCGCAACCTTTTGGCCAGGATAGTCCTGTAGGCGCAGTTGGCTTTACCCCAGCGACGTCGGACGAAAAAGGTCGGACCTAGCCTCTTTTCCTCTGCGGCCTTTGGCCTGTCTTGGACAAGCTGGGAATCGAGGTAGCGTTTTTGGCGCACCACGCCGCCGAAGGAAAAGTGACAGGTGCCGCTGCGACCGCGGCACCTTGCTGAATAATCGAGACCAAGAGGGTCGGCGGCTTCCTGAATGATGTAGAGCACGCCGTCAAGCGGGAGCGCCTCGATTCGATAATTGGTTGCCGTGTTCACGGTTTCGCCGCGCGCGCTTTTTGCCGGCCTGCCGCCTGCTGCATCTTGAGCCGCGCGAGATTGGCCTCGGCTTCCGCGAGGTTGCTGCAGACAGAAGAGAAATCCGCAGTGGAATCACGGTGCCGATTCAGGCACGCGGTTTGAGAAGCGAGCTGCACGTCCAGAGCCTTGCTTTCGATTTTTAGCTCGGCCATTTCTTCGTTGTACTTCAGGATTTCCTGGTTGGATCGCACTTGGAGCGCGTACATGCTCCGAGCGGTGTCATCGTAGCGGAGCGCCGCAGCACCGAAAAGGAATCCGGCCCACAGCGCGCACACCACGGTATAGATAGCGATGCGTTTTCCGAGCGTCATGGCTGTTGCGGCTTCTCTTTCTGCGCGCGATTCTGGCGCGCGGCCTCGGCGACAGACGGCTGCGTGGGGATGGATTGTACTTGCATCGTGGGCTCCACCGGAGCTGCCGGAGCCGGAGCAACCGGAGCGGCGGCTTGGATCGGAGCGGGTGTTCCCAGGACGGCGGTGTCGGCGGCGACGCTAACAGAGAGCACGGTGCCGACAGAGATCACCGAAGCATGGCCGTGTTTCAAAAGTAAGAGAGCGCCCGCGGGCGGAAAGAACAAACCCGCCGCGCCTGCTGCGGCCAGAGAGCCGCCGCCATAACCGCCGTGTCCCTTTTCGTTGGCACCGCCGGTGACCGGCACCTTGGTGCCATCGCCCGCCGTCACGGTTGAGAATTGAACGTCGAGCTTTCCGCCGCGGCCCATTTTGCGCGCACCCTTCGCTTCCGTGACGTGGCCCATTACGATGGCCCCGCGCGGGATGAGAATGAGGCCGTTGATTTTCACGTCCTCAATCACGTCCATCGTGACGGCATCGCCGACGTGGACCTGGCCGCTGTCGAGCTGGCTGGCGAGCCGCGCGGGAATTTGCGTTCCCGCGGGGATCGTAATTTTGTCCTGGGCCTGAGCTGCACCATTGAGTAAGAGCATCGCCAGGATCGCGACGATGGCCTTTCGATTTGCTTTCTTGCTGCACTTCATAGTGGTCTCCTGAGATTTTTTTTAGATTTGCGTTGCGCCGGATGCCGGAACGGGAACCGGCTGCCCTCATTGTGGATTCGCGGCCTGCTGCTGCCTCGCCTTCCGAGCGCGATTGCCTCGCGCGGCCTCGGCAACGGAAGTCGTGTCAGGTGGATTCATAACCTGCATAGCCGGAGCCGTTGCCTGCGGTTGGGCGACAGGAGGAGCGGGAACGGGAGCGGCAACCGGAGCAGCAGGGGCCACTGGCGCTGCCGGAGCCTGAGCCGCGGGCGGCGGCGAGGTGACAGGACCTTCCGCGAGTTTCTCAGAGGCCGCCCGGATGCGGTCGAGGCGCGCTTGCAGCGCTGCTAACTCTTTCTTGCCAAGTGCTACAGTCGTCCGCGAACGCGTGCAGGCGAGGCCTTGAGTCATATCCACGCCGTAGGTTGAGCTAAGGACCGTTGTGCCCCGCATGCTCGTGAGGATGAACGTGGCAAATTGCTGCGGGGCAAAGCCCGAGCAAATACGCGGCGCCAAAAATGCCTGCGCGAACGCTCCACGAATCCCGTCTACTGCTCTTACGATGGTCAATTGGTATGGCGTATCCGATTCGATAGTCCATCCATTGCTTGCGTACTCCGTTACCAATACAGACTTCACGACTTCGGCGGGCGCGTGAATCGTTACAGACGCGCGCGGCGATTGGAAAACACGTACAAAAGATCACTTTGACGCCGGAAGGCAGGGCCTTCATTGCTTCGGGGAGTTGGGATTTACTCGGGGAGGGAGATGTGGCTGTTACGATGGTGCCGGGGGCCCGGATCGCACCACGCGTGTATACGCTTTCAGCTTGTCCCTGGCGGCGTGATGAGTTCGCAGTGTGCGAATTTAAGGGTTTAGATTCGGGAGTGGTTTAAGGAAGGCGAAACCGGGCTTCCATTTGCGGAAACCTACGCCTCTCATGCTAAGCTTTAACAATGGAAATCACGCTGCGCATCCCCGACGATGTCGCCAAGCGGCTTTCGGCTGCCGGTGGCGATCTGTCCCGCCGTGCCCTGGAAGCCCTTGCACTAGAGGGCTATCGCGACCAAACTCTTACCCTTTACCAGATTTCGGAGATGCTGGGGCTTTCCCGAGTCGAGACGGAAGACTTCTTGGGACGACGTCATGTCTCTCTATCCGAGATTAACGAGGCGGACTTGGATCGCGAGGCGGCAGTATTCGAAGCGGGATCGCGTCGTACTCGTTAGCAAGTTCACGGCATGATCGCCGTTTCCAATACCACACCTCTCCGGTATCTCATCGCCATTGGCCAAGACGATCTCCTGGGAAAGCTATTTGAGAAAGTGTTCGTGCCCACGGGTGTCCATGAGGAATTGACGGACGCCAGAACGCCGGAGGCCGTGCGCCGCCGCGTGTTGTCACTCGCGGCCTGGTTTGAGGTACGAGCCGTGCGACAGAGTCACGAGGCCACGTTTCCGGTAACGCTGCATCGGGGCGAACGGGAAGCCATTCTGTTAGCGGAAGCACT
>WNGO01002695.1_pt1 | contig 11846 bp, 10 predicted proteins | sample 5400511 | NCBI WGS metagenome assembly WNGO01 (sample SAMN13153380, study PRJNA577476) | soil metagenome | isolation source: 20 cm soil or saprolite under Garry oak tree replicate 2 | place: USA:California | collected 2016-06-15
CGAACATTTGGCGGTAATTAACAAAGGTTGTTTCGCACGCTCAGGGAGTTACAGCTTCTTGAAGTGGCGTTTTGCTTTCACCCGCTTCCAACATTCGAATGCGCTTCTCGATGTACGGCAATCGGATCGTCAGTGTGAGACCTTTGTCCTGGCTGCTCTCGATGGAAAGTTCCCCGCCATGCTCGCGCACAATGCGACGGACGATTAACAACCCGAGGCCAGTGCCAGACGGTTTGGTTGTGAAATAAGGCTCGAACACCCGACTCAAGTTTTCTGCCGACATGCCACCGCCAGTGTCAGTGAAACTGACGATTACATGTGTGTCGTCTAAGTCGGTGTGAATGCGCAGGGTGCCATGGCGCCTCATGGCTTCGAGGCTGTTTTTAATCACGTTATAAAACGCCTGCTTCATTTGCTCACGATCTAGTTGAAGCAAGGGCAGGTCCGCGCGGAGCTCCTGTTCGACAACCATGTCGCGGTCTTGAATTTCAGGAGTGAAAAAACGCACCGCTTCCTCAACAATTGTGTTCAAATTTTCCGGATGAAGCCGCGGATGCGACGGCCGGATGGCCCGCAGGAATTGCGTAACAATGGAATCGAGCCGGCGGACTTCGGAACGGGCGACGTCAATCGATTGTTGAAGTTCTGCCTTTGCATCGTGGTCCAGTCCTTGAGCTTTGCGCTCCATCAATTGTAAATGGATGTGCAGCGAGTTGAGCGGATTGCCAATTTCGTGTGCCACGCTGGCCGCCAGCAACGTAAGCGCATTCAGGCGTTCTGATTCGATGGTTTCCTGTGTTGTGCGCCGACTCTCGGTGATGTCGCGCAGGATCAGGACGTGTCCGACCTGTTGCCCTGTGGCCGGGATCGTCGATCCCGGCCGGGCAGAATTACCGATTCCGCCTACAGAATCCCGTGATTCGATTATCAACGGCACGATGTAAAAATTGATGAAGCGATTTTCCGGATAAAAAATCTCCATATCACGACTGAGCGGTACACCGCCCTGGGTAAGCGATCTCCAATCGAGGCCACGAACGCGCTCGTCGAGCCGTTTTCCGATGGCGTCTGCCGCTTCTAATCCAAACAATTTGCAGGCCGCATCGTTCAGATAAGTGACTCGACCCTTTGAATCGGTCACAATGATGCCTTCATGGATCGCGTTGAAAACGGTTTCCAGAAAACCTTTTTCCTGGGCCAGGCGCAGGAAGTAATTTTGAACCTCTTCCGGGCCCATGCGCCCGAGTCGCTCGATTAGTTTCTCAAGAAAGCCGGCTTTCATGACGGACGTCGCAGCGTTGAATGGCTGAAGGAGTTCTGTGCCGATTACGATCTACGATTCAACGGTTCTACAAATTCAGCTTTTTCCCCGGCCGGCGATACTTCGACTGTCAGCATTTCCACGCGCAGATAATTCAACACGACCGGTGCGAGAATCAATCCCGGAATACCCATCAGTCTTTCGCCGATAATCAGCGCGATCAACGTCAGCCAAACAGGATTCCGAATCCGGCTGCCGATGATTTTGCTGTTCAAGAAATATTCCAGCTTGTGAATCAAAACAAGAAACACGAGTGCCCCGATTGCCAGCTTCAAGGAAACCGTCAAGGCAAGGAAAACGATGATCGTATTGCTCACCAGATTACCGACGATGGGCACCAGCCCGCACAAGAATGTGATCGCAATAACAAGTGGCCCGTGGGGCAGGCGCACACCAAGTACGAAAATCGCTGTCAGCATTGTGTTGATCAACGAGATGGTGAGCTGCGCGCCCATGACCGTGGCAAAGCTGCGATAGAAATCGCGAAAGCGTGTCGAGACTTCATCACAGGAAATGGAATAGAGGTTGTTCTTCACTGCGTGCGTGCCCCGGTAGGGGTCCAAACCAGTTTTGAGAAATAAACTTGCCGCCGCAACGATCCCAAGAATGCTAAAAACCAATGCGGCGCTCACGCTGCCAGCGTAATGGGCAACGTTTCGCAGATAGTGCGCTTCTTGCTTAAGCGTGTCGATGACCACCACTCGCAAGCTCTCGAAATCAGTGAAGGGCAACTCGATCTGCCGCTGCTGCGCCCAGGCACTGGCGGACGGAATTGACGTGTCCGCCATGTCTGGCAATACCAGGATGGCGGCACGAGTAAAATAAACTGCCGCGGTCGCGATGGCGGCGACCACAAGGATAAATGCGCTTAAGGCGAGCCATTTTCGTTTGGTAAGAAAGTAAAGCTGGCGCAACGCAAAATAAGAAAACAGCACGACCAACAGCGGGATTCCAAGATGCAGCAGCCCTGCGAGAGCAATTGCGGCAGCGAGAACGGCATAGGAAAGTCGCGTGGGGGTAATCATCATCGGCACTGCTCTAGTAGCTTCACCCGTAGGCGAGGTTGTCTCAACTGGCGGGATCAACGCCACATGCGGCGAGGGTCATCGACTCTACAGCCACCACTGCCGTACAGTGCGCTATCCCTCAACGCATCGTTGGACTCGATGCCCGCCAGGATACCGGACACTACAGCCCTGCAACCGGAAAATCAGGGCCCGACTTTCTCCGCCGGACCAGGTTGACCCGTCTCGACTTCAGCACGTTCTTTCAGTGCTGCTTTGCGCGAAAGCTTAACGCGCCCTTTGTCATCGATTCCGATGCACTTGACCCAGATGATGTCGCCAATCTTGGCAACGTCTTCGGTCCGGTTCACGCGAAAATCCGCGAGCTCGGAAATGTGTACCAGCCCATCCCTACCTGGGAAGACTTCAACGAACGCACCGAATTCCTTCGTGGATACGACCCGACCCTGATACGTCTGCCCGACCTCGATCTCGCGCGTCATGCCGCCGATAATTTCCTTCGCCCGCGCCATGCTCTCGCCGCTGGTGGCATAAATGTGCACCGAGCCATCATCCTCAATATTAATTTCAGCCCCCGTCTCCGCGACAATTCCCTTGATGGTTTTGCCGCCGGGCCCAATGAGCGCCCCAATCTTCTCGGGATTAATTTTGATCGTCTCGATCCGTGGCGCGTACTTCGACAATTCCGGCCGCGGTTTCTCCAGTGCGCCGTGCATGACGCCGAGAATTTTCGTGCGCGCTTCTTTCGCGAGTTGGATTGCTTCTGCCAAGATCTTGTGACTAATGCCGGCAAGTTTCAGGTCGAGCTGAAAACCGGTAACGCCCGCGTCCGTTCCGCAGAGTTTGAAATCCATGTCTCCAAAATGATCTTCGGAGCCGATGATGTCGGTCAGCAATTCGTAGCGTTTAAATTTTTGATCATCACCAGGCTCGGTGACCAGCCCCACCGAAATTCCGGCAACGGGCGTCTTCACCGGCACACCGGCATCCATGAGCGCAAGCGTCCCTGCGCACACGCTCGCCATGGAGGTCGAGCCATTTGATTCCATGATCTCGCTCGAGATGCGGATGGCGTAACGAAAATCATTTTCGTGTGGCACAACCGGTTCCAGCGAACGCTCCGCCAGCGCGCCATGGCCAATCTCGCGCCGACCCGGGCCGCCTGTGCGCCCCGTTTCGCCCACGCTAAATGGCGGAAAATTGTAGTGCAGAATGAACCGCTTCGATTGTTCGCCACCGCCGTAAGCATCAAGCATCTGCGCCTCCTCAATCGGCGCCAGCGTAGCGAGCGCGACTGCCTGGGTCTCCCCACGTTGGAAAATAGCTGAACCATGAGCGCGCGGCAGAAAGCTCACTTCGCAGCTGATCGGCCGTAGGTCCCGATAGCCGCGCCCATCAACGCGTTTCTGTTTTTCCAGAATGCTGACGCGAAACGCCTTCTTTTGGACGTAATCGAACGCCTGGGAAATTGAGAAGGGATCGGCCTCAGGATGTTTTTCCTGGATCGCCGTCTTCACTTCCTCGCGCAATGCATCAACCGCCTTAGCGCGCGCTGTCTTACCTTCCGTGTAGAGCGCCCCTTCGATCCGTTCACCCGCAACGCGGTAAGCGATATCGAGCAAATCCTGATCCACCTGGAGCAACTGCGGCTCGCGTTTGGGCTTACCCACCATCGCAACCAATTCTTTTTGAATCCGAATCATTTCGCGTGCATGCCCGTGCGCGAACTCGAGTGCTTTGACGAACTCGGCTTCCGGCAGTTCCCCGGCTGAGCCTTCAATCATGATGACATCGTTTTCGGTGCCAACATAAACCAGATCAAGATCGCTCTCGGCGCGCTCCGCGTGCCTGGGGTTCGCAACGAACTCGCCTTTCACCCGACCGACGCGCACAGCGCCGATTGGACCGGCAAACGGAATGTCCGAAACGCTCAGCGCAGCGGATGCGCCGTTCATTGCCAGAATGTCGGGATCATTTTCTCCGTCGGCGCTAAGCAAAATCGAGATGATCTGCGTGTCGTAAAAGTATCCTCGTGGAAAGAGCGGCCGCAGCGGCCGATCGGTCATACGCGAAGTAAGCGTTTCCTTTTCTGTAGGACGCCCTTCGCGCTTAAAATAACCGCCGGGAAATTTCCCCACGGCTGCCGCTTTCTCGCGATAATCGACGGTGAGCGGGAAATAATCCTGGCCCTCTTTGATGGCTGTAGCCGACACGGCGCTGACGAGCACCATGGTGTCCCCGCAGGAGACGACGACTGCGCCGTCGGCGAGTCTGGCGATCTTGCCGGTTTCGATTGAGATTGAAGTGGCCCCAATTTGGGCCGTGACCTTTTGTTGCATTTTACTTTTCCTGGATGTGCGGTCCCAGGGCGGTCACCCTGACTGTAGGTTTTAAAGCCGCACGATGATCGCTCGCCGCGGCGAGCTCCACGATCCGAAACTAAAACCTAAAATCCAAGATGACTACTGCACCTGGAACTGCTGGTTATTTTCTGTTCTTAATTTAGTTACGGCTTCGAGCAGCTCAAACGGTTGGGCGCGAGACCAACGGTCCGCGTTATTTGCGCAGGTTCAATTTGCCGATCAGTTCTTTGTAACGATCGGTCTTCGTCTTGCTCAAATAATCGAGCAAACTTCGGCGTTGCGCGACCATTTTAAGCAGGCCGCGTCGCGAAGAATGATCTTTCCGGTTGGTCTTAAGGTGCTCGGTCAAGTGCTCGATCCGGTGAGTGAGAAGTGCGACCTGCACATCCGCGCTGCCGGTATCTTTCTCATGCAGTTGGAACTCCTTAAGATTCGACGTTTGGTTGCTCTCTGCCATAACGAAGGCGCTAATGTAGATGAAGACCGCATTTTGGCAACCAGAAGCGTCGCGCGGCGGCATCCGTGCCATCAGTATGCCGCATCTCTTTCGCGTTTGCCATCGTACCACAGACGCAGTCTCGCGCGCGACCGCGCCATGCGGGGCCCGCCGAGGATCAGAATCGAGAGCGTGCCAAGAATTTCTTTCGCTGAATACATGCGCAACTTTCGGCCAGACGTGAGCACGGGTTCTCGCAGCACCTTAAAACGACCAAGTTTTCTTAAAGCGAGGCTAAAATAAACTTCTTCTCCAGCAAAGTGTTGCTCATCGAAACCGCCAATCGCCTCAAAGTTGCGGCACGTAGTGAAAAGAAATGCGCCTGCGCCGAGATTGAGGCCAAAATAAAGAAAGGAGAATGCACGCAGGAAAACGCGGCCCCACAATGGGACAAATCCATCCATCAGCACTCGAGCGCTACCGCCAGTGTAACCCGCCTCCAAAGCGGCAATCGCTTCGGTAACGTGAGTCGGGTTGATCCGCGTATCGGCGTCAACGAAGAACAGATATTCACCCCGTGCGGCATGGGCTCCGGCGTTTCGGGCGGCTGCGATTTGGCGTCGATGGATAGAAACGACTCGGGCGCCAGCTTGCTCGGCGATTTTTGACGTCGCATCCGTCGATGCATCATCAACCACGATGATTTCGAACGGCTGAGACACACCAGAAGCCGCGGCGCGAATCGCTTCGAGTGTCGAGGAAAGCTCGAACTCTTCATTGTGAGCAGGAACGATAAATGAAATCATTGCATTCCTACTCGCGGGGGGTCGCTGTCGTCGTTTCGATCATACGGGAGATTGTAGGGCGTTTTCTGTGAACCGCCGAACTAATTAAATTGGCATTCGCCGCGGCGGACGCCCTACAAAGGGCAAATCTGATGATTGCTTGACTCGCCGTCGCCAAGATCGACATAGCAAAATGCTTGTCCCTGCGTTCGTAATTCTCATAGCAGCCTGGTCGCTACTTTCGGGCTGCGCAGACACAAAACAGGCTGCGCAGGGAGACTCCAATTCGGTCCTTCGCCAACAGGAGAGCGACCACGAGGTCCATGGTGAAGTGGGTGTGATGTACGGTCACACCGCGAGATAAGGCTGCGACCATTCAACGCGGACACAACGACGGTTGCATTTCTACTTCGTCTTCGCGTAGAGCAGTGAATCGAAGAGCTTTCCGCATTTGATAACTAACCGCCACGGTCGAATCGTGCAGCTCTTGGGACAAGCCGCATTGATTATTTCGCATCGAATTTGATGCCGGCCTTCTGGACTTCGCCATAAGGCAAGAGCCAGACAAGCGATTCATCGTGAAGATCGACAACCTGGATGCGGTTGCCCCACGGATCGTGAAAATCGCAACGGAACGGCGGCTCCAATTTCAGTTTATACTTTTCTTGGAGTTTCTTCCGAACTTCCGCCAGTTGCGCTTCATCGCGAACCATGATTCCGAAATGGCGAAGGTTTGCCGGCTGCACCTTCTCCACTTCGAAAATTGCGAGGAACTGATGTTCGCCCAATTTGAAAAAGGCATCGCCTTCGCCGCCGCGCATCTGTTCGAGATTGAAAACGTCCTTGTAAAACGCTACGGCCTTCTCGATGTCGTCCACCTCGATGGCCACATGGTTGCATCCATAAACTTGCACGCTCATATCTCAACTTAGCCGAAAAAGAAGTTACGCGCCCCGCGCTTTTTTACGGGATGGAGAGTTCTCTGCGGGGATTGTAAAGAATACACCGTTAAGCGACACTCGGCGGAACCGGTTCTGCGTAGTCCAAGAAATTACTCGAACGATGCGCGATGTGATTCCAAAAACGGTGAACCAAAGGCGTTCCAACGCGGAACCACTTCTAATAATTCTCTTCAGCGCTGTAGCCCTCCTGATCCATCTCCTGACAAACGGGCGCTACGGTTATTTTCGCGACGAGCTCTATTATATCGCCTGTGGCCAGCATCTCGCTTTCGGATACGTCGACCAACCTCCGTTGTCGATCTTGCTGCTGCAACTGAGCGAAGTTCTCCTCGGCAACTCATTGTTTGCGATTCGTCTTCTCCCGGCGCTGGCAGGCGCTGCGACCGTTGCAATCGCAGGTTTGATCGCGCGTGAACTGGGCGGACGCGCGTGGGCAATCGCGCTCGCCTGCGCGGGCTCGCTTTGTGCGCTGTTCAATTTGGCTGTCGGGAATTTTTTCTCGATGAACGCGTTTGAGTCGCTGTACTGGATGGGATGCGTGTACCTGCTGGTCCGGATTATCAACGGTGGTTCTCCGACCCTTTGGCTTTGGTTCGGCGTTTTGGTCGGGCTCGGTCTCGAAAACAAGCATTCCACGGCGTTTTTCGGCGCCGGCATTTTCATCGCGCTGCTGCTCACGCCGGAGCGCCGTCACTTCGCTGAGAAATGGATCTGGTTCGGTGGCCTGATCGCGTTTGCGATCGCGCTGCCGAACATTTTATGGCAAGCGCAACATCATTGGCCCACTTACGAGTTACTGCGCAACATCGCTCACAGCGAGAAAAACGTCGCCCTTAGCCCGGTGCAATTCATCGTGCAGCAGATTGTTTTCATGAATCCGGGAACGCTTCCATTATGGCTCGCTGGGTTGTGCTGGGTGTTCGGTTCGCGCGACGGGAGGCGCTACATGGCGCTTGGCATCATATACCTGGTCATGCTCGCCGAGTTCATCATTTTGCACGGCAAAAGTTATTATCTTGCGCCTGCATATCCGATGCTCTTTGCGGCGGGAGGGGTGGCTATGGAGCGCGTTTTCGCTAGCCGATTGAGATGGTCCAAACCGGGATTGCTCGTCCTTATCATGGCGGCAGGCGCGCTACTTGCCCCGCTGGTGGTACCAATTTTGCCGCCCGGCAAGCTTGTCGCGTACACGCGAGTTATTGGGCTGCAACTGCCGCGCACTGAAACATCGCATACGGCTCCGCTGCCACAGATTTTCGCCGATCAATTTGGCTGGCAAGAAATGGTCTCGTCGGTCGGGCATGTTTATAATCACCTGCGTCCCGAAGATAAGAAGCGCGCTGCAATCTTCTGCCAAAACTATGGCGAGGCTGGAGCGATCGATTTCTTTGGTCCTAAGTTTGGACTGCCACCGGCGATTTCCGGCCATCAGAATTATTTTCTGTGGGGACCGCGGGATTGGACCGGCAAAGTTGCTTTGGTCCTGGATACGCGGGACGACAATGAGCGCGAACAATTCGCGTCAGTGGAAGATTTGGGTCAAATCGTGAGCAGCTCCTGGGCAATGCCTTTCGAGCGACGGATGCATATTTATCTCTGCCGCGATTTGAAAGCGAATGTGCAAGACGTCTGGCCGCAGGTAAAGAAGTGGCTGTGACGCTTCCGAGTTAATCGCGAACCACCCTTGATCTCCTGCCGGGCGACCTGGCCAATCAGATGCACGTACGGCACGCCGGTTCCCGCCGCCCGAATTGCGGATTTTAGTCTGGCGCAAAGGCTGCGCACCGCTGGGTTGTTGGGCGTAATCGTTGTCGCCAACAGCGATATCAAAATTTTTTGAATCCATACGTGGTCCCGGATGCATCTCACTTCAAAAACCGAGCACACACCAGATGAGTACAACCTCACTTATTTCAAACCAGCCAATGCAAACGTCAGCCGGAAACGGGTCGACTCCTTTGATCCGGCTCACCGAAGTCAGAAAGATTTTCCTTACCGATGAGGTCGAAACACACGCGGTTTCCGGAGTTCATCTCGACATCCGCGACGGCGAATATGTTTCCATCGCCGGCCCATCCGGCTGCGGCAAGACGACCTTGTTGTCGATCCTTGGACTGCTCGATACACCTTCCGCAGGAAGTTACGCGCTAAAGGGCACAGAGGTCGCGAACCTTTCGTTTGCCGATCGGGCGCGCATTCGCAATCGCGAGATCGGTTTTATTTTCCAGAGTTTTAATTTAATCGGCGATCTGACAGTTTATGAAAACGTCGAGTTGCCACTTACATACCGCGGATTGAGCGCGATCCAGCGTAAAACTGCTGTCATTGACGCGCTTGAGCGTGTGGGCATGGCGCATCGCGCTAAACACTTGCCCGGTCAGCTCTCCGGCGGACAACAGCAGCGCGTCGCGGTTGCCCGGGCCCTTGCCGGTAAACCAGCGATTCTGCTTGCCGACGAACCGACCGGAAACCTCGACTCACGCAACGGTCAAGCGGTGATGGGTCTGCTAAAGGAGTTGCACGTCGGTGGCGCAACGATCTGCATGGTTACGCACGACGAACGTTTCGCCGGCCACGCTGAACGCGCAGTGCATTTGCTTGATGGCCAAGTCGTGGAGGACCGATTGGCTGCTTGAATGAAAAGCGATAACCAGAGGTTACAACCCAAATGAATGATTTTCGATTCGCGGTGCGGCAGCTTTGCAAATCGCCCGGATTCACCTCGCTCGCGATTGTGACCTTGGCACTGGGCATTGGCGTGAACTCAGCCATTTTCGCCCTCGTTAATGGCGTGGTGTTGCGGCCGATGATTCCGCTGCGAGCTAAGGAAGTGGTAGGCATTTTCACAGCGCGCCAAAACGCGAGCCACGATTACCGCCAATTCTCGCATACCGAATATCGTGACCTGCGCGAGAATGGCAGCGATCTGTTTGCCGATCTTGCCGCCCTTGAGTTCGGCGTCGCCGGGATCGGCCGCGATCACGAGATGCGGCGGAGTTTTGCCTTTCTGACTTCAGAAAATTTCTTCTCGCTTATGGGCGTGCAGCCGGTGCGCGGCCGTTTTTATACCGCTGAGGAATGCCGTCCAAACGCGAACATACCGGTGGTGGTCGCCAGTTATGCATTTTGGAAGCGCATGGGAGGCCGCAACGATTTCATCGGCGGCAATCTCCAGATCAATGGGCGCCCGTACACTGTAATCGGCGTCACCCCCGATGGATTTAGCGGAGTGAGCGCGCTTGTCGCGCCCGATGTCTGGTTGCCGCTCGGCGTTCATTCGTCACTCGGCTCCGCGTTCGCCGACTCGGAAACTCTGCACGATTTGGCGGAGCCAAAAAACTATGCGCTGAATCTCACCGCACGTCTGCGACCGGGCATGACGATCGAAACTGCAAAGTCGCATCTGCCGGCGCTCACTCGGCGATTCAACGCTATTCAGCCGTCCGATGCAGAAGGCGCGAGAGAATTACAGATTCATAAACCGTCGCGATTCAGCATCAGCACATCACCAGAAGACGACGGGCCGGTAACGCTCATCGGCACGTTACTGATGGGAATGGCCGGCGCGGTCCTGCTCATCGCCAGCTTGAATCTTGCGAACATGCTGCTCGCCCGCGGCACCGCGCGCTCCAAAGAAATCGCGCTGCGTCTGGCGGTTGGCGCATCGCGTTGGCGAATCGTGCGTCAATTACTGTGCGAAGGTTTACTGCTCGCCATCTGCGGCGGTTTGGTCGGCCTCATCGTAAGCATCTGGTGCAACGACCTCCTGCTCCATTCGCTTGCACGACTGCTAGGCTCGATGAATTTTTCATTCGTCGTTAAATTGCGGCCGGATGCGACCGTCCTTGCCGTCACTTTTCTGTTCTGCCTCATCGCCACCATGCTTTTCAGCCTCGGCCCGGCGTTGAAAGCGACAAAGGCCGATCTTGTGAACGATCTCAAGCAGCAAGTCGGCGAACCGGCACGCATTGGTCGTTTCAGCCGCTTCTTCGCGGCCCGTCATATCTCGGTCATGGCACAAATTGCGCTTTCGTTCATGCTGTTGTTCAGCGCCGGCCTTTTTTTCCGAGGCGCTCTTAAGGCGAGCGGACTTAATCCCGGTTTTGTTGCCGCCGGCGATCTGGTTACCGAGTTGGATTTCTCGCTGATCAAAAAGGATCCGGCTGACGCGCGCCGCCTGATTTTCGCCGCCGTACAACGTGCGCGCGATTTACCAGGGGTGAAAATGGCAGCTATAGGAACAATGTTGCCTTATGGCAACTTTACCAATTCGCGTCGTATTATGTCGGCGCGCGAAGCGTTGCCAACCGATCCGAAAGCGCCCGATCCTGGCGCAGGCGGGCTTTATACCGCAATCACGCCGGGCTATTTTGATGCAATCGGCGTAAAGCTCCTGCGCGGCCGCGACTTTACCCAGGCCGAAGCCCGAAAGATGGCTCGCCTAACGATTTGCTCGTCGTTGGCGTCGTTAGCAGCCATCGCCACGACGTGCAAAACGATACGCTCAATCGCCGATTGTTTGTGCCGCTCTCGCAAGGCTACAACGGCAACATTTACCTGCATGTACGTCTTGCTACAAAAGATAGACACGCCGTTGCCGCATTCATTCCCACCATGCGCCAGGCATTGCGCAGTATCGATCCCGATCTGCCGATCCTGAGCATTACGCCGTTCGTCGATCTTACTGAAAAGAGCGTCGGCCTCTGGATCGTGCGTCTCGGCGCGTTGCTCTTCGGAGTCTTTGGTGGAATCGCGTTGGTCCTTGCTGTCGTCGGTGTCTATGGCGTAAAAGCGTACGCGGTCGCGTGTCGTACGCGCGAGATCGGCATTCGGATGGCGCTGGGCGCCCATCGCCGCGACATTTTCGCATTGATCATGCGGCAGGGCGCGCTGCAAACGGCATTGGCCGTGACTATCGGCCTTCTCCTTTCCTTGGGGGCTGGCCGCGTCCTTG
>WNGO01009543.1_pt1 | contig 11845 bp, 9 predicted proteins | sample 5400511 | NCBI WGS metagenome assembly WNGO01 (sample SAMN13153380, study PRJNA577476) | soil metagenome | isolation source: 20 cm soil or saprolite under Garry oak tree replicate 2 | place: USA:California | collected 2016-06-15
CACGTCGATCTTACGCCCAGCCAGCGCGCTCTTGCTGTGCTCCTGCGCAGCTCCAATGATTTCATTGACAGGAGTCGGGGCCAAGTCGAGCGTAATCTCACCGGCTTCCAGCTTAGCCATTTCTCCGGCTTCTTCGACGAGGTGATTCAGCCGATCGCACTCTTCGTCGATGATGGTTAGGAGTTCGCGCGATTGCGTGGAATCCGAGTTAGGAGAGGCCAATAGGCTGGTAACCGCCGCTTTCATGGAGGTCAGCGGCGTACGAAAATCATGCGTGACGGAATCGAGCAGCGCGGATTTCAGTCGTTCGCCCTGCCTTTCCGCCTCCGTTTGCCCGAGCTGTTCGACGGCACGCGCGCGCTCGATCGCAATGGCCACCAACGTACCCAGGGCTTCCAGCGATTGGCGCGAGAGTTGTGCACCGGAAATTCCCAGGCTGCCTATGGGACGCACTCCCAATCGCACCGGAATGAAATATTCGGTATGCTCCGCGTCCAAGGCGATCTCGTCGTGCAAGAATGCGGCCTTCATCTTTCCTTCGTCCAAATGAGCGGCGCCGAATCCGGAGCGATAGAATTTGTCTTTCTGCGGCAAGAAGAGTTCCGCGGCTCCCGCCTCAAAACTTTCCACGATGTAGTCAGGAATGGCGTTCATGAGCTGGATTACATTGCCTTCACCTAGTAATTGACGGCTGAAACTGTACAGGCGCTCGACCTCGCGCCTGCGCCGGTGAGCTTCGTGAGCCTCTTTGCGAATGCGTGCAGAAAGTTGGCTGCCTGTAATCGAAGTGACCAGAAACGCAAATAATGCCACCCAGTTTTCCGGGTCCACGATCGTAAATGTTCCCACAGGCGGCAAAAAGAAATAATTGAACGACAGCATCGCCAAGACCGACATGAACACCGAGACGGCCATTCCCCACACTGCAGAAACTGCTAAAATGGCCAGCAGAAAAGACAGCGCGACGGTAGTCTGGTTTACGTGCAAAACGTGGCGATAGAAGAAAATGATTCCGGCGAGAACGGTGAGGGACACTACCACTCCCAAAGTGCGTCCGCTGAGGAATCTCTGCATCGGTTCATTCTAGCCCAGACGACCGTTTTCTTGCGGAGATAGCTTTGCCAAAGAAGCCCGAAGAATGGTTGGAAGTCGCGTCGCCACCTCAGAAAACGCGGGGGGTTTTTAAGCTCTTTCTGGGTTATGCGCCAGGTGTAGGCAAGACCTTCGGCATGCTAAGCGAAGCTTTGCGGCGGCGCAGCCGTGGCGAGGATGTGGTCATCGGTTTCATTGAGACCCACGGACGCAAGGGCATCGAAGAGCTTGCCGAACAGATAGAATCGGTCCCGCGCAAGAAGATTGAATACAAGGGGACGGTTTTCGAAGAAATGGATGTCGATGCGATCCTTGCGCGCCGCCCCGAAGTCGTACTGGTAGACGAACTCGCGCACACCAATATTCCAGGAGGCAAACGCCGGAAGCGTTACGAGGATGTGCAAGAGCTTCTAGCGGCTAAGATCGACGTCATCTCCACTCTCAACATTCAGCACATCGAAAGCATTGCGCCGGTAGTGCGCTCCATTACGGGCATCGTCGTGCGCGAGACTGTGCCGGACTGGGTGCCTCTAACGGTGAACGAGACCGTTATGGTTGATCTGACACCGGAAGCTCTGCAAAACCGCATGAAGCGGGGAGACGTGTACAGCGCCGATAAGGTCGAGCGCTCATTGAAGAATTTCTTTCGGCGCGGGAACTTGATTGCTTTGCGGGAATTGGCCCTGCGCCAAGTGGCGGAGCAGGTAGATCGCAGCCTCGAGTCGTATATGGAGGCGAAGGACATCCGCAAGAACTGGGGTGTCCGCGAGCGCATGGCGGTGTGCATTTCCTCGAATCCTGCGGGTCAATATCTGATCGCTCGCGGGGCAAGAATGGCGCGGCGTATGGACGCTGAATTGTACGTGGTTCACGTTGATCGTGAGTTCGGCCCAAAAGAGTCAAATCAGAACGCTCTGGAAGCCAATCAGCGGTTTGCCGAAAGCCTGGGGGCAAACGTCGTTCGCTTGAAGGGGAAAAGCGTTGCGGACGCGGTGGCTGAGTTTGTTCGTTCCAGGCACATCACCCACGTGATTTTCGGCCGGGCTCCCGTACACGACTGGCGTAAGTATCTCTATCTTTCCGCCGTACACCGCTTCCTTCGCGAGTCTCCTGCTGTGGACGTCCACATCGTGACCCAGGAAGCGGACGATTGACAATTCTATGAACCGCGCGTTTAAGGAGAGCCCAAGCTAGTTCGGGGAGACCATGGACTCGTGGGCGAGCTGGCGAGGAAGATACCTAGCCAGCGCTACGGTGAAGATGGCCGCGCCCTCTGAGTTGAGGTGGATTTCATCCGGTTGATAGTAATGGGCCGACAGCACGGCCGGATCCACGGGAACCAGCGTTTCCACTCCAGCCCTTCGTGAGGCAAGCGTCATTTGGTGAACCGCATCCTCGGAAGAAGGAGTGGGCGGAACGAGGATGATTAGCTTTGCGCCATACGCGGCGCACAATTCGCGGAGCTTCTGGAGCCGGGGATTCGCAATGGCGGCAAATTCCGGCGGCGGCGGAATGGCCGATTGGGGCTTCAAGAGCAGAAACAACTGTCTGCAATGCGGAACTGTATGCCGAAGAATCTGCATACGGATGACGCTTCGCGTATCCCAAAACACGCTGGAATGCGCCAGCAGAAGATTGCTCTTCGCGGTGTTGTCGAGATTCAGGTCCGAAGCGACGTTGGCGGCGTCTTTCAGGTCGAAGAACAGCAGCGGGGCATAGTCCTGGCGCACGCCGTTGGAAAGAAAGCTGTTCACACCGACTCCAAGGACCACAACCTGGGGCCTGGAGCCTTCGCGAAACAAGCGTTGCAGCGCATAGAGCCAATCGTAGTAACCCGTAGCTTCGAGAAAAATAGGATGGATGTGAAGCTGGCTGGAAGTTAGTTTCTGCAAGCGGTCCACATCAATGCCTTCCATGAGCAAGGAATTTCCCACCATCAGAACAGACATGGGTTCGCCGGGCTTGGCGGGGCGCACCTGGAGAGCATCGGCATATTGCCGTGAGACGCGTGTATAGGTTTCGGAATGATGCTTGAGCAGGTAAGCGCTCAAGAACTCGAAGGAGACGATGAGGGCCAGACAAACGCCGAACAAAACCTTGGCATAAATGATTGCCGGATGCCTAGAACTGGAAATAGACGAAGGCATTGAGGTTGCTCCCTGAAAACAGCGCCAGGGCGACAAGCGCGCAGGCGCCCAGTGCGGTTCGAAACGGGTACGATGCATTGGCGAAAGGATATTCCTGACCGGTGGCTTCCAAGTGCAGGTCCGCAAGGAAGAGAGGCACGGAAAAAAGGCAGAGCATGAAGAATGCAGAAGCGTATTCAGGGCGCCAGGCGAAATTGGAAAGCCCCGCGAGGAATTCCACCGCGGAGTGAAGGGAAGTGGCGCGGAAAAATGCCAGGCTCAAGCAAAGGATGTTAAAGGTAAGAATGCGCTGCGCCCAGAGTGTGAAAAAGCCAGTGGGACGCGTGGCCACAGTGTCCGAGGCCTGCTTGGTTTTTGTGGGGAAAAAGAATCGATCCACAGGCAGAACAATGCCGTGGATGGCGCCGAAGATCACGAAAGTCCAATTTGCGCCATGCCACAGACCGGCAAGGACCATGGTTACAAAAAGATTTCTGGCGGTTTTCCACTCGCCGAAGCGGCTGCCGCCCAAAGGAATGTAAAGGTAGTCGCGCAGCCAGGTACTCAGGCTGATGTGCCAGCGGCGCCAGAAGTCCTGCAGGCGGTGCGCGAGGAAGGGCTGGCGGAAATTGACCATGAAATGGAACCCTAGCAGTTGAGCGCAACCCCGAGCGATGTCGCTGTAGCCGCTGAAATCTCCGTAAACCTGCCAGGCAAATCCGTAGGTCCCGATCAATACGACCCATAGATTCGGCGGGCCGAGCTGGCCGCCAAATGCCGCGTTCACCAAGAGCGCGCAATTATCCGCGATGATGCATTTCCGGATCAGACCCGAAAAGATCAGCATGAGGCCGTCAAAGAAGCGGTCCGGATCAAAAGTGCGCTCCTTCTGAGTCTGCGGAAGCAAATGGCCAGGGCGTTGAATGGGGCCAGCAATCAGGTGCGCGAACAAACTGATGAACAAGCCATAGTCGAAGAAGGATCGAGAAGCCTCAATGCGCCCTTTATAAACGTCCACGATGTAAGCGACTTCTTGAAAGGTGTAGAAGGAGATTCCCGGGGGGAGAATGATGCGAATCAGCGGGAGCGGAATGTTGTGCAGGCCGAGATTGTTCAGCATGCCTGCGAAAGACCCGGCAAAGAAATCAAAGTACTTGAAGATTCCGAGAATGGTGAAATTCAAAACCAGTGAAAAGACAAACCATTTCCTGCGATGCGGATTCAGACGGTCGGGAGCGATTTTCTGAGCAATCAGAAAATCCACCGTGGTGCTGGCAATCATTAGAGCGAGGAAGCGCCAGTCCCACCAGCCATAGAAAAAGTAACTGGCCAAAAGAAGAAAGATGTTTTGGGCGCGATGATTCATCCGCCAGTAAAGAAAAACGACGGGAATCAGGAACAAAAAGAATGCAGGTGAGTCAAAAAGCATGGCACCCAGTTCGAATCGCTATTGATGAGTATTCAAAGCGCGTTCGCAGTAGTCGAGCGCGTGCCAGGTGAGTTTTAGGATATGGGGGATAGGGACGAGAGAACAATCGGACGATATCGGGAATTGGGATGGGGGAAATACCTGCCTGTACATAATATTGAGACTAAAATTCTCGATGCTATTAACTAGAAAGAATCACCTGCTCAAGTAAGGGAAAGACCTTATCCTCCCGCTTGCGCTTTCCGCCGCGAAGTATTCAAAAAAATGCGAGAGCAACCTCTGGGTACTTCCTTGGCTCAGTTTTTAAGGTTTAAACCGGATTGTGACCGTGGTACCGCCGGGCTACCTTGCCCACAGGGCCGGGATTCCCGATTGCGGTGTTGGTCCGCGCATACGGGCAGCGATGTAGATGCTGAAGTAGAAAAGGGAATGCGGACACATGCCGACCCAGGGTCACTTGCAGGAATTGTGACTCTTACGGCGGTAGCTTCTCTGGGGGAAAGAGTTATGGGAGTTCGATCTCAACAATGGCCCTGGTTTGCGGTGCTGGTCAGAACGGGGAGAGAGAAGACCGCCAACCTGCTTTTGGAAAACGCTGGTTATGAGTGCCTCCTGCCTGTAAGTAGGAGCACCCGGCGCTGGTCGGATCGCACGAAAGTGATCGAAGTCCCGCTGTTTCCGGGCTACCTGTTTTGCCGAATGAACCCACACAATCGGCTGACGGTTCTGATGACCCCGGGAGTCATGCAAATTGTTGGCGTAGGGAAGACTCCTATCCCTGTTGAAGAAGAAGAGATCGAAGCCATTCGGCGTGTGCAGAAGAGCGGGCTGTCAGCCATGCCCTGGCCGTGGGATCATCGTCAAAATCAAATCGGGTGTAAAGCTGGTGCTCTCCGTGAGCCTCCTTCAGCGCTCCGTGGCTGTGGAAGTCGAAAGAGAGTGGGTAGGCGAAGGGCAACCGGGAAAGCCAGCGGAGATTGGCGCGTTGCATCGGCGGCAGGTTTCTGTTCCTAGTGAGGTGGTCCACTTGGGCGCGATGACAGGCGCCGGCGACGAGAGCATTCAGGCGGACTAGATGGCGCGCGAAAGGTTCGTGCCGGGAAGGGAGGCTTTGGTGATTTACAACAGTCAAGAAACTTCAAGGTCTTCGAAGCGCATCGGTCGAGTTCTTCTCCCGATTCTTCTAGCGTTCGCGGGAGCCTCGGCGATCGTCGCGCAGGATCCACAGGCGCAAGTTCCTCCGGCTTCGCAACAAGTCACTCGCGACGGCGAAAGGACAACGGACAGTCATGGCCAAACCACGATTCTGCAGCACCGCAACCGCCGCTATCAATTGCATTCCGCGGATGTGCTGGCACTTGAATTTCCGTTCACGCCGGAGTTCAACCAGACGGTGACGGTACAACCGGATGGATACATCACTCTGCGCGGCATCGAAAACATGCGCGTGGAGGGGCAGACCTTGCCCGAAGTGACCAACGCGCTGCGGTTGGCGTATTCAAAAATATTGCACGACCCGGTCATCAACGTGGAGCTCAAGGATTTCGAGAAGCCGTTTTTTATCGTGGGTGGAGAAGTAGGACACCCTGGAAAATTTGAACTCCGAGAAGACACTTCCGCCACAGAAGCGGTGGCCATTGCGGGCGGCTTGCGGGATTCCGCAAAGCATTCGCAGGTGTTGCTCTTCCACCGAGTCCCGGGCGGATGGGCGCAAGTCAAAAAGCTGAACATGAAGAAGATGCTGAAAGAGGGAAACCTGGACGAAGATGCCTACTTGCAGCCCGGTGATTTTCTCTACATTCCAAAAAACGCGATGTCCAAGATTGCCAGATTTATTCCCACTTCATCCTTAGGTCTGTATGCGAACCCTGGTGTGCTCTGAGCCGCTCCGAGAAAGTGAGGGGAAACGGCCATGGTCGAAACGAATCTGAATGGAAAACAAGCTGACGAACGACAATCCGTGACGTTGCGAGACTTGCTGAGCGTTGGTTTCCGGCAGCGACGATTGATGATCAACACGTTTCTGGGCATCCTTGCGCTTGCGGTCATATTGGCGTGTGTCATGCCGAAGAAGTATCAGTCCGAAATGAAGATCCTGGTGAGGCATGAACGCGCCGACTCGATGGTGACCCCCGACCGCGAACAACCGATGCAGTTGCGTACGGAAGTGAGCGAGGAAGAGCTGCAATCGGAAGCCGAGCTGCTCAGATCAAGAGATCTGCTAACCAAGGTCGTTGAGGCGTGCGGTCTGGAAAGAAACGGGGATCACTCGCTTTTAAATGCGATCGGACACAAGGATGACGAACAGATTTCACGCGCGGTCGTGAAGTTGGAGAATGGCCTCACGGTGCAGCCCATCAAGCTGACGAACCTGATCAGCGTGAAATACAGCGCGAAAGATCCGCAGTTGGCCGCGCGAGTATTGAACACGCTGGCCAGCCTGTACCTTGAGAAACATCTGGCCATCCACCGCGCGCCCGGGGAATTCGAATTCTTTCATCAACAGGCGGAGCAATACCGTACTGCCCTGATCAACGCAGAGACGAAACTGACCAATTTCAGCCGCGAGCAGGGAGTCGTGAGTCCGGCGCTACAGAAAGAGATCAGCGTACGGAAGCTGGCGGAGGTGGAAGCGGATTTGAAAACGACGCGAGCGAGCATTGCGGAAACCCGCGAGCGGATCCGCAAGCTGGAAGCGCAACTGGGGACGCTTCCAAACCGGCAGACAACGCAAGTTCGCACGGCCGACAATCCGCAACTCATGGAGCGCATGAAGTCCACGCTGCTGGAGCTTGAGCTTAAGCGAACGAACCTCCTGACAAAATTCGAGCCCACTTACCGGCCGGTGCAGGAAGTCGAGCAGCAGATTGCCCAGACCCGCGCGGCCATCGAGGCGGCTGAAAAGGCGCCGCTCCGGGATGAAATCACCGACCGCGACCCAACTTATGAGGCGTTGAAGTCAGAGCTGGCCAAGGCGCAGACAAACTTGGCGGGTTTGGAAGCGCGTGCGACGGCGACTGCCTCGCTCGTGCGCACGTACAAAACGGAAAGCGCACAACTCGACAGTAAGGAAGTTCTCCACCAGGACATACTTCGCGCAGCGAAAGCAGACGAAGAAAATTACATGCTTTATCTACGCAAGCAGGAAGAAGCGCGCATTTCCGATGCGCTGGACCGGCAGCGGATTTCGAACGTAGTGGTCGCGGAGCCCGCGGCCGTGCCTTTTACCGCGCAATCGCGATGGCTGTTTGTGTTGATGTTGGGCGGACTCCTGGCGGCGGTGTCGAGCGTCGTGCTGGCATTTGCCGTGGATTACTGGGATCCGTCGTTCCGGACGCCGGAAGAAGTGGAATCACTTCTGGGGAGTCCGGTGGTAGCCGCGATTCCAAGGGATGGCGACTAAGCGATGTTCCTCGACTTCTATCAACTGCGCGAACAGCCGTTCGGTGTGACCCCGGACCCGCGGTACTTGTATTTTAGTCCGGGTCACCGAGAGGCACTGGCGTCCCTGTTCTATGGGATTGAGACCGGACGTGGATTTCTGTCTCTGGTGGCACAGCCTGGGATGGGAAAGACCACGCTGCTGTTCCAGTTGCTCAAACGCTGGAAGGGCTACGTCCACAGCGCATTCCTTTTTCAAACGCAGTGCGATTCCCGCGAACTTCTTCGCTATTTGATGGAAGACCTTGGCCTCGACAGTCAGGATCGGGACATCGTGCGAATGCACTCGGACTTGAACGACTTTCTGTTCCGCGAAACGAAAGCTGGGAAGCGCGTCGTTCTTTTTATTGACGAGGCCCAGAACCTTTCCGACTCCGTGTTGGAAACGGTTCGATTGCTTTCCGACTTCGAAGCTCCGGACAGAAAGCTTCTGCAAATCGTTCTGGCCGGCCAGCCGGAGCTCGAGCAACGGTTAGCGCAGCCCGGCTTGACGCAACTCGGGCAACGGATTGCCGTGCGAGCACGGCTGGAGGCGTTGCCGGCTGCCGAGGCAGTCCGCTACATCAATCACCGGCTACATGTGGCTGGGTACCAGGGAACGGAATTGTTTACTCCGGGGGCGGCCGCAGCTATTGCCGAACGCAGCCGGGGAATTCCACGCTTGATCAATCACCTTTGCTTCAATGCGTTGTCATTAGGATGCGCGATGCGCTGCAGGCAGATTGGGCCGGAAATCGTCCGCGAAGCAGCGGGCGACTTGGCGCTGGATTCGCAGGCGGCGAAACCGCCAGCAACGAATCCGCAGGTCACGAGACCGCCGGCACAACGGCGCGCAGCTCCGCAGACGGTCCCGTCATTCACGTCTTTTTCCTCTTGGATGACGGGAAGACTCTCTCATCAGAGAGTTTATCAGACCTCGTTCCTTGCCCTGATGCTGTTGAGCTTGGCCATCTATCTCGGCACACGCGCGGGAGCGTTTCAGCCGGAACCGGCAAGCGATCTCTCGTCGCCAAATGCTTCAGCAAGCTCGAGCCTGAAACACACGCCAGGGTCGCCTGTTGCGGCGGCTTCCGATGGATTACAACCCCCAGATCCCCAACAGGCTGATGGGCGTCAGGACTCATCGAATGTCTTCACGTATATAGTTCAGCCGGACGACACGCTGCGGGCGTTGTGCCTGTCCCTCGTTGGGAGATATGACGAGGCAATTCAAAAGGAGATTCGCAGGTTGAATCCTAACCTCAAAGACCTAACCCATCTCAGCGCAGGACAAGAGATTCGCCTTCCGTTGAGCTCTTCAAAGCAGAGCGAAGACAGGCACTGAAAATACGCTTTTGAGATCAACAGGCAAACCATAGTGCGGCCATGAGCAAGAACTTCGAACTGTTACATCACATCAGCAATGAGAAGGGGCTTTTTCAGACCTTGGACGGCTGGGAAGACGCCGCTGAGATCGCTCCGGAGTCCGAGCAGCCGAATCCGGAAGTCGATGCCAAGACGCAAAACAATGCCCTACATCAAACCTCGTTGCCGGATGTGTTCCGAGCGATCGGCGAGCCTTGGGAACCGCTTGGTCCTTTGGACGTGGACTCGAACCGCAACCATGAACCAGTGGAAGAGAAGGGCCACTGGGAAATGCTTAGCAGCACGCTTGAAGACAGGTTCCCGATATCGCGCAATCCAATCACGCCGCTGAATGCTGCGCCGGCTGTCCCAGCGTGGGCCGGGCATGAGATTGGGCCTGACTCCATCAGCGAGACACCGGTGGAGCTAGAACCGGAGGTGCGCCAGAGCATTTCCAATTTAGGGTCGTTGCCTGGCGCAGAGAGAACCAACGTTTTCAGCGAATTCAGCACCCAGGAACCGCCTTCCGTCAAGGAAGAAAGCACCGATCGGGCCCCGCATGCAGAGGCGGCATGGCGTACAGAGGAAGTACCGCAGCCGCCGCCCCCTGCACGCCCTTCGGTGGACGCAGGGAAAGCCAGCGAAAAGAATTGGGGAAGAAAAGTCCGGGCGCGAGGCGTCTACAAAGACGCGAAGAGAGAAGCAATCGCCCGCGAGGAAGAACTCAAACTCGTGCAGCGCATTTTCCTTGGAGGCGAACAGAATTCACCGCGAATCGCGCTGTTCTCAGGATTTGAGCGTGATACCGGTTGCGCTTCGATTTGCGTTCGCGCGGGCGAAGTACTCGCTGCACAGGCTGAAGGTTCCGTTTGCCTGGTGGATGCAAATTTCCAGAGTCCCTCGCTCCATGAATATTTCGACCTGCAAAACAACAAGGGGCTCGCCGAAGCCACGCAAGAATCCGCGCCGATACAAGAGTTTGCGCAGCAACTCTCGCCCGCCAACCTCTGGTTGATAACGGGTGGGTACGGTGCCTCGCAGTTGAATATCGCAAAGGTTACGGACCGGCTGCGGTCTAGGATGGAAGAACTGCGTAACGCGTACCGATACGTGGTGTTCAACTCCGGACCTTTCTGGCTCAACGCCAACGCGATGTTACTGAGCAAGTGGACGGATGGCGTCGTGCTGGTTTTGGAGGCGAATTCCACGCGGCGCGATACGGCCCGCCGGATCAAGGAAAGTTTGGCGGTGGCTAATACGATAGTGCTGGGCGTTGTGCTCAACAATCGCACTTATCCCATCCCCGAGGCGCTTTACAGCCGGCTATAAAAGAAGTTGTTCACAAACCCGCGCCAGCCACACCACGGCGCAGGGATCCCAGCGGCCGATTAGCTTTGAGAAGTTCGGCCGGACTTGCTTCTGTCCCCAAATCCAAAACGTCAGGAATGAACGAAATGGCTGAACAGCAAACATGGCAATGGTCGAGCCGAATTGCAGTGACGGAGCCCGAATCAGAGAACATTTTCTACGGTGTCTTGAAACGCGGCATGGACATCTTTCTTACATTTGCGTTGCTCATTCTTCTCTCCCCTCTGCTCCTGCTCATCGCCCTGCTGATCAAGCTGGACTCGCCCGGGCCGGTGATCTTCACCCAGGAACGTGTGGGGGCAAAACGTCAGAAGCTTGGGCGCCAGCGTGTCTGGTTAGTTCAGAATTTCAAGTTCTACAAGTTCCGCTCTATGGTTCAAGACGCCGATCCTTCACTGCACGAAGCCTACATCAAGGACTTTGTCGAAGGCCGTGCACAGCCCTCACGCGAGAGTGGCGGAAAATTTAAACTGACCAACGATCCTCGCGTGACCAGAGTCGGCTGCTTCCTCCGGAAGTTCAGTTTGGACGAGCTTCCCCAACTCTTCAACGTACTCAAAGGAGACATGAGCTTGGTTGGACCGCGTCCGGTCCCCACGTATGAAGTTGCCGGCTACCGTCCCCGTCATCACCACCGTTTTGCCGCCATGCCGGGGATTACCGGCTGGTGGCAGGTGAAAGGAAGGTGCCGGGTATCCTTCGAGGACATGATCCGCATGGATCTGGACTACATCCGCAACGCGTCCCTGTGGTTCGATCTGAAGATTCTGTTTCTCACTATTCCGGCAGTCCTTTCCAGAAGAGGTGCTGAATGAGCAACGCCATCCTTCCGTTTGGAGTCAGGGAAAACGTGTCTAGTTCCAGGCCCACGGGCATCGCGGTCATCGGATGCGGCTATTGGGGAATGAACTACGTTCGAATCTTCAACGAACTGACGGAGTCGCGTGTCGTTGCCGTTTGCGAGCAGTGCCCGGAACGTTTGAAGGAGGTCGCGCGGCGGTTCCCCAACGTGTATCTGACGACGCAGATCGAAGATGTGATTTCG
>WNGO01002445.1_pt1 | contig 11842 bp, 9 predicted proteins | sample 5400511 | NCBI WGS metagenome assembly WNGO01 (sample SAMN13153380, study PRJNA577476) | soil metagenome | isolation source: 20 cm soil or saprolite under Garry oak tree replicate 2 | place: USA:California | collected 2016-06-15
TATTGACCGCGGCGGAGTCTCGCAGCGTGAGGCTGTAGCGGTTTCCGTCGCCGCGCACTGCCGCCGAGTCCACGGTCACGCCCGCGAGAAAGACCACCGTGCTGCCGTCGACGAGATGCGCCTTGACGGGCGTCGTCACCGTGACTGGCGTGTGGGGATCCAGCGGGCGAGGCCGGATGCTCTGGTAGACGTGAATGCAGGCTGAGACCAACAGCACCAGCGGCAGCGCAACCCGGCGATCCATGTGGGGCTCCCGTGAGGATGCCGGTACGAAGCGGCGCTGCCGTCAGGCAGGCGTCAAGAGAGCGCTAGTGGTTCAGCCAATACGAGGCTTTTACGAGGAACGTGTTCCGCGGGTAGGTATTGAACAGCCGATGGAAGTCACCCGAAGCATTGCGGGTGCCCATCGTCGGCTCGAAGTCGTCGCGTCCCTGACTCCAGACCAGAAACAGCGTCGAGCCGGGCCGGTACTCCCACCGCACCACCAGGTTCGAGTTGAAGAACTTGGAGTTGAAGTCGCCCGGCATGACGCCGGCGTACGGCTGCAGGCGCGCGCCGTATGACGTCGCCCGCGGCGTCGCCGAGAGCTCGCGTAGGTTGGACCACCGGCCCTTGCTGACGAACGGCGACGCATACAACTGCACAGTGAGCGTGGGCGTCGCGGTGTAATCCACGCGGAACGACATCGAAACGGTCTGCCGGTCGAGCCGGGCGAACACGTAATGCGTTCCCGTCGAGTCGACCTGGGGATTCCGGTCGAACGCGTCGGTGATGCTGTGCGACGCATCGAGGCTCACCGAGCCGCGGAACTGTGAAGAGACGCGCACGTCGATCTCCGGGCTCGCACTGAACGACGTCGAATGGCCTTCGTCACCCTTGAAGTAGTTGACGAAGAGGAACGGGGTGATGGGGCGGCGCTGGTCTCCGCCAAAGCCGACCCAGGGCGCAATGTACCGGCTCCCGCGCACCGCCGGCCCGCCGCGGGCGCAGCGGTCGCAGTACACGTCGCCGAGATTGCCGAGCGTCCCGCCGAAATGCACGAACCACTGGTTCTTGAGCTGCACGTGTGCATTGGTGTTGAAGCCGCGATCGGTCGGCAAGCCGCCCGTCGTCCAGAACTGCCACCAGTTGAAGTTCCAGAACGCGCGCTGGAACAGCTTCGTCGGTTTCTGCCAGTTGAGCGAGCCCCAGGTGTTCCAGCCCTGCTGGTCGGAGCGCAACAGGAAGCCGAGATCGTTGATCTCGAATCCCGGGGACCGCCGCATGTAGCTGGTCTGGAATTGAATGAAGCCATTGCGGCGCGTCAGCAGGATTTCTTCGGCATCGCCCGCCAGCGACGTGCGCGTGCTGTCGAAGCGGACGTTGTCGTCAGGGCGCTGGTAGTTGTGGGTCGAGTTGAGCTGCGTGGCCGCGATCGCGGCCGCGCTACCGCCGACGTTGCTGAGATCGAAGGAGCCGCTGAGCTCATAGGCGCCGCCGTGAAAGCGGTGGCGGAAATCGACCGCTCCCACGTACGCGCGGCTACGGAGAAATCCCTCCGTCCACTGATCGACATTACGGTTCACCGACGTCGCTATAAAACCGATGCCGCTCGCCCCGTTGCGGAAGTCCTGCGTCAGCCGCAGCACGCCGTAGTTCGTAGACGGCTCGACGGTGACGCCGCTGTCGGCCGCGCGCTTGGTGAACCCCTCCACCGCGCCGATCGTGAGGCCGCCCGGGAGGCGGCCGGTGATCTTCGCCGCGCCGAGAATGCGGCTCTCACCGTGGCCGATCCGGCGGGAATAGAAGAGTCCTTCGCCGTTGCAGTTCACGATGTTGCAGTTGACGCCGAAATTGAAAGTGCCGGTCCCTTCGACAAAGAAGGGACGCCGCTCCTGGTAGAATGTCTCGAACGACGTGAGGTTGACGACGGACGGATCGGCGTCGACCTGACCGAAATCGGGGTTCACCGTCGCGTCGATCGTGATGTTCGAGGTAATGCCGTACTTGATGTCCGCGCCGGCATCGTACTGCTGATCCCGCTGGAACCCCGGGCTCGGCACGTTTTTCAACACCGTGTACGGCGCCAGCTCGAGCCGCCGCGGCGCGGCGAGGCCGTCCAGCCCGACGACGTCGCCCAGCTGCGAGACGAAGCCGCGACGCGACACGCGGTACAGCGGCCAACCCACCCGCTCGCTATTATGGCGGTCGATGTCGCGCCAGATCGCGAATCCAAACGTATTACTCGGCGCATGCGCGTAGCGCAGCTGCGACAGCGGAATACGGAACTCCGCGGTCCAGCCGAGTGAGTCGATCTGGGTCGCGACCTCCCACACTCCGTCCCACGCATCGTCCTCCTGCTGATCGTCCCCGTACATCGCGTAGTCACGCTTCACCCCGCCGGGGTTCACGGCGAACTCGAAACCGGTGCGGCGGTCGTGGTAGGAGTCGATCATGATCTTGATTTGGTCACAGCAGATGCGGGTGTCGCGGCGGGCGAGGAGCGTCTTGATACTGTCGGGATGCGAGTCGAAGGCTCGGACAAACACGTAGAAATTGTGCTCGTCGTAGGCGACCTTGGCCTCGGTGGCGAAGCTCGGATTCGCATCCTCAGTCGGCTGGAACTGCCGGAAGTCCTTGATGACCGGCGCCTGGCGCCACACCTCGTCGTTGTCTTTGCCGTCGATCACCGGCGGCGTGGCGGCCCGCTGGGCCACCGCGGTGGTGGCGTTCCGAGCCGCCGCGGGCGGAGCGGGCGGCGGCGAGGAGGCTGTCTGCAAGGCCAAGACGACGGCTGCGACCGGCATGAGCGGCATGGATTGTCCCGGGAGTTGGCTATTCCTTTGATGGTACGATTCGCCAAATGGTTGGTTTCGTGGTACTTTCGGCTGGCCGCCAACCATAGGTCTCAATGAACCACATGGTCCGATCTGCGCTCCTCACCTTTGCGTGCGGGGCACCCATCGTGCTGTCCGGACCCAGTCAGGGTTAATGACATTCTCCCGGCTGTGGGCCGACCGGCGCACGGGCACGGATCGCCGCGCTGAACCGCGGCGGCGGTCGGTCATGGGGGTGGGGAACGAGCGCCGCCAGGTCGTGGACCGGCGGCGGGGCTCGGAGCGCCGCAGCACGCTCGATCGGCGCGGCCGCGCCTCGCGGGCCCCAAACGCCGAGCGGCCAGTCGAGCACGTGCGCAACGCCCTGCAGCTGCTCAGGGAAGTCGCGTTAGTCGGAGAGTTGTCGCCGGGACCGGGCGAGGACCTCGGCGCGGCCATCGAACGCCTGCACCGCGCCGTAGGTCTGCTCGAACGTCAGCGGAAATAGTAGGGGCGCAGCTACTTCTTGAATACGGCGAGATACTGCCCGTATCCCTCTGCCTCCAACGAATCCACCGGAATAAACCGCAGCGACGCCGAATTGATGCAGTAGCGTAGCCCCGTGGGCCGCGGCCCGTCCGGGAAGACGTGGCCAAGGTGCGAATTGCCGTGCGCGGACCGCACTTCGGTGCGCTCCATGAACAGTGTGTGATCGGTCTTCTCCTGGACGTTGCCCGTCTCGAGCGGCCGCGTGAAGCTCGGCCATCCGGTGCGGGAATCGTACTTGTCGAGCGAGCTGAACAGCGGCTCGCCGGATACGACGTCCACGTAGATCCCGTCCTTATGATTGTCCCAGTACTCGTTCTGGAAGGGACGCTCGGTTCCCTCGTGTTGGGTGACTTCGTACTGCAAGGGCGTCAACGTGCGCCGTAGCTCGGCGTCGCTCGGTCTCTGTTTCACGGTATACATCGCCTGCCTGAGTTGAGTGGTGGATGCGGCACTGACCCGACCCGCTTCATCGCCCCAGATCTCCCGCAGCCGCCGGTCGCGGCCGCAGCCGGTGCGATACATCCCATAGCGGACCGGATTCTTTTTGGCGTAGTCCTGGTGATACTCCTCGGCCGGATAGAACGGGCCGGCGGTGAGGACCTGCGCTGCGACATCACGGTGAAAGCGGTCGATGATCTGCTGGCGCGTCGCGCTGGCGGCACGGCGCTGCTCGGCGCCACGCACGAACACCGCGGTGTGGTAATTCGGCCCGGTGTCACACGCCTGCCCGTCCGCCTGGAACGGGTCGATGTTGTGCCAGAACGTCCAGAGCAGCGTCTCGTAGCTGACTTTGGCGGGATCGTAAACCACCTGCACCGACTCGAGATGGCCCGTGTTCCCTTCGACGACCTGCATGTATGACGGATTCTTCGTGGACCCGCCCATGAACCCGGACGTCGCCGAGATGACGCCGGGGAGATCGTCGTAGGCGTGCTCCATGGTCCAGAAACAGCCGCCGGCAAAGGTCGCGGTATCGAGCGGAGTCGTGAGGCTGAGCGCCAACAACAGTGCAATGTTCATGGGCTGAATGTGCCAAGACGCCATTCCCCAGGGAAGTGGCGCGCGCCTTTCTTAGAGCTTTCTCATCATGTTCACATTGCCTCGGGCCGCGCGCCCGCCATAGGTTTGCGGCGTGCAAATACTGCTGGTCGAAGACGATCGCGATCTCCGTCGCTTCCTGAGCAAGGCGTTCCGCGAGGAAGGATATGGTGTAACCGAAACCGATTCGGGGGATCGCGCACTGGAACGCGCCCTCGAGGGCGGCTTCAGCTGCGTCGTGCTGGACGTGATGCTGCCGGGCCGCGACGGCTTCAGCGTCGTCGCCGAGCTGCGCCAGCGCGGCGTGGCGACGCCGGTGCTGCTGCTCACGGCAAAGGACGAGCTCGAGTCGCGCGTGCGCGGCCTCGAGGGCGGCGCCGACGACTACGTCACCAAGCCGTTCGATCTCCCCGAGCTGTTGGCCCGGGTCCACGCGTTGATCCGCCGCGCCGAGCTGCGCCACAAGGATGCGACGCTGCAGGTCGGGGGCGTTTCGCTCGATCCGCTCTCGCGGCGCGTGACGCAGGACGATCGCGTCATCGATCTCTCGCCGCGGGAATTCGCGCTGCTCGAGTTCCTGATGCGCAACGCGGGCCGCACCGTCTCGCGCTCCCGCATCGCAGAGGCGGTGTGGAACTACAAGTTCGACCCTGAGACCAACGTGGTCGATGTGTATGTCAATTACCTGCGCAAGAAGCTGAGCTTTGGCGGAAGGACAGCGCCGATCAAGACCGTGCGCGGCGTGGGCTATCGGCTCGAGGCGGACAGCGGTGAGTGAGCGGCGCCTCAGCCAGGTGCTCACGCGGCGCTTCAGCCGCGTCGCGGGGATCGCGCTCGCCGGCTATGCACTGGTCGTGGTACTCCTCTTTGCGGTGGCCGCCGAGATGGCCCTGCGCCGCTCGCTCGAGCACTCGGCCGATTTCATTCAGTCCCTGCTCGGCGCATACCGCGATTCCACGAGCGCCCCCGGTGGCGTCATGCCGTCCACGCTTGCCGACCAGCTCGTCGGCATGGGTGGCCAGGTCGTCATCACGCGCACCACGACCAACGCCGGCGGCATGCCGCAGGTCTACTACCTCTCTCCTGGAATGCCGGCGCGGCGCCTGGAGGGGCTGCCGGATGCGTCGCCCGAGCAGGCGCGCGCCGCGCTCGTCTCGGCGATCACCGAGCGGGCGCGGTGGCGGTATCGCGTCCTCCACCGCGCGATGGGCGAGTTCGACATCTACGTCGTCGCGAGCCGCCAGTCCTACTTCATTCCGTTGGGCGTCCTCGTCGTCGCGGCCGCCCTGCTCCTGCCATTGGCGGCGTTCGCAGCAGCGCGAGGAGCGCGGCAGGCGGTAGACGAAACGCTCGAGCCCCTCGATCGCGTGACCAGCGAGACGCGTGCGATCGGACCGTCCGAGCTCGGCACGCGGCTGACGAGTCCGACGGGTCAGGCCGAGGTCACCGATCTGGCGGACAGTATCAACCGGATGCTCGAGCGCGTAGATCGCGCCCACCGCGCGCTGCAGTCCTTCACGGCAGATGCGAGTCACGAGCTGCGCACGCCCCTGACGCACCTGCGCGCGCAGGTGCAGTGGGCTTCCGCCGAGGGCCGGACCGAGGCCGAGATTCGAGAAGCCCTGGTCGCGATGGAGCGAGGGCTCGACCGCACGACCAAGCTCGTCGAGGAGCTGCTCCTCATCGCCCGCGGCGAGAATCGCCAGCTCGCCTTGGCGCACGCCCCGTTCGACCTGGCCGCGGTAGTCGAAGAGGTCCGAGAGATCACGGAAGCCATGGCCTTGGACAAATCGCTGGTCGTCCACGCTGAGCCTGCCGCGCGAATCGATGTCATCGGGGATGCCGATCGCACGCGCCACATCCTGCTGAATCTCGCGTCCAACGCAGTGCGCTACACGCCGAGCGGCAGCGTCGTGTTCGCGATCATACCACATGGGAAGGAAGTCGGTGTGAGCGTGCAGGACACCGGTCCCGGGATCGCGCCGGAGCATTTGGATCGGATCTTCGATCGTTTCTTCCGGATCGATCAGTCACGCAGTCGCGAGCTGGGAGGAACCGGGCTCGGCCTCGCGATCGCGCGACTGCTGGCGGAGCTGCAGGGAGGGCGCATCGAAGTGAACAGCACGCCTGGCCAGGGGAGCACGTTTACGCTGTGGTTGCCCGCGGAGATCCACAAATAGGTAGGGGCGCAGCATGCTGCGCCCCTACCCAACATGACACGCTGCAGGTGCTACCGGGCCACCAGTCCGACGGTGCTCGCCGGCAAGCCGGCGACGTTGCCGGCCGCCGTGAGATGCCCATCCGCCTCGATCCGGAAGCCACTGATGCTCCGGTTGCCGTTCAGCTGATACAGATACCGGCTGTTGCCGCTCACCGCCAAATCGATGTTCCCGCCACCGACGACCGCCGTCCGGCCATCGCCATCGATCAGGTTGATCGAGCCATCGCGCGCGATCGCGAAACCGGAGATCGATCCGCCCTGGGCGTTCGCCGTGTATCCGTACCTGCCGTTCCCGGTGACGACGGCCCAGCAGGGCGCGCCCTGGTGCGTGAGCACCGCACCACTCGCCACCGTAAGTCCGGCGGTGCCGACGATGTAAGACGACGCGCTGCCCGCGGCCTCGGAGACGAACAGCTCATCGCGGTGCCCAAAGGCAAAACCGAACGGCGTGCCGCCCGCCGCAGCCGTGGTGTTCAGGCCGGACACGAGGCCATCCGATCCCACCGCGTAGATGTCGAGCCGGTTGGTCGTCTTCTCTGTTACGACGAGCCAAGCACCGGTGGGGCTGAATGAGACCTGGGCTGGACCGACTCCGCTGCCCGAAAGCGGGCGCGTCGATCCCGCGAGCGGCGCGAGCGCGCCATCATTGCCGACACGGAAGCCGCTGATGTTGCCGTCCCCGCCGGCGTTCAGGACGTAGAGCACGTCGCCGTGCACCGTCACACTGATGGGCCGAATACCGCCCGATGCCACTCGGCCGGTGAGATCGAGTCCACTCGACGTGACCCGAAACGCCGAGACGTCGTTCGATCCGGCGTTGACGGCAAAGAGCCAGCGGCCGTCATCGTTCAGCGCAAGCGCACCCTGCGAGCCGAGGCTCGCGCCGGCGCCTGCGCCACCGGTGGACACGCTGCCCAACCACGACAGGCTGCCATCCGCGCCGCGCGCGTACATCGCGACGGCATTTGCGCCCGCGACGTTCGTCAGCGCGTAGACGGCGCCCGGCGCATCCGCGCCCGCAACCGCGCTCGCATTCAGCTCCACCGCGCGGTCCGCCGCGACCCCTGTGACATTGTGGTCCTGGGCACAACCGCCCAGCGCGACGAGGGCCAGCGCGCCAGCCGCCATGAACTTGTTCATCGATAACCTCCCGAGAAGTAGTGACGGTGAATTCCTCGGGACAATGAACGTGGGTGACTGCCAAAGCGCATCGGCTCGGGCGAGTTATGAGAACTTTCTCATGCGGTGCTCATTTAAGTCGTAACGAGAGTCGGGCCTCGCAGCCACGCTGCGCGGAACGGTTTGACAGCGTCAACGTACCACCGTGCGCCTCCGCGATCTGCCGCGACAGCGCGAGACCGATCCCCGACCCATTGGGCTTTGTCGTGTAGAACGGCACGAATAGATTGGCCGTGTCGGCGAGACCGGCGCCCCCGTCGCGGACCCACACATCGAGCTGACCGTTGCGCGTTTCCCAGCCAACCTCCACCGCGCCCGCTTCGAGTGTCGCGTCCACTGCGTTACGCACGAGGTTGATCAACAACTGATCGAGCTGTCCCACATCGGCCTGGATCGTCACGCTGGGACCAGAGTGGACCGCGACCTGCCGGCGAGTTTCCAGGGCGACTACGCGCCGCACCCAGTCTTCAATCGCGACGCTCTCGAGCCGGGGTGGCGGCAGGCGCGCCAGGCGGGCATAGGCGGCCATCAGGCGGCTGAGTGACTCCGAACGGCTCGCGATCACGCCGAGTCCTGTGCGGAGGTCGTCGCGCTGGTCGGGCGGCACCGGCTCCCGGGCGATGAGCGCGAGGAGGCTGTCGGCGATGGATTTGATCGGGGCCAGGGAGTTGTTGAGCTCGTGGCTCAAAACGCGAATCAGGCGCTTCCATGCCTGTCGCTCCTCATCACTCAGCGCGCGGCTCACGTCGGTGAGCACGAGCAGCTGGTGTGGGAGGCCGCTCTGCCGGAACATGCCGCGTCGCACTTCCCAGCGGCCCGCGCGCCCGGGAAAGGCGAGCGCATCGACGCGCGGCGTATCGCCCGCGAGGGAGCCGGCGAGACCGAGGCTCGACGCGTCGCGGCCGAGCAGCTGCTCGGGCGCGCGGCCGAGCAGGGCGGCGCCTGCGCGGTTCACGAGCCGCAGCGCGTGCGCGGCGTCGAACGCGAAGATGGCGACGTCGATCTCTTCCATCACACGGCGGAGCAGCGCGGTCGCTTCGAGGGCGCCCAGCCGCTGGGCGCGGAGATCGTCGCCTAGGCTGTTCAGCTCGAGGAGCAGCAATCCGAGCGCGTCCTCGGGATTCGACCCCCGGGCGCGGAGCGTGTAGTCACGTTCGCGCAGCGCGGCCAGCACGTTCGAGACGGTCTGCAATGGCCGCATGACGTGCTCACGCACGATGGCGGCGCAGGCGAGCCAGACGCCCGCGACCAGCAGCGTGAGCGTCCATTGTGTGCGGGGAGCGAAGTCGCCGAACCAGAGCAGGCCCAGGGCGAGCGCGAGCGCCGGGAAGCCGCCGAGCAGCGCGAGCCAAAAGACGCGCCGCTCGTGACGCGGACTCGCTTTAGAGACCATACCGTTTGAGCCGGCGGTACAGCGCGCTGCGCGACAGGCCGAGGGCCTTCGCCGCGTCGCTGACGTTGCCCGCTGCGCGTGTAAGCGCCTTCTGAATCAGCACGCGCTCGACGTCTTCCAGACTCATCTGGTCGAGCGCCGCTGCGGCGCCCCCTCCGCCGTCCAGCCCAAAGTCACGGCCCTGCACACGCCCGCCCTCCGCCATGAGCATGGCCCGCTCGATCGCGTGATCGAGCTCTCGCACATTGCCCGGCCAGGAATGGCGGAGCAACACCTCCATCGCATCCGGCGCGAACTCTTTCGCCGCCTTGCGGTAGCGGGCGGCGTAGCGGCGCAGGAAATGCGCGGCGAGCAGCGGGATATCGTCGCGTCGCTCGCGCAATGGGGGAAGCCGGATCTCGACCGTGTTGAGCCGAAACAGCAGATCTTCGCGGAAGCGGCCGGCCTTCACCTCCGCGTGGATGTCGGCGTTCGTGGCCGCGACGACGCGCACGTCGGCACGGCGCGCGCGCGACGCACCCACGCGCTCGTATTCGCCCGTCTCGAGGACGCGCAGCAGCTTCGCCTGCTGCGGCAGCGGCAGATTCGCGATCTCGTCGAGAAACAGGGTGCCGCCCTCGGCGAGCTCGAAGCGACCGATGCGGTCGGTCTTCGCGTCGGTGAACGCGCCGCGCACGTGCCCGAACAGCTCGCTCTCGAACAGCCCGTCGGGGATGCCGCCCAGGTTCACCGCGACCATCGGCCGCTCCGCCCGTGCCGACGCCGCGTGCAGCCAGCGGGCCACGACCTCCTTCCCTGTGCCATGCTCACCGAGGATGAGCACGTTCGCGTCCGATGGACCCACGCGTTCCATCAGGCGCAACACCGGCTGCATCGCGGGCGATTCCGCGACGAGCTCGGGAAGCCCTTCTTTACGGAGCCTGCGGTTCTCGACCTCGAGGCGCTGGCTCTTGCGCAGTGCGCGACCCAGCTCGACTTGCGTGCGCATGGTCGCCAGCAGACGCCGGTTGTCCCACGGCTTCTCGACGTAATCGCGCGCGCCGCGCCGCATCGCCTCGACCGCGCCGTCAATGCTCGCCCACGCCGTCATCACGACAACCGGGGGTGGGCTCTCCAGTCCCTGGACGCGCGACAGCAGGTCGAGCCCTTCGGCTCCGGACGTCGTATCGCGGGTGTAGTTCATGTCAACGAGCAGCGCGTCGAAGTCGCGGGCTTCGACGGCGACCAACACGGCGCGGGGAGAGGCTGCGGTCTCTACGTCGAAGCCTTCGCCCTTGAGCAGGAGCTTCAGGGCTTCGAGGATATCGGGTTGATCGTCGGCTACGAGGAGGCGGGGGGCAGACATGGAGTAAAGGTGTCGGGTGTCAGGTGCCGGGTGCCAGGGGCGTGAAAAGGCATCGTCCCGCGATTATTGGATTCGTGCTCAGCATCGGCGAGCACGGATACTGTCACACATTCACCTCTCAGGACGGCGTGATGTTGCGGGGGTATCGCGAGCTCAAGGTCTGGCAGAAGTCTATGGATCTCGTGGAAGAGGGTTATAAGCTGACAGCTGGGTTTCCCAAGCACGAGCTCTACGGGCTCACGTCGCAATTGCGGCGCGCTGCCGTGTCTGTCGCAGCGAACATCGCGGAGGGTCACGGGCGCGAACACTTGGGCGATTATCTGCGCTCTCTTTCGATTGCGAACGGGTCGTTGATGGAACTCGAAACGCATCTGCTTATCGGACGTCGCATGAGTTACATCTCCGCAGAGGAGGAACAGGGATTTCTCCAGCGCGCCGCTGAGGTCGGACGGATGCTGGCAGGCCTTGTACGGGCTCTCAAACGACGCTCACTCGCTGACACCCGGCACCTGACACCCGGCACCTGACCCCAGACCCCTATTCAGTCCGCAACGCCACCATCGGATCCACCCGGGTGGCGCGACGGGCCGGCAAATAGCTCGCGATGAGCGCCACGACGACCAGACCCATCGCGGCGCCCACGAAGGTCACAGGATCAGTCGCCGTGATTTCGAACAGAAAACTCTTGAGCACGCGCGTGGTGGCGATTGCGCCACCTGCACCCAGCACGATTCCAAGGAGGGCGAGCACCGCGCCGCGACCCACGACGAGTCGCAGCACATGAGCGGCGTCCGCGCCCAACGCGATGCGCACGCCCAGCTCGTGGGTGCGCCGGACGACGCCGTAGCTGATGAGCGCGTAGAGGCCCGCGGCTGCCATGACGAGTGCGAGCCCCGCGAAGATTGCTACCAGCGTGGCGTAGAAACGCTGGGTCGCAACCGACTCGGCCATCATCTGGCGCATCGGCTGCAGCGCGTCTACGGGGAGCTCGGGATCGAGCGTGCGCAGCGCGGCACGGAGCGGAGTCGCGAGCGGCGCAGGATCACCGGCGGTGCGGACGATGACTCTGAGAAAGCTCTGCGCGTCGTCGGCCAACGGCTCGTAGATCACGGGCGGAGGCTCGGCCGACAGCGACATCTCGCGCGTGTTACCGACAACCCCAATGATCGTGCCGATGCGCCCGCCGAAAAAGGCAACGTGCCGGCCGATCGGATCCTGCCCAGGGAAGAGGGTGTGGACGAGAGCCTCGTTCACGACGACGGGCCGCGCAGCGCCGCCGTCGCCGGGCACAAAGAGGCGGCCGCGTCGCAGGGGGATGCCGA
>WNGO01002446.1_pt1 | contig 11841 bp, 8 predicted proteins | sample 5400511 | NCBI WGS metagenome assembly WNGO01 (sample SAMN13153380, study PRJNA577476) | soil metagenome | isolation source: 20 cm soil or saprolite under Garry oak tree replicate 2 | place: USA:California | collected 2016-06-15
CAGACCGACAGCGGCCACAAGGAGCTGGAGGTCCGCATCAACCTCAGCCCCGTCGCCGCCGGCTCACGAGCGTCGCGGAAGTTCACCGTCAATGGGATTCCACGCCGCTCGAGCGACATGATCGGGTCGCTTCGGGTGGTGCTCTTCTGGCCGGACGACCTGCAGCTGGTCAAGGGTCCGGGCGAGGGCCGGCGACGCTTTCTCAGCACGCTGCTCTCCCAGATCGATCGTGACCACGCGCGGGAGTTGAATCGGTACTCACACCTGCTGACGCAGCGCAACGCCCTGCTGCGAGCGATCCGGGAAGCCCGCCAACCGGTCGACGGGCTCGACGTCTGGACGACCGCCGTCGCCGAATCCGGAGCGGCCATCATGGTGGAACGGCAGCGCCGCCTGCTCGAACTGCAACCGATCGCAGCCGCCTTTCACCGCGAGCTCAGCGACGACCGCGAGCGGCTCGAGCTCCGCTACCGGCCCGCGGGTGCCCGAATCGGCGAGGCACCGTTGGAGCTCGTCGTGGAACAGCTCAAGGCCGCCATGCGCGAGGCGCGCGACGAGGAGATCGGGCGTGGACAGACAGCTGTCGGTCCGCAGCGCGACGATGTCGAGGTGTGGCTCGACGACCATGAAGCGAGGCTTTACGCCAGCCAGGGACAGCAGCGCAGCGCCGTGCTGAGCCTGAAGCTGGCGGAACTGCACTATCTCGCCGAGGTGACCGGCGAGCAACCGGTGCTTCTTCTCGACGATGTGATGTCCGAGCTCGACCCGGCGCGCCGCGAGCGCCTGCTGGCCGCGCTCGAGCCAGGACCCCAGGCGCTGATCACCGCGGCCGACCTCAACGACCTGCCCAAGAGCATCCTGGAGCGCGCCGCGGTCTTCCGGGTCGAGGAGGGCGGGATCCATGCGTAGCATCGGAGCCGCGCTTCCCAAAACGCTGACGTCGCTCGGCATTACGCGCCGGACGCGCGAGGCGCAGGCGCTGTGGTTGTGGCCGCAGGTGGTCGGTGAGCACCTCGCCCACGAGACCAAAGCGCTCAAGCTGACGGGCGGCACGCTGCTGGTGACGGCCAGCAGTCCGGCGCTCGCCCACCAGCTGCGACTCGAGCGCAGCATGCTGATCGACCGGCTCAACGAGCGGATCGGTGCGCCGGCAGTGCGCGAGATCCGCTTCCGGCAGTCCTCCGGATGATCGCCAGTAGCGCCGCCCTCACGCAGGCGCAGCGAGCCGCGGTGGACCACGCCGGAGGACCACTCCTGATCGTGGCCGGTGCGGGCACCGGCAAGACGCGGGTGCTGGTCGAGCGTTACCGCCGGCTGCGGCAGGACGGCGTGCCGGCCGAGCAGATTCTGCTCCTGACCTTCACCGAGAAGGCGGCGCGCGAGGTGCTGGACCGGGTCGAGCAGGAGGACTACCTCCCCACCGGCGAGCGATTCGTCCTCACCTACCACGCTTTCGCCCAGCGATTTCTCCAGGAAGAGGGGTGGCTCTGCGGCATCCCCAAGGGCTTTCGCATCGTGTCCGAAGTGCGCAAGTGGGAACTCATGCGCGACGTCCTGCTGCAGTTACGGCCGCCCCACCTTTTCCATGCCCAGCGGCCTTACGAGCGCATCGGCGAACTGCTCAAGCTGGTCGAACGAGCAAAGCAGGAGTTGGTCTCTCCGGTGGAATTTCGTGGCTGGGCCGAGGCCAACGCGATCATCGATGATCCGCTACTGGCCGCCCAACGGGAAGCCGCCCTCGTCTACGGCGAGTACCAGGAGCGGCTGCTCGCCGAGGAGCGCCTCGACTTCGACGACACCATTTATTTCAGCGTGCAGCTCCTGACCGAGGAACCATCGGTCGCGGCCCGCCTGTCCCGGCGCTTCATCCACCTCATGGTCGATGAGTTCCAGGACACAAACTTCGCTCAGAGCCGCCTGCTCGAGTTGCTGGCAGGAACCGAGCGCAATCTGTGCGTCGTCGGTGACGACGACCAGAGCATCTACAAGTTTCGTGGCGCCTCGGTGGCCAATCTGCGGCGGTTCCACACCGTATTTCCCGATGCCGCCGTCATCCGCCTCGAGGAGAACTACCGCAGCCGGGGCCCCATCCTACGTGCCGCTGGTCGGCTGATCAGCGATGACCCGGACCGCCTGGAAAAGCGGCTGATCGCGACCCGCGGCGAGGGCCGCGCGGTCAGCGTGCTGACGGCGACCAACGTCACCGAGGAAGCCGACGCCGTCGCCACCCTGGTCAAAACCGCGATCGACGAAGGGCGGCACCGCCCGAACACGATCGCCATTCTGCTGCGCGCCAACGCACACCTGCACAACTTCGCGCGGGCGCTCCAGCGCCTGGGCGTCGCCTACCAGGTCAGCGGCGGCCGCGGCTTCTATCAGCAGCCCGAGGTCAAAGATTGTCTTGCCTACCTGCGCGCGGTCGACAGCCCGGACGACGCCGTCTGCCTGATGCGATTGCTGAGCCTGCCGCGTTACGCCGCGGACTCCGTGCAGGCGGGCCGCTGGGCGCGCCAGGCGCGGGACGATGGGCGGCGATTCTTCGACGTCCTCCAGGAGTCGAGCGACAATGGGGCGCGCCGTCTCACCGAGGACCTGCGGCGCTTCAACGGCCTGGCGCTTCGCCTTGGCGTCGACGACCTCTTCTATGAGGTGATGGAGCAGACCCACTACCTCGACCTTGAGCGGTTTCTCGGACCGATCGAGCGGTTACAGGTCAGCGCCAATGTCCAGAAGCTGGCAGAGCTGATTGCCGCGTACTGCGACGAGCATCCCGATCACCACCTCTCCGCGTACCTCAAGCACCTCAACGCGACCGAGGCGGCGCAAGCGGACGAGGAGATCGCGCCATTGGATGAGACGGTGAACGCCGTCCACCTCATGACGGTGCACCAGGCGAAGGGGCTGGAGTTCGGCCTCGTGATCATCCCGCACCTGGTCGAGGGCCGCTTTCCAGCGAGCCGCCGCGGCGAGGGACTGACGCTCCCGAATGAGCTCTTGAAGGAGGAGTTGCCTGCCGCTGAGTTGCACCTCGCGGAAGAGCGGCGCCTGGCCTACGTCGCGCTGACACGCGCCCGTGAGGAAATCGTCTGCACGCTGGCCTCCCGCTACGAGGGGGTACGCGACTGGCGGCCGTCGCGCTTTCTGCCTCCGATCCGCGGCGAGGGCGCGCGCGAGCTGGCCGGTGCGCAACTACTCGTTGCAACCGCTGGCCTGGTGGAGGTGGCGCGCCAGGTGGAGCTGCCGCTCAACGACGCACCGCCGATCGCCGCCCTCTCCTACACGCAGGTGGACACCTACCTGCGTTGCCCGCAGATGTATCAGTACCGCTTCGTGTTCCGCCTGCCGACGCGGCCCAAGCCGCAGATGCAGTTCGGTCGGATCCTGCACGACGCCCTCAAAGATGCCCTGGGCAGCATCGACCGCGAGACACCACTCACCTGGGCGATGGTGGACTCGGCTTACGTGGCGGCCTGGGCAAAAGAACGGTTCTGCGCGCCGGAGCAGGCCCCCTCACTGCAGGACCTGGGGCGTACCTACCTCCGCCGGGCGTTCGAGGCCGGCGACCTGAGCAAGCCATTGCTCCTGGAGCAGCCCTTCAGCCTCCGCGTGGACGGGCTCCGATTGACGGGCCGGATCGACCGCGTCGACCGTCATCCAGACGGCAGCTACGAGGTCATCGATTACAAGACCGGCTCGGCCAAGCGGGCCGCGGAGTTACAGCGGGATCTGCAGCTTGGCGTTTATGCGCTCGCCGCCCGCGAGGTCTTCCGATTCGATCCACTGAGCCTTTCCTACTACTACCTCGAGACCAGCGAGCGGGTCACCGTCGACAAGCCACGGGAGCGACTGGACGAGGACCGGCAGACGATCGTGAATGTCGCGGAAGGGATCCGCGCCGAACTGTTTGTGGCCAAGCCGGACCGCATGAAATGCGGCGGTTGCGACTTCCGTCTTCTCTGTCCGAGCGCGGCCGTATAAGGTGAGAGGGTGAGCACACTGCGCAACCGGCCCAACACCGCGCTTCTCGTCATCGACGTCCAGAACGGGGTTGTCGACGGCGCTCACCAGCGCGACGCGGTGGTCGCCAATGTCGCCAGCCTTGTAGAGAAGGCGCGGCGGGAACGGGTCCCCGTAGTCTGGGTTCAGCACTCCGACAAAGGGCTTGCCAGGGGGAGCGACAAGTGGCGGATTGTCCCCGAACTGAGTCCGGGGCAGGCCGAGCCGCTCGTCGAGAAGAACTACGGCGACTCCTTCGAGGACACCACCCTCGAGACGGTGCTGTCGGGTCTCGGCGTCGGCCGGCTCGTCGTGGTCGGCGCCCAGACGGACATGTGCGTCCGCTCCACACTGCACGGTGCGTTCGTCCGGGGCTACGACGCGACCCTCGTCAAAGACGCCCATACGACGGAGGACTTAACGGCATTTGGAGCGCCGCCGCCGGACCAGGTCATCGCGCACACCAACCTCTACTGGAGCGACCAGAGGGCGCCCGGGCGGACCGCCGCAACGGTCGAGACCAAGGAGGTCGACTTCGCCGGCAGGTCCTGAAGCCTCTGCGCCTTCCTACCCACGGTCCGCCAGCCTGACGAGCACTTCGGCGACCTGAAAAGCCGCGTCAGGATCGGCGGCGGCCCGAATCTTTTGCGCATCCTGCAACCGTTGCGCCGCCGGCGCGGCAAACCACGCGCTCACCGCCTCGACCAGGTCCTTCGGGCGCGGCACGAATCGGCCCAGGCCGCGGTCCACCACTTCCTTCACATTGCCCTCTTCCTGCCCAGGTAAGTAGCCCGTCAGCAGCAGCGGGCAGCCGCAGGCCAGGCCTTCCGCAATCATCCCGGGGCCGGCCCGCGTGACGAGCAAGTCAGAGGCGAGCAAGAGCTCCGGCATGTTGTCGACGAAGCCGAAGACGTGGACGCCGGCGTGATTATCCTGGCGAAGGTGCTCTGCCAGCGCCTGGTTGCGGCCGGCCACGGCGAGCACCTGGATGTCGAGGGGAGATCGGGCGAGCGCCGCCGCGTACTTGCGCAAGGGCTCCGTTCCATCGCCGCCTCCCGCCAGCAAGACCGTCGGCGCGTGCGGCCGCAGGCGGAGTTTGAGTCGCGTCGACCGCTTGTCGCTGAACTGCCGCATCGCGTCCTGGAAGCGTGGATGGATTGGCAGCCCGGCTTTGACGAGACGATCGGCGGGCACCCCGCGCCGCCGGCACAGCTGGACAGCAGCATCTGACGGGCAGACGATGCAGTCCGCGGTCAGATCGGTCCAAGCCTTGTGAAAGTTGATCCAATCCGTGATCACCGTCACGCGTGGGACCCCATGGGGGATGACGTCCACCGCGACGTGGTTCAGGAGGGGATGAAAGCTCGCGACCAGGGCGGGGCGTGGGTCCAGAGCCTGGCGCAGCTTGCGACGCAATCCCCGGCCGATGGCGTGCTGGAAGAGGCGCACGGTCGGCTGCAGGTTGGTGGCGTGGTAAGCCGCGCCCCACAAGAATGGGAGGCGCCGCGTGATCGGCCCATAGAGGGCGGTGAGGCGGCCGGCCAGCACCGTGTGGTCGCGCATCGGATCGAAGAGTTCGACCTGAAACGCATCGGGGTATCGGCGCGCCAGGGCGGCAGCGACGGCCTCGGCGGCGGCGCGATGACCTGCGCCAGTGTCCGAAAAAAGAAAGAGGAGGCGCTTACGGGCGGCCACGACCGGGCATTGTAGGTAAGTTTGGGTTCCGGCCAGCGTGGCTAAGAATGCGGACAACGGTAGCACGGGCCGTACAGGTTTGCTGCCCGTTCGCAGCGAGCTGGTACGGATTCGAAGTTGACCGCACGGTGACCAAACGGCGACGATGGGATGGCGACAAGCGACCCAGAAGGAGACGGATAGTTGAAACCGCTTGCGATCGTCAGCCTGCACGCCTCGCCGGTCGCCGCCCTCGGGGCCGGCGAAAACGGTGGGATGAACGTCTACGTGCGGGCGGTCTGCGAGGAGTTGAGCCGTCGCGGCATTGCCACCGAAGTCTTCACACGGCGGTCGAGTGCGAAGGGACCCGACCGCATCCGGCTGGCCGAGCGGAGCTGGGTGACGCGCCTTGCGGTGGGGCCCGCCGAGGACATCGATAAGGCGCGCCTCTTCGATCTGCTGCCCGACTTCAGTGAGGCGATCCTGAGCGAGCAGCGCCGCCGCCGAACCGGATACAGCCTGATCCACAGCCACTACTGGCTCTCCGGCTGGGTCGCCTCGCGCTTGCGTGACGAGTGGGACCTGCCCTGGTTCCATACCTTCCACACGCTGGCCCGCGTCAAGAACGAGCGGGCCGCGGAGGGTGCGGTCGTCGAGCCGGAGCACAGGATCGCCGTGGAGCAGGCGATCGTCCGCAATTGCGACCGCCTGATCGCCTCCAGCACCCAGGAGGCGGATGACCTCGCGCGGCTCTACGGCGCATCGCGGAACCGGCTGAGTGTGGTCGCCCCCGGCGTGGATCTCCAGGTTTTCGCCCAGCGGCCGACCGCGGCGCTTCGCAAGCGCCTGGGTCTGGGCGACGCCCGCGTGGTCGTCTTCGCCGGCCGCCTCGAACGACTCAAGGGGGCCGAAACGGTCATCCGGGCGATGGCATACCTGGTCGGCGATCGGGCCCAACCCGAACCGCCCATCCTGCTGGTGATCGGCGCCGACAGCCAGAATGGCGCCAGCGAGAGCCGGCTGAGCGGGGGCGAGCAGGCCCGGCTCGTGGCCCTTGCTGATTCGCTCGGCATCGGCGGACAGGTGCGCTTCCTCGGGTCGGTCGATCAGCCCGCGCTCGCGAGCTACCTTAGCCTGGCGGCGGTCTGTGTAGTTCCTTCCTACAGCGAATCGTTCGGTCTGGTCGCGCTCGAAGCGGCCGCCTGCGGGACGCCCGTGGTCGCGGCTCGTGTTGGAGGCCTTCCCACCATCGTGAAGGATGGCCTGACCGGCTTCACGCTCGTGTCTCACGAGCCGGCTCAGTACGCCGAGCGAATCGGTCGCCTGCTTGCCGACGATGAACTTCGCCGCTGCTTCAGCCGGCGCAGCCGCCTTGTCGCCACCCAGTTCACCTGGAAGGATACGGTCGACCGCCTGGTGGCCGAGTACGCCTCCCATTCCGAGCCGGTCCTCCGCCCCGCTGTCGCGGGCTAGCCTTCCATAGGGCCTTGACGTCAGGGCCCGCTCTTGCTTAAATGGTCCAGCGCTTTGATTGATTGACCAAATAAAGGAGCAGCCGGTGCCCGATCAAACCAAGGAGCGGATCGTCGACGCGGCCTACCGGGCGCTCGTGAAGCAGGGCTACCACGAGACCTCGATGAAGGACATCGCGGCCGAGGCCGGGGTGGCGCCGGGCCTGGCGCATTACTACTTCGAGACCAAGGAAGACTTGCTCGTGGCCGCCATCGAACGCGCCTGCCAGCCGGTGATGCAGGCCTGGCAGCAGGCGGGCATGAACCTCAGCGGTCCGCTGCCGGAGGACGCCGACCCGATAGCGGTCGCCCGCACGGGGTTCGAGCTGGCCAAGGAGGAACTCCGAACCTACCGGGGCCTCTTCCTTCTCACGTTCGATATGTTCGGTGTCGGCCTGCACAACCCGAAGATCGCCGCGGCCGTCCGCGCCTTCATCGAGGAGCGGCGCGCTTTCATCGCGCGCATTACGCGGGGCGTCATCGCCGGTATGGCTGAGCCGCCGATCGCCTCGGCGGACGCCATCGCGGCCGCCCTATGGGGCAGCCTGCACGGCATCTACCTGCAGAAAGTGATGAACCCCGACTTCGACGCCGAGGCGGCCATCGACGCGTTGAGCGAGATGGCGATCACCTTTGCCACGCGGCCGCGGCTGACCCCGGCGCAGGTCGTCTGAGATGTTCGCCTGGTGGGGTCAGTTCGTTTACCGATTCCGCTGGCCGGTGCTCGGCGTTTCCGTGGTCTTGCTGGCCGCGTCGATCGTGGCACTGCGAAACGGCGCCACCCTGAAGAACAGCGGTGGCCAGAACACCGAGTCCGGACGCGCCCTCGCCCTCATGCATGACCAGCTGCCCCAGAGCGGGGAAGGAGCCGGGTCATCGTTTGTCCTGGTCTTCGGCAGTCAGGCGATGGGCGTCGCCGATCCCGCCTTCAAACAGGCGGTGCTCGATGCCGTGCAACCGCTCAAGGAAGACTCGAGGGTGAAGAGCATCGAAACCCCGTTCGACGTTCCGGCGGAGCAGGCCAAGGCCATGACCTCGACCGACGGTCACCACATCTTCGCCCAGGTGAGCCTCAAGGACGACTATGCGACCGCGCGCCAGTTCTACCAGCAGCTTCGGGCCAAAGTGCACTCGAGTCAACTGGTAGTGCTCGGCACCGGTAACGTCGCGATCGGAAATGAGTTCGACAAGTACCTGCAGTCCGACCTCCAGCGAGCCGAGGTGGTCTCGCTGCTCATCATCCTGCCCTTGCTGTTGATCGTCTTCGCGACCGTCATCAGCGCGCTGCTGCCGCTCGGCGTCGGCGTCTTCGCGGTCCTTGGCGGCCTTGCCGGGGTCGGCCTGCTCGCGCGCGTGACGGATGTCTCGACCTATTCCACCAACATCGTCACCCTCATCGGCCTGGGCGTGGCCATCGACTACTCGCTCTTCATCGTCAACCGATTCCGCGAGGAACTGGCCGCCCGCGCGACAACCGAGCAGGCGTTGATCGCCGCCATGCGGACCTCAGGCCGAGCCGTGACGTTCTCCGGGGTCACGGTCGCGATCGGGCTGAGTGCCATGCTGTTCTTCCAGGGCTCCTTTCTGGCCTCGATGGGCTTCGCCGGCGCCATCGTGGTGGCGATCGCCGTGCTTTATGCGCTGACTTTCCTTGCCTCGCTGCTCGCCATCCTTGGTCATCGCGTCAACTGGGCACGCCTCCCCCTGCCGCAGCGGGTTGCAGGCCGCGGGCTATGGCACGGTCTCGCCATGCGCGTCATGCGACGGCCGCTCTTGGTGCTGGTGCCGATCGTATTGCTGCTGGTCGTGATGGCCTCGCCGATCTTCCAGATCCGGATCGCGAATGGCGACGTCGGCATGCTCCCCCCGAACGCCGAAACCCGACAAGGCTACGACCAGTTGCAGAAGTTTCCCGGACAGGGATCGACCTTCTTCAACGTGGTGGTGCGCTATGCGAGCGGCGGCCCGCTGACGAGTGCGAGGGTGGGAGATCTATATGACCTGGCCCAGCAGATGAAACAGATCCGGGGGGTCGAAGGGGTCGAGAGCATGGTGAGCTTCGATCCATCGCTAGATCGCCCCGCCTACCAGGCGTTGCTCACCCAGCCGGCGGCGGCGCAGCCCGCCCGGGTGCAGACGATCGTCCATGGGACAACCGGCTCGCAGATCGCGGTGCTGTCGGTCGTCACCAAGTACGGACAGGAAAGCGATGCCTCGCGTGCGATCGTCCATTCCCTGCGCACTATGACCTCGCCTCCCGGCAGCAGCGTGCTGATCGATGCCTTTTCCCTCGACTTCACCGACTTTATCCTTCAGCGGATTCCGCTGGCGGTCGCCTACGTGATGATCGTTACCTACCTCGTCCTGTTCCTGCTGACCGGATCGGTGGTCCTGCCGCTCAAGGCGGTCATCATGAACATCCTGTCGATCGGAGCCTCCTTCGGGGCACTGGTGTGGGTCTTTCAGCAAGGTCATCTCAGTTCGTTGCTGAACTTCACGCCCGCACCGCTCGATCCCTCCGTGCCGGTCCTCCTCTTCTGCCTCGTCTTCGGACTCTCCATGGACTACGAGGTGCTCCTGATCAGCCGGATCCAGGAGGAGTACCGGCGCACCGGTGACACCACCCAGGCCGTCGCCAATGGGCTGGAGAAGAGCGGCCGACTGATCACAGGCGCCGCCGCCATCATGGTGGCGGTTTTCCTCGCCTTCGGTCTGGCCGATGTGGTGCTGATCAAGTCGATCGGCCTTGGGTTGGCCCTGGCCGTCGCCATCGACGCCACCCTGGTCCGGGCCCTGATCGTACCCGCCGTGATGCGGCTGCTGGGGCGGGCTAACTGGTGGGCGCCGCGAGGCCTCAAGCGTTTGCATCGGAAGATCAGCCTGGGCGAAGAAATCGCCGCATAACGCCGCCGGCGGCGTCACAACAGACTTCACCGCTTCGTCGCCGGCCCGCTCAATGGGTCGCCGCGACGGGTGCGATATACGGGTGTGCTCCCAGCCCGCGCGGCGCGCCCACTCCCGCAACCGGTCGGCGGCCATCGACCGGAGATCCGCGTCCGCATCGACCGGGGCGGCTGGCTCCTCTTCTTCGCCCACGGGCTCTCCGGCCTGGGCGCCGGCCCGTTCATCGCCTTCGGTGTCATCTACCAGCGCGAGCTGGGCGCGAGCGCCTTCGAGATTGGCGTCCTTGCCGCCATCGGCATGCTGGTGGCGACGCTGGTGATGCTGCCCGGGACCGGGCTGGCCGAGCGCCGCGACCTGCGCAAGACGGTGATCGCCGGCTGGATACTCGCCGTGCCGGCGCCGTTCTGCTACGCGGTGGCGCCCCACTGGGGCTGGACCGCCGTCGGGATCCTCTTCCTCCAGGTCTCGGTGTTCAATACGCCGGCCATCAGCGTCTACCTCTCCCTGGGCGTGCCTCGCGACCGGATCGCGGCCGTCATGACCACGGTCTTCTCGGCATACTCGCTTGGCCTGATCGTCTCCAGCGTGTTATCCGGATGGCTGGCCCAGGTCGTCCCACTGAGTGCGCTCTTCTGGGTGTCCTTCGCCTTCTTCGTCCTGGCGGCCGTCTGCATCGCCTTCCTGCCGGCCAAACCGACGCCGCGGTTCAGCGTGCCGACTATCCGCTATCGAGACCTGGTGCGCTTCCCGGCCTACCGGGTCATGCTCTCCCTGTTCACGCTGGTGACGGCCATCATCTTCATCCCGTGGACCTTCACCGCGCTCTACGCCCGCGAGGCGGCTCACGTCGACAACTTCTGGATCGGGATCTTGATGAGCGTGCTCTACTTGGGCTCGGTCATCATGGGTCTGAGCCTTGGGCGGCTGCGCCGGACGCTTGGCAGTGTGGTCATCGTTCTCTGCTTCGAGGCGGCGTATGTCGTCTCCGCCATCCTCCTCCTGTCCTCCATGGCCCTGCCGATCCTGGGGCTGGCCTTCTTCCTGCGGGGCGCCTTCTGGTCGTTCCGTCAGGTCATGACCGCGGTGATCGGCGAGGTGCTGCCGGATTACGCCATGGCCAAGGGCTACGGGCTCTTCGCCCTGGTTACCGGCGCGGTAGTGATCGTCGCCTACCCCATCGCCGGCTGGATGTACGGACTCCACGTCAGCATGCCCTTCTGGTCGTCGGCGCTGCTGATGGCGATTGCCATGCTCGTCACGGTCTGGGTGCGCGCCTACTTCCATGCCAACTACCTGAAGCCGCCTACCAATCTCGAGATCGCGCCGGACGACGTCCTCCCGCGCGCTGCCTAACCGACCGGCGCGCTGCCTAGCCGACCGGCACCCAGTTGGGCGCCTGCCCCGTATAGGGGTAATCGGCTTCCCATTCGGTCAGCTGCTGCGGGCGGGAGCCGTCCCCGTTCATGACGTAGACCTGGGGCAGATGATCGACCTGGCCGACGAACCCGATCCGACGGTCGTAGACGGGCGTGTTGGGTGTGGATCCGTTCGGCGCATCCTTGCTTCCGGTGACCTTGACCACGCCGCCGGCCTCGCCCGCCGAGAAGATGTTGACGCGGTAGAGGGCCGCCGAGTCTCCCGTGCCGGTGGCGACGAAGACGGTGCTGTTGTCATTGAGCCAGGCCGCCCCGGTGACATCCAGCGGGCCACCGCGGCGGTAGGCGCCGGACCCGCTGGCCGAAAGGTCGTAGACCCA
>WNGO01007612.1_pt1 | contig 11840 bp, 7 predicted proteins | sample 5400511 | NCBI WGS metagenome assembly WNGO01 (sample SAMN13153380, study PRJNA577476) | soil metagenome | isolation source: 20 cm soil or saprolite under Garry oak tree replicate 2 | place: USA:California | collected 2016-06-15
ACCCGCCACTCGTGCCGGTGATTCAACAATGGTGCGCGAAACACGCAGTTGATGGTGTCATTTGGACTGACTTGCGTTCAAATTTCGAGGATGAAACAGGAAACCCATTTACGGTGGAACGAGCCAGAGACTATCTCCTAGGGCTTCCAAAGTCAGCAGCGGATCGGGCGCGCCGGTACATTAACAACGCACCGCCAGAGGTTGACATACCGCTGCGTCGGCAATGCAGGAAGCTCGTTGCCTGTAATCTGGTTCCAACTTGGTTCCAACGAAGGGCCGCTAAACCTGCGGTTTTTCGGTATAAGTGGTGACGATTCAACGGTTTTGAGGTTTGTTAACAGCCGAATGCTCTACCGTTGAGCTACCGGGGAACCGCGCAACATATTTCTTTTCATTCTAGTACAGCCATCGAAATGATGCCAGTTCAGTCGTTGGTTCCAACTTCGGTCCAACGGCGTGATTGTCGAACTTCTTTGGTGAAATCAGAAAAATCGGATGACTGATTTTCAAACACTTAGACGTAATGTTCTGCGAGAAATTCACGATCATTCGGTACCACACCGAATGCTGTTTTCCTATGTAAAAATGGAACTGAGCGCGGCTGAGATATGGGATTCACTTCTGGTGGCTACACAACGCAAAGAGAGTTGGGCCGGGCCCAATTTAGGGAATTAGACACTGTAGCTTCTCGTTTGAGTAATTGCAATCACTTCTACGGAAACCGCTCTTTCCAGCCAAGTGGATTATCTCCGAGTTGCCGTGATACGCCCGCAATCGTCAAGAAGGGGCAACTGGGGTTTCCGACTTCCCACAACGGGACTTCGGGCCCGAAACGCAAGGGCAATGAGCACCATTCTTGGCACGGTTTCGCTCGGATCGCCCGCGATGGAAGAGATAAAAAATCCGTCCCACCGCAGGCGCTTGGGAGTATGCTCGCGGAGGGTCGGGTTGCAAAACGCAGAACCCGGATAACTGGAGGGGGAAAGATGTGCAAGCAAGATCTCATCCGGCTAGTGTTATGTGCCGCACTATCCACTGCTCTCATACTGATTCCGACTACAGCAACCGGGCAAGCGCCAGTTCTTCCTGCTGCCGCGCCTGCGCCGCCGCCTCAGATGCCGCCTTCTCTTGTACCTGCGCAGGTGGTCGATCTAATGACACCGGAAGGATCAGCGGTGTTCAGCGCGCAGTGGAAGACTATGGAGGCGAAGATCGTTGAAGGACCGGCGATTGCGAACGCCATGCCAGGCTATAAGACGTCGTACGACATCCAGCCCCACGCCAGCGAGCGCGGCTTCGATGATTCGTCCTGGCCGATAATCGGCGCCAAGGGGCTGGCCGACCGGCGTGGCGGCGGAAAAGTATCCTTCATCTGGTACCGTGCGAACCTGACTATACCGGCAAAAATCGGGGACTTTGACACATCAGGTGCCACGGCAGTGCTCACGGCTTACGTCGATGATTACGCGGAAGTCTGGGTCAATGGGCAGATTCCGCGCCGCGCCGGCTACCCCAGCCCAGCCACGATCCAAGGCTTCAACATGCCCAATCACGTGGTGCTCGCCGAAGCAGTCAAGCCGGGTGACAAGTTCCAGATCGCAATCTTCGGCGTCAACGGTCCGATTTCGGTTGCACCGATGAATTTCGTCTGGTTCCGCGAGGCGAAGATCGAATTTTATCGTTAAAGCGAATTCAGATTCGGTTTCTAGAACCGGACGTGGGGAATAGTGGGTCAGTGTGAGATAATTTCCGGATACGCCGTATCCATTTCCTGATCGAGTAAACTGGACAGAATCTTGATGTGCCCCCTTTCAGCCGGCACAAGACTCGGACCGTACGAGATCCTCGCCTCGAATCGACACTGAAATGCGATACAATCGCGCCGATGTATACCATTGATTCCGAAAAACCCGGTTTGGATCGCAGATCGTTTCTGGCCCTGGTCGCTGCTCCGGCGCTGCCACAGATTCAACGCGACTGGGCTAATAATCAGCCCGTCCGCTACCCCGACCCGGACGTCGTAGCGGTGGACAAGAGCTTTGAGAAATATCGGATATTCAATGCCGTCATCTACCGGCATTACGTGGGGACGAAATGGGCGGAGGGGCCGGCGTGGTGCGCGCAGGGGCAGTACCTGGTGTGGAGCGATATTCCGAACAATCGGCAGTTGCGTTTCCTCGAAGAGGACGGGCACGTCACCACGTTCCGCGACCCGTGCGGTTACAGCAATGGCAACACATTCGACTTCGAGGGGCGGCAGCTTTCCTGCGAGCACGCTGGGCGGCGAGTGGCACGATACGAGCATAGCGGCGCGGTCACGACGATCGCTGATAAGTACAATGGCAGGCCGCTCAATTCGCCTAATGACATCGTAGTCCACCCAGATGGTTCCATCTGGTTCACCGACCCGCCTTACGGCATCCTGGGCAACTATGAGGGTAACCAAGCCAAGCCGGAGTTGAAGGAGGCCGTCTACCGCGTGGATCCGAAGACGGCCAAGCTCGAAATAGTGACCGACGCACTCGATAAGCCCAACGGCATCTGCTTCTCGCCCGACTACAAGAAGCTATACGTCTGCGACACGGGGGCACCGAAGGATATCCAGGCATTCGACGTCGTCGATAACAGGCTGCGCAATCAGACGCCGTTCACTGATATGAAGCTGGGTGGAAAGTCTGGCATCGCCGACGGCATACGCGCTGACATGGACGGCAATATCTGGGCGGGGGCGAGCGGTGGGGCTGGCTACGATGGCGTGCACGTGTTTTCGCCGGCCGGGCAGCGCATCGGGATGATTCTGTTACCAGAAATCTGCGCCAATGTCTGCTTCGGAGGCGCCAAGCGCAATCGGCTGTTCATGGCAGCCAGCCAGTCGTTGTACTCGGTGTATGTGGGAACTCAGGGGGCGCACATCGCGTAGCGGCTCGGGGCGTGATGTGGGCGCTATCGCGATGCCGGCGCTTTGAGGAATGAATAATAATGGGAGCGTTTCACGACAGGTCGTTCCTTGGCGCACCGGGGTCGCGTGCGATCCAGTTTGGCTCGATGCTGATCTGCTAGCCGTGGCGGGCTTACGAGATGACGACCTTTTCCTCGGTCACAAAATCGATTTCACGGCCGATGAAGGTTGCGCCATCGTCTCGCAGGCGCTTGGTGGCCGGCGAGTTCTGATATAAATCAAACGCGGCCTCGTTCTTGAACCACAACTCGGCGATGCCATCCACCTGGATCTCGAAGGCGGCCACGTCCTTGCGCGCCGAGGAGGATTTGATAATCGTGAGCGTGTAGCGGCTGATGCCCGGGCAGGCGCGCGCCATTGGCGCGTGGACCTCAACCCAGTGCTTAACGAACTCTTCGTGGGATATCTCCGGTTTCCGCGCGAGCAGGGAAGCCCTCTTGATCATCGAGTTGCCCTGCGGGGCGCCCGACTCGGGGTCCGCGCCCAAGACCATCTTCGGCGCCGAGGCGAATGCGGCCAGCCCCGCCAAACCGATCAGGGTCCGGCGCCGGGTGGCGGAGGCCACTTTGTTGTTCGAGGACATGAGGGATCTCCTTGCAGGCAAACGGCGCAACTAGAGTATCCCCTTCGGAAGGTGCGCCGCAATGCCGGTAAGGAGTAACGGCCAGTCTAATTTCGTCTTTGGCGTTGTCCCTAGCCTATTGTTCCTCGTTGTTGCACCGATCATTGTTCTGGGTCCCGTTGCGTGGAATTTAATTAAGAAGAGCCCGTCTAACGCCACTGAAGCAAGTGGCTGTTTTCGCGGATATGGAGCATCAGCACTACTCCGTTCCCCACTAGTGCTCAGCGGATTTCTGCTGCTCGTCCAAGAGTGCGTGGAACATAGCCTCCTCGATGTCCACTTCGTACGTGCACCCGTCGGGGTCGATGAAGGGATTCCGGGCACCCTTTTGGAGCTTCGCGTACTTTTCCTCCAAGCTGTACTGGGCAGGGTGGTCGCCGAGCGGCACATCGCAAGGGAGCGAACGCACTAACGGGAACGAATGGCTGAACTCGGCGACGACCTCTGGCGTCAGCGTCGTTGGTGGCCGCAAGCTGCAGCCGATGACAATGTTGAACATTCTTCCACCTTCCTGTGCCTTCATGGTCCAGGTTGTACACCCGCGGGTGTGACCAGGTGTTAGGTGCGCGGTTAGCGTCGTGCCGCCCAGTGTTACCGTCTCTCCATCGTGCAATATCTTGTCAATCGGATGCTCCTTGCCGCCGGGCCTCATGGCCTGGAGCGCCGGCACGTCCTCGGCCATCGCCATCGTCTGTGCGCCGGTCAACTGTTTAATCAAGGCATCTCCTTCTTGATGATCGCTGTGTGCGTGGGTCCCGAGCAGGATCTTGATGTCCGAGAATTTGAATCCCAATTGTTCAACCGACTTCTTAATCGTCTGCACGTTCCGTTCATACGTGCTGTTAATGAGAATATTGCCTTGCGATGTGACAACGAGGAACGAGCTCAGGGTCCTGGTCCCCACGTAGTACAGGTCGCCGATAATTTTGTGGGGAGGGAACTGCGCTATCTGGTCCTCCGGCGTACCCATGTTTCGCGCCAAGATCAACTGCGGTGTAAATTTACGCCCATGGACAGTGACCTCGGGATGGTCGGCGGGTGGCGGGCTCGCCGTCTGCGCCGAGCCCGAGCTCGCGGTTGGACCCAAAACGGCCGCTGCAGTGAAAAACATGACCAGCATCACCCAAGCTTTCCTGTCGTTCATGGTGGTCTCCGAGATGGTCAACCAAGATGTTCATTGTACTCTATAAATTCTGTGGTTAGCCGCCGGGCACGCGCATAGGCATGGACTCACACTCTTCTCACGCGATTTCGCCGGTCAATTCGGGTGAGAGCAATGCATCAACCGCAGTTATCGCCTGCTTCCTGACCGTGCCCACGGCGCCGTTGGTTCACACACCGCGTTCCAAGTGGATGGTCGCGAACTCGGAAACAATCCTTTTTCGTGGACCCATTTTCGTGGGGACATGGGACCCCTTTTGATAAGGCGACGTGGGTCCTCCTTGGTCAGTGCGAGTAATTATTACTAGGTGCAATTGAGAGTGGGACACCCCTATGCGTCAAGGAATTGGCAGCAATACTTCCGAGTTCGGTATTACCCAGGCGATCGAGTCCATGAACGCAAGGTCTGTGCGATTGCTGGGGGCTCACGGTACCGGCAAACAGAGTGATCCTGATAGTTTGGCGGCTTAGTGCATGATGCACCGGATTCCAGAATCAAATGAAAATCTCAGGGTTTTCGGTGTTATTCTCGCGACGACTGTAGTAATCAGAATGTCAATTTTAGTGGCCAGTGGGCCGAATATACAACCCGGTACGATGCGAAGGGTAATAATCGGGGATGACGAACTACTATGAATCGCCAAGGCGGCCGTAGAGGGTTCATGAAACTGAGCGGAGCCGGCATCGCCGCTCTTGTCGGTGGGGTGTGGCCAGGCACCGCAACCGCTTCCGAGGGGCAGGATGCTGATCTCGTTGTATTCAACGGCAAGGTGTACACGGTCGATTCCCAAGCGCCGAAGGTGGAGGCGTTCGCAGTCAAGACCGGTCGGTTCACCAACGTGGGGAACACCGCAGAAATCAAGGCGCTCATTGGCAAGGGGACCCAGACAATCGACGCCAAACAGATGTCAATCGTGCCCGGGTTCATTGACTGCCACAATCATGCGCCCGGCAACGTGTTGCTCTACGAGGTTATCGTCGGCAATCCCTTCGTGGTCGAGTTTGTGACTATCGAGAGTATCATCGACAAACTCCGTTCGAAAACTCTCCAGACGCCGCCGCGTACTTGGGTCGAGGGCTTCTTCTTTGACGACACCAAAGTAAAGGACGATCGATTGCTCAACATTCATGACCTGGACAGGGTGTCAAAAGACCACCCTGTTGTGGTGCACCATCGCGGCGGTCACACTTCGTTCTACAACAGCAAGGCGTTCGAATTGGCCGACATCAATAAGAACACCCCCAACCCGCCTGGCGGAACATACGACCGAGACTCGTCAGGTGAGCTCAATGGACGGGTTACAGACCTGGCGCGTACCTCGTTCAACAAGGTTGGCAGGCGGCCGACATTCACCGCGGAACAGACGCTGCAGCGAAATCGCGAGGGGCTGGCATACATCTCCAAACAGTTCGTTCGTTACGGCGTGACGAGCGTGCATCACGAGGGTGGCGATCTGTTCGCCCTGCAGCAGGTGCGGGCGCGTGGAGATCTCCTGCACCGAGTGAGCTATGAGGCCGATAACAAAGTGTTGGAGGCCATGATCGCGGCAGGCATGGAGACCGGTTTCGGCGACGAGTGGATTCGGTTCGGGGCCACCTCTGAGCACACCGTAGACGGTTCGTTCTCTGAGCGCACGATGGCGCTAAGTACCCCCTATCCTGGCGTCACACCTTCGTATAAAGGCAACGTCACAGAGACGCAGGACGACCTTAATACCTGGATTGAGCGGATGCATCGGGCGGGAATCCAGGTCAACTGTCATGCGAATGGAGACGTCGCAATCGATATGGTGCTGACTGCGGTGGAGCGGGCGCAAAAGCAGTTTCCCCGTGCCGACTCGCGTCCCAAGATCACGCATTGCACGCTAGTCAACGACGATCTCGTGCGGCGGATCAAGGCAGCCGGCGCCGTCCCGGCTCCGTTCACATCGTATGCGTATTACAACTCCGACAAATTCAAATATTATGGCGAAGAGATGATGAAGCACTGCATGGCCTATCGCTCTTTTCTCGATGCCGGGATTATGGCGGCAGCAGGTTCGGATTTCAGTCCGGGACCGTTCGACCCACGGATGGCCATTCAGGGAATGGTCACGCGGACTGGGTGGGATGGGAAGACGTGGGGAGCCAACCAGCGAATCAGTGTGGAAGAGGCGCTGCGGGTCAACACGATCAACGGCGCTTACAATTCACACGAGGAAGCAATCAAAGGATCCATTACGCCCGGTAAACTAGCGGACTTCGTTGTCATGTCGGACGATCTCTTCACGGTGGACAAAGAGAAAATCAAGGACCTTCAGATTGTCCGCACGGTTGTGGGCGGGAATACGGTTTACGAGGCGACGTCTTTCCCAACCCGACATGCGCCTCGCGTCGTTCGGCGCACGTTGGCGGGTCGGGCGTTCACAAGCCAAGTGGCGCTGGTATGCGCCATCAGCGCTGAAAGTTCTGCTAGGATGTGGCGATGCCGATTCCGTTCAACGCTGACAACCTGCCGCAGATGCTCTCAGAATATGTGGCATGGGTCGATGTCATGGGCACCCAGTCCTCTATGTCCCGGTCCATTAGCGCGACAGCGAATTTCATATTCAAGCTCCACATAGCCGCCCTTCAAGCGGCAACACCAACCATACATCTTTACCCTGTGATGGATGGATTCTACGTTGCGTGTAAGGATCGAAATACAATGCTTGATTTTCTTAGGGGGGTTTTTAAGGCGGTCGGCGATGAGTTCAACGCCGAAGCAGAGTCACACCACCGCTTCTGCATCCGTGGAGGACTCGCCTTCGGTCCCGTGATACATGGTGGAGATTGTGGACCGTGTTCACTGGAACTCCAAAACAATCCAGCTCATCGAGACAAGATTCTACTCGGGATGCCGATGGTCCAAGCGCATCTTGCAGAACATGGGGTACCGGCACCGCTCAACCGACATGGACCACATTGAAGAGCAAACTTCCCGATCACTTGGATTGGTGTGGAAAGCGTTCTCAGACAATTGAATATTTGACCGAGCGCATTCAGGCGCATAAGAGTATGGTCACTCAGTATTTTGAGGAGTGATCCGAGTCACAACCTGTTTGTAGTCGCCGACCCGTAGAGGTGCGGCTGGTCAGAAACGGGATTCGAGGGGATCAGAGTGCGAGAGCGTTCCGCAGCACCATATTTCCTCCAACGGGACTTCTCGGGAGTTGGCCACCTTTCGCGACAGAATGCGCTTAGCCAAAGACGAAAGGAATTTACATGATCACCGGCGCGGAACCCATCGTTGGGATTTGTGCGGAGCTTGAGTGGACAGTCTTACTTCCCCGAATAGCTCGGCGCGGCGGTCTTTAGAAAATATACTTCAAGCCGAACTGGATCAGCCGGGGAGCCACCGAGGTCTGTGTGATAACGCCGAAGGTTGCCGTCCCAAAAGTTGTGCCGGGATTAGCAAACTGAGAGTGGTTGAGGGCGTTGTAAAACTCCGTGCGGAAAGCCAGTTGAGCGTTTTCGCGCAGGCCGCCGACGGTTGTGAGTTTGCCTATGGAGATATCCGTATTGAATTGTCCCGGTCCGTTGACAATGCTTTGACCAGCATTCCCGTAACCCGACGATCCGTCCGACCCAGAGGCGGGCGCACTACAGATCGCCGATTTATTAATCCAATTATGCAAGCGAGACTCGGCGGGGCCGGAGGTCACGAGATCTCTGTATGTTGCACCTGGGCAAAGCGTGATCGTGGCGGGTGCGGCAAAACCAAAGACAGAACTTCCGTTGCGGTCCGTCAAGGACATCGGCAGTCCACTCTGCACGATAACGATCCCGGAAATGGACCAACCGCGTAACATAGTGCCTTCGAATCCCTTCTTCCGGAGGCTGGGCAAATCGTAGCTGAAGTTGGTGATCACCCGGTGCGTGCGGTCGAAACTCGTGCGCGCCCAATCGAGGTTAAGGTTCCTCTGGTCGTTGTAAACGGTCGTGTTCGCCATGGCCTTGGAAAAGGTGTAAGCAAATTGAAAGCTGAGGCCACGAGAGACCTGCTTGCGGAGTGTTGCCTGGGCGCTGTGGTACCACGAGCCTCCGACATACTGGTGTGTCTGTAAGGCCGTCGGGATTTCACCGAGGATTGGTACCCGGAGGTAAGCGTTGTTGGCGGTATTGGTGGTTACGCAGCCCGAGGGGTCCACACCCAACAGGGTATTGGGCAGGCCGCAGTTCACGGGCTGCGCCGGGCTTGCCAGCAGCGGCTGGTTCGCACTATAGACGAGCAACAGGTTGTTCCCGTACGAGCCGACATATCCCAAGTCGAGCGCCAACGAAGGAGAGAAGCTGTACTGCACGTTCAGATTCCATTCTTGCAGCTTAGGAGTCCGGGAATCCGGTCCGATTACACGGTCCGAAAGCCGCGAGGTGGGGGTTCGTAGGACAAAGCCCAGGGTCGCGGTAGGAAATGGCTGTTGCAGCGTGGAAGCACCGTTGCTAGCGCCTGTATTGTTAAAAAGCTGCGCGAATGGCTGCGTATTGTTCTCCACAGTATTTGGCGCATTTCCTCCGTCAGAAGGAACCTGATAGAACCATCCGTAGCCGCCGCGCACAGCGATGCGGGCCTGTTTGCTGCCTGGTTGCCAGGCCAGGCCAAACCGCGGAGCGAAGTTGTCCAGCGGAGCACCATTCGAATAGAAGCTCTTGTTCGGACGGACAAACACTCCTGCCGGCGGCGGTCCGAACGGTCGTCCCGTATAGGGGTTGATTTGGTTCGGGTTGTAATTGGCTGGCACCGTAGTCCCTACATAAGTGCCGGACGCCGGAGGCATAGGCGCTAACTGCAAGAGGGACGGCCAGGCATTGCCGAGATCCCCATTTGGGCCCCAGGAGGGCGGAAGATATTCCCAGCGGAGACCGAGATTGACGGTAAGGCGCGAGGTGATCTTCAGATCGTCCTGCACGAAGACAGAGCCATGATCGATCCGGTAGGTACGCTCGACTTCACCCCTCGGTCCCAGGCCTACATCTGCTTCGATTGATTGAATATTACTGAATCCCTGAGGACTGCCATTCTGGGCCGCACTCATTCCCAGCAGAAAATCGGTAAAGTTCTGAAAGGTAAGCCTTCCTAGGGATTGGCTGCTGAAGCTTTGTAGAAATTCTCTATAGGCGAAGAATCCGGTGCGAATGGTGTGCTTGCCGTGAACCCAGGAAAGCGTGTCTCCCCAAGAGTATGTCTTCGTAATGCTCCGATAGTCATTGTGGATATTCCCCACTCGAAAGCTTCCCAACGATCCGCGGATCGTGAAGTCTGGCGGCTCCGGAAACAAGGGGGTAACCGGGGTGATACCGAGCGAGGCTGCCGAGGGAGCGCCGGGACCGGTTTCATCGACCGTGGCAAAGGTATAGGTAATTCTCGCTTCGTTGGCAACGTTGCTTGTAAATATGGAAGCAAGTTTTGCACTCGTGATGTAGTCCTGGTCGTGTTCTTGCTCCGGGAATCCCGGCGTATTCGGAGCTTCGGCGGAACGAAAGAAATTGGTGCCAAAGGATTTGAAACTGTCAGCGGTGGCGTCATAGAACCGACCTGACACCCTGTGTTTCTTGGAAATCACGTAATCCGTATTGATGAGATATTGGTTTTCGTTATAAGTGGAAGGAAGACTATAGGAAGCGAAGCCGAGACCCGCATTCGCCCCACCGGAAAGAATTGTTTGCGGTGTGGGGATCGCATAGCTGCCATCAGCCAGCTTCAACTGTAGCAGATTCAGGGCTACGGGATTGATGTTGGAACCGTCACAGGCTACCTGCGTCCCTCCCGCAAAAGTCAAGTAGGCCGACCGCACGTTCGCAGGCTTATTCGCCGGACAAAACTGAGAACCGATGGTGGCCGCGGAGCGATCGTTGGTCAGGGGCGGGAGAATGATCGTGGATAAGGAAGCGGTGGGGTCCAGCCCGTTTACCTGCCGCGTTCCCTGATAAGAACCAAAGAAGAACAATTTGTCTTTCTTTATCGGTCCACCCACCGTGCCGCCGAACTGGTTCTGCTTCAGGGTCGCTTTAGGCTGCCCGGCGGCGTTCCGGAAAAACGAATTGGCGTTGAAAATATCGTTGCGCACGAATTCCCAGGCGTCGCCGTGAAAGTCGTTTTCACCGGAACGGGTAACAAGATTGGTGTTCGGCACTCGCGTGCCGTAACCGGCATCGTATTGCGAGTTTTGAATCTTGAATTCGGAAATGGTATCCGGGTTGGGGACCGTGCTGGCGGAAACCGCGCCGTCAACCGTATAGACGCCCACCGCAGTGCTGCCGTTCACGTTTACGTCTTGGGAGCCGCTTCCGAGCAATCCGGCGTTATTGACGCTGGCTGCGGAACCCGACGACATGGAGAGCACTTGGGTCAAGTTGCGGGTGGTCAGCGGAACCGCCGTCAGAGTCTTGCTATCCACCAAGATGCCACTGGAGGATGCTGCCGCCTGACTGAGCTGGCACTGGCAGGTAACTCGTTCTTGCGCCGAACCGGCCTCCAGTTGAGCGCGCAACTCGGGCGCTTCGGAGACATTTACCACCACCGACATGGCTGCGGCGGTCTTGAATCCCGGCGCAGAAAAGACCACATCATAGCTGCCGGGAGGAAGCAACGAGAAGCCGTAGAGGCCATTCGCGTCGGTTATGGCCGTTTGCGCCTGCCCCGTAGCCGCATTGCTGAGGACGACAGTCGCATTCGGAACGACGGCGCCGCTGGGATCAACCACGGTGCCTCGCAGTGCACCAGTTGTTGCTGATTGTGCCCACAGGCCAGAAGAGGCGCCAACAAGAAAAGCCATCAGAAGGGTCCCGAATATGGGCAACCTGAGCCACTGTATAGTGAGGAGCGAAGGATAATTTTCCATGGAAATACTGCCACCATACCCTACTGAACGATACGTCGCAACATCGCGTTGCCCGCCAGGCGTGCAGAAACTTTTCCTTTTCTCATGCCAACTCCCGAGAAACGGGGTTCGGGGATTGCGACCTGTAAAGCTGTTGGAAATGATTGTTTGACAAGGAGGACCTGATCAAACCGTGTATCCCATTGCACGTAGCCTACGAGGTTGGAGCGGCCAGGCAACAAACCGTTCGAAGCCCTCG
>WNGO01006443.1_pt1 | contig 11833 bp, 11 predicted proteins | sample 5400511 | NCBI WGS metagenome assembly WNGO01 (sample SAMN13153380, study PRJNA577476) | soil metagenome | isolation source: 20 cm soil or saprolite under Garry oak tree replicate 2 | place: USA:California | collected 2016-06-15
GTGCGCGGTGCTTGATCCACAGTGAGCACCGCGCCGCCGGTCCTTCGCGCCCGGGGCCTGTCCAAGTCCTACGGCAAACGACTGGCGGTCGACAAGCTCGACCTCGAGGTCGACCAGGCGGAGCTGTTCGGATTTCTTGGCCCCAACGGAGCCGGGAAGACGACGACGATCCGAATGGCGCTCGGCCTCATCGCGCCGACTGAAGGCTCGATTGAGATCCTCGGCCACGAGGTTCGTTCGCACCGTGCGAAGGTTTTGCCAAGGGTTGGAGCCCTGGTCGAGTCGCCGGCACTCTATGGCTACCTGTCCGGCCGCGACAACCTGCGCGTCGTCGGCAACGTGCTTGGCGGCGTTTCGCGCAAGCGCATCGACGAGGTGCTCGAGATCGTTTCGTTGAAAGGTCGCGAAGGGGACCGCGTCCGCACGTACTCGATGGGTATGAAGCAGCGTCTCGGCCTTGCCATCGCACTTCTCAACGATCCCGATCTCCTGATCCTCGATGAACCCGCCAACGGGCTCGACCCCGCGGGAATCGTCGAGATGCGCGATCTGCTTCGCAACCTTGCTGCGTCGGGCAAGACCGTTTTCATCTCCAGTCACGTCTTGAGCGAGGTCCAGCAGATCTGCACCCGCGTCGCGATCATCAACCACGGAAGGCTTATTCGCGTCGCACCGGTTGCCGAGCTGATCGAAGCGCATGGTGAGTTTGAGGTCAGGGTCGATTCGCCTCGTGACCTCGCTGCGGCCTTGCGCCTCCAACCGTGGGGCGCGGAGGCGCGCGCCGAAGACGGGATGGTGATCACATCGGCTCCGGGCGGACGGGGCAGGGAGCTGATTCGCTTCCTGGTTCAGAATGGCTTCGAGGCTGACGCGGTCAGCCCGCGGCATAAAGACCTCGAAGACATCTTTCTCAGCCTCACGGGAGCGGATTCATGAGCACGATGGCGCTGCGGCCGAGCTTCGTCGGGGCCGTACGCGGTGAGGCGCTCAAGCTCAGCCGGCAGATCAGCCTGTGGCTGACCCTCGCCGGTGGGGTCGTTCTGCTGGCAGTCATCGTGCTGGCGATATCGGGCGCCTCCAACCTCAAGGAGTCACTGGTCGCCAACCCGAGCGCATGGGCCTACAACATGCTCGAGGTGTTCGGCACGGTGTTTCAAATCGGGTCTGGGATCTTCCTCCTGATCTTCGGAGCCCGCCTCATCGCGATGGAGTATTCGTCCGGCACGATCCGGATCCTCTACGCACGGGGAACAGGACGTTTGCGGTTGCTTCTCGCCAAGCTCTTCACGCTGGCGGTGGTCGGGCTTGCCCTTTTCGCGGGCTACGTGATTGTCGTCGGAGCGATCCTCGCCTTGATGATCCTTTCCCTGAGCGGCAGCTTCGACCCGATCTCCCAGATCTCCAATGAGTTCTGGAGCGACCTCGGTCGCTGGGCCGCGGTGCAAGGGATCAGCATGGGCGTGGCCATTCTGCTGGCGGCGGCTGCGTCTGCCCTGGGTCGTTCGCTGGCGTTCGCCATCGCAGCCTCGCTCGCGTTCTATCCCGCGGACAACTTCCTGACCATCCTCGAGATCCTGGCCATCCGAGCCACCGGTCACGACCAGCCATGGACCGCCATCAGCCAGTACCAGCTCGGACCGAACCTGAATGTCGTGCTCAATCTCATCGAGCCCGCCCATCGTTCGAGACCGGCTTTCGCGGCGCCCCTCGCGGCGGTCGACGCGACGCATGCCCTGGCTGTGATTCAAGGACCCTGAGGAGTTCGAACAGGCGCTGCGCGAGTTCCGCCGCAAGGTGCAGGAGCAGGGACTCGTGCGCGAGATGCGACGCCGTTCGCACTACGTCCCGCCCGCCGAGGCTCGCAAGATCAAGAGCCTGCGCGCGCGGCGCCGCCGCACCCGCTAGTCAAGGGAACTCCTCCCCATTCATGGGGAGGTGGCCCGAAGGGCCGGAGGGGCCAACCGCTACTCGGTATAATTCGCGGGTTCGGTGACCATGGCGGAGGGGAGACACCCGTTCCCTCCTGCGCCGATGGTACTGTCGGGGCAACCCGGCGGGAGAGTAGGTCGTTGCCGAGCATTCTTTTTTTGAGCGTGCGCCCGGCGCGCGCCCGGCGAAGTCCCGCGGCCCTTCCGGGGTGGCGGGACTTTGGTTTTTAGACGGCCGGCTCAGGCTCGGCGAGCGATTCGGGACGCAGTTTCGGCAGCAGCAGGTAGCACCTGACGCTGAGCAGCACCAGCAGCCCGACCAGTGCGATCAAAACGTCGAGCACGACCTGACCGACGCGTGCATGAAACAGGAAGATGAGCACGCCCTCCACCACCACGCCCAGCGCAAGGATCGGCACGAAGACGCGGTCGTGGACGGCCATGAAGAACTGCACGAGCAGGTTGTCGAGCGAGAGCGCGAGGCCGATCACACCCACCGGAAAGACGAGCGGAATGGCGTCGCGGAAGCTGGGTCCGAACAGGATGCCGACCACCAGACCGGGCGCCGCGGCGAAGACAAGCAGCGCACCCGCGCCCAGGGCGGTGAGGATGCCGGCTGATGACAGCAGGATTCGTCCCGGGTGATGGCCCGTGGCCACGGCCTCGACGACCCGGGGAAACAGCACCTGGCTGACGCTCAGCGTGAGGAAGAAGAGGATCGTCCCGATCTTGTTGAGCCCTCCATAGATGCCGCCATCGTGGAGGCTCAGATAGTGCTCGGCCAGGATGACGTCCTGGTTGTAAAGGATCTGGACGCCGATGATCCCGGCCGCGGCGGTCAGGGAGAACCCGGCCATCACGCGCAGGCGCACGCGGGCCGGCTGCCGGCGGAAATGATCACGCAGGGAGAAAAGACCGAGGCAGAAGACAAAGGCGAGGCCCGCGAAGACCGCCGCCATCGCGCCCGAGACCGCGTATCCGGCTTGCAGAAGGAGCACGACAACGATCGTGCGGACGACCAGCTCGAGTGAAAGGTTGAGCGACAGCGAAGTAAATCGCTGGAGGCCCTGCAGGATGCCGCGCGGGATCGCGACCTGCCAGATGAGCGCGATCGAGAAACCGAGGATCAGGATCGGAATGGTCGATCCGAGGTTTGCGAACTGCGCGATGTGACGCGCGAACAAGGTCGTGACGAGGATCAGGACAAGACAAGGGATGGCGATGAGGCGGACGGTCCTCGCCAGCAGTGAGCGCACGCCGGGATCGCCGCGAGCGTTGAGCATCGCGGTGTAGCGAGCGAGGACGACGACAAGGATCAGCGCCGGGCCGGTGCCCACCGCGTAGACGGCGATGAGAAACGCAACCTGCCCATAGGTCGCGGGGCCGAGCACCCGACCAGCGATCGCGTGGTAGACAAATCCGCCGACGCCGGCGATCAATCCGCCGCTGAAAAGGACCAGGTTCTGGCGGACCAGGCGGTTCCTCTGGAGGATGGCCAGGCGCTGGCCGATCCCCAGTCTCGCGCCGGTCTGCACTTCCCGACGATTGTATAGAGGCCCCTCCGGGGATAATTCCAAGCCGATGCCCGAACTTGCGAAGCCAGTCGTCTCGGCCCTCGTCGTCAGCCGCAACGCGAAAGACGAGCTTCTTGAGTGCCTCAAGTCGTTCTTTGCCAGCGCTGACGTCCCGGTCGAAGCCATCGTCGTCGACAACAATTCCTCCGACGGCGCACCGGCCGCCGTCACCGATGAGTTCCCGCAGGCGACCGTTCTCGTCCAGTCGAAAAACCTGGGCTACGGCCGAGCCGCGAACATCGGCCTCGAGCGCTGCCAGGGCCGCTTCGTCCTGCTCCTGAGCCCCAACGTCCGGCTCGACCCGCAGTGTGTCGGGCGGCTGGCGGACCTCTTGCTCACGCGTCCCGACGCAGGTGCGGCCGGGCCTCGTCTGCTCCTGCCCGAGGGTGGACTGGATCCCAACGCGAGGCGTGCGTTCCCCATCCCGAGCACGCTCTTCTATCAGACGGTCGGCCTGAGCAAGCTCTTTCCAAGGAGCCCGCGATTCGGCCGCCACAACATGGGGCACCTGCGAGAGTCGGACGTCCACGAGATGGATGCCGGCACCGCGGCCTGCCTGATGCTGCGGCGGTCAGCACTAGACCGGGTCGGCTTTTTCGACCCCCGCTACTTCATGTTCGGCGAGGACCTGGACCTCTGCTACCGCCTGAAGCTCGGCGGCTGGAAGACCTTCTACGTCCCGATGGCGAGCGCGACCCACCAGGTGGGCCCGCCGTCGCGCGACCGTCAGCGCCAGCTCTCATACGAGCGGCACCGCGCAATGTGGACGTACCACTTCAAGCACCACTCGGAGGACGTGTCGGCGTTCGGCAACGGGCTGGTATGGGCGCAGATCTGGGGTCGTTATGTAGCCGAGCGTGTCCGCGACACCGTGATGCGCGACAGGCGCGAGACCACCTGAGCCCATGTACCACCAGATCGCGCGCAACAAGCGCAACAGCATCCTCGTGGTCATCGGCTTTCTCTTCGTTTGGCTTGCCGTCGGGCTGATCATCGGATGGCTCGCCGACGGCCAGGTCGGAGCCATCGGCGGCGCGATCATCCTCGGCTTGCTGGGAGCAGGCGCTGCTCTGTACGCGTACTACTTCGGCTCGGCGACAGTGCTTTCGGCGATGGGCGCGCAGCCCGCCGATCCGCGTCAGTACCAGCAGCTCCACAACATCGTGCAAGCGCTGGCGATCGGGGATGGGCTTCCGCTGCCCAAGGTGTATGTGATCAACGACCCGAGCCCCAACGCTTTCGCCACCGGGCGTGATCCCAACCACGCGTCTGTGACGGTGACGACCGGCCTCCTCCAGATGATGAGTCGGGAGGAGCTCGAGGGCGTGCTCGCCCACGAGATGAGCCACATCAAGAACTTCGACGTCAGGCTGCTGCTGGTTGTGGTGACGATGATCGGTCTGGCGGCGCTCATCGCGAGCGTTTTCTGGCAGAGCGTCGGCCGGATGCGCTTGCGAGGCAACGGTGCGATTGTCGTTCTCGCCATCGGGGTCCTCTTCACAGTGATCGCGTTCGTGGTCGGGCCGATCATGCAGTTCGCGCTCTCCCGCCAACGCGAGTCGCTCGCTGACGTCAGCGGGGTGGAGCTGACCCGGAACCCGACCGGCCTGATCTCCGCGCTGCAAAAGATCGCCCAGAACGACCGGCCCCCGGAGCGTTTCAACCACGCGGTCGCCGCGATGATGATCGACAACCCCGACGAGCACCACGGCAGCTTCTTCAGCCGGCTCTTCGACACGCACCCGCCGATTGCCGAACGCATCGCCGCACTGCAGAGGATTGCGAGCGTCCAGCAGGTCTAGGTCATCCTTGGAGCGAGAGGCGGTCTCGCCGCTGCTCGCCAAGATCCTGCACGTGCGCCGGACCGAGCTCCGCCGCACGCTGCAGGTCGCGGGATTCGCGATGGTCATCGGCTGGGCCATGTACACCGCCTTCAGCGCGGCCCAGTCCATCTTCCTCAACAAGACGGGCCCGCATGCCTATCCCGTTTTCTTCATCGTCCTGGCCCTCGCCGTCTGGCCGATGGATGCGCTGCAGGGCGCTTTGACGCGGCGTTTCGGGGTCGGGCGGGCGTTTCGCATCAACCTCGTCGCGAATGCGGGCGCCGCGATCGGCATCTTCGTCGCGTACACGGTGCGTGAGGACTCCACGGTTGCTTTCACTGCTTACGTGGTCTATTCGGTCGCCTTCGAGCTGGTCATGCTCCACTTCTGGAGCTTTGTCACCCAGCACTTCAATGTGCTCGAGGGCAAGCGAATCTTTCCTGTCATCGCCGCCGGCTCGAGCGTCGGCTACATCCTGTCGGGCGTCACAACGACCATCGTCGCTTTCATCGCGACCGAGCCGTTGATCTTTGTCTGGGCGATCGGCGCGCTGGTGGCCGCCTACATGTCGATCGGACTCGAGCGCACCCTCTACCGCCCGGCGTTCGTGGAGGACGAGGATCAATTCCTCGTCCAGCACGAGGTCGAGCGCAAGCGCCACGGCGTGATTGCCATGTTCGGACGCGCGCTCGAGCATGTGACCGGAAGCCGCCTTGTTCTTGCCCTGCTGCTGCTGGCGTTCGTGCTGCAGGTCGCGAGCCGGGTTGGCGACTATCTCGTCGCGGTGATCTTCGTCGCCGCCACGCGCAACAACCTCCAGGAGCTGACGATCCTGATCGGCAACGCCTGGCTTGCCAGCTACGCGGTGCAGCTCGTCGTGAGCTTATTCGTCGCTCCCTGGGTGCTCGACCGGCTCGGCGTGAAGAACGCGATCCTCGCGCTGCCGATCTTCACCCTGATCGGCTTCATCGCGGTCGCGATCAACCCCATCTTGGCGACCTCGCTCTTGCTGTTCATCGTCCGCAACGGCATCCAGACGGGGCTCGACGATCCCGCCCAGAACGTGCTGGGTGGGGCCCTCCCGGCCCAGGTCGTGCCGAAGCTGCAGTTCATGCTCAACAACGCTGTGCTGCCGGGTGGCGCCGCCCTGAGCGGCCTCGTCCTGCTCGTGCTGCAGCCGGAGATCGTCGGCAACGTGGAAGTTCTGGCAGGCGTCGGCATTGTTGTCGCCATCGCCTTCATCGCCGCCGCCTGGTGGCTGCGCAGCCAGTACCTGGACGCGATCTACACGCGCCTCAGGGCCCACGCGTTGAGCCTTGCCGACTACCAGCAGGCCGTAGGGCGGCCCGCGCCTGAGGAGATCGCGGAGCTCCAGGCGCACGTGCGAGGTGGGGAGAACAGGACGAGAGAGTTCGCGGCGGCGGCGCTGGCGCGGATGTCACCAGACACCTTCGCCGCCATGGTGCCCGAGCTTCTTGGGTCCTCGGACCCGGTGATCCGCCGCCTTGCGCTTCAGCTTGGGCCGCCCGACCGGATCACGCAGGAGCAGCTTGCCAAGGCCCGCCAGGACGAGAACGGATGGGTCCGCGCGGCGGCTGCTGTCGCCGGCATGACCGGCGCCGTGCCAGGTGACCGCGCGGACGGAGTGCTCGCTGGTCTTCGCGAGGCAAGCGATCCGCAGGACCGCGCCGCGGCCGTGTGGGCAGCGGCCTTTCTCGCCGACGAAGGTGCGATCGCACGCGGGATGCGAGACCCAGATCCGAAGGTCCGGCTCGAGGCGATTCGCAGCTTCGCGCGAATGAAAGGCGAGGTCCGGGGGATCGCTGAGCCACTTGTCGCCTGTCTTCGCGATGCCGACGTCGAGGTGAGGCGCGAGGCGTTCCGGCAGGCGGTGCGCTGGACGCCGCCCGCGGACTGGACACGACAGTTCTCCGCAGCGCTCGCCGACGGTTTGGCCAGCGGGGACCGCGACGTGCGGTTGCTGGCTTCGGAAGCGATGTCCACACAGGCTCCGGAGGCGCTTGACCTTGTCCTGCCGATGCTGCTCACGAGGGACGAGACCTGTGTCGCCGCCATCGAGGCCCTCGTCCGGAGTGGCAGGCCGGAGCTCTTCCAGCGCGCCCGTGAACACCTCGAGACGCAGCTTGGCCAGGGCGTCCATCTTGCGGGGCTGTCGGCACGGGTGGCGGGCGCCACGAGGCATCTCGACGGAAACGAGGCCGCGGGTCACGCGTTGCTTCGGATCGGACTTGACGACTACGTCCAGAGCGCCGCCGACTCGGGGCTGGCCGCCATGCGCGCGCTGCACGGCAAACGAGGCTTTGCGACTGTGGAGCGCGGACTGTCGTCGGTGCACGCGCAAACACGCGTGGAGGCGCTGGAGACGTTGATAAACTTCGGCCCCAGTTGGCTCGCCGGACCCCTGGCCCGCCTCCTCGAGCCGGGATCCTTCGACCCGGTGCTCGCCCGGCCGTTGGCTCCGGCGGAGATCGAGGCCCTGGCGAAGCATCCCGACAGGTGGGTCCGCGAAACAGCGGAAGCGGCGTCGCATGGACTCGATGAACACATGAAAGAGCTGATCGCGCTGAAGCAGGTACCGCTTTTCACTGCGCTCACGCTCGAGCAACTGGCAAGCGTCGACCGCCTCATGGTCACCAGGCACTACGCGAGGGGCGAGACGCTTTTCCGCCGCGGCGATGTTGGCGGCGAGCTCTACGTCGTGGTGGAAGGCGAGATACGAGTCCACCTCGACCATGCGGGACAGGAGGTCACGCTGGTCAGGCACGGGGCTGGAACGGCGCTGGGGGAGATGTCGGTGTTCGACGACCAGCCGCGCTCGGCGAGCGCGCAGGCGACGGCCGACACGACCGTGCGCGTATTGCGGCGCGACCGGCTGCAGGCGATCGTGCACGAGCACCCCGAGGTGATGCTCGAGTTCATCAAGAACCTGAGCCAGCGCCTGAGGGCGATGGACGAGAAGCTCGAGTCAGCAGCCCCGCCCAGCCCCGCCGGCGGCCCCATCCCCGCCTTCGGCGGTACTTCCCCATGAATGGGGAAGAGTTCTACTCGGTAGGTTCTGTCTCCCCGCGGACCTCGATCTTCTTGCGGGCGGCTTCGAGCCTTTCGGTGCAGATCTTCAGGTAGGTGCGCGCCTCATCGACGGCTTTCAGCGCGTCTTCGAGGGAAAGGTTGCCGTCCTCCAGCAGCTTCAGCTGCTCGTCGAGCTTCTCGAGCGCATCTTCGTAGGTGAGCTCCTGGCTCATGGCTCGACCTCCTCGACCCTTGCTCCGATGCGGCCCGACGCGAGCCGTATGCGCACCCGGCGGCTGACCTTGGTCGCGGCCGCGGAGCGGATGACGGTGCCCGACTCGGCATCCAGCGTGATGCTGTATCCGCGCGCCAGCACCCCGTCCGGGCTGAGCGCGGCCAGGCGCTGCTCCCGATGGCCGAGAGCTCGTGTCGCGCCGGCGAAACGTTCTGCAAGGGCCCGCTCCAGCCTGTCGACCGCCCGCCGCGACGCAAACGAGTTGGTGCTCCGCGCGAGCCTCGAGGTGGCCGCGCTGTCGATCCGTCGCGCGCGCTCGCGAAGGGCGTCCTCACGGCGCGCGATCTGCGCGATCGGGCTGAGCCTGCCCAGCTCGCCGGCCGCGCGGGCCAGCCGGTCCGCCCGCTGGCGGACGAGCGACGGCAGGAGCTGGACCATCCGCTGCCGCTTGTGGGCGAGCCGTTCGGCCTCGCGTGCGACGCGCTGTGTGATCTCGCGGTCGAGCCTTCGGCCGCGCTCGCCCAGCCGGGCGATCAGGTCCGACTTCTTCGGCACCACACGCGCGCCGGCCTCGGTCGGGGTGCGGCACTCGGCGTCGCCGACGAGATCGGCCACCGTCCGGTCGGATGTGTGTCCAAGCGCGGTGACGACCGGCAGTCGTGATTCGAGGATCGCGCGGGCGACCAGCTCGGTGTTGAACGCGTACATCTCCTCGAAGCTGCCGCCGCCGCGGGCGAGCACGATCACGTCCGCGAGCTGCTCCTGGTTGCAGCGACGCAGCGCGCGCGCCACGCTCATCGGCGCGCCCGCGCCCTGCACCTGGACCGGGTAGACGACGACTCCCATGTTCGGAAACCGCTCCCAGATCGTCTCCTGCAGGTCATGGATGACAGCGCCGGTCGGTGAGGTGAGGATCGCCACGGCTCGAGGCAGGAATGGAATCCGGCGTCGAACTCGACCTGGTCGACGATGAAGCGGATCGTTCCGTACTGGATCCAGTAGTCGACTCGCCCGCGGAAGATGAAGACCTGGCCGTCTTCGGGCAGCGTGGTGACGCGTCGCGCGTCGTCGGCGTAGATGAAGGCGTTGATCAGGCTCTGGCCATCCCGGATGACGAAGCTGTAGTGGCCTTTGGTTCCCTGCTTCATGCCGCTGACCTCGCCCTTGAGCAGCAGGGCGGTGAGCGGGCGGAGCTCGCGCCGGATCTCGTTGGCGAGCTCGGTGACCGTATAGGGACGCTGTGCCTCTTCGGGTTTCAGCACGGGAACTAGCTTACGGTCGCCCCACCCGGCGGCCCCATCCCCGCATCTCTAGCCTCCGATCTGGGACATCGACTTGGCCGGCTTGATGAATCCCGGCTTGTTGATGAGGTGGCCCTCTTCTTTGCGCCAGATCGCCGCCTCGAGCACCGATCCGAGGTGGTCGTCGGAGACGCCCGAGCGCATCAGCTCGCGGAGCGGCGTCTCGTGCAGCGAGAAGAGGCACGTGCGCAGGCCGCCCTCGGCCGTCAGCCGGACTCGGTTGCATGTGGTGCAGAAGGCCTGGCTGACCGAGGAGATGAAGCCCACGCCACCCGCGGCGCCATCGGCGAACCGGTAGCGTGTCGCCGGGCCGGGTCGCGTATCCACCACCGGCTCGAGCGGGAACTGGTCCTCGATCTGTTCCTGGATGCGGCGGCTGGGCACGACCTGCTCGTTGGTCCAGATGTTGTCTCCGTCGAGGGGCATGAACTCGATGAAGCGGACCTCGTAGCCCTCGCTGTGCGCGAGTCGGGCGAAGTCCACGACCTCGGCCTCGTTGTGACCTTTCATGACGACCATGTTCAGCTTGATCGGCCAGAGGCCCGCCTCGCGTGCCGCGGTGATGCCATCCATCACGCGGTCGAACGCATCGCTGCGGGCCATGTCCTTGAAGGTGTCCATGTGCAACGTGTCGAGCGAGATGTTGATGCGCTTGAGACCCGCGTCGCGCAGCGCGAGCGCCTTCTGCCGGAGCAGCACGCCGTTGGTGGTCATCGTGATGTCGAGCGTCGGGTCGATGGCATTGATCATCCCGATGAGCTCTTCCAGCTTGACGCGCACCAGCGGCTCGCCGCCCGTAATGCGGATCGTGCGCACGCCGTAGCGCTCGACGAAGATGCGGGCCAGGCGGCTGATCTCCTCGTACCTCAGGATGTCTTCGCGCGCAAGCCACTTGAGACCTTCCGCGGGCATGCAGTAGATGCAGCGGAAGTTGCAGCGATCGGTCACCGAGATCCGCAGGTCGTCGGCCACCCTGCCATAGGAATCGAGAAGTCTCCGTGAACGCATTTAGCCGATGATAGGGCGCGATGGGGTTCGAGAACATCCTGGTGGAAATCGAGGCGCCGATCGCGACCGTCACGCTCAACCGCCCGAAGGTACTGAACGCGCTCAGCCCTGACCTGATCCGCGAGCTGACAGGCGCACTGGCGGAGCTCGACGCCGACGACACCGTGCGCGCCGTCGTCCTCACAGGCGGTCCCAGGGTATTCGCCGCCGGTGCCGACATCGGTGACATGGCTGACAGAAGCGCCGTCGAGCAGCTCAGCCGCGACCAGACTGGGCGCTGGATGTCGCTCGCTGGATTCAGCAAGCCTTTGATCGCCGCGGTCAACGGCTACGCCCTGGGCGGCGGCTGCGAGGTGATGCTGATGTGCGACCTGATCGTCGCGGGGGAGACCGCCCGGCTGGGCCAGCCGGAGATCAACCTCGGCATCATCCCGGGCGCGGGCGGGACGCAGCGCTGGCCGCGGACCGCCGGGAAGTACGCGGCGATGGAGGTCATGCTCTCGGGCGCGCCGATGACCGCGGAGCGCGCCTACCAGCTGGGCATCGTCAACAAGGTCGTGCCCGCGGAGATGACGATCGAGGTCGCGAAGCGGCTCGCGCGCCAGCTTGCCGAGAAGCCGCCGCTGGCGGTGCGGATGGCGAAGGAGGCGGTGCTCAAGGCATTCGAGTCGCCGCTCTCCGAAGGGCTGGCTTCCGAGCGCAAGAGCTTCTACTTCCTCTTTGCCAGCGAGGATCAGAAGGAAGGCATGCACGCGTTCCTCGAAAAACGAAAAGGCGTATTCAAGGGGAGATAAAACGTGGCGACTGAAGTCGAGCAGCACGTAAGCGTCGAAACCGAAGGCGGGATCGGGTGGATCAGGTTCAACCGCCCCGAGAAGATGAACGCGATCGGAGCGCTCACCCGCAAGCAGCTCGCCGAGTCGATCAAGCAAGC
>WNGO01002449.1_pt1 | contig 11832 bp, 8 predicted proteins | sample 5400511 | NCBI WGS metagenome assembly WNGO01 (sample SAMN13153380, study PRJNA577476) | soil metagenome | isolation source: 20 cm soil or saprolite under Garry oak tree replicate 2 | place: USA:California | collected 2016-06-15
ATACGTGGAGTAGCCTGGCGCCGTTGCCCGCGCCTCGCGCCGGAAGGCTGGCAGCCGTCACGGCACCGGACGGTCGGATCTACGCGATTGGCGGCATTACCGGCGTCACCACCGGCGCGACGGTGAATGTCTACGATCCCTGCAGCGACGTTTGGACCGCAGTCGCGAGCATGCCGACGCCTCGCCGATTCCTCGACGCCGTGCTCGGTCGCGGCGGCATCGTGTATGCTCTCGGCGGCACGGTCGGCTCCGTCGGATTTCCCGGGACCCAGGAACTGACGACGGTGGAGGCGTACGATCCCTCTGTGGACACGTGGACCACGGTGGCTGGGCTGTCCACGCCCCGCGGGGCGCTCGCGGCAGCTGTCGGGCGCGCCGGAGCCATCTTCGCGATCGGCGGCTTCGATGGGACCAGCGTACTCAGCTCCGTCGAGATGTTCACGCCCGAGCACGTTGACCTGGAGGGTGAGGACCGCGACGACGGCGATGCCCCGGCTACGCGCTGCGAGGACAGCGACGTCCAGGCGCACTAGGTCGCTATCCCTTGGAAGTCATCGAGGTCGAGCTGACGGCCGACGAAAAAGCTGCGCTCAAGAAGTCGGCGGAGGCGGTGAAGCAGACGATGGCCGCGGTGACGCTCTAGAGGCTGGTGGCGGACCCGCTACGACGTGGTACGTTAGCAGCAGTGGGCATCACCATCGACGTGCTGGACCTGGGCAACGTAACGATCGACCAGGCGTTCCTGGTCCGCGGCCGTCAGTGGGGAATCCCGATCACTGTCCCCGTGTACGCCTTCCTCCTACGGGGCGCCGGCCCCAACCCCATTCTCGTCGACACCGGGTACCGCAGTCCCGACGTCCTGACGCGTATCGGTCTGGGTGCGGAGGTGCCCGAGGGTCACGGCCTGGAGGCACAGCTCGCCCGACAGGGGCTCACACCGGGCGAAATCGGTTGTGTTGTGATGACGCACTTGCACTGCGATCATGCCGGCAGGATTCACACGTTTCCAATGACCACGCCCGTGGTCGTCAACCGGCGCGAGATGGAATTCGCGGCGAGCGGCGCGCAAGGGGAGTTCTACGCCCACGAGGATGTTCACCACCTGTTGGACCGCGTGTACACGCCGGGGGCGCTGGCGTTGCTCGACCTCGATTACAGCGGACCGGTCGAAATCGCACCCGGCGTCGTCTGCGAACGCGCCGGGGGACACACCCCCGGACTCATGCTCATCCGGGTCGAGACCGACGAGGGCGTGGCGACGATTTGCAGTGACGTGATCTACAATGTGCCAGACCAGCTCGTGGCGCCGCTCCAAACGATCGCGGCGTGGGAGCCGCAGGTCTCCAACAATTTCACATCCAGTCTGCTCGAGGAAAAAGGGGCGATCCGGCGCGCCCTTCAGCGGACCACGTTCCTGCTGCCCTCCCATTGCTGTGGCGCAAGAGTGGCGCACGGTAGGGTCGCGGGCCTGTTGCGGGGGTCGCGGGTCCCAGGCCCGCACGCGCCCCTATGACAGCTGGTCGAGGAGCACGCTCGCGTCCCGCAAGTCCGGAGTATCGAACCCTTCCGTAAACCAGGAGAAAACGTTCCCCAGCACGCCCCGCGCCTCGTCCCTTCGTCTCTGGCGCTCATATAGTTGAGCGAGACTGAGCGCCGCCCGCAGCTCAAAAGACTTGGCACAGCGACCGCGCGCGATCTCCATCGCCTGACGGTAACAACCTTCCGCGTCTGCCACCCGCGCTGTGGACCGTAGGAGCGCATCTCCCGTGAGCCGGTACAGCTCGGCTTCGTAATACCCGGCGCCAAACTCGCGGACGATCGCCTGAGCGTCGGTGATCAGCGCCAACGCGTCGTCGACGTGACCGTCTTCTGTCAAGATCTCGGCCAAGAGCGCGTTGCACTGCGGACGAGTGAGCGTCGTCTCCATGGCGCGCAGCTCGCCGAGGCCCTCTCGCATTTCCGCGACGCCTTCAGGCCGGTACCCCAACTTGGCACGCGCCCAGCCGCGCCAGGCCTTCCCCCACGCGAGAAACTGGCTCAGGCTGTGCTCTTGGGAGACGCGAATCGTCGCTTCCCAGTATTCGAGTGAACGGGTGGGTTCGCGGCGGAGCTGGTACATGATCCCGGCGGCGAGGTACGCCCAGCCCCGACTGGTCGGCTGCGCCAGCCCCTCCGCCAGCGCGATCGCCGCGCGAGTCGTCGCCTCGGCCTGATCCGGGTAGCCCAGCACCCACAGCGACCGGGCCGCTTGGTTGTGACAATCGACTCCTGGATCCTGCGTCAACAACAGCGAGTTGCCGTAGAAGTGCTGCGAGTCATACAGGGCCAGCCCCCGCTTGGCGTGTTCGTTTGCAGCCACGTGCTCACCACTGTGACTGGCCGGATAGGCGAGAGCTTGATGGGCCTCCACCTGAAGTGCGGGATCGCCGAGGGACTCGGCGAGCTTCAACAGCTCTTCGGCCATTTCGCGCGCGATACGTAATCGCGCGTGTACGATGTTGACGCGCCACATCCCTGCGAGCACGCGGAACCGCTGCGAGGGTTCCCCAACCTGCTCGCAGAGCTGGTGGGCCCGTTGATACGCCGCTTCCACTTGGGCCACGGCCCACCCTTTACTCACTGTGAGCGACACGCTCAGCGCGATTTGCAGGGCGAGCTCTGCGCGCGCCCGTGCGGTTGACGGAGGCGCGGTTTGCAGCAGCTCCAGCCCACGTTGCGCGAGGGTGGCGGCCTCCTGGACGGCGCAGAGGTGAAGGGCGTTCTCGGCGGCGAGCAGGAAGCACCCTGCCGCGCGCTCAGGATCGCGCCCCACCTCGTACAGCAGCGCGAGCTCCGACGCGACGGCGGAGCGGGTGCCCGCGTGGAACTGGTCCAGCGCCTCGGCCACGGCGGCCGACAGCGATGCGCGTCGTGTCGGCGCGAGCGACGCATAGAGCGCATTCTGGTACAGCAAATGCACGAATCGATAGCGGACGCTCTGCACTCGACCGGGCCGAGCCTGCTGCACCGGTCGGACAAAGCCGTGTACCCGGTCCAACGCCTCCAGGCGCTCTTCGATCCCTGCGGGATCCCGAGTCAGGGCCTTCGCGACCACGGCGGAGTCGAACTCCTGGCCCTGCACGCTTGCGACTACTAACACGCGACGATCGGCGGGGGCGAGTTGGCCCATCTTCCGCTGAATCATGCTGCGCACTGATTCGGGTAGCCCGCGTTCGATGTCGGGGAGCGAATCGGCCAGCGCCCACCGACCGCCCGTTTGCACGATGACATCGTGGTCCCGCAGATAGCGGAGCAGGTCCACCATGAATAACGGGCTCCCCTCGGTGCGGGCGTGCACCTTCTCAGGAAAGGTCGGGGGGAACCCGTGAGCAGGAAACTCCAGTGCGAGGTAGTCGGCCACGGCCTCGCGTGTGAGGAACTCGAGCGGAAGTTCGCGGCAGACACCGCGCGCCTGCAGGTCTAGCTTGACGGGCCAGAAGACGTTTTGCGCCAGCAGCATCTCCGACGGGCGATACGCGACGACGATGAACAGAGGGAGCGTAGCGAGCCGCGCACCGAGAAATGCCAACAGATCAACGGTGGACGGGTCGATCCATTGCACGTCATCGAAGAAGAGGACGAGGGGCCGCTGAGCAGAAACCTCCTCGAGCAGCGCCGTCAGCTCGAGCTTCATCCTCGTTTGTGAGACGGGGACGTCGCGACCGGGGATGACCGCGACCCCCGAGCTCGACGGTGAGAGTTGCACCTCCCACGTCGGAGCGGCCCGCTGCACCGCGCGGACGATCGTTTCCCGAGTATCGCCCTGGAGCAGGCTCTGTAGCGCTTCCAGGAGCGGCAAGTACGCCTCGGTACCCGCCAAACGTTCCGAGCAGTGTCCGCGTGCGATGTAGCAGGGGCTGCCGCCGGCCGACAGGTCCGCTAGGAAACTCTCGACCAAGGTGGTCTTGCCGATTCCTGACTCACCTGCGACGCACCAGAGCTGCCCATGGCCGTCGGCCGCGTCTTCGAAACCCTCGTGGAGTCCCGCGCGCTCACGCTCTCGACCCACTGTGTGGCGGACAGACGGAACCCGTCCCGTGACCGTCGCTGGTCGGCGTGTGGGTGTGGCGGCGCGAGCCCGGACGGCGGCAATCAGCGCTTGGGTCTCGGCCGACGGCTGGGACTCGAACTCGACGCTGAGCCGCCGCGCGAACTCCTCATAAGCCTGCAGCGCACCCGCGCGATCACCCTGGAGGTCGAGCAGCGAAACCAGACGACGCAACAACCCCTCGTCGTGGGGGGCGAAGCGCGCGGCGCGGCGCGCCCACATCGCCGCACCCGACAAGTCCCGACGCGCCTCCGCGCGCTCGCATAAGGTTTCCGCGGAGTGGCACGCCGCTTCCCGCAACCGTGCGCGCTCCTGTTCCTGCCACCGCTCGAACTCCGGTGCGTCGGAGATGAAGAAGCCTTCGAGTAGGTCGCCGCGGTACAGCTCGAGCGCCTCAGTCAGCCGACCCGCCTCCACCGCTGCATCGAATTCCCCGACGTCGCAGCGGATGACATCGAAGTTGAGCCCCACCTCTTCGTTGCCGCGCCGCACTAGTGCCGTCGGCCCCAGCACGTCGCGGAGCACATGGAGCGATTGGCGCAGGGCCGCGCGGGCGCGGGTGGCGTCGAGATCCGGCCAAAAGAGGCCGAGCAGCGTATCGCGACGATGCGGTCCGCGGGGGGTGGCGACTGCCAGGTAAGCGAGGAGGGCCAGGCGACGGGGCTGGGCGATGAGGGTTGCGCCTCCCCGACCCGGGGCGGGCGTCAGGTCCAACGCGCCAAGCAGACGGAAATCGAGCACGGCGAGCCTCATCGGGCCGGAGGCTACCGTCACGGCCCGCGTGACGATTTCCCAACGCTCGGGTGACGGGACCGCCTCAATTTGGCCCCACGCGCTTGAACCTACGTCCCTAGCGAAGGGGCAGCAAACGCGCAGCCATGCGTTGACGGGACTGGATAGTGATCCCGCATGCAACGTCCTTAACAGGAGACGGACTATGACGAGCCACAGAAAGCGATTGATACCGTTGGCGCTGGCCACGTTGGGCCTCGCCTGCAGTCCCGACAACCGTGCGATGGGTCCCGCCGATCTCGGATTCGCTGCCGCAGGTGTCGGCGTCCCCTTCAGGGAAGGGCTGGCGAGCCCCGGATGGCAGCAGACAGCCCGCAATCTCGTTGTGCAGGCGAGGCTCGGTCCCGTTCCCGCGGCGCATGCTTATCCGTTGCTCGGCGTCGCGCAGTACCTGGCCGTGCAACGGGCGGAGGCCGCCGCGGACGTCGGGGGTCGGGCGTTGCTCGAGACCGATCGCGGCGCCGTCGCGGGCGCATCGGTCGTAGTGCTGAGCTATTTATTCCCCAGCCAAGCTCAAGCGCTAGAAGACAGTGTGGCCGCGCAAGCGGAGACGGGTCCGGGGCAGCCACACCCCGCGTTCGCGGCGGGCGAGGCGATCGGTCGCGCCGTCGGCGGTGACATTGTTGCGCGGGCGAAGGCCGACGGATTCACCAACCCGAACACGGCGGTGCCACCCGTAGGCCCCGGGTTTTGGACCAGCAGCGCGAACCCGCCGCAACCGGTGAACGGCGGCCAATTGCCGGGAGTGAATCCCTGGTTCCTGACCTCCGCGAGCCAGTTCCGGCCCGCTCCGCCACCCGCGTTCGGGTCGCAAGCATTCCAGGCCGGGCTCGCGGAGATCCGGCAGATCTCCGACACCCGCACGGCCGACCAGGTCCGTATCGCCACGTTTTGGGCCTTCAACGCCGGCACGCCCACCGGCTCGGGATTCTGGCTCAATGTCGCGTCGCAGGACGTTCTCCAGCATGGCCTTTCCGAGCGCGAGGCGACCCATGTGTTCGCGCTCGTCAGCGCGACGATGGCCGACGCCCAGCTCGGTTGCTGGGACGCGAAGCTCACGTACTGGCTCATCCGGCCGTGGAAGGCGGACCCGGGCATCACGGTGGTCACCGCCGTCGGGATGCCGAACCACCCCTCCTATCCTTCGGGTCACAGCTGCGTGTCTTCTTCAGCCGCGGAAGTGCTGAGTGCGTTTTTCCCGGAAGAGCGCGCTCAGCTGGACGCGATGGTCATCGAGGCCGGGCTGTCGCGCATGTACGCCGGCATTCATTATCGGTTCGACATCGAAGCCGGCCAAACACTGGGGCGCAGCGTCGCTCAGTTCGCGATCGCCGCCGACGCCGCTGGCACCTCGGCGCTGACACCGCAGTAGACGCGGGACGCGAGCAAAAGGGGCGGCGGGCGTTGAGTTTGCGACGCCCGCCGTCCGGCTGCGGTGCCGTTATATTTCGGCGCCCTCATCCGAGAAGTGGAATGACGACGTCCGTCCGCGACCTCCAAGAACGCAGCTTCGGCGCCACCCTGCGCCGCGACGCCTGGTGGATCGCACCCGCACTTACTGCGCTCGTGCTCGGCAGCTTCGGTGTCTACGCGACATGGGCGGCCTGGGTCAACCGCTACTACGAGTGGGGACCCTACCTCTCTCCCTTTTACTCGCCGCTGATCCAGACGTCGTGGTGGCCGCTGTCACCGGCATTCCTGATTCTGATTTTTCCGGGTGGGTTCCGAGCCACCTGCTACTACTACCGAAAGGCGTACTACCGGGCGTTTTTCCTCGACCCCGTGGCCTGTGGCGTGGGCGAGCCGCGACACGGGTATAAGGGTGAAACCAAGTTCCCCTTCATTCTCCAGAACGTGCACCGCTGGTTCATGTACGCGGCGGTGGTCTTCATCTTTATTCTCTCGTACGACGTCTTCCTCGCCACTCGTTGGCCGGTGAACGGCATGCTCACCGATGGAGCCATGGCCCCGGGACCACGCGAGTTTGGTGTCGGCATCGGCACCCTCGTCATGTTGATCAACGTGATTCTGCTGGCGTGCTACACATTCGGCTGTCACTCGCTGCGACACCTGATCGGCGGGCAGGTCGACTGCTTCTCGTGCGCGCGCGGGGGGAAGGCGCGGTTCGAGGCGTGGCGCGGGGTGAGCGCACTCAACCGCCATCACATGTTGTTTGCCTGGTGCTCGCTCTTTTCGGTCGCACTGACTGACGTTTACATCCGGCTGTGCGCGATGGGCGTCCTCCACGATATCAGGATTTTCTGACGATGACCGGCCCCGTTATCCGTGCGCTGAAGCGCCGGCTCGGCCAAGACGCGCGTCCTGAAGGACGCACCGGGCTTCTACGCCCTTCAGGGCGCGTGAAGTGGCCGAGCCGGCCCTTTAGGGCACGGATTCCCGACACTCGGACCCTCATCTGATGCCCGATATCCGCAGCCTGGACTACGACGTCGTCGTGATCGGCGCCGGCGGCGCCGGCCTGCGTGCCGCCATCGAAGCGAGCGCTCACAAAGCCAAAGTCGCCCTCGTGTGCAAATCGCTGCTCGGCAAGGCCCACACCGTCATGGCCGAGGGCGGCGCCGCGGCGGCGCTCGGCAATGTCATGGGGGAGGACAACTGGCGCGTGCATTTCCGCGACACGATGCGCGGCGGCAAGATGCACAACAACTGGCGCATGGCGCAGATCCATGCCCAGGAAGCGCCCGATCGCATCAACGAGCTCGAGGCGTGGGGCGCGCTGTTCGACCGCACTCCCGATGGCCGGATCAATCAGCGGCCGTTCGGCGGTCACACCTACAGCCGCCTGGCGCACGTCGGCGACCGCACCGGCCTCGAGATGATTCGCGTGCTCCAGGACAAGGGCGTGCACTCCGGCATCGACGTGCACATGGAGTGCACGATCGTGAAACTGTTTGTCGCTGGCGGAAGGATCGCCGGCGCGCTGGGCTACTTCCGCGAAACCGGTCGCTTCGTGCTGTTCCGCACCGGCGCCATCGTGCTCGCGACCGGTGGCATCGGGAAGGCGTGGCAGATCACCAGCAACTCGTGGGAGTACACGGGCGACGGGCACGCGCTCGCCTACGACGCCGGCGCCGAGCTGATCGACATGGAGTTCGTGCAGTTCCACCCGACCGGCATGGTCTGGCCGCCGAGCGTACGTGGGATTCTCGTGACCGAGGGCGTACGGGGCGAGGGCGGCGTGCTGAAGAACAACACGGGTGAGCGATTCATGTTTCGCTACATGCCCGACATGTTCAAGGGCGATTACGCCGACACCGAAGCCGAGTCTGATGCCTGGGTAAAGGGCGATCGGAAGAAGAACCGCCGCCCGCCCGAGCTGCTGACCCGCGACGTCGTCTCCAAGGCGATCGTCAAAGAGATCGCGGAAGGGCGGGGCACTCCGCACGGCGGCGTGATCCTCGACATCGCGTCGAAGCAAAGTCCCGATTACATCAAGAAAAAGCTCCCCAGCATGTATCATCAGTTCAAAGAGCTGGCGCAGGTCGATATCACCACAGACCCGATGGAGATCGGCCCGACGACGCACTACATGATGGGCGGCGTCAAGGTGGACGCCGAGACGCAGGAGTCGACGGTCCCCGGTCTCTACGCGGCCGGCGAAGTCGGTGGCGGCATGCACGGCGCCAATCGCCTCGGCGGCAACTCGCTGAGCGATCTGCTGGTCTTCGGACGCCGGGCGGGTCAGTATGCGGCAGGAAAGCGCGCCGCACCGTCGGCAATACCGGAGGCGGAGGTCGAGCAGGCAATGCGGAACACGCTGAAACCGTTCGAGCAGCGAGGTGAGAATCCATATGCCCTGCAGTCGGCGCTCCAGGCTGTGATGCAACGCGACGCCGGCATCATCCGTGACAAGGCCGGCCTCGAGAACGCGCTCGTCGAGCTCGAAACGCTCAAGGCGCGAGCCCGGAGGGTCGGAGTCACGGGCAGCCGCGAATACAATCCGGGCTGGCACACCGCCATCGACCTCCACTCGCTGCTCGTTGTATCGGAGGCGACCGCGCGGGCTGGGCTCGAGCGCACTGAAAGCCGGGGCGCCCATACTCGCAGTGACTATCCCGACTCCGATGAAAAGCAGGCGCGCGAGCAGATTGTGATTAAGAAAGAAGGGGACCGCATGGCGGTGCGGCGCGAGACGCAGCCGCCGATCCCGGCGGAGTTCATGACACTCATTAAGGAAGGGAAATAGCCGTGGCTGAGCAGCGGCGGTTGCGGCTGTTCCGCGGTACGCGGGAGCGTGGCGAGCTGAAGGAGTATCAGGTCGCCGCGGGAGAGGGGATGGTGGTGCTCGACGCCGTGCACGCGATTCAGGCCGAGCAGGCGCCGGACCTCGCGGTCCGATGGAACTGCAAAGCGGGGAAGTGCGGCTCGTGCTCGGCGGAGATCAATGGGAAGCCGAAGTTGATGTGCATGACGCGCATGTCGGACTACGCGCCGGACGAGACGATCACCGTCACACCGATGCGCGCGTTCCCGGTGATCAAGGACCTCGTGACCGACGTGTCGTGGAATTACGAAGTCAACAAGCGCATTCCCGCGTTCCAGCCGCGCAAGCCCGATGCTCCCGACGGCACCTGGCGCATGTATCAGTACGAAATCGAGCGGCCGCAGGAGTTCCGCAAGTGCATCGAGTGCTTCCTGTGCCAGGACGTGTGCCACGTGCTGCGCACGCACGAGAAGCACGAGCAGTTCATGGGACCGGCGATGCTCGTGCGCGCCGCGGTCTACGAGATGCATCCGCTGGACGAAGCGGACCGGCGCGACCATCTGCGCCATGAAGGCGGAATCGGCTTCTGCAACATCACGAAGTGTTGCACCGAGGTGTGCCCGGAGTCGATCACGATCACCGATAACGCGATCATTCCGCTCAAGGAACGGGTCGTCGACGCGAATTACGATCCGTTGGCGGCGCTGTGGCGAAAACTCACCGGCTGAGCGTCGCCGACGCGCTGCTCAAGGCGTACTCAGCCAGCGCGCGTATCAATCAGTATTTGGTAGAGGAGCTTGATCCGGCGGTCTGGCAGGCACCGGCGCCGGGACCCAAGACCCGCACCATCGCGGCGCAGGTCGCTCACCTCCACAACTGCGGCCTCCGATACCTCGCACGCACAGCGCCCGGCTTTCCCGTTCCCGGCGAGCTGGACCGCCGCCGCGTGACGCGGGCGCAGGCCGTGCGCGCGCTCGGAGCCAAGCGCAAGGCGGTGCTCGCGATTGTGGGCGGCGCGTTGCAGGATGACGGCAAGATTGTCGGGTTTCATCACGACGCGGCGGGATACTTGATGTACTACATGCTCCACGATGCGCACACTCGCGGTCAAATCGTGCTGCAGGCGCGGCTGCTGGGATATCCGATCAAGCAGAAGACGATGATCGGGATGTGGGAGTTTCCCAAGCGAGCAAAAGAGTGAGCGGCATGCGCCGGCGCGACTTCTTGCGGACGACGGCAGCCGCCGTCAGCGGCGTCGCCCTGCGCATGGGGACAGAACGGGCGGACTGGAAGGATTGGCGCGTGAATGGCGCCCGCGTCAACCAGCATCTCACCGATCTGTCCCGCTTCGGCGCAAACCCGCAAGGCGGGGTCAGCCGAGTTGCGTTCACCGAAGCGGACATCGCGGGCAGACGGTTCGCGATGGACCTGATGCAGCAAGCCGGACTCGCCGTGCGCATCGACCCGGCCGGCAACATTATCGGAGAGCGCGCCGGCACCCTCCGAGGCGCGCTCCCGATCCTGTTCGGTTCGCACATCGATTCAGTGCCCGAGGGCGGCAATTACGACGGCGATGTCGGCTCCATGTCGGCGATCGAAGTCGCCCAGACACTCTCGGAACGCGCCTATCACAACCGCCATCCGCTCCATGTGGTGATCTGGTGTGACGAGGAGAGTGGTCTCACGGGCAGCCGGGGCTACATCGGCGACCTTCCGCCCGGGGAATTGACGAGTCCGGGACGCGACGGCGTCCCGCTCGCCGACAAGATTCGCCGCATCGGCGGCGATCCCGACCGCCTGGCCGAGGCGCGTCACGCGCCGGGGAGCATCGCCGGCTACGTCGAGCTGCACATCGAGCAAGGCGCGATTCTCGACGAGCGCGGGCTGGAGATCGGCATCGTCGAAGGCATCGTCGGCATTCACCACTACGATGTGACGATCCACGGCTTCGCCAACCACGCCGGCACGACACCGATGGACCGCCGTCGCAACGCCCTGCTCGCCGCCGCGGAGCTCACGCTCGCCGTGGACCGCATCGTGAAGTCTGTCCCGGGCCGTCAGGTCGGAACGGTCGGCCGGCTGCTGGTCAGACCCGGTGCCCCCAACGTCATCCCCGGCCAGGTGGATCTCACCGTGGAGTTGCGCGATCTCTCGACGACCACGATCACCTCGTTATGGGATCGGATTCATGCTGAGGCACTCGAAATCGCGAAGAAATATGATACGACGCTCGATTACGTACTCCAGCATACGAACGATCCGGCGCTGTCCGATCCGCGGATCAGGGCCGTGATCGCTGACGCGGTGGCCGAACTGCGCCTGACGAGTCAGCTCATGCCGAGCGGCGCCGGACACGATGCGCAGGATCTCGCGCGGATCGGTCCGATGGGAATGATCTTCGTCCCGTCCGTGAAGGGCATCAGTCATTCGCCGCTCGAGCTCACCAGACCGCAGGACGTCACCAACGGCGCAAACGTGCTCCTGCAAACCATTTTGAGATTGGATCACACGTGAGCCCGACCGTCGTCATCGTCGGCGCCGGGTTCGGCGGCCTGCGGGCCGCCCGGGCGCTGCGGCGCGCCCCGGTGCAGGTCGTGCTGCTCGACCGCAACAACTATCACCTGTTTCAACCATTGCTCTATCAGGTCGCCACCGCGGGCCTCGAGCCCGAGGAGATCGCGAAACCGGCGCGCGCGATTCTGCGCGGCCAGAAGAACTTCGACTTTCG
>WNGO01004516.1_pt1 | contig 11827 bp, 8 predicted proteins | sample 5400511 | NCBI WGS metagenome assembly WNGO01 (sample SAMN13153380, study PRJNA577476) | soil metagenome | isolation source: 20 cm soil or saprolite under Garry oak tree replicate 2 | place: USA:California | collected 2016-06-15
TTGCGGCCGCAGCGGCGGCCGCGCTCGGCCTGGGTCCGCTGCCTCACTTCGCGATAGTGGCCGCGGTGATCGGCGTCTCTTCGGTGCCGCTGCTCGCGGGAGTGCCTAACACGCGTGGCGGTGCCGCCACGCTCCTACCGAGCGGCACGACGCGGCTGCGCATCGGCACCGCCGTCAGCGCGGTGTCAGCGATGGCGTTTTTCGGCATCCTGGTCGAAAGCGCCGGCGGCGACTGGGGGCCGATCTACCTGCGTGACTACGGCAAGACCACGCTCGCGGTCGCCGCGGGCGTCGCCGTCACGTTCTCGATCGCGATGACGGTGGTGCGCTTCACCGCCGATCGCCTGACCGCGCGCACGAGCGCGCCGGTGGTGGCCGCGCTGGGCGGCGTCGTCTCGATGATTGGCGTCGCGCTGGCGGTCGCGCTGCCTGAGCCTGTGACGGCGATCGCCGGATTCACGCTCGTCGGCGCGGGCTGCGCGGTGATGGTGCCGCTGGCCTTCAGCGCCGGCGCGAATCTCGGGCGCACGGGCACAGCCCTGATCGTGGTGACGGCCGCGGGATATGGGGGCTCGATCATCGGGCCGTGGCTGATCGGCTCGGCGGCGGATCGATTCGGCCTGCGCCTTGCGCTCCTGATCGCGCTCGTCGCCGCGGGTGCGGTGCTGCTCACGGCTTTCGGCCTGCGATCGCGATCGGTCGAAGTCGGTGGTGCGGCGGAGAGGAGTTGAACCTCCACGACCTTGCGGTCACTAGCTCCTGAAACTAGCGCGTCTGCCATTCCGCCACCGCCGCGTAGGGAACGAGCGAAAAGTATACGGTCGGGTCGTTCCCAGCCCCGAATGCCGGACAGCACGCGTTTGTATACAACGGCGCGTTTCAAAGGGCATCGAAAGACGCGTTTGTATACAAACGGCGGAACGGACCGAAAACTTAGCCCGCGATGAAAAGCGTCTGCCAGGCCGCCTGGACGAGCTCCTGGCTGAGCTCCGCTCGCTGACCCCGCGCTGACGACACGTCCACCAACCGCTCGAGGAGGTCGCGCGGGTGGTTGCCGCGCAGCGGCCGGCCGCCGTACATGCTGCGGATCCAGTCCAGCGCCGAAGGGTTCGGCGGAATCGTCAGCCGCTCACGCTCCCGCTCGAAGATGCGGCCCCACATGTCCCACGTCGGGTCGGGCATCAGGACCTTGTAGGACAGGCGCCGCAAGTAGGCCTCGTCGAGCAGCTCGCCGGGCTTCAGGTTGGTCGAAAGCGCCAGCTGCGCCCAGAACGGAATCTCGACCTTGCGCCCGCTGCTGACAAGGTTCATGTAATCGATCTCTTGCTCAAGAGGCACCAGCAGGCGGTCGAGGATCTGCTTCGGCGCGACGCGCTGGCGACCGAGATCGTCGATCAACAGCACGCCGCCGTTGGCCTTCACCTGCAGAGGCGCTCCGTAGGTACGGCTGCCTTCCTCGAAGGTCGGGTCGAACATCTCGAGCTGGAACTCGCCGCCAACCTGCACCATCGGGCGCGCGATGCGGCGCCAGCGCCTGTCGATCGGCTGGTTCGACTCCAGGCGGTGCACTGCGCCGTCGAAGACGGTCATCACCTCGCCGCCGCCGATGTCCAGCGCGACCGGGATGATGATCGGCCCGCCGAGCAGCGCCGAGATGCGTCGCGCCAGCGTGGTCTTGCCGTTGCCGGGCGCCCCATAGATGAAGATCGAGGACCTCGAGTTGACTGCCGCGCGCACGGCCTCGGCGACGCCGGGCGCCAGCTCGATGCCGGCCAGCGCGATGTTGACCTTGACCATGTCCAGCGTGCCGGGCTTGGCCGCCTCGGCCAGCACCGTGCGGTACTCCGACATCGACACCGGCGCCGGCCCGGCGTAGCGCGTGCTCGCGCGCGCGATCTCCTCGCTCCGGACGCGACCCTGCTTGGTCAGCGCGTAGGCCATGCGCTCCGGCAGCGGCCGGTTGAGCCACGGTCCCTGCTCGTTGGCGAGCCCGAGCGCGTCGAGGAAGTTGTCGGTGGTCAGGCTCTTCAAGATGGGCTCGACCGCGGAGAACGGCAGCGCCAGCCGGTCTGCGACCTCGTAGCCCGTCAAGCGCGTGGCCGCCGAGGCGAGCCGCAGAACCATCCCCTCAATAAGCGTGCGGTTGATCTCCGGGGGAGGAGGAGGCTCGATCTGCGGCCCGGCGCCGCCTGCGGTGATCGGCGGCAGAGGCGTGGGTTCGTCGACGTGTTCGAGAACTGCCGCGAAGACCTTCCTGGCGAAACGCGCGCGGTCCGCATGGTCCGGTGGCTCGCCCTCGCGTCGCCGGTGGATCCAGTCAGGAACCTCTTTGAACACGACAGTGTTGCCGATCAGCAGCTGCACGTGGTCGGGCTCGGCAACCGACACGCGAATCGCAATCCGAATCAGGTAGCCCTGGCTCTTCAGCGCCGCCCAGCTGCGCTCCCACGCGACCTCTGTGCGGCCCGCCCACGTCTGCCGCACCGTCTTGTCGGTGGCGAGCACCACATCCTTCCTGTTCTGGTAGCGGCGGCGCACGAGCTCGGTGACGTCCTTATCGATGTCCTCGGCGACGAGCGCGGCCAGCGGCAGCGCGCGGTCGTCGACGGCCGGACGGTTCTTGATCTCGAAGATCGTGCCCGCGGTCGGCGCCAGCGCGCGGATCACGCTCGCATGCCGCGGGCAGAACGGAGTCCGCTCGATGAACGTGATGTGGCGCCTGCACCACCAGGACTTGCATTCGCGGCCCATCAGGTCTTTGTAGGCGCACGCCCAACCGCGCCTTTCCTGACAGTCGGTGTGCAGGCACACGCCAGGAGGCTTCGAGCCGCGCGCGTCCGCGGGGATGGCGACCCTGTGCTCGACCTGCTCGACCATCTCCACTTCGTTGGACACCGCCTCCATGGGAGGCTGCGCGGCGGCCGGCTTCGGCATGTAATGGAATGCGCCGGCGAACTCCTCGGAGCTCTGGAATCGGGCCGCGCGATCCTTCGCGGTCGCGCGCCAGATGATTTCCATGATCGGCGACGGAATCGCGGTCGACGGCCGCGGCCGGTCGAACACCTGCGAATGCAGCACCGCCGGCAGCTGGCCGGTGAACGGAGGCTCGCCGTGCAGCAGCTCGTAAAGGATCATGCCGAGCGAGTAGATGTCGGCGCGCGCGTCGACGGTCTCGCCCTTCACCTGCTCCGGCGCCATGTACGCCGGCGTGCCGACCATGCTGCCCGTCGCGGTCAGGCGCTGCTTGTCGTCGACGAGCTTGGAGATTCCGAAGTCAAGGATCTTCGTCTTGCCGCGATTGGAGATCAGGATGTTGTCGGGCTTGATGTCACGGTGGATGACGCCCAGGTCGTGCGCGACGCCGACCGCCGAAAGCAGCTGCTGCAGGAGGTCGACCGACACATCGACGCTGAAACGTCCGTACTCATCGAGCCACGACCGCATCGAGCGGCCCTCGACCCACTCCATGACGATGAAGAGCACTGGCCCGTCCTCGTCGAAGTCGTATACGCGCACGATTCCGGGATGGTTCAGCGACGCGACGGTGGCCGCCTCGCGGTGGAATCGCTGGCGGAAGTTCGCGTCGCTCGAGTACTGCTCGGCCAGCACCTTGATGGCAACAGGTATTTCCAGGCGCGGATGCGTGGAGCGATAAACGACACCCATCGCTCCTCGCCCGAGCTCCGCCTCGATCGGGTACTTTCCGAGCTGAGCTAAAGCCACTGAAGGACTAGCAGTATGCCGCAGGGAGCCGGCGCCACCGGCAGCTTGCCGCCCTAAAGCCAACCTGCCCCGCACCCCCAAGGCAGGCCAGAACCGCCTCGCCGGCCATCGATCCCGCTAACGCGGGCCGGGGCCGGTTACTTGCGTGCCGCCGGGGCGGCGCTCTCCTTCATGGGCACGGCTCCGGCCCGCAGCACCTTCTTGTCGAACTTGCCCACGGAGGTCTTCGGCACCTCGTCGATGAACCGGATCTCGTCAGGAAGCCACCACTTGGCGACCTTGTCCTTGAGGAACTCGATGACCTCTTCCTGGGTGACCTGGCCCTTGAACTCGGGCTTGGGCACCGCGAAGGCCACCGGCCGCTCGTCCCACTTCGGGTGGGCGAGGCCGATGACCGCGGCTTCCAGGATCTTGGGGTGGGCCATGATCGCGTTCTCGAGCTCGACCGAGGAGATCCACTCGCCGCCCGACTTGATGACGTCTTTGGTGCGGTCGACGATCTGGATGTAGCCCTCGGGAGTGATCTTCGCCACGTCGCCGGTGCGGAACCATCCGTCCTCGGTGAGCTTGTCAGGGTCGTAGCCGTTGTAGTAGCCGCGCGCGATCCACGGGCCGCGCACCTGGATCTCGCCGAATGCCACGCCGTCCCACGGCAGCTCCTGGCCGCTCGCGGGGTCGCAGATGCGCACCTCGACGCCCGGAACGATCACGCCCTGGGTGAGGCGTGCCGCCAGCTCGTCCTCAGGCTTCGTTCCTGCACGCGGCCGGGCAACGCTGCCAAGCGGCGATGTCTCTGTCATGCCCCAGGCGTGGAGCATCTTCAGGCCGAGCGCGTCCATGTTCTCCATCAGCGCGCGCGGGACTGCCGAGCCGCCGCACACCACCGTGTGCACCTTGGGCAGCCGCTTGCCCGACTCCTTCATGTAGGCCACTGTGTTGATCCAGATCGTGGGCACGCCGGCCAGGATCGTGGCGCTCTCCGCGTCGGCGAGCTCGCACACCGCCTTCGCGTCGCCCATCCAGCGATCCGGGAGAAGCGCCTTCGCGCCAGACATGCCGATGGCGTAGGGGAGACCCCAGCTGTTGGCGTGGAACATCGGCACGATCGCCAGCACCACGTCGTTCTCGCTGACCGCGAGGTTGTCCTTCTGCAGCACTCCCATGGTGTGGATGAACTGCGAGCGGTGCGAGTAGACGACGCCCTTCGGGTTGCCGGTGGTGCCGGACGTGTAGCACATGGAGGCGGCCATGCGCTCCGAGAGCTTCGGCCACGGATAGTCCTCGGATTCAGCCTCAAGCAGAGTCTCGTAGTCGAGCATCTCGCCGAGCCCGTGGCCCTCGGGCGCGGGAGCGCCACCGGTCATCAGCACGATCTTCTCGACGCTCGGGATCTTTCCCGCCAGCGGCTTCAGCAGTCCGACCAGCGGTTGGTCGACGAAAAGAACCTTGTCCTGCGCGTCATTGACTATGAATTCCAGGTGCTGAGGGAATAGGCGCAGATTCAGGGTGTGCAGCACCGCGCCCATGCACGGGACCGCGTAGTACAGCTCCAGGTGCCTCGAGTTGTTGAACGAAAGGGTGGCGACGCGGTCGCCCGGTTTGACCCCGAGGCGCTTGAGGGCGCCTGCCAGGCGGTTGACTCGAGGCACCAGCTCGGCGTTGGTCATGCGATGGACGCCCTGCTCGCGTTTGGTGACGACCTCGCTCCTGCCGTGCAGGCGCTCCAGGCGCCAGAGCACGTGCTGGATGCTTAGCTCGTAGTCTTGCATCAAGCCTTCCACTTACCGACACCTCCACCAGCTAGCGGTTGGGAGCGCGTTGTACCCCTCTAAGAGGTCGATGGTAAGCCCGCTGGCCGTAGCATGCACGGAACAATGAAGTCGCGGTCGCGAGCCGACCTGCACATGCATACGAACTGTTCGGATGGCTGGCCGTCGCCTGCGGAGCTCGTCGACCGTGTCATCGCCCGCACCGACCTGCGAGTGATCGCGGTCACCGACCACGACACACTCGAGGGCGCACTGCGCGCCACCGAGCGCGCGGCCAAGACCGGGGGCGTCGAGGTCGTGATCGGGGAGGAGGTGTCGAGCCGCGACGGACACATCCTCGGCCTCTTCCTGGAGGGGCGCGTGCGGCCGGGCATGTCGGCGGCGGCGACCCTGCACGCCATCCACGACCAGGGCGGCCTCGCGATCGCGCCGCACCCGTTCTGGCGGACGCAGCGGCGCGCCAGCAATGGCGGCGTCGTCCATGGAGTGGGCTGGCTCGCCGCGGCGCTCGACTTCGATGCGATCGAGGTCGAGAACGCTACACCTGGCTTCTACGTGTTCAACCGCATGGCGCGCCGCCTGAACATCGGCCTTGGCGCAGCCGAGACCGGCTCATCCGACGCGCACATCCTGGACGCGGTCGGGCGGGCCTACACGGAGTTCCGCGGCCGGACCGCCGCCGACCTGCGGCGCTCGCTCGAGGCGCGCGAGACCGTCGCCGGCCGGTCGCGCTACAAGGCAGTGGGTTTGATGCGCTACGCAGCGTGGGGATTCAACCACCAGCGATACGCCGCCGCCGCCGCTCGCTAAGCTGAGGCGGCCCGCGACCCGCCCGCTTAGCTCAATGGATAGAGCGCTTGACTTCGGATCAAGAGGTTGCGAGTTCGAGTCTTGCAGCGGGCACCAGCGCCACTACTAGAGCATCTGCTCGACGAGGCGGTCGAGCCGCTCCGCGTTGCGATTGATCTCGCCGGCAAGCCGACGAGCCTCGGCCACGTCGAGCTGCTCGGAGTCAGCCATCTGCTTGCTGAACTGCTCGATGCCGACGAGGCCGGTCCGGAAGTCGCGGTTCAACGTCGAATGCGACTCCTCGATCTCGTTCAGCATCTCGAGGAACTCCTTGCGCTCGATGATCATGTTGACCGTCAACAGCAGCGCGAGCGCCGCGGTCAGCGACGACATGAACAGGTCGATGTCGTGGCCGGTCAGCGACGAGTACACGTCGCCGGCTGACGCGAGCAGCAGCGTCATCCACGGCAGCGCGAGCTGCCACAGGTCGAGGCGAGCCGGCTTCAATGTTGCCCTGGCGGGCTCGGCCGGATAGCTTGCGGCCAGCGCGATCAGCAGAAAGCCCGCAAACCATCCAGTGTTGAGCACGCTGCCCACCGAGTCGTATGTGCCGTGCGCGCTGAGGTACGCGAAGGCGCTGTCAGCTACCGAGTAGCAGGCGATGCCGGCGAGCAGGAAGGCCATCTTGCCCGCCTGCTGGTGCGTGGCGCGCCGGATCGCGAGGATCAGGACCGTGCCGACCACGATGTCCGTGACGGGGTAGGCCAGGTCCAGGAGCCTGGTGCTCGAGTCCGACTCATACACCTCGCGCAGGCCGAACGCCCAGGCCGTGCAGGTCAGGGCAATGGCCACGATGAGTCCGTCGAACCACACCCGCCAGCTCGCGGACGTGCCTCGCGCGGCGTCGCTCCAGAAGGCGCGGATTCCGCCGATCGCAAACGGCACCGCTCCGAGAAAGCCGGCATCCGCGAGCGACGGATAAGGCACCGTGACCTGCTGCCAGACCTCGTAGTACGACCACACGAGCTCGCCCGCGGCCCACAGGCCCGTGGAGATGCTCATCAACGTCCAGCCGAGCCGCTCCTTTCCGCCGGCTCGAGTCGCGGCCCAGGCGCACGCTCCCGAGGCGATCGCCGCCGCCGCTGCCTCGCCGAGGTCGTCGATGATCGTGACCGTCCGGTCGCCGAAGAGGCCCGTCTTGAGGATGAAGGCGTAGGCGATCGAGGCCACGAGCACCACCGCCGCCGCCGCTGCGAACTTTCTCGTCCGGGTGTCCCAGGTCGACCAGGCGCTCATTGCCGAGCCAAGTTAAGCAGCGCGTCTCACGAATTCATCCCTGATAAGCGCGGTGTTCGCGATGGCGGACGAAAGGAGTGCCCGGGTAGAATTCACCGGCGCAGCAAGGGCGGCTGGCGGAACTGGTAGACGCGCACGTTTGAGGGGCGTGTGGGGCAACCCATCCGGGTTCGAGTCCCGGGTCGCCCACCACGCGATCCTGTTTTTGTGCACAAAAACGGGTTATCCGAGTCTGGAAAACGGTAATTGTGCGCAAAAACGGCTTATGGGCCCGTCAGGCCAGATCGCGACGTCTCGGCCTGCGGAACCGCACTAATCGCTGTTGCTGTTGGCCCACACTTAGGCCGTGACCGAGGGCCCCGAGCTCGATCCCGCCACGCAGTTTCGCGAGCTCTACGACCGCGAGTACGCCCCGGTCTACCGCGCGATCCGCGCCGTCGTCCTCGATGTCGCGGCGGCTGAGGACCTGACCCAGGAAACGTTCGTTCGGGCGTTCCGCGCTCGCCACCGCTACAAGCCGACCGCGCCGCCGGGCGCTTGGCTGCGCCGCATCGGCGTCAACCTCGCCATCTCGCACCTGCGCCGCCAGAAGCTCGCGCGCTTTCTCCCAGCCCGCCTCTACATGCCGCCCGCCCGCCGCGAGTACGACCAGGCCGAGGCGCGCGACGTGGTGACCAAGGCGCTGGCCGAGTTGAGCCCGAAGCTCCGGGCGGCGATCGTCCTGCACTACTACGAGGGGCTGACCCGGGAGGAGATCGCGAGCGTTCTTGGGGTGCCGGCCGGAACGGTCGCCTCCCGGATCGCGAAGGCGGTGGCGATCATGCGCAAAGCGACCGTCAGCGATCAAGTCTGGGACGAGAAGCGTTCGAGTAATGAAGGTGCCCTACGTGGACAATGACCCCAGAGAGGGAGAGTTGAGCTCACCCTCAGACGACGACGTCCGCCGGATGGTCCGGGGAGGCGTGCAGGCCTGGCAGCCCCGCCGCGGACCTGACTTCTCCGACCTGCTTCTGCGCATCGGCGCGGGCCCGTCGCCGTGGGTCCTGTACACGGCGGCCAGCGCCGCCCTGGTGGTGATCCTGCTGGCGGCCTTCCTGGTCGGCTCGTACTACCAGATCGGCGCCCTGGCGCCCCAATCGATCCCGGCGAACATCCACTAGCCAGGCGGCTAGAAGAGCGCTACCTCTTCGCCCAGCCCTTGCTCGATCGCCTTCGGCAGCACCACCGCCGCCGCCGCCAGGTCCCAGAGCGCCAGACCGTGGGACTCGAAAAGGGTGATCCCCGGCTCGGCGGGCGCCTTCCAGCCGCCTGCCATCACCGTGCCGAGCTCCGTCACCCGCTCCCACGCCAGAGCCCCGGATCCGACGGCCTGGATCAGGTCGCCGCTCTCCAGTCTCGCGACCGCCAGCTGATCCACAACCACCGTCTGCGCTCGCGTCACCAGGTCGGCCGGCAGGATCGTCACCACGACATCGGCCTCGCGCACCGCGGCTTCGGCGCTGGAGGCGGCCACCACCCGGAGACCCAGCGCCGCAGACTGCTCCGATGCGAACGCCTCGCGGCGCTTCTCCTCGCGGCTGAACACCCGCATCTCGCCGATGGAGAGCACGCGGGAAAGCGCCAGCGCCTGGGTCCGCGCCTGGTGACCGGAGCCGATCAGCGCCACCGTCAAAGGACTGCCTGACGCGGGCAGCAGCGCCCGGGCGGCCACCGCGCTCGCCGCACCCGTCCTGTACGCCCCCATCAGGTCCGCCTCGATCAATGCCCGTAGGGCACCGTCCAGGCCGAACATCGTGACCAGGAACCGCACCTGGCCTGCGGCGACGGTGTACGCCTTCAGGCCCATGCACCCGCCGCCCGGGTAGGTGGCGAACATCACGTTCAGGAGCGTCCCAGGCGCGAACGCTCGCCGCCTCGGCTCGTTCTGGGCCTTGCCCTCGCCCAGCTCGCGCATCGCCGCGGCCACCGCTCCGATCACGGCGTCCATGTCGATGGCGCGCTCGACGTCGGCCTCGCGCAGGATGCGGGTCACGGCAGGGAGAATACCGTCACCATGGCGTCGACCTCTTTGAACGTCGGCCTGATCGGCCTCGGCACCGTCGGTTCCCAGGTGGCCGAGCGCCTGGTCACAGGCCAGCCCCAGCTGACGCGCCGGGCCGGCCTCGAGCTGTGCCTCCAGAAGATCCTGGTCCGCGACGTCAACAAGCCACGGGCGGTGAAGGTCGAGCCGGGATTGCTCACCAACGACCCGGACCTGCTGCTCGACGACAAGGACATCCAGGTCATCGTTGAGGTCGCCGGCGGCGATGAGCCGATGCACACGTATCTGGAAAGGGCGATCCGCGCCGGCAAGCACGTCGTAACCGCCAACAAGGTCGTCATGGCCAACCACGGCATGCCGCTGCTGACGCTCGCCGCGGAAAAGAACGTCGACGTCTACTTCGAAGCCGCGGTCGGCGGCGGCATCCCTCTGATCAGCACCTTCCGCACGGACCTGCAGGCCAACCGCATCGAGCGCCTGTCCGCGGTCATCAACGGCACCACGAACTACGTTCTCGGACGCATGGGCTCCGACGGCTTGTCGCTCGAGGATGCAGTCAAAGAAGCGCAGGCGGCCGGCTACGCTGAGGCCGACCCGACGGACGATGTCGAGGGCTTCGACGCCACCTACAAGCTCGCGATCCTCGGCTCCATCGCCTACGAGATCAGCGTCAAGCCGGGGGACATCTACCGGGAGGGCATCAACGGCATCGAGCCCGTCGACTTCCGCTACGCGCGCGAGCTCGGTTACGCCATCAAGCTCGTCGCGCACACGCAGCGCCACCGCGGCCGGGTCGAGGCCCGCGTGCATCCCTCGCTGGTGCCGCTCGACCATCCGCTGGCGCAGGTCGAAGGCGCCGACAACGCAGTGTTCGTCGAGGGCGACCTCGTCGGCAGGGTGCTGCTCAAGGGCCAGGGCGCGGGTGGGAGGCCGACCGCCTCCGCGGTTGTCGGCGATCTGATCGACCTCGCTCGATCCATAAGGCGCGGCGTCCAGAACCGTCCGTCGTTCACGTTCGACGATCGCGTCGGCGTCGTCCCCATGGGCGAGGTGGTGACGCGCGCCTATTACCGCATTCGCGCCGAAGACCGCCCCGGCGTGCTGGCCGCCGTGGGGCAGGTCTTCGCCGAGGAAGGCGTCAGCATCTCGAGCTTCATACAGAAGGACGCGTGGGTCGAGGAGAAGACGGCCGAGCTGGTGATCACCACGCACCCCACCGAGGAGACGCGACTGCAGAAAGCGCGCGAGCGCATCGCGGGCCTGCAGCCCGTGCGCTCGGTGTCAACGTTCCTTCGCGTCTTCTAATCAGGGAATAGCGCACGCAGATGGGGGTCATCGCCCGGTATCACGAGTTTCTGCCCGTCGGTCCGAACACGCCCGACGTCGACCTGCACGAAGGCTCGACGCCGCTCGTGCCCAGCCGCAACATCGGTCGTGCGCTGGGACTGTCGAACCTCTACTTCAAGTACGAGGGCCTGAACCCGACAGGGTCGTTCAAGGACCGCGGCATGGTCGTCGCGGTGGCCAAGGCGCTCGAGGCCGGCAGCAGGGTGCTGATGTGCGCGTCGACCGGCAACACATCGGCGTCTATGGCCGCCTACGCGGCGCGCACGGGAGTAAGAGCCATCGTCGTCGTCCCGGCGGGCGAGATCGCGCTCAACAAGCTGTCGCAGGCGCTGATGTACGGCGCGAAGGTGATCGCGCTCAAGGGCAACTTCGACCACGCGCTGCAGACCGTCCGCGACCTGTCCAGCCGCTATCCGGTGGCGCTAATGAACTCGATCAACCCTCACCGCATCGAAGGCCAGAAGACCGCCGCCTTCGAGGTTGTCGAGGCTCTTGGCGATGCCCCCGACTATCTATTCGTGCCGGTGGGGAATGCAGGCAACATCACCGCCTACTGGAAGGGCTTCCGCGAGTGCCAGGCGAAAGGACTGGCGAAGCACCTTCCCCGCATGGCCGGCGCGCAGGCCGACGGCGCCGCGCCCATCGTCAACGGCCATCCCGTCGACCAACCGAAGACGATTGCCTCGGCGATTCGCATCGGCAACCCAGCCTCGTGGGAGGGCGCGACCACCGCGCGCGACGAGTCGGGCGGCATGATCGCTGCCGTGTCCGACACCGAGATCATCTCGGCCCAGGTGAGGCTGGCGAGCAGCGAAGGCCTCTTCTGCGAGCCCGCGTCGGCGGCCCCGCTGGCGCTCCTCAA
>WNGO01010669.1_pt1 | contig 11825 bp, 7 predicted proteins | sample 5400511 | NCBI WGS metagenome assembly WNGO01 (sample SAMN13153380, study PRJNA577476) | soil metagenome | isolation source: 20 cm soil or saprolite under Garry oak tree replicate 2 | place: USA:California | collected 2016-06-15
ACCGCAATGGCGCGCTGGCGCGGCACGGTGTGAAATTAATAGGCGCAAACGCTCAGGCCATCGCCAAGGGCGAAGATCGGCAGTTGTTCAAGGAAGCGATGTTACGCATCGGACTTGAGGTGCCGCGTTCCGGAGTGGCGCGTTCCCTGGCAGATCTTGATCACATCGTCAGCGAAATCGGCACATTTCCGCTCATCATTCGACCCGCCTTTACTCTGGGAGGGACCGGCGGCGGCATCGCTTACAATCGCGAGGAACTCGACTTGATCGCCGCGCGCGGTCTGGATCTCTCGCCGGTTCACGAAGTGTTGATCGAAGAATCATTGGTCGGCTGGAAGGAATTCGAGATGGAAGTGATGCGCGATCGTATGGACAACTGTGTCGTCGTCTGTTCCATCGAGAATTTCGATCCCATGGGTGTGCACACCGGCGATTCGATCACGGTCGCGCCCGTTCAGACGCTCACTGACAAGGAATACCAAATGATGCGCGATGCCGCTTTTGCGGTCATTCGTGAGATCGGTGTCGAAACCGGAGGATCGAACATTCAGTTTGCTGTCCACCCGGACAACGGCCGCATGGTCGTGATCGAGATGAATCCGCGCGTCTCGCGTTCCAGTGCGCTGGCATCGAAGGCCACGGGGTTTCCGATTGCGAAAATCGCGGCAAAACTCGCGGTCGGCTACGCACTCGATGAAATCAAAAACGATATCACGCGCGAAACGCCGGCGTGCTTTGAACCGACGATCGATTATTGCGTGGTAAAAGTGCCGCGCTTTACGTTCGAGAAGTTCCCGCAAGCGGATGCGACGCTTACGACGCGGATGAAAAGTGTCGGTGAAGCGATGGCCATCGGGCGCACATTCAAGGAAGCACTGCAAAAAGCGCTTCGCAGCCTGGAGATTAAACGCTTCGGGTTGTTAGGCGACGGAGCAGATAAGGATGTCGATCTCGAAACGCTGCGGCTCAAGCTGGCGATTCCGAACGCCGGACGAATTTTCTACATCGCACAAGCATTTCAAAAGGGCGCATCGATTGATGAGATTTATGAGCTAACAAAAATCGACAAGTGGTTTTTGCGCAATGTGCAGCAGATCGTGGAGGAAGCGCGGAGGATGTCAGGCTGCCAGCCTGACTCGGCAGGCAGGCTGCTAGCCTGCCAAGATGGTTCGGGGGAGTCTCGCAGCCTGTCCGCCCACTCAGTCAACCACTCTGACGTGCGGTTCCGAGGCTTCGATAAACGCGCGGCGATCAAAATGACGAGGCGGCATTTGCCACACTGGGAACAGGAAGGGGCAACCCATTTTGTTACATTTCGCCTCGCTGACTCGATTGCCAGTGATCTGCTCGCCAAGTGGCGAGAAGAACGCGCCACTTGGCTCAAATTTCACCCGCGGCCCTGGGACTGGAAAACGGCTCGCGAATACATTCGCCGTTTCGAAGAGGAGCGCGAACACTGGCTCGACCGAGGCCACGGCTCGTGTTTGCTGCGAAACCGGCTGGTACAACAAACGATTGTGGAGAACCTCAATCGTTTCGATCACCAACGATACGTGATCGATGCGTTTGTTGTGATGCCTAACCATGTGCACGTCATCGTGAAGCCGCTGGAACCAAACTCCCTGAGCGGGATCCTGCACTCATGGAAATCGTACACCGGAAATCGAATCAACGAACTGCTGAACCGAAAAGCGCCAGTTTGGATGGCCGAGACCTTCGACACGATAGTGCGCGATTACTCTCATCTTACCGCGTGCCGCGATTACATCGCGCGTAACCCGCAAGAGGCGAACTTGAAGGAGAACGAGTTTGTGCTGGATCGTCGCGATGCACTGGTTGTGGACGGCACTGAGCCGGAAAGCGAGCAGGCTGGCAGGCTGTCGGCCGGGTCAGGCTGGCAGCCTGACATCCAAACAAACGCACTCCTCCACGCGAAAAAGCTCGGTTTTTCAGATAGGCAAATGGCGGCCGCAAACGGAATGAGTGAAACCGCAATTCGCGCGAAACGTAAATCGTTAGGCGTTCTGCCGACCTATCGCCTCGTGGATACGTGCGCGGCGGAATTCGAAGCTTACACGCCCTATTACTACTCCACGTACGGCGATGAGAACGAACGGCGCGAGAGCGACAAGCGCAAGATCATGATTCTGGGCGGCGGGCCGAACCGCATCGGCCAGGGCATTGAATTCGATTATTGCTGCGTTCACGCCGCCTTCGCTCTGCGCGAGCTCGGATTCGAAACGATCATGGTGAATTCGAATCCGGAAACGGTTTCGACCGATTACGACACGAGCGACAAACTTTATTTTGAGCCGCTCACTTTAGAGGATGTGCTCAACATTTATGATCAAGAGAACCCCGAGGGCGTGTTCGTCCAGTTTGGTGGACAAACACCGTTGAATCTGGCCAGCGGATTGAAGGCGGCGGCTGTGCCGATTCTTGGAACACAGCCGGAAAGCATCGAGACAGCGGAAAACCGGCAACTATTCGCCGCGATGCTGGATAAACTCGCTCTGCGGCAGACTCCAAATGGATCGGCAACAAGTACCAAAGGGGCTGTCGCGATTGCTAAGAAGATTGGTTATCCAGTACTCGTGAGGCCTTCCTTCGTTTTAGGAGGACGGGCTATGGAACTTGTGTATAACGAAAAAGATCTTCGTCGCTATATGGCGAGCGCCATCGAGGTAACACCCGATCGCCCGGTGCTTATCGATCGGTTTCTTGAAGACGCAATCGAAGTCGATGTCGATTGTATCTCCGATGGCGAAACGACCGTCATCGGCGCAATCATGGAACATATCGAGGAAGCAGGCATCCACAGCGGAGACAGCGCCTGCGTGATTCCAACGTTCTCACTGTCGCAGAATGTTCTCGAAGAGATTTCGACCGCGACGAAATCGATGGCACGCGAGCTGAACGTGTGCGGACTAATGAATGTGCAATTCGCCGTGAAAGGCGATGATGTTTACGTCTTGGAAGTGAATCCGCGCGCGTCGCGCACGGTTCCCTTCGTCAGCAAGGCAATCGGCGTTCCACTGGCAAAACTGGCTGCCAAAGTTATGACCGGAAAATCATTGGGCGAACTCGGATTTACCCGGGAAATCGTGCCGAAACATTTTTCCGTGAAAGAGGCTGTGTTTCCTTTTTTGCGCTATGAAGGCTTGGATATTTCACTTGGTCCGGAGATGAAATCGACCGGCGAAGTGATGGGAATGGACATCGATCTCGGTCTCGCGTATGCGAAATCCCAAATGGCCGCGCCGCCGCCGCTGCCGAAAACGGGAAAAGTTTTTATCAGCGTCAAAGACACCGACAAGGAAGCGGTCATCCCAGTCGCGCGTGAGTTTGTGAAGCTTGGTTTCGAAATCATTTCCACCAGCGGAACCGCAGAAGCGCTGACAAGAGCGAAAATTAAAATAACCAAGGTGTTCAAGATTCATGAGGGACGCCCAAACGTTCTCGACCGGATCAAGAACGGCGACATCAATTTCATCATCAACACGCCCAGTGGCAAAATTCCGCGCGAGCACGAGGTGGCCATTCGAAACGCTGCACTTGCCGCCAGGATCCCTATCATGACAACGGTGCGCGCTGCGCTGGCAAGCGCGAATGGAATTCGATCACTACAAAAACGAAAAGTTCAGGTCCGCAGCCTGCAGGAATACCACCTAGAAATGGCGAAATCCGAATGTCGAATCACGAAACAATGACGAAATCGCAACCAACGCAAGCCTTCGACATTCGTCGTTCGGTCATTCATTCGTTATTCGTTATTTGTCATTCGTCATTTTAATGCCACTTGTCAGCATGAAATTGTCGATCCTGTTTGCAACGCTATTGAGTGCGGTGGCGGTCTTAGCCGCCGAAGAAAAGAAACAAAAGGAGGCTCCCATGAATTCATCCAACGAAGTCGCAGTAATCAAGACCAGCGAAGGCGATATGGTCCTGCAGTTTTGGACCGATGCGGCACCAAATACGATCGAGAATTTCAAAAAGCTTGCGCGAGAGGGTTTTTACGACGGCACGATTTTCCATCGAATCATTAAGGAATTCATGATTCAAGGCGGCGATCCGAATTCGAAAGATCCGGCAAAGGAGGCCAGCTACGGCGAAGGCGGACCCGATCACAACATCAAGGCTGAGTTTAACGATCATCCACACGAGCGCGGTGTTATCTCGATGGCACGCGGGCCTGATCCGGATTCGGCTGGGTCACAATTTTTTATCTGTCTCGCACCAGTGCATCGGCTCGATCATCAATACACGACGTTTGGCAAATTGATAAAGGGCGACGATGTGCTCGAGAAAATTGGCGACACGCCTGTCACCAAAAATAGCAGAGGCGAGCAGAGCAAGCCGACAAAGCGCGTCGTGATCGAAAGTGTGAAGATTGTGTCAGCGGAGTCGGTAAAGTAGGGACGCGAAACCTTTTCATTAACACCTGGCTTCAGCCAGGTGTTTACCCCAAGAATTATTACTAGCCGTTTTAACGGCTTTTTGCGATCGAACGAAATAAGCCGTTGAAACGGCTTGTGACGCTTGCGCGCTGAGTAACACCGGTCTAAAGCCCGGTGTTAATGAGAACCAATAATGGCCCGAAGATCAATTAAAGAGAATTCTGCAATGAGTTCAGAACTGACAAGAATAGCTCTCATCCAGATGCGGTGCGGCCCGGAACCGGAGAAGAATTTCGCGCGCGCAGTCGAATTTATTCGAGCCGCGGCAAAGCAGGGCGCGCACATCGTTTGCTTACCGGAACTCTTTCGCTCGGAGTATTTTTGTCAGACGGAAGATCACGAGAATTTTGCACTGGCTGAACGAGTGCCTGGAAAATCCACAGCGGCGTTCGGAGATTTGGCGCGAGAAACCGGCACGGTCATTATTGCGTCGCTGTTCGAGAGACGCAGCGCCGGGGTTTATCACAACACTGCGGCGATTATCGACGCGAATGGAAAATTGCTCGGCAAATATCGCAAGATGCACGTGCCCGATGATCCGCTGTATCACGAGAAATTTTATTTCACGCCCGGGGACCTCGGATTTCAGGCCTGGCAGACGACACACGGGAGCATCGGAGTCTGCGTTTGCTGGGACCAGTGGTACCCTGAAGCGGCGCGGCTCACTGCGCTGCGCGGCGCGGAAATCATTTTTTATCCGACAGCCATCGGGTGGCATCCATCGGAAAAGAAAAAATTCGGCCGAGCACAGCATTCCGCATGGGAGACCATCCAGCGTAGCCATGCGATCGCGAATGGTTGTTACGTCGCGGCGGCAAATCGTGTCGGCCATGAAGCCACAGCGGGCGGCGATGGCATTGAGTTTTGGGGGCAAAGCTTTGTTTGCGGGCCTGACGGGGAAATAGTCGCCAAAGGCTCAGCGGATCTGGAAGAAATTGTGACGGCCGATATCGATTGGGACCAGGTTAACGAGTATCGGACGCATTGGCCGTTTCTCCGCGACCGTCGAATCGATGCATACGGTGAGATCAATCGACGTTTGATTGACTGAACTTGCCACATCGCAAGCTTCGCGTTCGCGACAGCGTAGGTTCAAGGTCAATGCTGGCAGCATCGCAAAGCGCCGTAGCACCGGCGCACTCCAAAACGCAAGCGACTATCGTGCACCCGCAATTACGGCCACGTCTTGAGTGCGGCGATGCTGCGCCGCTCTCGGATCGGCCTGCATTTCTAACCAACCCAGAGGATTCCACCCTCGCTCGCGGGCACGAACTGAAACGCATGCTGTTTTGAATTTGCCTTTGTGATAATACGAGGACGAATGATTGCAAAGGCCGCTCAACCGATTCGTCGGCCGTGGTATCGCCCGTCGCTGACGACACAAATCATGATCGGGCTGGTCGTGGGCGGGTTTGTCGGATGGCTGCGGCCCGATTGGGGGAACGCAGTTTATTTTCTGCGCGACATCTTCATCAATCTGATCAAATCGATCATCGCTCCGCTTGTATTTTCGACCATTGTCGTCGGAATCGCTGGCGCGGGCGCGCTTCGCAAAGTGGGGCGCATGGGAATCAAAGCGCTGATCTATTTCGAACTTGTCACGACCGCAGCGCTCTGCGTAACTCTCGCTGCCGCAAACACCGACGTCCTCAAGACGATTGAGCAAAGTCATCCGAAGTCATTCGCCGAAACGATCGTGCATGTCTTTCCCTCCAGTGTGATCGAATCGATGGTGCGCGGCGATGTTTTGCAGATTGTCGCATTCAGCGTGCTCTTTGCTCTTGCCGTCTCAGCCGTTGGCGAAAAAGGGAAACCAATCATCAGGGCGATGGAGAGCCTGTCGCAAATCATGTTCAAGTTCACGAATTACGTGATGATGTTTGCCAATCGGTACGCAGGGTCCGGGTGTGCTCATGAATCTCGGCAAATTGATTGGCTCACTTTATCTGGCCCTCGTGATTTTCGTTGTTTCGATTTTTGGACTGGTCATTTGGATCGCGCGGATACCGTTGCGGCAATTCGTCAAGGCAGTGCGTGAGCCGGCAGCGCTGGCCTTTGCCACGACGAGCAGCGAATCGGCGTTGCCAAAAGCAATGGAATCGATGGAGCGTTTCGGCGTGCCGCCGCACATCGTCGGCTTCGTGATGCCCACCGGCTATTCGTTCAACCTCACCGGATCGACACTATACCTGGCAATGGCCTCCGTGTTTGTGGCGCAAGCAGCCGAAACAACGATGGGTTGGCACATGTCCTTGGGCCAACAGATTACCATGATGCTTACGTTGATGGTGAGTTCCAAGGGGGTGGCCGGCGTGCCGAGGGCGGCGCTTGTCATTTTGCTGGCGGTATTGAATTCTTTCGTGCCGTCCGGACTTGGGCCGGTCGGTGTCGCCATTATTTTTGGCGTGGACGAATTGATGGACATGGGACGCACCTGCGTGAACGTAATTGGCAATTGCTTGGCAACGGTGGTCGTCGCACGCTGGGAAAAAGAATTCGATGAAAACCGGGCGCGCGTTTTTGGAACGGCGGCTGAAGCGGAGTTGGATTTGAAGTCAGGTAACGTTGGCTTCGCCGACTCAGTCGGCCAAGGGGAATGATCCGCAGAGCTATGGGATGCGTCCATAGTCAAACGGCCGCTCGTCACGTTGAAATGGTTGCTTGTCGTTTGCGGTGCGCTACGGCCGCGGACTTTTTCTGCAAAATACATTTGACACCAAGTCAGCATCTTTGAATGTCGAAAACTTTCATTCATCAAACCTATGAGAAAATTCTTCGCAATATCTTTAGCACTCGTTTCCGCTGCGCTAACCATTGCCGCGCTCGCCGCGCCAGCGCCCCGATCGACCCTTCACGGGAGCAAACCGAGTTGGGCTACGCCTCAAAATTATGCCCACGCGGCGAATGCAAGTGACCAGCTAGGATTCCGCGTCTATCTGGGCTGGAACAATCCCAGTGGTGCAGAAGCGCTGGCGCGCGCTGTGTCTGACCCGCGCAGCCACTCATCGTATCGTCATTATCTGACCCCCGCACAGTTCCGAGCGCAGTTCGCGCCGACTGTCAACCAAGTCACGCAAGTCCAGAACTGGCTGACAAGCCAGGGATTTACGCTTGTCTATACGCCTGCTAATAATCATTACGTATCGGCGAAAGGCACTGTTGGACAGGCGCAAGCGGCCTTCGGTATCAACTTTGGCATGTATAACGCCAATGGACTAACGCTACGTTCCCCGTCCGCGGATGTATCCATCCCCAGTTCGCTCGCTGGCGTCGTTGGCGGCGTCATCGGGCTCGATCAAGGCGCCATATTTGTTCGTCCGAATAATGTGGTGGACACCAACGCGCCGCCGTCCGCCGGTTTCAGAAACGCGCCTCCGCTATCGCTTTACTGGGCGCAATATCTCACAGGCCTGGCCGTACCGCCGTACACCCCCCCGCCAGCAGCACCAGGGTATTCTTTCCCGCCGGGGTTTACGGATCTCTCTCTAACGTCCGTGCCGTGGTCAATCAAGGGACACACGCCCCGGCAAATCAAAGGCGCATACGGTATCTCTGGAACTTACGATGGCACCGGTCAGACCGTTGCAATCATTGACGCCTACGCGTCACCCACCATCCTCCAAGATGCTAACCAGTGGTCGAACAACCGAGGAATTCCGCAATTTGGAGCTCCCGGCGGCGGCACATTCACTCAGGTGGTGCCACCGGGCGTGTATAACATCCCCGAGAATCCAAGACAGGATCCACAGGGATGGTATGGAGAAGAGACGCTTGACGTGGAAGCTGTCCACGGAATGGCGCCTAACGCCAACGTCGTTTACGTCGGCGCGCCAAACAACTATCAAGACCTGGACGCGGCGATGAATCACGTGGTGGATAACCACCTTGCGCAAATCGTGTCAAACTCTTACGGCTTCGCTGGCGAAAATCTGCCGCCAGGCTTTATCAAGCCGCTGAATGACACTTTAATCCAGGCAGCTATCGAAGGCATCGGGGTCTATTTCTCGTCCGGTGATAACGGCGACGAGACGTCGGTGCTTGGGTTTGCCTCGCCAGACTGGCCCGCCTCCAGCCCGTGGGTGACAGCGGTTGGCGGTACCAGCCTTGGTGTTAGCACCACAAATACCCGCGTGGTCGAGACTGGTTGGGGCACCAGCACTTATAACTGTAACAAGAACACCCTGGTCTGCACCCGCACCGACTGGCTCTACGGCGCTGGCGGTGGCGTGAGCGCGATCTTTTCGCAACCCGACTACCAGGCGAATTACGGGGGGAATCTCACAGGCGTAACAGGCCGTGCGGTCCCGGACGTAGCTGCGCTTGCCGACGTGCAGACTGGCTATCTCATCGGTCAGACGCAGACCTTTCCTCATACGTGCAACCCCGCTAGCGTGATGTATGACGAATCTCGCATTGGCGGAACGAGTCTCTCGTGCCCAATCGTCGCCGGAATCATGGCGCTGTCGGACCAGAAAGCTGGATTTGCGCATGGCTTTGCCAATCCATTCTTCTACCAAAACCCGGGTAATTTTACGGATATCGTATCTACAAAGACCGCGGTCGCCCGCCGGAACTTCGTCAATAATGTTGACGATTGCAATGGAACCGTGGATCGACTACGAACATTCGATGATTACTCCGGCTCACCGACGCAGTACACCGCCACCGGCTGGGATAACGTGACGGGCCTAGGTGTGTTCAACGGCATACCTTAATCGCAAACAAAGTTTACGTGGCAGGGACGCGGGATAAAGCCGCGTCCCTGTTTTTTGCTCCACAACATATCCGGTTAAAGATCGACAAGGATGGATTGTTGCGATTAGGATCTGGTGCCATGCCCAATCCACATACATTTCCGGGAGCAATCTATCTTCTGCAGATATTTACTTCCGTATTTCTTGCGATTCTTTTTCTTCAATCGGGAATTGATAAAATCGTCGATCGCCGTGGAAATTTCGAATGGCTAAAAGGACATTTCGCAAAGAGCCCGTTAGCCGAACAGGTGCCTGCTCTGCTGACCATAATTACCATTCTCGAACTTGCAGCCGGAGCACTGAATGCGCTTGGGTGTGTGCTCGTGATTTTCTTGCACGATCCGACCATCGCATTCTGTGGCGCGGTGATTGCCGCGGTTGCAGTCCTTGCGCTATTCTTTGGCCAACGCATGGCCAAGGATTACGCAGGCGCGGCGGTGCTTGTTCCGTACTTTCTCCTCACGCTCATTGCAATTTATCTGCTCGCGCAGCGGTAATCGGTGAGAACTCCCTGCTGGGTCACAAGATGGTCGTTAAAACCGCAGCAGCCGAATTAGCCAGGCTTCAGCCTGCTTAATATGAGGGATCTTATCCATTGATAAGCTCGGACCGGTCGCGCGGCTTAAGTTCTCGTTAGATCTTGTATGAGAGAAGTTATCAAATCGAACTTTGCTACCGTGCCGTTCGTAGTTGGCGCCTCCTTATTCCTGTGCGCATTGATATTCTATTACTTCGCGGTTCTGAGAGTTGACTATACCAAAACATCGCTGCTCGATCTCGGTCCGCACCCCGATGCTACAGAATATTTCGCACAGGCAAAAGCGCTGGGCATGGATGGATGGCCTTCGATACAGATTGGATACGAGAAGCTGCCATCGAGGTACCCGCCTGGCTATCCAGTGCTAATGCTTCCCTGGCTGAACATTCTGCCAACTCCAGCTGTTGTGTTAGCGCCATTTAGAGCCAACCAAACTCTCGGCCTGCTGCTGCTCCTGGCTGTATTTACGTTCTATGCCTATCTGGCAATGCCGGTACCGGGAGGCTTTGCCGCGCTGTTAGTCGCAACCCTTCCTTGCTTTTTCACTTTTTGCCGTTCCTCACTCAGCGACGTAAGTGCATCGCTGCTAATTGTACTGGCGTTTATGTTTGCCTACCTCGGAGTCACGGAAGAACGGCGCTCGAAGATTTATTTGTCGGCGATTCTTCTTGGCCTGTCGGTAAACGTTAGACTGCAGTCGGCCTTCTTTGCACCATTGTTGCTGGTCATGGCGATCTTCCCAATGAGAGAAATGCGCGTGCGCTGGCTGCTGCATTGCGCTGCCGCTGCGGCTGTCTTCGTGCTGGCTGCCAGTCCCGTGCTGCTATTGAACACGATTCAGTTTCATTCACCATTTAGGACAGGCTACGACTTCTGGACCCCGTTTTTTAGTAAGAATCACCTTTTCTTTTCTCTTCGCTATGTTCCAAACAACGCCTCCGCGCTGTGGAACGAATTCGCTCTGCAGCCGCTCGATTATCATACTGCAAACATTTTTGGAACTGGTACCTGCTTTGTCCCAGCCTTCGTTTTTCTAACTTGCGCAGGATTATTCTTTATCCGGATCGATCGCTTCGTTACCTGCGCCGTTTTAGCTTGCTCAGCTTTCCTTGGAGTGATTCTAACTCATAATTACAGACTTGTTGATGCAAGATACTATCTGCCTCTTCTAATCCTCTCCATCGCGTTTGCCGTGCTGCCGGCGATGTGGGCCGCAAAGAATCTTGTTACCGGCAGACGGATTATTATCGCTTTGCCAATTTTGGTTTTATTCGCCGCGGCCTGCCTGGGTGTTCCTTCACGCTCGGGCTATAAGACACAGAGCATTGGCCGGTGCCAGGCGTGGGACGCTCTTCATTTCACGACTCCACCACACGAATCGGTGCAGTTCATTGCGCAAAAGGAGTTCGCCAAACGGTTAGGCGGACAACCTGGAATTGTTCTCAGTGATATTGATCCTGTTTATCTAAACGCTCTTCTGCCGGGGGCATTCGTGGCAGCCCCGGTCGATGCGCAGCATAATTACAAGTGGAGCTACGCCTGGCATTATGACCAGGCGCAGGCTTCGGCGTTGGTCGAGCACGGCTTGCAACAATCACTTCCCGTTTACGCGCTATTCACTTCTCCCAACGATCTCACTACAAACCAGTCACGCTTGCCGACCATTCCGGGATACGAATGGCGCATTCTAAACAACTCCGATGGCAACGCCGCGATACTAAAACTTACTGCCCTCGGCCAGGGTCAGCCGACACCACCGGAATAATGCGCGTCACAGCTCGTTTTCCCTACAGCGTGCCTAGAGACCAATTCATGCAACGAGCTCGTCGCCTTATTTCATTTTCGGGTCTGCTTTTGCTGGCGGCCTGTCTTCGACTAGCTGGATTGACTTGGGGCCTCCACAGCGGGTATGGGCACGAGCTGAATTCTCAGCCGGATGAATTCGTAAGCCTCAGGTGCGTCCTCCAGTTAGATTTATTAGCAGGCAATATCAAGGCCCCGGGAGCATACTTTGAGGGCACATTCAACTATTACCTGTGGGCCGTGCCACAAGCAGTGCTCAAGCTCACCGCCAGG
>WNGO01002453.1_pt1 | contig 11821 bp, 9 predicted proteins | sample 5400511 | NCBI WGS metagenome assembly WNGO01 (sample SAMN13153380, study PRJNA577476) | soil metagenome | isolation source: 20 cm soil or saprolite under Garry oak tree replicate 2 | place: USA:California | collected 2016-06-15
GGGCGCCGCGCGCACGGCCACCGACCGCTCCCTGGACGACACGCGCCTCTTGCTCCAGGAAGCGGGCCGCACACCCGGCGTAACGACGGCGGACTTGAGGCGCCTCGTGCCCGGCGCGGAGCTCACGCAATCCGATTCGGGCGACGTGACGCCCTATCGCGTCACGGTGGACGGCGCCGCGCGCGCCGCCATCCGCGTGCGGCTTGCGGGCTGGCGCTGGCTCGAGCTGCGCACGTTACCGAGTGAGCAGCTGGCGACGGGTTGGATGGTGCTGTGCTTCGGGCTGTCGCTGCTCGGCCCCGCGGCGCTGTGGCTCGTGGCATGGGCGGAGCGGATGAGTGCCCGGCCGCAGCGGCTGCGCGAGACCGTGACCGCCTGGAGTTTCCTGGCGCCGGCCGCCGCGCACCTCGCCGTCTTCTCGTTCGGGCCGATTCTCTTCGCGCTGTATCTGTCGGTGCACCGTTGGAGCCCGATCGAGCCGGTGAAGCCTTTCGTGGGGCTCGCCAACTTCCGCGCGGTGCTCACCGATCCGCTGGTCTGGATCTCGCTGCGCAACACGCTGCTATACGCACTGTACGTGCCGCTGACGATGGCGCTGGCGCTGGGCGTGGCATTGGTGCTGCGGCGCTCCAGTCGCATGACGCGGCTGTTGCGCACGGCGTTCTTCCTGCCGACGGTCTCCTCGGTCGTGGCGATCGCCCTGGTCTGGCAGTGGATGTACAACGCCGACTTCGGTCTGATCAACTGGATCCTTCGCGTCGTCGGGTTGCGTCCGGTGGACTGGCTCGGGAATCCGCGGACCGCGCTGATCGCCGTCATGCTCATGTCGGTGTGGGTGCAGCTGGGCTACCAGATGGTGGTGTTTCTGGCGGGTTTGCAGGGCATCCCGCAGCAGTACCTCGACGCCGCGCGCGTGGACGGCGCCGGCGCCTGGCGGCGCTTCTGGCGCATCACGTTCCCGTTGCTCAAGCCGGTGACGCTGTTCGTCCTGGTGACGGGCATTATCGGGTCGTTTCAGGTGTTCACGTACATCTATGTGCTGACCGACGGCGGCCCGCTGCACGCGACCGACGTGGTCGTGTATCGCATTTATCAGTCGGCGTGGGAGTTCCTGCGCTTCGGCGACGCCAGCGCGCTGGCGCTAATTCTCTTCGTCGTCCTCTTCGGCGTGACGTGGGCGCAGTTCCGGCTGCTGGGACGCCAGGTGGACTATGCGTAGGTGGTTCCGGCCGGGCCTCGCGCTGGCGTGGGTGGGCGTGGTGCTGCTGGCGTTTACCATGGTCGTCCCCTTCCTCTATATGGCGTCGACCTCGCTGATGGACGAATTCGCGGTGCTGCGCTATCCGCCGGCCGTCCTGCCGGCGCACCCGACGCTCGCCAATTATCCCGGCGCGCTGACGGCCTTGCCGTTCGGGCGGTTCTTCCTGAATTCCGCGATCCTCGCGACCTGCGTCGTGATCGGGCAGCTGCTCACCAGCGCGACTGCGGCGTACGCGTTTGCGCGGCTGCGTTTCCCGGGGCGCGATCGCGTGTTCCTCGCGTTCCTCTCGGTCTTGATGGTTCCCGCGATCGTGCTGCTGATCCCGCGCTTCTTGATCGTCAATGCGCTGGGCTGGGTCGACAGCTACGCCGGCTTGATCTCGACCGAGCTGGTATCGGTGTGGGGGATCTTCCTGCTGCGGCAGTTTTTCTTGACCATTCCGCGCGAGCTGGAGGACGCCGCGCGGCTCGACGGGGCGGGCGAGTGGACGATTTTCTGGCGGGTGGCCTTGCCGCTATCGAAGCCCGCCCTTGCGACGCTCGCCGTCTTCGCGTTCGTGGATCAGTGGAAGAATTTCCTGTGGCCCTTGATCGTGACGCGCTCGACGCCGCTGCAGGTGGTGGAAGTCGGCATCGCATCGTTCCACGGGCTCTATTACACGAATTGGCCGTATCAGATGGCCGCCGCCCTCACGGCGATACTGCCGTTGGTGGTGTTGTTCTTTGTGGCGCAGCGATACTTCATTCAAGGAATACAGCTAAGCGGGTTGAAGTGAACAGTTGAGTTCCCAGACGCCAAGTTGCTGTGCTACTTGCGTCTGTCGGACTCTCTCCGAAACTTCACCTTCCACGCAATATCTCGCCCATCACCTCCTGCCCAGTTGATCACCACATGTCCCGTCTCCAATTCCTTCATCTCGCAAGCCGCATCCGCTTCGCATGACGTCGCCCGCCAGCCCGTCGGCACGCTGATCGTGATGGCGTAGTCGCGTGCATCGAGATTCGTGGCTTTCGCGCTGAGCGTGCGACTCGTCGCATCCCACGACTCTCCCGCCACGTCCACGGCCCCCTGCACCAGATGCCGTGTGGTGCCGATGACCTGTGGGCGGCTGGTGGTGGGACGGAGCGCCAGGAGCAGCGATGTGTGGGGAGCGATGTGCGCCGCTACGGCGTCGCGGACGGGCGCGAGCGGCGCGTCGCGCCACACGTCATAGGCGTCGTAACTCCCCGACGGCAGGCCGAGCGCGCTCAATGACTGCATGACGGCGCGCGGCGCGTCGTCCCAGTTGATCAGCGCCACGGTCCACCAGCGCTCGCTACCGGCGGCGATCCACGCCGCGGGCGGCTGGTCGCGCCGCACGCTCCAGAACCCGCCGGGTCCGCCGCCGTCCGTGACGCGCACCGCCAGCGTGTTCTCCGCACCCCACCGCAGCGCGTCGGGCGGCACGGCGTAGCGGCGATAGGCCGACCAGCCGCTCGTGGCGCCGACGCGCACGCCGTTCACGTACGTCTCATCTTCGTCGTCGAGCTTGCCCAGCTCGAGCACGGGCGGCGCGCCGGCCATGCGCACTTCGATCGGCAGCCGCGGCAGCGTGAAACGCGCGCGATACCACGCGGTGCCGTCATAGCCCGCGTGGCCCGCCTGCTCCCATTGGGCCGGGACGGGGATGGCGTCCCAGGTCGCGTCATCAAACCCCGGCTCCGCGTAGCCTGAGGCGTCGCCGGTCTTGAACCGCCACGGGCCGGCGATCGGCACGGCGCGGTCGCCCACAACGAGCGCCGGCGCCACGTCCGGCGTGCCCGTGGTGGTGCCGACGGGTCGTCCCGCCGCGGCGGCGACCGGAATGGTGCGTTGCAGCAGGCGCAGCCAGTCGGTGCCGAGCTTGGGCAGGTTGTCGGAGAACAGCGTCAGGCCGCCCGACAGCGCGGTGACCGCCGCCCAAGCGCCCGCTTCGCCGTCACTCAGGGGCGCGCGCACCACCAGACAATCGGGATCGTTGAGCCACGCGCCGCGGTGATAGAAGCTGCGCAGCGCGGCGGCACGCGCGGGCGGTTGCAGTCCTGTCCAGCTCGGGTCCACGTCGGTGCCGATCCGCATACCGTCCACCAGACCCGCCGCGTGCTGCAGCGGCGCGCCGCAACCGAGCAAGAACGCATCGGCGCCAAGTCCCGCGCGGATCGCGCGCAGCCCAGCGCGGTAGGCCTCGGCGTGCGTCAGGCTGCCGTGGTGCGCATCGCCCGCCGTGGCCCAGAGCAGGAAATCGATCTTGAGGTAGTCGTAGCCCCAGTTCTGCACCACGCGCCGTCCCAGGCGCTCGAGCCAGTCCTGTACGCCGGGATGCGCGCCGTCGAGCGAGTAAACCTTGCCGCCCCAGTCGGCGCGCGTGTCCCACACGATCGGCTGGCCGTCCTTCTGCAGCAGCCAATCGGGGTGCGCGGCGGGGACGCCCGACGCGTCGGTGACCGCGAACGGCGCCACCCACAGGCCCGCTTTGAATCCTTTGGCGTGGATCTGATCGGTGAGCGCGCGATGTCCGTGCGGAAACTTGGCGTTGGTGTCCCAGTCGCCCGTCGCCTTCTGATAGCCGTCGTCCAGCTGCACCAGCCGGAAGAAGCGGCGGTCGAAGGTGGCTGCGGCGACGCCGAGGTTGGCGAGGACGTCCGCCTCGGTCACGCCGCCGTATAGCTCATACCAGGAGCACCAGCCTGCCGGCACGGTGAGCGACGCGAAGCGCTGCTGGTCCACGTCGGCCGCCGGCGCGAACAGGGCTCGCAGCGCCGAGAGGCCGTCGCCGGCTGCGTCATAGGCCAGGCGCAACACCGACGCGTCGCCCGTCGCGCGCAGCGGCCGGGCGGGAAGCCAGTCCGACACCGCGTCGAGGCCTCCAGCGGCGCACTTTACTTTGGATTCCCCGGGCTCGCCCGGATCCCAGGCGAGGCCGAGCCCCGCGCCGCCGCGGGTCAAGCCGAGGGCACCGTGGCTCGTGAAGGCGCTATCGGGCGCGATGGGCGCGATGCGGCACGCGTCCCAGGAGTGATAGCCGTTCACGAGCGCCGTGAGGGCGCCGTTGCCGGGGAGTATCTGGGCGGCGGTGCTCTGGAAGAAGCGCAGGCCGCGGACGGCGGGCAGATAGCGGTCGGGATAGACGGCGAAGCGCAGTGTGGCGAGCGGCACCGGTGCCGGTTCGCCGGTCGTCAACTGCGCCTCCAACCACACACCCGCCGCCGGTGACCGGCCGCGCACCAGCAGGGTCTCGCCGGCGGCGGCCTGGTGCCCCACGGTGATATCTTCCAACTCGGCGAACGTCACGAAGCGCTCGCCGATCCACGCGCCCAACTCCGCCGCGGCGACCAACGGAACGGGCGGGCCGTCGCCCTGGTACCACAGGGACCAGCGCCGCTGATCGTCGAGCTCGAACCGCAGTTTGCCTCCCGCCCTGCGCGGGCCGGCGGGCCGGCGGGCCGACGGGCGAATGATTGCTGTCGACCCCGCACCAGTGAGGAGAAGAAACGTGCGTCGATCCATGGTCACAATGTCCCTCGTCGCTGTGGTGTTGTCTACGCCGGCGGCCGCGCAGAGTGCCCTCACGCTCGGTCTCGCCGCGACGCTGGGCAGCGGCTGGCAGATCGAAGGCGGGGATATCGGATTGGTGCGGCGCATCGCGGCGGGTCCGTTTCGCCGCATGAGCGCCACCGTGCGGCTCGGGTCGTTCATCGACGAAGGCGCGATCATCGGCGGCGCCAAGGGATTCATCGGCGGCGTGACAGTCGGCTTGAAAACGGGATCGATGATCATCGCCGAGCTGGGCGACGAGAAGAGTCCGACGCAGATCGGCGCCGACTTGACGCTCGAAGCGGGCGGCTGGCTGGGCTCCAACTCGCCGCTGCCGCAGGGGTCGGCGTGGGCGTCGCTGGCGTTGTTGCCGGGCCTGCGCTTCGGGGGCGGCGACGGCATGCAGTACAGTCTGATGGTCGGGCCCGCGGTGTTCTTCGGTCGCTCGACCGACGTGCACGCGTTTCTGGGGGTCCGATTCGAGGCTCCGCTGGCGCGCCGCGCGGCGCATCCCTAGCTTAGCGGCCGATGGCCGCCCCCTCGCTCGACACCGACCATCCCGGGCTACGGGTCCTGGCGGAGGTCGCCACGATCCTCGCGTCGGGACTGGGGTCCGAACAAGCCCTCACCGGCATTGTCGACGCCCTGCGCCGCGGCCTGGCGCTGCGGGGCTGCCGTCTGTGGCTGCGCTCGGCCGACGGTGCCAGCTACGCCGCCGTGGCCACGCAGGGCGAGGCACCCCCGGAGCCCGCCGCCCCGGCCGCGGTGGCGGACTGGATGCGCGCCGGCCCGCAGCGCGAAGACACGGCGACGGGCGTGGTGATGCGCCTGCCGCTGATTCACGAAGACGAACCGCTGGGCCTGCTCGAAGTCGAGATCCCGGTGTCGCGCTACGGCGCTCTGGCGCACGACGTCGTGCTCGTGGTGGCGCAGATCCTGGCGCCCGTGATCGCCAGTACCGAGCTGTCGCAGGACCTCGCCTCCGAAGTGGCGCTGCGCACCCGCGAGGTGCAGGCGCAGCGCAACTTTTCCGCCCGCATCATCGATTCGCTGCCCGTGGGCCTGTACGTGATCGACCGCGCCTTCCGCATCCGCGCCTGGAACCGCAAGCGCGAGACCGGCACGCAAGGCGTGTCGCGAGAGGACGCGCTGGGGCGGGAAGTGTTCGAGGTGCTCGACCGCCAGCCCCGCGATTTGTTGAAGCGCGAATTCGACCGCGTGTTCGACACCGGCGAGATCCAGCAGATGGAGACCGAGTCGCAGGTCTCGGGCGACGCCCGCTTCTACCGCATCACCAAGATCCCGATGCGCCTCGAAGGGGAGGACATCTCTCACGTCATCACCATCGGCGAGGATGTGACCGAGTGGCGCATGGCGCAGCATCGTCTGGCCCAGACCGAGAAGCTCGCGGCGGTGGGTCAGCTCGCCGCCGGCGTGATGCACGAGATCAACAATCCGCTCGCCACCATCCTGGCGTGCTCCGAGGCGCTGCACCGCCAGAACGAGGATGTCGCCAAGCCGGCCCGCCAGGCGCGTGAGGAGTATCTCGAAATCATCGAGAAGGAAGTGCAGCGCTGCCAGCGCATCGTCGAGAGCCTGCTCGACTTTTCCCGGCCCAAGGCGCGCGACAAGCGGCCACTCGACGTCAACGAGCTGCTGGAGCAGACATTGTTCCTGTTGAAGCACCACGAGCGTTTCAAGCGGTTGTCGGTGGAGCGGCGGTTCGGGCCGAGCCTGCCGCGCGTGGCCGGCGACCCGGAGCGGCTGATCCAGAGCTTCATGGCGCTGATGTTGAACGCCATGGACGCCATGAACTCGCGCGGCACGCTCACCGTGCGCTCCGGCGTCAACCCGGATCGCGGCGACGAGGTGATGATCGAATTCATCGATACCGGCGCCGGCATCGGGCAGGAGGAGCTCACCAAGATCTTCGAGCCGTTCTACACCACCAAGCCGCAGGGCCGCGGCACCGGCCTGGGGCTCTCGATCTGCTACGGCATCATCGCGGATCACCGCGGGCGGATCGAAGTGGAGTCGCAAGTGGGCGTGGGCAGCGACTTCAAGGTCTACCTTCCCGTCGGATGAAGATTCTCGTCATCGAGGACGACAAGACCGTCGGGCAGTACGTGCAACGCGGCCTCACCGAGGCGCGCTACACCGCGGACCTCGCGACCGACGGCGAAGAGGGCCTGCGGCACGCCGCCGAGGGCCATTACGATCTCGTGGTCCTCGACCTGCGGCTCCCCAAGATCGGCGGCCTGGAAGTCCTGCGCACCCTGCGCGACCGCGGCTTCACCGAGCCGATTCTGGTGCTCACCGCGCAGGAGGCCGTCGACACCAAGGTCCAGGCGCTGCGGACCGGCGCCGACGACTACGTCACCAAGCCGTTCGCCTTCGAGGAGTTGCTGGCGCGGGTGGAAGCGCTGGGGCGGCGGCCCAAGGCGATCACCGCGCCGGTGCTCAAGCTGGCCGACCTGGAGCTCGACACGTCGAGCCGCGAAGTGCGCCGCGGCGGCGAGTTGGTGGACCTCACCCCCAAGGAATACGCCGTCCTGGAGTACCTGCTGCGCCACCACGGGCGGGTGATGTCGCGCACGCTGATCACCGAGTATGCGTGGGATTACCACTTCGACCCCGGCACCAACATCGTCGACGTGGTGATCAATCGTCTGCGCAAGAAGCTCGACCACGGCCGCGAGCCGAAGCTGATCCACACGGTGCGCGGCGTGGGGTACGTGGTGAAGGCCTGAGATGCAGACGGTCCGCGGGCGGCTGACCGCGTGGTACGCCACCGCGCTCACCCTCACGCTCGCGGTGTTCGCCACGCTGCTCTACGCGTCGCGGCGCCGGGCGTCCTACGAGGAGCTCGACGCGCGGGTCAAATCCGAGGCCGACCTCACGGCCGGCATTCTCATGGAGATCAGCCGCACCGGGGGCGTGCTGGTGCGCCAGGACGCCCAGGGCCGGCCGTTCTTGACGCAGGAGATCGCCGCCACGCTCGAGGCGGTCCCCGGGTTCCTCATCATCACGCACTCCAGCGGCCGCGTGCTCTTCGCCTCGCCCGACGCCCGCGCCCTCACCTTCGACGCCTTCGAGCAGCTGCGCCGGCTCGTGGCAGCCCCGCCCGCGGGTTCACAGAGCGGCGTGGTGCGCGTCGAGCCCGACGGGCCCACGGTGCGCTACCTGATCCGGCCGCTCACCGACGCCGGCCCGCAGTTCGGCGCGTTGCTGACGGGCGCCGATCCCGCGGCGGCGGAGCTGGGCCCGCGCCAGGTGCTCACCACGGTGCTGCTGGTGCTGCCGCTGGCGGTGCTCGCGGCCGTGCTCGTGGGCTCCTGGATCGCGGGGCGCGCGCTCGAGCCGCTGGGTCTGATCATCACGGAAGTGCGCGAGATTGCCGACGGCACGAGCTTGCATCGCCGCCTGGCCAAGCCGATGGTGGAAGACGAGCTGGGCCGCCTCGCCCAGACGCTCAACGAGATGATGGTCCGGCTGGAGCGCAGCTTCAGCGCCTTGCGCCGCTTCACCGCGGATGCCAGCCACGAGCTGAAGACGCCCCTCACCGTGATGCGTGCGGGTCTGGAGCGCGCGCTGGCCACGCCGGCGCTGCCGCCCGACGCCCTGCCGTGGCTCGAGGAGGCGTTCCAGGAGCTGAATCGCATGACGGAGCTGGTGGACGCGCTGTTGACGCTGGCGCGGGTGGACGAGGGCCGCGCGCCGCTGCACCGCGAGCCGGTGGACCTGCGCGCCATCGTGGAGGAAGCGCGGGAGACCGGCGAGTTGTTGGCCGAGCAGGCGGGCGTGACCATCGAGATCGCCGTGCCGCCCGAACCGCTGGTGTTCGACGTGGACTCGAGCCGCATGCGCCAGCTGTTGCTCAACCTGCTCACCAACGCGATGAAGTACACGCCGCGCGGCGGCCGGGTGAGCGTGCGTCTGGGGCATGAGAACGGCCGCATCACGCTCGCCGTCGCCGACACGGGCATCGGCATCGCGCCGGGCGACGTGCCGCACATCTTCGACCGGTTTTACCGGGCCGACACGGCGCGCACCCGCACGGGCGCGCGGCCGGGGGCGGGGTTGGGGCTCGCCATCTGCAAGTGGATCGCCGAGGCACACGGGGGGAGCATCGAAGTGCAGAGCCGGCCGGGGCGGGGGACGGTGTTCACGGTGTCGTTGCCGAAGGCGTAAGGGGTTTGGGCGCCGGTCGCCGAAGCGTGTGCTCGGCGACGCGCTGCGCTGACGCGCACTCCCAATGCTGGCATCTCTCGCTGCGCGTGAGCGCAGCGCAGTGCCGAGCACAGGCCTGCGGCCTGTGAATGACCGGCGTCAACATCACATCCATTCGTTATGCCCCTGTCATCCACCTCCCATCGGCCGGTAAGCTCGGCGCGGTAGCATCATCCTGTACTTCACAGCGAGGCCAGGATGTTCGCGCTGCAGGAGCATCGGTCGATCGCGGGTGTCGTCTCCATCATCGTGCACGCGGGAGTCCTCGCGGCAGCTCTCGCCGGGGCGCAACAGGTTGCTTCCGGTCCGGAGGTCGTGATTCTCGCGGAATCTCTTCTCGTCGCTCCGTCTGGGCCACCGTCCGGTCCGGTCGAAGGTCCGATCGCCCCGGTGATCGGTCCTATCGACATCCCACTCCCGGGACCGCTTGATGTGCCAGGATTGCCGGGAATCCCGGTGGTCCTTCCGACTCCGGGCCCCGGCGGCCTGGAGCCAACCGGCGGGGGCGGTGCGGACTCCGCCATCGTCGACCCGATGCTGACCGACGAGCCGCCCGTGCTGCTGTCAGCTCCCGTGCCGGCCTACCCGCCCTTGTTGCGCCAAGCCGGCATTCAGGGCTGGGTGACGGTCCTGGCCGTCGTCGACACTCTGGGCCGGGCCGAAGCGACATCGTTGCGTGTGGTAAACACCCCCAATCCGGGCTTTGACCGAGCGGCGCTCGATTGCCTGCGGCGGGCGCTGTTCCGCCCGGGCCGGGTGCACGGACGGGCGGTGCGCGTGTTAGTGAGCGTTCCGGTGCACTTCACTTTGCGACCATGATTTGCTTGTTATCGTTTTGTAATGTTCGCTCCACTAGCGGGTTAGGTCGCTTTGGTAGTATCTCCGTACCAACGCACAGGAGCGTGGTCACGTGTTCGACAATCTGATCGAATCCGGCCGCATACCCGAGAAGAAAAAACTTCTCGGCGTAGGGTTTTTCTCCCTGGTGATCCACTCGGCACTGATCGGGGCCGCGGCGTACGCGACCCTCGGTGCGGGGGAGACCGACCAGAAGGTCCTGCTCGACACGCTGAACGTCTTCATCAATCAGCAACAGGAGCAGAAGCCGCCCGAGCAGCAGGTGATCATGCCGGACGTGCCGCTCAAGGGCTTCCAGACCGTGGTGGCCCCGGACATCATCCCGACCAGCATCCCGCAGATCAACCTCACGGAGCACTTCGACCCCAAGGACTACACGGGCACGGGCGTCGAGGGCGGCGTGGGGAACGGCATCGTGCCGAACTCCGACGCGGTGTTCACGGCCTCCATCGTGGAAGAGCAGCCCGAGCGCCTGGCGGGTCCGCAGACGGTGTTCCCCGAGCTGCTGAAGCAGGCGGGGATTCAAGGCCGGGTGCTGGCGCGCGCCATCATCGACACGACTGGCCACGTCGAGAACAACTCCATCAAGATCTTGTCGACGCCCAACCCGGGCTTCAACGCGAGTGTGATCGACGCGCTGCGCCGCAGCGTGTTCCGTCCCGCCCGCGTGCACGGCCGTGCGGTGCGGATCATGATCGACATCCCGTTCGATTTCAAGATTAGCCATTAGGACTTGACCAGCCTACACGAGGAGCCAGTGCAATGAGTCTCGTCGAACTGTGGCAAACAATGGGGTTGTTCGCGAAGTTCATCGTCGTCCTGCTTCTCGGGATGTCGCTGTGGTCGTGGAGCGTGACATTCAAGAAGCACTTCGGCCTGCGGAAGGCGATCAAGGAGACGAAGAAATTCGCTCCCGAGTTCTCGCGCTTCCTGCAGGAAGAGCAGATGGACGCCGCGATCAAGCTCGCCGAGAAGCAGAAGCTGTCGCACGTGGCGCGCGTGCTGGGCGAGGCGCTGTCGGAAGTGAAGCCCCTGCTGCGTGACCGCGCGACCATCACCGCCGCCGACATCAACTCGGCGGAGCGGGCGGTGGAGCGCCAGATGCTGATCATCACCTCGGAGCTGAAGCGCGGCCTCGGCATTCTCGCGACGACGGGCGCCACGGCGCCGTTCGTCGGCCTGCTCGGCACCACGATGGGTATCGTCACCGCGTTCCAGGCGATGGCGGCCTCGGGCGGCGGCGGCAACCTGGCCTCGATCACGGGCGGCGTGGCCGAAGCGCTCATCACCACCGCGTTCGGTCTGATCGTCGCGATCCCGGCGGTGTGGCTGTACAACTACTTCACCACCAAGATCGACTTCATGACGGTGGAGATGACGTACACGTCCAAGGAGCTGATCGACTACCTGATCAAGAGCGTCGGCTCGGAATTCGGCCGCTCGATCTTCACCAAGGAATTCCAGACGCAGAAGGCGTCGCAGAGCAGTGGCCCTATCAGCCGCTAGCAGCAGGGCCGCGGTCCGCGCGGACATCAACGTCACGCCGATGATCGACGTGATGCTGGTGCTGCTGATCATCTTCATGATCGTGACGCCCGCCATCATGGCGGGTTTCACCGCCACCGTGCCGCGCGCCGACAACGCGCAGAAGGCCTCCGAGGAGCCGGACGAGATCCGCCTCGGCATCGACTACAAGGGCCAGTTCTTCATCGACGTCGGCGAAGGCATGCGGCAGATCACGGATGAGAACCTGCCGGGCCGCCTCGCCGCGCTCTACGCCGTGCGCACCAAAGACAAGATCCTGTATCTCAAGGTCGACCAGGACGTGCAAATGGCGCGCGTCCAGGAAGCGGTCGAAATCGCGCGCCACGCCGGCGTGCGCGTGCTCGGGGCCATCGCCGAACAAAAACCCATCCGCCG
>WNGO01006616.1_pt1 | contig 11820 bp, 10 predicted proteins | sample 5400511 | NCBI WGS metagenome assembly WNGO01 (sample SAMN13153380, study PRJNA577476) | soil metagenome | isolation source: 20 cm soil or saprolite under Garry oak tree replicate 2 | place: USA:California | collected 2016-06-15
TCACTAGGAAGGACGCCACGGGAACCAAAATTATCTCGTGCCGCTTGCGGGTGCTTCATTCCGATTCAGTAATCGAGAGTATTTTTGGTTGCGCTGGCCGGTCGATGTGCTACGAATGTGAAGTTACGCTGCGTCCCGAGCTCGCGGTGCCGGAATTTTATGGCTGAAAGAAACTTTACACCTGCTGAATTGTACGAAGCCTGGCCCGTGCTTTCATTGGAGGAGCGCGTCGAAGGGTTTGAATTTCTAAAGCGGCATGACGCCGATGATTTCTTTTTGCAGTTGAGCGCGCGCGATCGCGCCGAGCTGTTATTGGCTCTGCCGATTGGCGAGCGGCGCTTGTGGATGAGACTGTTGGCCCCGGATGACGCCGCGGACGTCATCCAAGAAGCGCCCGCCGAAGAGCGTGAGAATATGCTTTCGCTCCTCGACGACCAGACCGGAAGGGAGGTGAAGGGGCTTCTCGATTATGCCGAGGACGAAGCGGGCGGGTTGATGAATACGCGCTACTCCCGGCTGCGTGCGGACATGACCGTAGACGAGGCAGTGAGTTACCTGCGCAAAGACGCGCGAATGCGTGAGCGGACGGTTTTTTACGTTTTTGTTGTCGACGCGGAGGAACATTTACATGGCGTCGTGTCGTTTCGCGATCTTCTGGTCTCTCCCGGCAACAAGCTGGTGCGCGACGTCATGCGCACGGAAGTGATTTCGGCCCCGGAAGATTTAGACCAGGAGGCGCTCAGCAAACTCTTCATGCGCCATCATCTGCTGATGATGCCCGTCGTCGATGCGCAGGGGCGTATCAAAGGCGTGGTCAACGTCAACGACATCGTCGACGTCGTGCAAGAGGAAGCAACCGAAGATATGCAAAAACTCGGCGGCGTAGAAACCTTCGAAGGGCCGTATCTGCAGGTTCCGTTATTGCGGATGATCCGCAAGCGTGCCGGTTGGTTGGCGGCGCTTTTTCTGGGTGAAATGCTCACTGCTACGGCGATGGGGCAATTTGAAACGGAGATCGCCCGCGCGGTGGTGTTGGCGTTGTTCGTGCCGCTCATTATCAGCAGCGGTGGCAATTCAGGCTCGCAGGCAACCACGCTGGTCATCCGCGCCATGGCGCTCGGCGAAGTGAGACTCCGCGACTGGTGGCGCGTCATTCGGCGTGAGGTGCTGACGGGTTTGGGGCTTGGCGCAATTCTCGCGACCATCGGACTCGTCCGTATTCTTTCATGGCAGGCACTGTTTCACGCCTACGGCGACCATTATTTTCTCGTGGCGCTGACAGTCGCTTTCAGCTTGGTCGGCGTCGTCCTCTGGGGCTCGGTGGCCGGATCCATTTTGCCGTTCATTTTGCGCGGTCTGGGGTTCGATCCGGCAAGCGCTTCCGCTCCGTTTGTGGCGACGTTGGTTGATGTGACGGGTCTGGTGATCTATTTCAGCATCGCTCAGGCGATACTGACCGGCACGTTACTTTAGGTTGTGCGCGCCGCGCCCTCGCGCTCACGACTGGGGGTAATCGACAAATCCCTGAAACCTGCAAGCCGCCCGGCTTTCTCGCCTCCCACGATTGAGATATCATCCATTCAGCTTCGTAGCCTTGGATGTGTGACTTCGTGCCCGCAGTGAATAACGTTGCCAGCAAACTCGCAAAAGTTATTAATCCGGCGCGGATTTCTGTCGATCCGTCACGGCTCGACGAATTGTCGTGGGATGCGCTGAGCGAAAGTCGCATTCATCCGCGGCATCGCCCTCAGCTGCATGCGCCGATTTGCGCGGTAAAACCACAATCGACGGACGAGGTACGCCGCATCGTGCAGTTTGCCAACGCCGAAAAGATTGCATTGGTACCGTTCGGCGGTGGCTCAGGACTCATGGGCGGCGCGCTATCGATCCGCCCAAGTGTGGCGATCGATCTGCGCGATCTGAGTCAAATTCTTGAAGTCGACGTGGAAGCACATTCCGCGCGTGTGCAGGCCGGAGTCGTTCTTGAGGCGCTGGATCGGCAGGTCAACCAAGTCGGTTTTATTCTTGGCCACGATCCGTGGACGGTGCCAGTGGCGACGATTGGCGGCGCGATCTCGACCAACAGCGTCGGTTATCGCGCCGGTATCTACGGCTCCATGGGCGAACAGGTGCTCGGTTTGGAAGCGGTATTGCCAAACGGCGAGATTCTGCGCACGCGGTCGGTGTCGAAACGTTCGGCAGGTATCGATTTGAACGCGCTCTTGATTGGTGGTGAAGGGTGTTTCGGGGTAATCACCGAAGCGACTCTTCGCATTTTCCCCAGACCCCAGGCCCGGGTTTTCTGCGGTTTTCTTTTCTCCTCGTTTGAACAGGGTTTTGCGGCGATCCAAAAAATGTTTCACGAGCGCATGCGGCCGGCGCTGCTTGATTTTGGTGACGACGAAGAGAAACATGATCCCGGTGCGTTGTTGTATCTCGTCTTCGAAGGGAACGCGGAAACGACTGCGGTAGAAGAAAAACTCGCGATCGCCGTTTGCTCCGGACAGGGCGGCGAGCCGTTGCCGCGCGAAGAACCGGAACGTTTTTGGCTCGAGCGTCACGAGATTGCGCGCCGCTTCATGCGGAACCGCCGCCAGCGCCGTGAGCGCGGCGGTGACGGTGTCTATCGCGATTGGATTCACGTCGCGCTGCCGGGCTCGAAAGTGCTCGCCTTCCGGAGGGCGGCGCAAGAAATGATTAAACAGCATGGCGTCATTTTGCAAGAGAGCGGTTTGTGGGTGCACCCAGAGCTGTTTTCCATGCGGCTCGGCATTGAAGAAGGTGCCATCCCGAATGCGCAACTCGCTTTAGAGGAAACGATTGAAGAGCTATTGCGTTTGGTACAGCAGATGGGCGGATCGATGGAATACACCCACGGAGTCGGGATCAAGCTCGCGCCGCTCATGGCCGAAGAGCATGGTTACGGCTTGGAAGTGATGCGACAAATCAAGCGCACCCTCGATCCAAATAATATTATGAATCCAGGGAAATTGGCGCTCTGACGAGAGCAAGTTGCTTCGCTGATTATGACCGACGCAGCCAATCCAAACGGATTCTTGCGCCCGTGAATTTCAACCGTTAGTATTTCTACGTGCGTCAGCCGCGCGATGAGGAGCGCGTCATGCGCCGTGGCTCGCGCAGCGCAATGATGAAAAAAATCCTCGCGTTGGTTTTGGCACACTGTTTAATCGCCGGCTGCGCGACTGCGCCCTATACCGGCCGAAGCCAGATGATTTTGGTTTCCGAAGGCCAGGAATCTGCGCTCGGTGATGACGCATACCGGCAGAGCTTGCGCGACAATGTTGTGACTCATGACGCCGAAGCTGAACGGATCGTCCGCAAGGTCGGCGAACGGATCGCGAGCGCGGCTAACAAACCCGCATATAAATGGGAGTTCACCGTGATCAATGACCCGGAAACGGTCAACGCCTATGCCGTTCCCGGTGGTAAGGTCGCCGTGTACACGGGAATCTTTGGGCCGGCGCGCGACGAGGCAGGGCTCGCGGTCGTTCTCGGCCACGAAGTTGCGCATGCGTTGGCGCGACACCCGGCGGAACGAATGAGCCAAGGGATGTTGCTGCAGCTTGGCAGTGTCGGCCTTGGGGTCGCGCTCGGGCGGAATCCCGCGCTCGCCAATCAGGTGCTGCAGGTTTATGGCCTCGGCGCGGGCGTCGGCGTCGCACTGCCGTTTAATCGGGCGCAGGAAAGCGAAGCCGATCACATTGGTCTGATCCTTATGGCAAAAGCCGGGTACGATCCGCGTACGGCCTTGGACCTTTGGCAACGAATGGAAAAAAAAGGCAGCAAAGGCGCGCCGCCGGAGTTTCTCTCGACTCATCCGGGATATGAGACGCGCGTTCAGTAGCTTCGCTCGTTTTTGCCCGAGGCGCTAAGCTATTATCGGCCTGGAAACGGGTAGTCGAATTGCTGCCTTCCGCGGAATTGCTCGATAATCCTACTGCGAAAGCGGAACGGGCGTTGCTGAAACGCCTTGAGGCAATCAATCGATTTGTCCAGGAGCAAAATGGTGAACGTAGCGTGGTGGAAGCCTTGGCGTTTGAGCTGCGCATAAATCCGCAAATCATATTGCAAGAACGACAACAGATTGGCGTAGGCTACGGCCAATACGCGGCGCTACGAGGCGTGTCGCGTTTGGGGCGTGGCTCGATCAAAAGAATCATCGACGATTGTCAACGTGGCCGATCTTGGTCTGGAATTGCATCCAATAATGGCAGTCAGTTAAGCGAGTTGATGTCATGGATAGATGATGTCGTTCGCACGACGAACCAGATGGGACGTCAGCCGCGAAACCAAGAGTTTTCCGGCCACCGGTAAAGTTCTTAATGAGGCTAAACGTACTGCAGTAAGCCGGTTATTCCGCGATAGAAAATAAAGCCACGAATGCGCTCCCATGGCTTTGACAACAGAGATAATTCCATATAAGTAAACGGTTGAGGCCTTTTTTCGGGAGTGAACAGATTAAGACTAAAACGATATTTAGCCGCTAGCATTCCAACAATAGAAATGCCGGAAAAACAGATCCAAGTTAAGAAAACCGAAATCGACGTCCTGCGGGCGAGCTACTCCGAAAAGGAAAAATACCGCGGCGAAAAGGATCGAGTATTCCAGGATGAAGGCAAAAAGGCGATGGACAAGCGCATGCGCATGAATCGCATCAAGAACGTGAAGGAGCTGCAAGCCTTGCAACGTGAAATCGAACTGATGAAACAAACCAACGGCGACCTTGAGGAAGAGATCATCAAGGTCATGCAAGAAATGGATGTCATCAAGGCGCAGATTCAATCCAAGGAGTCGGAAATTGCCGCCATGCAAGAGGAATGGCAATCCAAACAGAATGAACTGCAGGCGCAGATCAGGGGCATCGATGCGGCTGTCTCCGCAGCGGCGACGCGGCGACAAAGTATCGCATCGCAAGTGACCGGCGACCTGATCTCCCGATATGAGTTGATATTTTCCCGGCGTGGCGGTACCGCCGTGGTGGAAGTCGCCGCCGGCATCTGTCAAGGCTGCTACATGAATTTGCCACCGCAGTTGTGGAACGAAATTAATAGAAATGAAAAGCTTCATTTGTGCCCGAGCTGCCAGCGAATTCTCTACGTGAAGCCAAGAGCGGAGTAGCGCAAAGGATACTCTGTAGATCCTACATTCGACTCTTTCATAGGCTTGCTTGTCTGCAAAAACTTCTTCAATCGTTAGTTTCTCTATGGTCATTGTGCCGGTTGCCTTGAAGTGCTGTTTCAGCGAACCGTGAGTTGCGCCAGTTCAACTCCTATCGTATTCTTCATGTCCGTCGGGGAATGAACAAATTGGCCGACCGATTGGCTAATCGTGGCCTCGACGATGGAATCAAAGGAAGTATTCCGGGCTAAAGTGGATTAAGCGATCGCGCTTCGTGCTCGCATGGAGCGAGGAAAGTCCGGACTCCACAGGACAAGGTGGCCGTTAACCGCGGCCTCGAGTGATCGAGGGAAAGTACCACAGAAATCATACCGCCTGCTGTTAACGCAGCCGGTAAGGGTGAAATGGCGAGGTAAGAGCTCACCGGTTCGCCAGTGATGGTGAACGCATGGCAAACCCCACCTGGAGCAAGACCAAATAGGAGGGTTGGGTGGTCCGCCCGCAGCCCTCGGGTATGGTCGCTCGATCTCTTGAGCAATCAAGAGGCAAGATGAATGATCGCTGTGGCTCATGCTATGAGTCATCACAGAATCCGGCTTATCGATCCACTTTAGCCCGAATCCGCTAGCAGATCTTATTGGAATTGCCCGGATTTATCCGTCTTCAATTAAATCCAGCGACCTCGGTTTACTCAATAATCTTTGATTCTCGCTGCACGGAAATTGACGTTTCCAGTGTTCGGAGCGCTGCGTCTCGAAGCTTTGCGGCGATGTTTTTTCTAATGGCTGGTGAAGTGCGGCCTGAATCGCGGAACCTGGGCCTAAACCGAATCAAAAAATCTCCAAAAACCCGTGAATTCTAATCTTTTTTGTTGACAGGTGGAGTAGAACAAATTATAAGTGGCGCTTAGTGGGAAAAGGTGGGATAGAGGCCCGTATCCAGCATACTTGATCACCATAATTATGTTTCGCGGCAGCTTTGAGCACACACTCGATAACAAAGGGCGCTTGAGCATCCCCTCGAAGTTCCGCGACGTGCTGGTGGGGAAGGGCGACGAACGAATCGTTATGACCAATTACGTGATCGACAGCCAGCGTTGTCTGGACGTGTATCCGATGGACGCCTGGTTACAGTTCGAAGACGAGGTGCGCAAGAAACCTAAGTTCGATCCGCGCATGGTCCGGTTTCAAAATTACTATCTTGGATCGGCCTGTGAGTGCAGCGTAGATACCCACGGTAGAATTTTGATTCCGCCGGTGCTCAGAAAATACGCCGATCTCAAGCGCGATGTCGTTTTGGTTTCAGCGCTGGAAAAGTTTCGAGTGTGGGACCGAGAGGCGTGGAAAAAGATCTTCGTCGAGGCTGAGGACAAACTCATGCAGGATCCGGATTTCCTCGGTGACTTGGGATTGTAGGAGCGACAGGAACGCGCATACCTAAGTCGGCGAAAGGAGAATAACGAATGCTAGAACGAAAACCGATTCAAGATATCTCCGTGCTTGACGTCACTGGCGATATCGATTTTCGTGAAATGATCCGCATTAAGGAGGCGATTGGCTCATTGATCGAAAAGGAACGGACCAAGGTGGTTCTCAATCTCAAGTCCGTCGATCATATTAATTATTTAAGCATCGGTGTGTTGCTCGAACGGTTGAAGCTGCTAAGGAACTTAAATGGAGATCTGAAGCTCGCGGGAATGAGTCCTTTCCTACGTGATATTTTCAAAGTCGTCGGCATGGATCGCTTCTTCGAGGATTACACCTCGCTCGAGGATGCCATCGAGAGTTTTGACGACGACTGGGAGGGTGACGGCACCAGTCACTGAGCCGTGTACGCGCACGTTTCGGTCCTGTTGCAGGAAGTGCTCGAGTTGCTTTGTCCCGGTCCGGGTAAACGATATCTCGACGGCACGCTCGGAGGTGGAGGTCACACCGAGCAGATTCTCACAAGAAGTAGTCCTGACGGGTCGGTGTTGGGGTTGGATCGGGATGACGATGCGCTCGCGGCGGCTCGTGAGCGATTGCGCGGATTTGGTCAACGTTTGATCGCGCGGCAGGCTAGTTTTGCCGACGCGATCAATATTCTCGCTGAAGTCGGCTGGCAGCGGGTGGATGGAGTTGTTTTGGACTTAGGGATCTCATCGCATCACATCGATTCGCCCGAGCGAGGTTTCAGCTTTCGCTCGGACGCGCGGCTCGACATGCGCATGGATCGACGCCAATCCACAGATGCGGCGCACATGGTAAATTCATTTGCCCAAAATGAGCTGGAGCGCATTTTCCGAGATTACGGCGAAGAGCCGCAAGCGCGTCGGCTCGCCCAAGCGATTGTCGCCCGGCGTAAAACCCAGCCGTTACAGACAACCTCGGAGCTCGCCCAGTTAGTCGAACGCGTGAAGGGATTGGGCCGTCGCGAGCATCATCCGGCTACGCAAGTGTTTCAGGCGTTACGGATCGCCGTCAACCAGGAGTTACAGCACCTCGAACGCTTTTTGGAAAGCGGCTATGAAACGCTGCGGCCGGCGGGGAGAATGGCGATCATTTCATTTCACTCGCTTGAGGATCGAATGGTGAAAACGGCTTTTCGCAAGTGGAATCGCGCTTGTCTTTGCCCGCCGCGGGTTTTGCGCTGTCAATGCGGCTGGAGTCAAAAAGCCAAACTGTTGACCAAGAAGCCGATCGTGCCCTCTGCCGCCGAGATAAGTTCAAATCCGCGCGCCCGTTCAGCGAAATTGCGTGCCATAGAGAGGGTATGAGCCGTGGGCGCGACAGTCAGCGCGCCAGCGCGCCGGACAACCAGCCCCAAGCGTGAGCGGTCAGGGCGTGCCGAGCGCCGCGGGCGCAGGCAGATTTTTTTTACTGCGTTTCTCGGTCTCGGCTTGATTGCGGTGGTGTTGGTTCATGTCTGGCTGCGCTTGCAGGTGGTGAAAACCGGTTACGTGCTCTCGACCGCAAGCAAGCTGCAGAGCCATCTGGAACAGGAGAACCAGGAGTTGAAAATCGAGTTGGCTACGATCACTTCACCTGATCGCCTGGAGTCGCTTGCGCATCGTCGATTGGGGCTCGTGCAGCCGGAAAAGGGTCAAATCATTATCTTGCCATGAGACGTCAATCGCAAAACAATCATCGCCGCCTCGCTACTGCGAAGATCTTGTTCCTCTTGATGTTCTTGGTGATTGGCGGCCGCGCCATTCAACTGCAGGTGCTGCAGGGAGCAAAGCTCATGCGGCTCGGCCAACGTCAGCATTTAAAGGAATGGATCGTGTTGCCCAAACGCGGCGCGTTGTTTGACCGTGCCGGTGAACCGCTAGCTCTAAGCATGGAGTCCCAATCGGTTTATGCGCGTCCGCACCGCATCCAGGATCCCCATCAGCTGAGTGGTAGCCTGGCGCAGATTCTCAACCTGCCGGTCGCCGACGTCAAACAAAAGATCACCGCGGAAAAGCCTTTTGTCTGGCTCAAGCGACAGGTCTCGTCGATGGAAGCGGAAAAAATTCAAGCGCTGAACGCGGACGGGATTGGCATGTTTTACGAGCCCAGTCGTCAGTATCCGCAGGGTCAATTGGCCGGCCAATTGATTGGCTTCGTCGGTCGGGATTCGGAGGGATTAGAGGGCTTGGAGCTCAAGTACAATGAATATATCCGCGGTGAGACCGGCTCGTCGATCACGGAGCGCGATGCTCTCGGGCGCCGGGTGTTGGTTCAGGGTGTCGAAGGACTGCACATTCCACCGGGCAGCGACGTTCATCTCACGCTGGATACTTCTATTCAGCATATCGCGGAAAAGGAATTAGAGGCCTCGATCGTAAAATATCGTGCCAAGGCGGGCGTTGCGATCGTGGTAGAACCCTTCACGGGCGAAGTCCTTGCGTTGGCAAACTATCCGTCATTTGATCCTAACGGTTATGCCAAAGAATCGGCGAACCAAAGGCGCAACCGCGCGGTGACGGATAGTTTTGAGCCCGGTTCAACATTCAAGACCATTCTTGCCGCAGCATCGCTGGAGGAAGGGATCGTCGGCAAGGACGACCTGTTCTATTGTGAAATGGGCAAGTACCCTTATGCGGGCAAAATCATCCACGACACCCATCCCTATGGCTGGTTGTCGTTTTCGAAGATTCTCCAGGTGTCGAGCAACATCGGCTTTACCAAAGTCGCGGAGAAGCTCAAGAAGGACCGTTACTCCAGATACATCGAAAAATTCGGCTTCGGTCAGCTGACCGGCGTCGATGTGCCGGGAGAAGTGGCGGGAGCGGTGCGCAAACCCGAGAGTTGGTCGGCAATCGATTTGGCGACCCATGCATTCGGCCAAGGCATCTCGACCACGCCGCTTCAGTTGGTTATGGCGTATGCGGCGATTGCAAACGGCGGTTTTCTGATGCGCCCTTATATCGCACGACAGGTGATTAGTCCCCAGGGAGAGGTGGTGCTTGAAAACCAACCCCATGTGGTTCGGCGGGTAATCTCGGAAAAGACCGCCAAGCTCCTGTCTTCCATGCTGCAGGATGTGACCAACGAGGGCGGAACTGGCGTGATGGCAAATGTCGAAGGCTTCGACGTTGCTGGCAAGACCGGCACAGCGCAGAAGGCCGATCCGGTTCGCGGCGGTTACGCGGCCAAGAAACGGGTCGGCTCGTTTGTCGGCTTCGTACCAGCGAATAACCCCCGGCTGGTCGCGCTGGTGCTTATCGATGAACCCGAAGTGAACGTTTACGGCGGTGTTGTGGCCGCGCCGGTTTTTCGTAATATTGCTCAGGGAGCTTTGCGTCATCTCGCGGTTGCGCCGGAAAGGGCAGCGCCGATTCCAGCGCCGCAGAGAGAGACGGAAATGAGCCGGCGTGTTGCGAAGCGAAACAACGCGGGCACACCGGACCTGAGCGCCGACGCGACGCCGGATTTCGTCGGCTTGAGCCTGCGCGAGGCTTTGGAGAAGGCGCAAACGTTGAAACTAAAATTGCGGCTGCAGGGAAACGGTTATGTGGTCAAGCAGTCACCGGCTCCCGGAGGGCGCTGGAGCGAAGACGAAACCTTCGTTCTCAACCTGCAAGGTTAGGGCGATGCGTATCAAGGAGTTTCTGACGATTGATGACGTAGAACAGGCGGAGGGGAATCTCGATCAAGATGTGAACGGGCTCGCGTACGACTCGCGCAAAGTTGGGGCCGGGCAAATATTTTTTGCCGTGCCTGGAGAAAAGGCTGATGGTCACGATTTTATCGGCGAGGCCGTGCGCCGCGGCGCCGCGGCGATTGTTTTTTCACGGGTAGGCAACTGGCCAAAGGCCGCCGCTTCGATTCGTGTCAAAGATGTCCGCCGTACGATGGGTTTGTGGGCGGCGCATTTTTTCGGTCGTCCCAGCGAAAAGCTAACGTTGGTCGGAATCACCGGCACCAACGGCAAGACAACACTCTCGTATCTGGTCGAGTCGATTTTAGAAGCCGCGGGTATGGAGCCCGGTGTCATCGGCACGGTCAACTATCGATACCGCGGATATCAGATTTCTTCTCATCATACGACGCCCGAGTCGCTCGATTTGGAAGAAATGCTCAGTGAGATGTCCCGAGCGGGGGTTAAGTCCGTCGCTATGGAAGTATCGTCCCACGCGCTCGTGCAAGAAAGGGTGCGGGGTTTGGCATTTGACGTGGGCGTGTTTACCAACCTGTCGCGCGATCATCTCGATTTTCACCACGACATGGACGATTATTTTTCAGCGAAGTCGAGGCTCTTTACCGACTATCTCCAGGTAAGCGCCAAGCCGAACAAAGCGGCGGTGATTTTCGGCGACGACCCGCGCGGTCGGGAGCTGATCGGTGAAGTCCAAAGTGGAAACGTCGATGTGTGGAGCTACGGCGAAGGGGTCCAGTGGGATGTCCGGCCGCTGCGAGTGGAAAGAGACGTCGGTGGACTCCGAGGGATGATCGCAGCACGGAAATCCCAGATCGAGTTTAGCTCACCGTTGATCGGGACGGCCAACTTGCAGAATATCCTGGGCGCGGTTGGCGTCGGTTTGGCATTGGGAATTGAACCTAAAACGATTGCTCGCGGCGTTGACCAGCTCAAGTCTGTGCCGGGCCGGCTGGAAAAAGTTGCGAATCGCCTCGATATCAACATCTTAGTCGATTACGCCCATTCACCAGATGCGCTGGAAAAAGTTCTCGCCGCGGTGCGTCCGCTCACTCGGGGAAAGCTAATCACGGTTTTTGGTTGCGGCGGCGACCGCGACCGCGGCAAGCGGCCAGTGATGGGTGAGATCGCCGGCCGATTGAGCGACATCGTCGTGCTCACTTCAGACAATCCGCGCACCGAAGACCCGCAGACGATTCTCGATGAAGTGCAGACCGGCATACGAAAAACCGGATTTGAAAAGATTAGCGTCTCGCGTCTCGAGTCCGATGTTTTCCAAACTCGAAGCCCCAAACCTAAAACCAAAGGCGGCTATTACGTTGAACCTGATCGGCGCCTTGCGATTGGCATCGCGCTACGCGTCGCGCAGCCCGGCGATCTTGTGCTGATTGCCGGCAAAGGACATGAAGATTATCAAGTTTTGGGCACGACGAAGATTCATTTTGACGATCGAGAGGTCGCCCGCGAAGAGTCGGAGCGGCGCTTTAGCGCATGAGTGATGAGGGATGGCGTGGAGCAAGGCAGACATTCTCGCCGCGACCGGCGGCAAGATCGTCAGCG
>WNGO01009410.1_pt1 | contig 11818 bp, 6 predicted proteins | sample 5400511 | NCBI WGS metagenome assembly WNGO01 (sample SAMN13153380, study PRJNA577476) | soil metagenome | isolation source: 20 cm soil or saprolite under Garry oak tree replicate 2 | place: USA:California | collected 2016-06-15
TGGGGGCTGCAGGTGGCGGCGTTCGCGCTGCTCGTCGGCGACGCGGCGCAGCTCGACTCGATGCGGCGCTTCTTTCGCGAGACCCTCGTCCCGCAACAGATGGCCCCCGACGGCAGCTTTCCGCGCGAGCTGGCGCGCACCAAACCGTACGGCTACTCGCTCTTCCAGCTCGACGTGATGGGCACGCTCGCCTGGGTACTCTCCACGCCGCAGCAGGACCTGTGGGCGTACACCACGGCTGACGGTCGGGGGATGCGGAAGGCGCTCGCGTTCATGTACCCGTTCATCAAGGACAAGCAGGCCTGGCCGAAGCCGCCGGACGTGATGTACTACGACCAGTGGCCGATCCGCCATCCGGCTCTCCTGTTCGGCGGCCTGGCTCTGCACGAGCCGCGCTACGTCGATCTGTGGAAGAGGCTCGACCCTGACCCGAAGGTGGACGAAGTGGTTCGAAACTATCCCATTCGCCAACCACTCTTGTGGCTCTCGGAAGGAGCCGCCCCATGACCACTCGCCGTGAGTTCCTCGAGACAACCGCTGCGGTCTTCGCCGCCCGCTATGCGCGGCTGCCGCCGCACGACGCTCGCCTCCCGCTCGGCTTCTCGACCCTGGGCTGTCCGGCGTGGACGTGGCCGCAGATCCTGGATTTCGCTGCTGCGCACGGCTACGTCGCCGTCGAGCTGCGCGGCCTCCTCGCGACCATGGATCTGAGTCAGGTCCCCGAGCTCGCCCCGGGACGCCTGGACGAAGCGAAGCGGCAGCTCGCCGGGCACGGCCTCTCGGTCTCCGACCTCGGCGCCTCGGCCCAGATGCACGAGATGGACTCCACGAAACGCGCCGCGCAGCTCGCCGAGGCGCGCCGGTTCATCGATCTCGCCCAGGCGCTCGGGGCGCCGTACGTGCGCGTGTTCGGCAACAATTACGTGAAGGACGTGCCGCGCGCGGACATGCTGGCGCACATCGCCGGTGGCCTGCGCGAGCTGGGCGACTACGCTCGGCCCAAGGGTGTCACGGTGCTGATCGAGTCCCACGGCGACTTCACGGATTCGCCCAGCCTGCTCGAAATCCTGGGAAAGGTCGACTCGCCCGCCGTACAGTTGTTGTGGGACGCGCATCACACGTTCGTGGCGGGAAAGGAGCAGCCGGAGGACACCGTCCGCCAGCTGGGACGCTACATCCGCCACACTCACTTGAAGGACTCGGTGCCGGCGGCGACTGCGGGAGGGCGGCGCTACGTGCTGACCGGCACGGGCGAGGTGCCGGTGCGCCGCCAGATCGAGGCGCTCGTGAAAATCGGGTACCGCGGATACTACAGCTTCGAGTGGGAGAAACGCTGGCACCCCGATATCGCGGAGCCGGAGGTCGCGATCGCGCAGTTCGCGACGGTGGCGACCGAGTATCTGCACGGCGCGGGAGTACGTTAGTGTCGCCGCGCCTCGCAGCGCTCGTGCTCTTTTGCCTTGGCGTCGCGCCGGCGGCGCCACGGCTCGCCTCGCGTGTCGCGCCCCCCGCCCCCCTGCGCGTGTACTCGCTGCGGGCGGATGCGCTCGCGCGAGCCAAGCGGCGTCTCGCGAGCGGCGACTCGACTCTGCGGCCGGCGTACGACCGGCTGGCGCGGGAGGCCGCCGCCGCGCTCGCGGCCGGGCCGTTCTCCGTGATGGACAAGCAGCGCACGCCGCCCTCCGGCGACAAGCACGACTACGTGAGCATGGGGCCGTACTGGTGGCCCGACTCCACCAAGCCGGACGGCCTGCCGTATATCCGCCGCGACGGTGAGCGCAACCCCGAGATCCGTCGCGACTACGATGCGCCCCGCCTGGGCGCGCTCACCGGTGACGTCGCTACGCTGGCGCTCGCCTACTACTTCAGCGACGACGAGAAATACGCGGCGCGCGCCACGCAGCTGCTGCGGGTGTGGTTCCTCGATCCCGCCACCCGGATGAACCCGAACCTTCGCTATGGGCAGCGGGTCCCGGGCATCACCGAAGGCCGCAGCGCGGGAATCATCGAGACGCGATCGTTCGTTGGTCTGGTCGACGCGATCGGCATGCTGGAGCGCTCCCCCGACTGGAGGGATACGGACGGGCAAGGGATGCGCGCCTGGATGTCCGCCTATCTCGAGTGGCTGCGCACGAGCGATATCGGAAAGCAGGAGCGAGGTGCGCGCAACAATCACGGCACCTGGTATGACGCGCAGGTCGCGGCGCTGGCACTGTTCACGGGCGACTCTGGGCTGGCGCGCGCCACGCTCGAGGCGAGCAGGGCCAAGCGCATCGGCTCCCAGGTCAAGCCCGACGGCAGCCAGCCCTTCGAGCTGGTGCGCACCCGCGCGCTCGCGTACAGTGCGATGAACCTCGAGGGGCTGTGCCGGCTGGCGGAGCTGGGCCGCTTGGTGGGTGTGGACCTCTGGTCCTACGCGGCTCCGGACGGCGGCAGTATCCGCAAGGCCCTGGACTACGTCGCGCCCTACGTCGATGGCGCGACACACTGGCCCGGGCAGCAAATCACGCCGATCGAGCCGGATTGGGCCGTGTTGTTGCTCGAGCGCGCCCGCATCGCGTACGGGGAGCCGCGCTTCGGCGCGTTGCTGCGGAAGATTCCGGGAGATGTGGTCCTATCCCACCGGGCGCGGCTGCTTTACCCGGATCCCGATACGACGCCGTAGCTTTTACTAGCCTTCCCGGCCGCGTCCGTGACGAAGCTGGAGATCACGATCGGGCCGTGACGGTCAGGGTGGGGCTCGATCGCGCAGCGGTACGAACACCACCGCGTCGGCGAGGACGACTCCATCCGCACCATCCGCCCGCACCTCCAGCCACGCGGCTTTGCCCGGCTCGAAGCGGTACTCCCCGAGGAGCGTCCACTGGGCGATCCCTCCCTGAGCCGTCGAGGTCGGGGTGCGCATGTCGATGGTGAGCGCGTGCGGCCCCGCCGCGTCACGGATCTCAACGGGCACGTTGCTCGCGAGCCCCTCGCCCCGCGGCCAATAGAGGTACGCCTGATATCGGCCCGGCGCCGCGATCGGCGCGGTGAAGCGCACCGATCCTCCCTTGCTCTCACTCTTGAGCACCGAAGGGCCGAACCGACCCGGGATCGTGGTGGCCGTCGTCCAGCTTCCCGTGACCCGCACCTGTTCCTCCCGCGCGTCGTCGACCAGCACCTCGGGAACGCTGCCATCGGCCAGCGGGTTGTCGCGCAGCTCACGCTGGAGCTGGCGCACGTTGACCCGCTGGACCGGCACGCCGCCGTCGATGGCCATGGAGGCGGCGACGGCGGCTGCCTGTGCCAGCACCATGAACACGGGCTCCATCCGGATGGAGCCGAAGGCGATGTGAGTCGCCGAAAGCGCAACCGGGACCAGCAGGTTCGTGACCTCCTGGCGCTGCGGCGTGATCGCTCGGTACGAGATGGGATAGGGAGGAAAACCGCCCACCTCCACGTCTCCTTCATTCTTCACCATCCCACCCACCACCACGCGCTGCGTGTTATGGGAGTCCATGCCGTAGGCGGCCATCCCGATCCCGTCCTCGACCACCGCCTGCCCCCGGACATTGTGCTCGGTCATGACGTACTCGCCGATCATGCGCCGGGCTTCCCGGACGTACAGCTGATGGGGCCAACCGTTGGTATCGAGGAACTCGTCGCGGCAGTAGCCCCAGCTCCGCATCTCGTTGCGGATGTGCTCGGGGACCCGCGGGTCGCTGGCGACGAAGTAGAGCAGGCCCTTCTGGTAGACCTCGTGCGCCTTCCGGACCACGGCCCGCCGCTCGTAGCCCGCCTCCGGGTAGTCCCAGTTCTTGCCGATGTAGTCGGTGGAGAACCCGCCGCGATTGTTCCAGTCGGTCTTGCCGTTGGGCATGCGGCTGATGATGAAGCCGTCGTTCAGGCTCTTCCACGGTCGCTTTTCCATCAGGCGGATCAGCAGCTCGTAGCGCCGGGGGTCGTAGTCGTCGGGTTCACCGATCGCCAGACGCTGGTCGCCCTGACAGAGACACATGCGGAAGTTGTAGGCCTGCATTTCCTTGTCGCCGGTGCCGTTGGGCTCGAGGCCCAGACCCGAGATCTCCGGGAGGAGTCCGCTCGCTGCCACGCCCGGCACCACGTAGGGATCGACCCCGTCCGGGAACTGGTGCCCCGTCATGAGCTGGACCCCGTCGATCGTCTCGTCGTAGCGGCTGTTTCCCTCCCGCCCGACGGTGTAGGAGGCGCCCGCCCGGGCCATGAGGTCTCCTTCATAGCTCGCGTCGATGAATTGCCGGGCGGCCACCACCAGGTCCGGCGCACGCCCGGGCGTCGCCGCGTCCTCCAGCGTGACCGCGCGGATCCGGGTGCCCTGCTTCGTCACGCTCTTCAGCTGGCGGGAGTACAGCACGTCCACGCCCGCCTCGTCGATGTACTGCTCGAACACCTGCTCGGCCGCGTGGGGTTCGAACGTCCAGGCCTCGAACTGACCATAGTAGCGGCCGAGGCGGCGGTAGAAGTCGAGCCCGAGGCCGGTGACGGCGTACTTGTTGCCGATGTCGGTGTAGCCCAGCCCCCCGGAGCTCAGCCCGCCCAGATGTCGCCCCGGCTCGACCAGGAGCACGCTCTTCCCGTAGCGCTTTGCCGTATAAGCCGCGATGACCCCCGCCGACGTGCCGCCGTAAACGAGCACGTCCAGGTCGAGGGCCTGCGCCTCGGTGCCGTGCGGGCACACGGCCATCGCTACCGCGAGCACCCGAGACGTCACACCGGTGCGGTCCATGAGCCTACTTCGCCTCACGGAGCACCACTCGGTAACTGCCACGCAGCGCCGTTCCCTGCGTGGTGAGCACGAGCCGCCCGACACGTTCGCCCCAGACGGAGCGGAGGTGCTCGTCGGAGATGGGGATCTCCTCCGCAGTGGCGCGCAGCTCGTGTGCGTCAAAGCTCAGGACGTAACGACCACCGAGGCGAACCGCGCCGGGCTGGGAGGTGTCCACGCTCAGGGGTGTCATCAGGTTCAGGCGCGCCGGCTCCTTCCACTGCTTCAACTCGTAGCGGTCCTCCAACTCGACGGTCGGTGCCTTGCGGTCGAGCGTCACGCGACGCTGCCACCGCTCGACCGCCGCCGCGGCCGGATAGGCGGAGGCGATGTCGGCCTAGAAGGTGACCCGGTTCGCGGTCTCGTTGAAGGAGACGGCCTTCGCCTGGAACTCCCGTCCCGCCGCCTGCATGACCCCGTTGATCGTCGGCAGGTTGTGATAGGCCGACTGCATCGTCCAGATCTCGTAGCGCTGGGAACTGAAGGTTTTGGCGGAGTAGGTCTCCACGCCGAGGTCGATCAGCACAGGTTTCCCATCGCCATAGACGATGAAGTTGCCGACATCGTTGTGGTTATGGCTCTGCGCGTTGTGGCCGCCCCACGCGGCGACGTATAGGCCCTGCGCCTTGTTGGGAATGGAGCGCGCGGCCATGAGCTGCAGATCCGCCAGCCAGACGGAACCGAGTAGTGGCTCGGAGGCTTGCGCCGTGGCGATCTCCCGCGCGACGAACAGCGCCGGTAGGATGCGCCCGGGCGAGGAAGCGCCGGGGCGATACGCGCCGCGGCGCTGCGCCAGCAGCGCGCCGAATCCCTGCATGACCGGATCGGCGATGCGCTTGCCGAATTGATACACCAGCTCGGCATCGGGCGTGATCTTCGCCGAGGCGTCCCCCATCGGGACGAAGTACTGATCTTTGATGTAGACCCGGTAGATGTACTGCCCCATGTTCCGCACCAGCGGCGCACGGTAGATGTCGACGGTGCCGTTGGTCGCGCTGCGGAGCAGCTCGAGGTTGTCGAACAGCGACGCCCCGGCGCGTCCCCAGTACCCCGGGCCTTCATCCGAGGCGCCATCGTCCGGATAGATGTTGATGAAGTTGTCGAGGCTGCGCATGATCTTGTAAACGGAAGCGGTGCGGCGCCGCGGGTCGGCCTCGAGCAGAAGGACGGCGGCGAGCCAGTTGGAGTTGATCCACGGGTTCCAGTTGTTGACGTTCTTGCGCTCCCCGAACCCCATCCACCAGAAGTCGTCGCGTTGCAATGCCGGCGTAAGCAGGCGGCGGTCGACTTCCGCGCGGATTCGTTTTCGCAAGAGTGGCGACGCTTTGTCGAGCCGGTCCTCGAGCAGGTAGTCGGTCCACGCGAGCAACGCGCCGGTTTCCGCCGAGAACAGCTCGACGATCGGTTCCGTGACATCGGGAAGTCCGTTTCCCGCTCGCTGCATACCGAGGTGCGCCGTCGATCCCCAGAAGGTTTGCTCGCAGATCGCCCAGATCCCATCGGCGATCTGGTCCAGAAAGCGGCCCTGGTTCTCGAACACCTCCGCGAAGACCAGCGTCGCCAGCTTCTCACGCTGTCGGGTGTTCAGCGCGTCGTAGTTTGACCGGTTGCCGTTGCGGATGTACTGCAACGTGACCGTGGCCGGGATGCGCTCCCACTGAGCTGCGGGGATCAAGGCGGCGGCGAGAGCCTGCTCGCTCAGGCCACCGGTCAGCAGGTTTCTCGGATCCTGAGCTGCGAGGAAGAGGAATACCGCGAGGATGTTCATCGGTCTTGGGACGCAAGCGGCTCGAGGCGCACAGGACCCAACAGGCCGGAGGGCGCGAGCGGCCAGCCTGACGCGTCGAACGGCTTGTAGTCGATGCCGACGAAGTTGATATCCTCGAACACCTTCCACGGCACGCGCCGCACGTCCCAATCGCGGATGCGGTTCGCCGAGAGGTTCGTCACCTCGATCTCCAGCTCGTTGCCGGTTCGCCGCAGCGGACCAGTCTCCACACGGAAGGGTCGGGCGAACAGGCTGCCCAACTCCTGCCCGTTGAGGTGCACGCGCGCACTCTCGGCGACTCGACCCAGGTCCAGCAAGTACGAGCTCGCCTCCCCGGGCGCGTCGAAGCGCATCGAGTAGCGTGCGCTGCCGGCGAACCGCCGGGCCTCCTCATCGCCGCGCTCCGTCCAGGAGACGAGGGTATCGGTGCGGAACGAGGCGGGCAGCACCGGTCCGCCGGCGAGAAAGGTCACCGACCAGTTCCCCCGCAACTCCACCGGTGGCCCGACCGGCCGCAGATAGGGCCAGGGAGCGCCGGTCACCGGACGGTCGAATGCGCGCAGAATGAGGGACGCGCCCGGCTCGAGCTGGAGGTACACCTCCGCTCGCCCTTCCGTCCCCGTGCGCAGCTGCGCGAGGCCGGTCCGCTCGCTCATGGGGTCCATGATCGCTACCGCGGCGGCGGATACGGCCAACGGGATCCAGCCATCCAGCGTAGTCGCCCCGGCGTGGCTGATGAAGTACTGATGGCCTCCCTCTTCTCTCCGACGAATGAACCGCACCCCCGCGTGATCAACCATACTCTCGCGACGGACGCCTGCGGCGTCGAGCAGCGGCTCCACGTCATGTCCCACCAGCACGCGTCCCTTTCCGACCACGCTCCGGCGCACTCCGTTCCCGTCAGCCTCTCCCAGCGCGAGTCGCCGCTTCGCGTCCTCGAGCCGGCGCCGTCGTTCAGCCAGCCGGCTCAGACCCGGCACATCCGGAGGGAGCTGGTCGACGAAGATGACGGTGGCACCGGCGCGCGCGAGATCGAGCAGCCGCCCGAAGGTCTCGTCCGGCATGCGTTGAGTGGGCGGTACGACGATGGCGCGGTAGTCGGAGGTGGAGATGTTGGTCTGGAGCAGCCGATCGGATACGTAGTCGAAGCCATAGCCTCGCTGCCACAGCACCCGGGCGACCGCACCGACGGGTTTCCCGTGCAACCAACCCGGTTGCTGCACCTCGAAGTCCGACCGCAGACCGGTCGTGTCGTGCCAATTGTCGTAGATCGGCCAGTAGAGGAGGACGTCGTTGTCGGGCCGGCCCGACTGCAGGATGGCTTGGACGCGTGCGACGTAGTGGTTCAACGCAGGCAGGTCCCGCCAGATGGCGTTGCGCGGATTCAGCTCGGTCGAGGCGTAGAACTGCCAGCCCGGCCAGGCGGCATCCCGCGGCGAATAGGCCGTGCCGTGATAAATCACGTGATTGACGCCGCTTACGAACAGCTGGTCGACCTCCCGCTTGAGCTGGTCCAGGGTGACCGTGAAGTGCTCGCCGAGCCACGTGCCGGTCTCGGCGGACGTGAGTCGTCTCCCGGCGACGTGCGCCGCCGAAGAGGCGAACTTGCTGATGAGCGGATCGCTGCCCGGGTCACCCAGCGGTCCGAAGAGTTCCGTCTCCGGGATGTCGCTGGCGGCGTAGAGGTCAAGCAGGTTGCCGGGCGATCCGTGCGCCTGGTTGCGGCTGACACTGCCGCGCTCGTGCGCCCAGGCGGTCAACGGGCCGAGCAGATGCTGGAGCAGCATCTCGTCGATCGTCTCCCGGTAGTCCGACTTCACGCGCGCCACGACGTCCGGGTCGCCCGCGCCGCGCAGGGCAGGGAGGTAGCTCCTCAAGTCGTAACCGCGCCGTCGCAGGAATTCCTCGAACAATTCGGCCGAGCCGTTCCCGGTATACTCGAATGAGTCGTGGAAGAACGCGCGGACCGTGCCGCGGGGCACGGCCTTGATGCGATCGCCATACGCATCCAGATAACGCCGCACCGCGACGCGTGAGAATGGATCGAGCGCGTTTCCCTCGCCACCCGGTGCCGCCCGCTTCACTTTGTCGCCGGCGGGACGGACTGTCGCTACGTATGTGCCGCGCGCGGTGTCGACCGCGATGCGCAACGACGCGACGGCGTCTTCCAGGCGCACACCCGGTCCACCGAGGCGCCATCCCGATCCGGGCGGCATGTCGAGGCCCATGCCCAGACGGCGGGCCTCGGCGGCGGCATGGAGCAACAGCTTGATCCAGCGGTCGGACAGGTAGGGAACGAACGCGTGTTCGTATCCGTGCACACCGTAGATGCTCGTCACTTCCACTCCGCCGAAGCCGGCAGCGGCCAGGGTCTCGAGCTCGGCAGTGAGATTCGCGCTATCGACCGCACTGCCCATCCACCACCAGCGCGTCCACGGCTTGCTCTGCTGCGTTGCCTCGGGCCACGTCAGGTCCGTCGACTGCGCTCCCGCGTATCTGCTCCTCTCTACCTCCACCGCGTAAACCTGGCTCTCCCCCTCGAAATTGGCGCGGAAGATCACCCACTTCCCATCGGGAGAGAAGTGGACGTTCGGTTCGACCTTATAGTCATGGTGCTTCATGTTGACGAGGCGTTCCGACTTCAGGCGGTCTCCTTCGGGGTGGAAGAGATAGATCCACATCCCATCCTGGGCCTTGGCCACCTGAGAAGGATCTGCCCCATCGCCGGCAAACAGCTTCTGATCCGAAGAGATGTTGAAGTGGATGGACCATTCGTCCCGCGTCATCTGGTAGCGTGTCGCCTTTCCGGTCTTCACATCCGCGCCCGCCAGATGGAACGTCACTCCTCGCGGGATCTGCAGATCGTACCAGATGATCTTGCCATCCCGGCTGAAGAATTCGTGCCCTGCGATCTCACGCTCCACCGTGCGCTGGTGGATTTTCTTCACGTCTCTCGTCTTGGTGTCGACCGTCCAGATCCGGTCCACTAGATGCCAGGGCCCTTCATGACAGAACATCAGCAAGTCAGGGTCGCTGGGCGAGAACTGGACATGATTGAGCCAGGCGTTTTCCTCGTAGAGCGTCTTGAGCTCGCCCGTCTCGACCTGGATCGTGAACAAGGTGTGCGGGATCTTGGCTTCGAAGATCCGGGTGAAATAATCGGACTTGTTGGGATACGTCTTCAGGATTGCCCGCTTCTCTACTCCCGCGCGGACACCCGCCAGAGTCGTCTCGTCGGAATTGAGCGTCGTGACGCTCCCCTGGAAGTCCGTGGGAAAGACGTAGATGAGGCGAGTCCTGCCGCTGTCGACGTGGGTAGCAAAAACGCTGTCTCCGCTCTGATAGAACACTTCTCTCCGCCTCGGGGCAACGATCTCACCGAAAATGGTCCCCCGATGGTCGGTCAACTGTTCGACCTTCAGAGTTTTGAGATTGACGGCAAAGAGCTGTCTCCTGTTGGATGCTGTTCCATAGAACACCATCTTGTCGCCTTCGCCCGCCAGCTGTGGAACGAAGGGATTATTGTGAAAATAGAAGCTGGCATTGCTCCCTTCCCTTCGGGACAGGCGGATCATCCGGTGGCCGGTGTCCTTGTCGATCCATTCCAACGGCATGGGCTTCTGGGAGCCGGTCTCCAGCATTGGCGCCCGGCCCGTCGCGAAGGTGGTCTGCGCCAGCGCAGGGGCAGAGGCAACGAGAACGCCGATCAGCGCCAGCACCGTCTTGCTCACTATCGGTCGAGCTGCACGGCGTCGTACACGAAGCTCGGGCTGAGGAAGCCCATTCCGCCTTCGCCGCTCGCGACGGAGATCGTGATGGTGTTCTCCCCGGCGACGAAGGCGTGCGCGGGGATATTGACCGTGAACTCCATGTTGTTTCCACGGTACGTGCCCCGCGTGACGCCCCGGGACTCCGGCTGCGCCCCCCTGGTGCTGGGCGGGGTCGGCCCCGTCCATGCCTCCGGCGTGCCGGGGTTGACCATGACGACGGGGCGGCCGCCCCCGAAGGCGAGGGTTATCCCGATGCGCAGCGTGTGAGGCCTCACCTCGCCGCGCCCCAGCGTGAAGCGGATGGTCGTGGGGTTGTTCACCGCCCTCTGGAACTGCGCCATCGGGAAGTCGGAGAGCGGCGACTCGCCGACGGTGTACGTGAGCGGGCCCCACGGCTTCATCCGCACGTCGGACGGGTGCATGTCCGCTATCAGGTCGGCGTTCCGGAACCCGTCGGGTGTCCCGTCGAGCTCGCCGATGCGGAGGATGAACGGCTCCTGCGGCTCCACGTAGTGGAGATCCTCCGTGACCGTGCTCGTCCCCACCGTCACCGTCGTCGTCAGGACGGCGAGCTCCTTCTTGTAAAGCGTCATGGTGTAGGTGCCGGGGAGCATCGGCGGGGAGGTGAAGCTGCGCCCCGACGGGTCCTCCCGCGCCCAATACTGCGCGCGGGCGTTCGCCCACCCCACGACGAAGGGGACGCCACCCGGCGCGTCCGGCCCCGCGCCCCGCATACCGGACACCCGGCCGGTGACGCGCCCGCGCTCGCTGACCCATCCCATCAGCCCGAGCTCACCCATCCAGGACATGTCCAGGTCCGCGCTCGGCGCCTCGCCGGAGGTCACCACCAGCGCGTACGGCCCGTGCAGCCCCATGCGGTACGGCTCGGTCTGGGTGTGCCCCGAGTTCATGTAGTTGTACAGCTCCTGCTGCGAGCCCCCCTGGTTGTTGATGTCACGGAAGAAGGGCCCGCCGGAGCTCGACTCGCGATTCCCCATGATCATGTAGGCGCCCACCCCCGGACCGCGCACCCCGTGCACCAGATTGTCGATCGCAGGCGGGTTGCCGTAGAACTTCGAGCGGGTCTCACCGTTCGCCAGCGCGAAGACGTCCGAGCCCTCGACGGTGTGCGTCGTGCCGACGGTATTCGCCTTCAGATTGCCGTCGGGGAGCCGGCTCCGGTCGAGACGGAAGATGTAGCGCAGCTCGCCCACGCTCGGCTCGGCGGTAATGTGCGTCGCCATGAAGATGGCGCTCGTGCCGTGGCGCGCGACGTAGTAGTGCGTGAGAGTCGGGGTGGTGCAGGTGACGGTGGCCACCGTGCCGTCGACGGAGGTCGCCGCCGTGACCTCGGTGCTGCTGCTGCCCAGCCCCGACCCGATGTGCGAGAACCGGCTCTGGTCCTGTAGCTCCACGCCCTGATAGCGCAGCGAGACGATGTCGCAGTTGGCCTTGTTGACTCCGAATGTCAGCCCCGCTCGGGTGTCGACAATGTAA
>WNGO01003129.1_pt1 | contig 11815 bp, 10 predicted proteins | sample 5400511 | NCBI WGS metagenome assembly WNGO01 (sample SAMN13153380, study PRJNA577476) | soil metagenome | isolation source: 20 cm soil or saprolite under Garry oak tree replicate 2 | place: USA:California | collected 2016-06-15
CCACGATCTCCAGGCACTCTTGCACCATGCGCGAACAGGCTCCCGCTTGTGCACGGTGCCAAGGATGATGGCGCGGGCGGCGCTGCGCGGCATCGAATTGGCAAACATTGTGCCGCTTTCCGAATGGCACTACATGAACGCGCACGGCAAGGATTCCGTCGTTGATATTTCCCGGACCGCACAAGAATTGGGTTGGCGGCCCAAATGGAGCAACGCTCAGTCACTTCTCGACGCATACGACTGGTACGTCGGAAGCATGCGCGCCACCGGAACTGTGCGGACCAAATTCCCGGTTCCGGTCACTCACCGCGCGCTCAAATACCTCAGCTGGTTCCTTCCTCATTAGTAGGGACGAAAAACACTGTTGCTGGCATGGTCATGATGATGCGATCGGATGCTTGCGCCGGAGCTTACCGGCGCACCAGGGCGTGAGTTGGCGATGGCGGCGCGACGCAATCTCGACCGCAGTGCCGATCACAACCATGAACCAAGGAGAAACGACGATGAAAATTTTGGACCGCATCGTGCGCCATCTGCGCATCACATGGAAGAATTACAGAGGCGTCCCTAGTCCGCCGTTCCTTATTTTGTTCATTAACTCGATTTGCAACATGAAATGCGATCATTGTTTTTACTGGCGGAACCTGAACCGAAGAGACGATCTCACCAGAAACGAGATCGTCGCGCTCTCTCGCTCCCTCGGTCGGATTGAAAATTTGAACCTCTCCGGCGGGGAACCCTTCTTGCGGAAAGAGTTCGCCGAGATCTGTCTCCAATTCATCAAGCAAAACAAAGTGCGTCAAATTTATGTTCCGACCAATGGTTGGTACACGGACAAGACGGTGGAACAAATCACCGCGATTCTCGGAAACAAGGATCTGGACCTGTTAGTCGTCGAATTGTCCCTGGACGGCATGCAAGAGTTCCATGACAAGTTCCGCGTCGCACCCGGCTCCTTTCAGCGAAGCATGCAGACTTATGACGTCCTAGCTAAGCTGCAAGAACGGGATCCACGGTTGCGCATCCACAGCATTTCGACGGCCACCGAGCTCAACTTGGACGAAATCAAACGATTGACTGCGTATCTGTACGACCGTTGTCCCAGAATGGATCATCACAATCTGGCGATCATTCGAGGCGACCGTAAGAACGCGTCGTTGCAGGGACCCAGCCTGCAACAGTATCAGTATTTGTATGAGTACATCCGTCAACTCTGGTCACCGCGCGAAACCGGCCGCTACGGCTCTGTCGTCGAGCCCATGCTGCAATGGGCGAAGCTGCGGACCATCACCGAACAGACGCAAGTTATCCCCTGCCGCGCGGGCAGGCTCAGCGCGGTGGTGTATGCCAACGGCGATGTCAGCGTCTGCGAAGAGCACCGGCCGTTGGGCAATCTGCGCCAAAAGTCTTTTTGGGAGATTTGGAATTCACAGCAAGCTTGCAACTTGCGCGACTCTATTGCCAGAAAGGATTGCTACTGCACCACCGAGGTGTTCATGTGGCCGAGCATCGTGTACCAGCCGGCGCGCCTGCTGCAGGCGATGGTGGGCGCGAAGGCATGGCGGGCGCCTAAATCCTTGGGCAATGGCGTGGTCAAGACTCAAGAAGTGAATCAGTCCTCAAAGCCATAGCAGGCCGAAGGTATGCCGGCGCTGACAAGGCTGCCCTTGATCGAGAGTGTCAAGGCGCGCGGCCAGCGTAGCCGTCGAGGACATGGCCGGCTCATTTATGCGCAGAAGAATTGCCGTCCTGACTTACCACTCGCTCGATGACAGTGGATCAGTGCTCTCGATCCCGCCGCGGATCTTTGCGCAACAAATGCAGATGCTGGCGGATTTAGACGTGAAGGTCGTCTCCCTCGTCGAGGCGCGGCACGCGCTGCTCGCGCAAGCATTTGCCGAGCCTCTCGTGGCGATCACGTTCGATGACGGCTTCCAAAACGTTGCGACGCAGGCTCTACCGATCCTGCATCGCCATGGCTTTCCCGCCACCATCTTCTTGGTGACAGACTATTGCGGCCGCGAGAACTCGTGGCCCAGTCAGCCTGCCCATGTTCAGCGTCGTGCGTTGCTTCGATGGAGCGAGATTAAAGAAATGGACGCGGCGGGCATGGCGTTCGGAAGCCACACGCTCACTCATCCGGATTTGACGACAGTTACGAATCAGGTGGCGGAGCAAGAGATAATTTCCTCGAAGAAGATAATAGAGGACGCGGTCGGCCGTTCAGTTGAATCGTTGGCCTATCCATATGGTGCCTACAACGACGCTGTCAAAAAGCTCGCCCAGCTGCATTATTCTCTTGCCTGCACAACGCGGCTAGATTTTGTTGGCATAGGGAGCGACTGGTTGGCGCTTGAGCGCCTCGATGTTTACTACCTGCGCCAACCTATGCTTTTTCGCCGCATCTTCTCGCGGGAGTTGCGCGCTTACCTGCAGTTGCGACGAAGCATTCGTGACATGCGAAGCCGGTTGTCAAAGCGACTTAATTCTCTTCCGGGTTCAAACCGCTAAGACAGGAGATGGCCTTTTGCCGCCAACGTGACTCTGCCGTGCGTTTTTCCAAGGCCGTTTTGACTTCATTTGGCGATGGGAAGAACCGCATGAGCGTCTGCAACGGGCCACAAACCGTGCTTGAGGCGCAACAAGCGGACCTTTCAGTGGTCATTCCTTCAGTCAACGGGTGGAGCGATCTACAGGTCTGTTTGCAGGCTTTAAGCGACCAATCGGGTGACTACAAGATAGAAATCATTGTGGCGGACCGTATAGGCGAGGAGGTGCGCGCGCCGCTTCGGCTGAAATATCCGCAAGTTCACGTCTTACACGCCACTGCCGAAGTAAGTATCCCGCAGCTTCGAGCTATGGCATTCAGAGAAGCCCGGGGAGAGATCGTAGCGGTTATTGAAGATCACGTGATTGTGCCTGCTGATTGGGCGCAGAAGATGCTCGCGGCACATCAAGAAGGTGCGATGATCGTCGGAGGCTCTGTCGATAATGCCGCACGGGACCGGCTCGTGGACTGGGCTGCGTTTCTCTGTGAGTACAGCCATTGCTTGGCGCCTCCGGCCGGTCCCGCGAAATGGCTCGCCGGCAACAATGTGTCCTATCGGCAGAGTTTGCTGGAGCGTTTCTGCGACGCTATCGGCCAAGAACGCTGGGAAGACCATTTACACAACACGATGCGGCGGGCGGGCGTCACGCTCGAAAGCCGGCCAGATATTCGAGTCGGGCACAAAAAACATTACACCATTGCCGAATATCTCTTTCAGCGTTACGTTTATGCTCGCTCTTATGCCGGAATGAAGGTCCAAAGGGCCGGTATATTTCAAAGATTCATTTACGGCCTTGCGACGCTCGCGCTACCTATGCTCCTTATTTTCCGAATCGTAGCACGGGTTTTGAGAGCCGGTCGATATCGTCGGGAACTGGTTACGTCGCTTCCGTTGCTGGCGCTCTTTGTCAGCGCCTGGGCAGTTGGTGAAGCCATCGGCTATTGGATGGGATCCGGCGACGCGCTCAGAAAGGTTCGCTAAACGGCGAGGCAGAGCATGCTCAGTCGTAAGCTGCGCCGGAATTGTTCCAGAGCTTCTTTTCTTATGTGACGGATCGTCGCTCCTTTCCTGGAGGTTAGCGCGAAAATAGATGCATATCGGCGTTGATGCAACTTGCTGGCAAAACCTTCGCGGCTATGGTCGCCATGCCCGGGGTTTGCTGGAAGCACTGCTTCGGGTGGATCGTGAGAACCGCTATGTTTTTTTTGCGGATTCAAGCGAAAACTTGGAAATGATACCCTCGAGAGCTGAAGTAAAACTGGTACGGAACTCTAGGCCGACGAGCCTTGCTGCTTCTGCGAACGGCCATCGTTCGGCTCGCGATCTCTGGAAGATGGGTCGCGCGATGTCCGCGCCGAATTTTGATCTTTTGTTGTTTCCGACGATCTATAGCTATGTCCCGGTCTTCAGCCGGGCCAAAAAAGTCGTCATGATTCACGATGTCATCGCAGAAACGTACCCAAAACTGACATTGCCCAACCGCACGGCGCGATTTTTCTGGAATGCGAAGGCAACGTTAGGACGGTGGCAGGCGGATGCTATTGTGACGGTCTCCGACTATTCACGGCAGGGGATTCTTAAACGGTTCCGTCTGGCTCCCGAACGAGTTTTCGTAGTCGGTGAGGCGAGCGATCCGGTGTTCCATGTTGTTGATGATCCACAGCCAAGCCTTAATCTGCACTCCTTGGGTGTCACGGGCGAGAATCGTTCGGTCATTTACGTGGGTGGCTTCGGTCCTCACAAAAATCTTGAGATGCTCCTGGAGGTTTTCAAAGAGCTCGCTGAGCAAAAAGAATTCGACGATGTGCGGTTGATCATGGTCGGGGAATACAAGAGGGAAATTTTCCATAGCTATTATGGAATTCTCAAGACTCGGGTGACGGAATTCGGAATCGCCGACCGAGTCATCTTTACAGGGTATCTCACCGATGATGACCTAGTTGTGCTCCTCAATATGGCCACCGTCTTGGTATTACCTTCGTTAATCGAAGGCTTTGGTCTTCCCGCCCTCGAGGCAGCGGCTTGCGGCTGTCCGGTTATCGCAACCACCGCGAGCCCGCTTTCTAACTTGCTCGGCAGCGGAGGCGTGTACGTCGAACCGACAAAGCGAGAGGATCTAAAACTCGCGCTTGAGCGAGTATTGGGATCGGAGGAGTTGTGTCAACAAATGCGCGCCGCCGGTCTTGCCGCGGCTCGCCGGCTGACTTGGGAAGCGGCTGCTCTGCAGATGATTGACGTCTTCAAGCAGGCGGTGGCCAGATGAACCGTCCGCTCAACTTCCTGCATCTGACAACCTTCTATCCGCCATACGGTTTCGGTGGAGATGCCATGTACATTTATCGTCTGGCGCATGCCTTGGGAGACGAGGGTCACCATGTGGATGTGGTTCATTGCACCGATGCTTACCACCTGTTACATCCCGCCGAGCCCGAAATTAAGTTTGTCGGCCATCCAAATGTGCAAGTGCACGGTCTCAAGAATGGATATACCTGGCTCTCGCCTTTGCTAACTCACCAGACTGGCCGTCTTGTCCTGAAGCGTAGTCGAATCAGCGAGATTCTTAACAGCAAACCTTATGACGTGGTGCACTTTCATAACATGTCCCTTATTGGTCCGGAAGCTTTGACTTTAGAGCCATTGGGTAAACGGGCCATTAAGTTGTACACGACGCACGAACACTGGTTGATCTGTCCGACGCATGTGTTGTGGAAATTCAACAGTCGTCCGTGCGATAAACCCCAGTGTTTGCGCTGCACGGTTCTCGCGAAACGGCCACCGCAGCTTTGGCGCTACAGCGGCTTTCTGGAAAAAGCCAGTCGCCATGTGGATAAGTTCGTGTCCCCGAGTCGCTTTACGGCAAAGATGCATGCCGATCGCGGTTTCCCTGAACCGGTCGCGTATCTTCCTTCTTTCATCGAGCGTGTTGATAAGGATTGGTTAAAACCCGGTCCTCCTCCACAGGAAAAGCCCTATTTCTTTTTTGTTGGAAGGTTGGAGATCATCAAAGGCCTCCAGACCTTGATCAAACTCTGGAATAAAATCCCAGATATCGACCTTCTGGTCGCGGGCACCGGCAATTACGAAGATGAGTTGCGGCGCATGGCCTCGACTATCTCGAATATCAAATTTCTCGGGCCGCTTTCTCAAAAGGAGTTAGGGCGGCTCTATTATTATGCTCTGGCCTGTATCGTGCCGTCTATTACTTATGAAACCTTCGGAATGATTATCATTGAGGCTTTCGCACGCAAGACCCCGGTCATCGTACGCAACCTGGGCGCGCTGCCGGAGGTTGTCGAAGATAGTGGAGGAGGATTCGTTTACCGGACCGACGAGGAACTGCTCGCGGCCATGAACCGGATCTCAGTCTCCCCAGCTTTGAGATCTGAATTGGGAGAGAAGGGTTATGCAGCTTTTGTCCGAACCTGGTCAAAAGAAGCGCACCTGAAATTGTACTTCGAGTTTCTACACAAAATCGCGATGAGCAAGTTCGATCATGTGCCCTGGGAGGGAGAAGAGTGAGAGAGGGCCCAAAGTCTGACGACCGCCTAAGCCTTTGCAGCCGTTAATGGGTCAAAGGACTCGCAGATCGCTTCGTAAAAGCTATTCCCGGACTTCTAAAAGTTTGTCATTCCCGAAACTTGTCCTTCGACAAAAACGTTCGGGGTAACAACCCTGGAGACAACTTCTCATCAGAGTTTTTTGACACCTTGTCAGCTTGCTGCGAGAGGATTCATTTAGATCGAAAAGGCGAGTGTTTTACTATAGCCCCCAGAATTTTTTGACAGGAGGAAAACATGCCCTATTTGATCACTGGCGGAGCGGGTTTTATCAGATCCCATTTGGCGGAGCGGCTTCTCAACGACGGCCACAGCGTCGTCATCATCGACGTATGAGGAAGGATTCGAAGATATGGAACGGCAGTCCCGATATTCGCAAAGGCCAGACGACCACCGGCTACTCGCCCCGCGTCGATCTCGATCAAGCCCTGCGGTTGACCCGCGACTGGTTCGCGCGGGAATTCACTTCTCCCCAACCGGCGGTGTTGCGGTATGTGCAGGGAGATAGTCTTAGAAAGTGAAGAGTTGCTGCCTGACCATTACCTTGTTGGAGGTTTGGGTCTGGTAGTTGAAAACAAGCAACCTCAAAGCTTAATGTTGGAATTGTACCGATGAAAAAAACCTGTATTGAACGGCGTCTTCTCCGTATCGCTGGCGCTATTTATTCTTGTAGCAGCGAGCTGTTCTCGCGAAGAGCGTGAGACTGAACCCAGAACCGTCCATACTCACACGAACTTTTCGAGCGAAATCGTACTGGAGAGTTACCTGAATACCCAATCGCGTGGCCACAGCTTTTTGGTGTTGACCTGGCAAGAGCCCTATGACCGCCCTCGGGCTGATTATCACGTCTTTGTACATCCCGTCGACAAAGAAGGTAAGACTCTATTTCAGTTTGATCACCTATGGTGAATGCGACTGGGTTGCCAACGAGTCTGTGGAAACAAGAGCAGGTGAAAGATGTTTTCCAGTTGACGCCGCCACCGGGTTACTCTTCAGGCAAATACACACTTAGACTCGGACCGTACGATAGAGACTCCGGCAGATTTCTTGAAGTGTTTGCAACGGATCTTGCCAGGCCCACCGATGAGTTTTGGAAAGGTCGGGCGGTTCTCTTGCGCGACATTAATTGTCGCTAACTGACGATTCTAAGTTTTTGAGGTTAGCTCGATGCCGGCAATTAGCGTTATTATTCCCTGTTACAACTTAGGCGCGTATCTCGACGAGTCCGTCGAATCGGTGCTTGCTCAGACAATGAACGATTTTGAAATCGTCATTGTCGACGATGGCTCTAGGGATGAGACTACACGCGCCCTGTTGGGTAACTTCAGCCGTCCCAAGACTCGAATTATCCGGCAGAAAAACAAAGGCTTGCCAGCTGCGCGAAATCAGGGGATTCGACAGTCTACGGGACGCTACATATGTTGTCTGGACGCTGACGATCGCGTGCGGCCGGAATTTTTGGAAAAAGCGTTCGCCGTTGTAGAAGCTCAGCCCGACGTTGGTTTTGTGACGGGATATTTCCAAATGTTTGGCGATCGCACCGACGTCTTTAGGTATCAAACCTGTGCCTTGCCGGAGATGCTCGTCTATAATCAGGCAGTGGAACCGGCGCTTTTTCGTCGAGAGGCGTGGGAAAAGGCCGGGGGCTACTGTGAGGCGTTTAGCTCTAGCGGTATCGAAGATTGGGATTTGTGGATCACGATTCTCGAACTGGGATACCGCGCCGAGGTAATCCCGGAGATCGTGTGGGATTACCGTATGCGAGACGATCAAATGTCTACGAAGATGTATCAGCCTGATACGTGGGGAGGCCTGTGTCGCGAGCTATTCGTACGACATGAAAGAACCTATCGCAAATATATGGTTGAGGTGATGGCGACACAGGCCGCCCGGTGGGCGGAAATTCGCGAATGGGCGAACACTCGAGAACAATCCATTATGTGGTGGAAGCGGGAGGCAGAGAACTGGCAGCGGCTGGCTGAGGAACGTGAGCAAGTAATCCGGGAGCAGCTAAGGGTGAATCAAGAGCAACAGACCTGGATTGGAGAATTGGAGAAAGCCAAGAGCTGGCTGGAGGAGCAGCAGTCGAATTGGCAGCGGCTGGCTGAGGAGCGTGAGCAAGTAATCCGGGAGCAGCTAAGGGTGAATCAAGAGCAACGGAGCTGGATTGGAGAATTGGAGAAACCCAAGAGCCGGCTGGAGGAGCAGCAGTCGAACTGGTGGGCCTGGCTGAAGAGGCTTAGAGGCAAGTCCGGTATAAAAACTTTTCCGTAACTTCTGCATAAAAGAGTTACTAACCCTCGGAGCAAACTCTTGTCTGTGGGACAAATTTCGAATAACGGCATTGCGACGTATTGAGGATGCGGCAATGATTTATCGAGTCTGATTGTTGCTGGAATACCGCCACCTTTTCAATATTACGCAGTGTCGTTCGCTCCACCGTTAGACGCGATATTTTTAGACAGCGTTGGCTTGGAAGACTGATAACGAGGCAAGCTCGTAAAATCCCCGACAATGAACCACAGCCGAAAACGTAATCGACATGAGTAATTTCGACTTCACAAATACGCCAGTATCTGCAAAACGCTCCCGTTTTAATTATTCGCGTGCTGATCTCACCGTATCTCCACGCGTGACGGTCGTTACGCCATTTTATAACACAGGGCCGATCTTTCACGAGACGGCTAGGTCATTGCTTCAACAATCGTTCCAGCAATGGGAGTGGGTGGTCGTTAACGACGGTTCAACTAAGCCGGAGTCGCTCTCAATGCTTGAGAGTTACCGGCATGATGATTCACGCATTAGGGTTATTGATCACGATACTAACCGAGGACCGAGCGCTGCGCGTAATACGGGGTATAGTGCTGCTCAATCTCAGTACATCGTGCAGCTCGATAGTGACAACTTACTAGAGGCCACGGCCATCGAAAAATGGTTCTGGTTTCTTGAGTCCTATCCCGAATTCTCCTTTTGCAAGGGTTACTCCATCGGGTTTGGGGCTGAGGAGTATCTGTGGGATCACGGCTTTCACAATGGCCGGGCATTTCTAGGCCAGAACCAAGTAGATGCGACCAGCATGGTGCGAAAGTCCGTTCACGACGCTGCAGAAGGATATGACGAGGCCATCCGCGATGGGCTGGAAGACTGGGACTTTTGGTTGCGTTGTGCGAGCCTCGGATATTGGGGGAGCACTATCCCCGAGTATCTGGATTGGTACCGACGTCGCCCAGCTCATTCCGATCGATGGAAAAACTGGGACAGAGGGAAAATGGAACAAGCATTCCGCACGCAACTGCGCCGGCGTTATCCAGAACTATGGAACGGAGGCTTTCCACAAATCCAACCACGCTGGCACATGCCAAACGACACCGTCCCCGATGAGATCCCCTGTCATAATGTATTAAATAAAACCAATCGACGCCTGTTGATGATCATACCGTGGTTGGCGATGGGGGGGGCTGATAAGTTTAACCTTGATTTGGTAAAGCAACTGAGCCAGCAAGGCTGGGAAATCACTATTGTGACAACGCTTAGCGGGCAACAATTCTTGCTACCAGATTTTGCCCGCTATACGTCTGACGTTTTTATTATGCACCACTTTCTACGCCTGGTGGACTATCCTCGTTTCTTGCGTTACCTCATCCACTCTAGGCAGGTAGATGCAGTACTCATCTCTCACAGCGAATTGGGCTATATGCTGCTGCCTTATTTACGCTCCCACTTCCCAAACGTTACATTCATTGACTTCTGCCACATTGAAGAGCAGTGGAAAAATGGTGGGTATCCGCGCATGGCGGTAGAGCATCAGGAGCTGATCGATCTGAACATTGTTTCATCGGAGCACTTGAAGCAATGGATGGTCAAACGTGGTGCGGACGATCGTACGATTCGAAGTTGTTATACCAACGTTGATCCGGATATGTGGCACCCCGATCCTAATTGGCGCGCTACGGTTCGGCGTGAGTTGGACATAGACGAGAGCGTTCCGGTTATTTTGTACGCCGGCCGCATCTGTCCTCAAAAGCAGCCGCGTGTTTTCGCGCCCACGATGCTACGTCTTCATCAAGGCGGGCTTCCTTTTGTGGCGCTGGTGGCTGGTGACGGGCCAGACTTGGAATGGCTTCGGTCGTTTAATACGAAGCGCCAACTGAACAATCAAGTCCGACTTCTTGGGGCAGTTTCCCTTGAACGAATGCGGCAGTTGATGGCCGGGGCCGATATCTTTTTTTTGCCGTCAGAGTGGGAAGGAATTGCTCTTTCGATCTATGAGGCGATGGCGAGTGGTTTAGCAGTAGTCGGGGCTAACGTGGGCGGACAGAGTGAACTGGTAACCCCAGATTGTGGTGTGTTGATTGTGCCTAGCGACGAGAGCACTGAGGCGGCCGAATATGCTCAGATCTTGGGTGATCTTTTAAGGGATCATCAGCATCGAGCTCGGTTGGGGCAGGCCGGGCGGACGAGAATAAACGCTCACTTCCGACTGGAAGATATGGGGAAAAATATGCTTAGCCTTTTAGAGCAAGACGATATGGCACTCCGTGGATATTGGGTTGGTCCAGTCGAGCTGACTGGCGTATGCAGATATACCTTATGCTCAGGCAGATTTACGAGCCTTTCTACCATCGCGGCATAAAACGCGGTGGAGCATGGTACTTTCCTTTGGCTGATAAGCTCAAGCGGGCATTGTTGAATCCAAGGTAAGAAATCGACCGGGCTTCCCTGCCAGTGGTACTTTCCGTCCGGTGGAAATCATCGGAAACCTTGCCTGCTAGTCGTGACTCATCGTACCTATTGAATTTCAGAATTCTTGTGAATGTATCGGTAATAATTCCCGCTCGTAACGCTGCAAGCACGCTCGCGTATACACTGGAGTCGTTGCAGGCTCAGACGTTTAAAGATTGGGAGGCCATCGTTGTCGACGATGGCTCGAACGATGCCACGCTGGCCATCGCAGAGAACTTTGCGCAACGAGATGCTCGCATCCGCACCGTGAATCAGCCGTCTCAAGGGGTTAGCGCGGCTCGCAACAACGGACTCCGTGAAGCCCGGTTTGACTGGCTGCTCTTTCTCGATGCCGATGATTGGCTCTTGCCGCCGCACTTGAATCGTCTATCCGATGCGCTTCTGTCCGACTCTAGCCTCGATGCCGTTCATTGTGGTTGGGCGTTTGTCGCTCCCGATGGTAAGCCCATTGGCGAAAGGTATTGCAGCCCGGCCGCCGGTTTATTTGAGGCGTTCGCGCGATATTGTGCCGTTGCGATCCACGCATGTATTGTTCGCCGATCATTGGTTGAGGCTGTCGGCGGCTATGATACCTCGTTGCGCACGTGCGAAGACTGGGATCTCTGGCAGCGTATCGCCCGTAGCGGCGCTCGCTTTGGAATAGTACGTGAGGTCCTCGCTTGCTATCGCATACGGCCGGATTCGGCATCGCTAAATGCGCGCCAGATGCTCTCAGATGGGTTGCGCGTCATTGTCCAGGGACACGCGTCCGACCCGCGTGTACCAAACCCCGATCCATCATTCGCGCACGGTCTGCCGGCGGAGGACTTGGCGGGCGCGAAGCTTCACTTTGTCTGCTGGACCGCCGGGCTCTTGCTTGGACGCGGTGAGGATCCCCGCCCCCTGCTCAGCGCGCTCTCAGGGGAGCGTGAGCCGGCGCTGAGTCCAAATCTGGTAGCTTGGCAGATCTTCGAGGCGTCGCGGCTT
>WNGO01015721.1_pt1 | contig 11808 bp, 12 predicted proteins | sample 5400511 | NCBI WGS metagenome assembly WNGO01 (sample SAMN13153380, study PRJNA577476) | soil metagenome | isolation source: 20 cm soil or saprolite under Garry oak tree replicate 2 | place: USA:California | collected 2016-06-15
ATCTCGCTCAACGAAATGTGCAGCGACCGCACGTTCGCCCGGCGAGAGCCTGTTGGGCCGAAGGCCCTGCTGCTACCGTCGAGCCTGATCAACCGCGGCGGATGGCGGGAGGCCCGGTGCTGGTGACCCGGTAGCCGGTCAGCCGCGGACCAGCTCCGCGCCCCGCTCGGCCAGCATCAGCACGGCGACCATCGGGTTGACGGTGGTCAGCGCCGGGAACGCGGAGGCGTCGATGACCCGCAGCCGGTCCACCCCGCGGACCCGCAGCTGCGGGTCGAGCACCGCGGCTGGCTCAGCCGGGCCGCCCGGCCGCGTCCACGCACGCGAGCACCCGCTCGGGGGTGATCGGCAGCACCACCGGCCGGCTGCCGATCGCGTCGTGGATGGCGCTGGCCACCGCCGCGGACGGCGGCCCGATCGGCGGCTCCCCGATGCCGCGGGCGCCGAACGGGCCCATCCCCTCCCCGGATTCGAGGACCACGGTCTCGATGTCCGGCACGTCGGTGCTGGCGGGAATGAGGTACTGGAACAGGCCGCCGGTCAGGTTCACGCCGTTGTCCAGGGTTACCTCCTCGAGCAGCGCCATCCCGAGCCCCTGGACGACGGCGCCGCTGATCTGGCCCTCGACCGAGCGGGGGTTGATCGCCCGGCCGACGTCGTGCGCGGCGACGTACCGGAGCACCCGCACCTTGCCGGTGTCGAGATCCACCTCCACGTCGCACAGATGGGTGCCGAACGTGAAGTCCGGGAACACCCGGTCGGCCCGCAGGTCACGGACGACCGGCTGGCCCTTCGGGCCGAAGAACGTGCCCAGCGCCTCGATCGGGACGTTGCGCCGCCGGCAGATCACCAGGGCCTCCCGCAGGTCCATCTCGAACCCCTCCGCGGTCACCGCGCCGGGCCCGAGCCGCAGGCCGCCGAGCGGCTGGCCGGCCGCCTCCGCCACCGCCGCGAGCACCCCGCCGCGCAGCAGCACGCACGCCTCGTAGACCGCGTTGCCCGACATCAGCAGCTGCCGGGTCGCGGTGGTCGTGCCGGCCAGCGGGGTCAGCGACGAGTCGCCGAAGTGCACGGTGATCCGTTCCATCGGGGTGCCGAGCACCTCGGAGGCGATCTGCGCCAGCGACGACGCCTGCCCGCCGCCGATGTCGGGCACGCCGCAGCGGACGGTGAGGCTGCCGTCCAGCTGCCAGCCGACCCAGGCCGCCGCGGAATCGTTCAGCCAGACGAGCCGGCCGTAGGACTGGACGTTGGAGGCGATGCCGCGTCCCACCGCGCGGCGCGGCCCGGACGGGCGCGGCTTGTCACCGGCCCGGTCGCAGACCGCGTCGATGGTCTGCGCCAGCAGCACCTCGGTCTCGATCGGCTGCCCCACCGGCAGGACGTCGCCCCGGGCCAGGGCGTTGCGCTTGCGGATGTCGGCGGGCGGGATGCCCAGCCGGCGGGCCAGCAGGTCCATCTGCGACTCGTACCCGAACACCACCTGCATGCCGCCGAAGCCGCGGAACGCCGACGTCGGGGGGTTGTTGGTGTAGGCGCAGCGGGCGCGCAGCCGCACGTTGCCCACCCGGTACGGCCCGCACGCGTGCACCGACGAGTAGAGCAGGACCAGCGCCGACAGGTAGGCGTAGGCGCCGGAGTCCGCGGTGATGTCCACCTCCTGGCCGAGGATCGTCCCGTCGCCGCGGGCCGCGGTCCGGTACCGCAGCGCCATCGCGTGCCGCTTGGGCCGGGCCAGCAGCGACTCCTGCCGCGTCCACTGCATCCTGACCGGGCGCCGGGTGCGCCACACGGCGAGCGCGAGGTAGGGCTCGACGGTCATGTCCTCCTTGCCGCCGAACCCGCCGCCGACGTACGGCGCGATCACCCGCACCCGGGAGTCCGGTATGCCGAGGATCCTGGCCACGTCACGGTAGTGCTCCACCACCTGGGTCGCGACCCGGAGGGTGAGCACCCCCTCGTCGTCCAGCCAGCCGACGCCCGCCTCCGGCTCCAGGTAGGCGTGGTCGACCGGCTGCGTCCGGTACGTGCCCTCGACGATGACGTCGGCGGCGGCGAAGGCCTCGTCCACGTCGCCGCGGTCGATGTTCCACTCGCCGAGCAGGTTCCCCGGCGCGTGGACCGCGGGCGCGTCCGGCGCCAGGGCCCCGGCCGGGTCGAAGACCCCGGGCAGCTCCTCGTACTCGATGTCCACCAGGTCGCACGCCTCGGTGAGCGCCTCCTCGCTGTCCGCCACGACCAGCGCGACGGGCTCGCCGTGGAAGCGGACCCGGTCGGTCGCGAGCACCTCCATGCTCGCCTTCAGCGCCGCCACCTCGACCGTCTGGCCGGGGACGTCGACCCAGATGAGGTTGTGCGGCACGTCCTCGCCGAACAGGACGCAGGCGACGCCCGGCACCGCCGCGGCCGCCGCCGCGTCCCGCCGGGTGATCTTCGCCGAGGGCACCGGGGCCCGGACCAGGCGGGCGTGCAGCATGTTCGTGAACGCCAGGTCGCCCGCGTAGCGGGTGCTGCCCGCGATCTTCTCCTGCTGGTCGTGCCGCGGCAGCGGCTGGTGGACGACCCGCAGTTCCCCCGCCTTGGAGCTGCGGATCTCCGACGCGCTCACCGGCGCTGCCCCTGCTGCGCCGCCTCGACGGCATCGACGATCGGGCCGTAGCCCGTGCACCGGCACAGGTTCCCGTGCAGCGCCGCCCGGATCTCCTCCCGGGACGCGGGACGGCCGGCCGACAGCAGCGCGGCGGCCGCCATCAGCATCCCCGGGGTGCAGAACCCGCACTGCGCCGCGTGGTGCTCGTGGAACGCGCGCTGCAGCGGGCCCAGCGACCCGTCGCGGCCGAGCAGCCCGGCCGCGGTGGTGATCTCGGCGCCGTCGACCTGCGCCGCCAGCACGATGCAGGCCGAGACCGGCTCGCCGTCCAGCCGTACTTGGGATCGGTGACCCCGGCCTCCTCGCGCAGCCAGCGCAGCAGCGTGAGGTGGGCCCCGGCCGCCCGGGTGACGAGGCGGCCGTTGACCACGAGGGTGACCGTCACGGCGCCGCTCATGCCGCCTCCCCCGCCCGCCCGGCGGCCTCCTCCAGCGCCCGGATGACCAGGACGCGGGTGAGGCGGGCCTTGTACCGCGCGCTGGCGCCGGTGTCGTCGGCCGGGCTGATTCCCTGGATGGGGCCGACCCTTTCGGCGAGGTCGGCGGCTGCGCAGCCGGTCAGGGCCGTCTCCACGTCGGCCAGCCGCAGCGGCCGGTCGCTGACCCCGCCGACGGCCACCCGCGACTCGATGATCAGGCCGTCCGCGCTGCGGACGAGGGCGGCCACGGCGGCCATCGCGAAGTCGCCGTCGCGCCGGGCTACCTCCTGGAAGCTCCAGCCCCAGCCCGGCCCGAGCACCGGCGCCCGCACCGAGACGATCAGCTCGTCGTCGTCCAGCCCGGTGGTGAAGAACCCGAGGTGGAAGTCCTCGGCCCGGACGGTGCGCGAGGCGTGGCCGGTGCTGACCTCGTAGGTCGCCCCGAGCGCCACCATCACCAGCGGGAGCTCGGCCGCGGGATCGGCGTGGGCCAGGGACCCGCCGAGCGTCCCGCGGTTGCGCACCCGGGTGTTGCCGATCTGCCCGGCGGCCGCCGGGAGCAGCGGCTGCACCGCCCGGGCCCCGGGATCGGCCGCCAGCCGCGCGTGGGTGACCAGGGCCCCGAGCACCAGGTAGCCGTCGCCGGTCACCGTGAGCTCGCGCCCCTCGGCCAGCCGCGAGATGTCCACCACGAGCCCGGGCTGCGCCAGCCCCAGGTTGATCAAGGGCAGCAGGCTCTGCCCGCCGGCCAGGACCTTCGCCTCCTCGCCGTGCTCGCGGAGCAGGTCACAGGCGTCGGAGTACCGCTCGGCCCGCTCGTACCGGAATGCTCGTGTGAACACCGATCCTCCGTCGGAGCCGATGCTAGACGTCTCTTCTCGCCCGCAGCAAGGACTTCTCGTTCATTGAGAAGGCTGGCCGGCCCATCCCGGCGTGGGCGGCCCGGCCGTCGCGGCTGGCCCGGGGGCCGCCGCCGGCGGGGCCCAGCCGGGCTCGAGGCCGAGCACCTCCACCGGGGTCTGCTTGGCCATCTTCTCCAGGTACTCATACGGCACGCCGACGTCGAGCAGGGCGGCGAGCAGCATCCGGAGCCCCTCCGGGTGCGGCGGCCCGGCGAACTGGCCCAGGTCGGAGCCGAGGACCAGGTTCTCCCCGCGCAGCGCGATGATCCACTCCGCGAGCTCGCCGGGCTGCTGCTCCCAGAAGATCGGCGAGACGCACGAGCAGGCGACGTACTCGATCGTCGCGCCCTTGGCGATCAGCTCCCGCTGCACGTCCAGGTCGAGCTTGCACAGCGACCAGTTGGCATGCGTAACGATGAACCGGGTGACCCCGGCTTCGGTCGCCGCGTCCTGCAGGGCCCGGATCTCGGCCAGCGACAGGTGCCCGGTGGCCAGCGCGACGTCGTTCTGCGCCACGATCTCGCAGATCGTGCGGGCGTCCCTGGTGAGGGTGCGGCCGTCCTCCTCGAACACCGTCACCCCCTCGCCGGGCAGCTGCCGCTTGGGCCGGCCGAACTGCGGATAGTCGGGCATGTCGAAGTACTCGGCGTGGTACTTCGAATGGTTGGAGGGCATCCAGACGACCTTGGCGCCGTAATGGATGGCCGCCTCCGCGACATAGGGGTTCAGGCCGCCGACGGAACGGTTGAGCACCACCGCCCCGAACGACTCCACCTGCGGGTACATGCGGTTCACGTAATACGCGCGCCCGGTGGTCGACGCGTCATGGTCCTTGAGCACAAAGCCCCGCATGCCGAACTGCAGCGCGATCTCGGCGAGCGCGGCATCGTCGATGTGCCGTTTGAACAACGCGGGTGCCGTGTGCGCGTGCATGTCGATGGCACCCTTCAGCAGCTCAAGGTCTGGCCTGTCCACGCTTCACCCTCCAGCCATCGCTCTTCTCGCTCTATGAAATCGCGTCTCGGCTTACGGCATGCGCATGATAACATCCGCGTGTCAGGAGTCGACGGGGAGGCAGCGGAGATGTGCCAGCGCCGGTACCGGGCGGGCCTTGCCCTGGCCGGGCCCGCGGGCCGCCGCCGGAGAATCCGGTAATCCCCATGCCACGGCAGCTAGCGACCGGGCACCGCCAAGCGGATAGCGAGCCGAAGCCTTCCTTCCAGGTACTTGAGCGGACCTTCGGGATCCTCGGGGTCTTCAGCGAGGCGCGGCCCGAGTGGAGCACCACCGAGATCGCGCGTGCCCTCGACCTTCCGGTGCCGACCGTGCACCGGATCCTCGCCGCCCTCCGGCGCCTCGGCTACGTCAGCCAGCATGAGGAGACCAGGCGGTTCCGCCTCGGCCTCGGCGCCCTGGAGCTGGGGGAGCGCGCCCGCGCGGTCGCCGACCTGAGGCCCATCGCGATCGGGCCGTTGCGGCAGCTGTCGGCGGCGACCGGCGAGACCGCCCTGCTGACCGTGCTCACCCCCGAGCGGGACCGCGGGGTGTGCCTGGAACGGGTGGAGACGTCGCAGCCGCTCCGGCTGTCGGTGCAGCCATCTCGCGGCCGCTGGAGCGGTTCTGCCGGTGCACGATCACCACCGCCGCGGCCATGCACCGGGAGCTCGCCAGCATCCGGGAGCGCGGCTGGGCGGGCAGCTACGAGGAGACGAATGTCGGCGTTTGGGGGGTGGCGGTCCCCGTGCTGTCGGACTCCGACGTGGTGTGCGCCATCGGCATCGCCGGACCCAGCGCCCGCCTGTCCATGCAGCGCATCCGCGACGACATCATGCTCGTCCACCAGTCAGCCGGGCTTATCGGCCGGTCCCTGGGGCTCAGGTGCCCGCCGGTGTCGGTATCCGATGCACGTGTCGGCCCCAGCGGGGAGAGGAACCGGGAATGACCAAGGACCGCCCGCTCGAAGGGAAAGTGGCGATCGTCACCGGCGGGGCCAAGGGCATCGGCGCCGTCATCTGCGAATACCTGGCCGAAGACGGCGCGCACGTTGCCCTGGCCGGGCGCAATGAAGAGGCCCTGCGGGCCAGGGCCGCCGCCCTGGACGAGAAGTTCCCGGGCCGGCACAGCCTTCCCGTCCGGTGCGACGTGACGGACGAGCGGCAGGTCCAGGACATGGTCGCAGCGGTCGCCGGCCGGTTCGCGGGCATCGACATCCTCGTGAACACGGCGGGCGGGACCGGGCCCATCGAAACGCCCGCGCATGAATACCCCACCGAGGAGTTCCGCCAGATACTGGAGCTGAACGTCATCGGCACGTTCCTGCCCTGCAAGTACGTGATCCCCCATCTGATCTCGGCGGGCGGCGGCCGCATCGTCAACCACGCCGGCACGTCCGGCCTGCGCGGTTACCGCAACCGCAGCGGCTACTCGTCGTCGAAGTGGGCGATCCGCGGCCTCACCCGCACGCTCGCGCTCGAGCTCGGGCAGTACGGCATCACGGTCAACGACGTCTGCCCGAACGTGACCAACGGCGCCCGGATGGACCGGATCGTGGCCGAGAAGGCGCGCCGCCTCGGGAGGACATCCGAGGCGGTCTACGCCGACTTCGCCGCCCAGACGGCCCTCGGCCGGTTCGTGGAGGAGTCGGACGTCGCCGATGCCGTCCGGTTCCTCGTCTCCCCTGCCGCCCGCAACATCACCGGCCACGACGTTCCCGTCGACGCCGGCTGGGACGTGTGATTCCGGCGCAACTGCTTAGCTGCCGCCGGTCCGTGGGGCGTAGCTGACCGCGGTGAACGGCCATGCGCTGTCCAGCCACGCCGACACGGCATCGTGAACGGCGACGTCAAGACCGGCCCGGTCGGCCCGGACCCACGAGCGGACGTCGGCCGCACCATCCGCGCCCTCCGAGGGGTAGATGTAGACGCAGCCGATGACGCGGCCGCTGCCGCCCTCCAGGACGGTGTAGGTGAAGCCCGACCGCTGCGCGAACTCCTCGGCGTGCCGCTGCAGGTCGCCGAGGTTCTGCTCGGGCGTCATCCCCGGATCCGGCCACGGCCTGCCCTCGAAGATCACGTGGCGACCGGACCTGGCCCGCGCGTCACAGACGCCGACCGCGAGGCAGCGGCCGCCCGCCTGCGCGAGCACTACGCCCAGGGCAGCCTGACCCTGGAGGAGTTCCACCATCGCCTCGATGCTGTGTTCGAGGCAACTGCCCAGAGCCAGCTGATAGCGATCACCCACGATCTTCCACGCACCGAATCCCCGGCACCGCTGCCGTCCACCGCTACCGGTAACGGCAATGAGCGAGCCAGGCAACGGCGCCGGCCGGGCCCTCGGGCGCGGTCGGGCATGATCCCGGTGATCGTCGCCGCGCTGGCGGCCTGGCTGCTGCTATCCGGCCTGCACCTGGGGATGTTCGCATGGCCGGGCAGGCTAGCCCTGTTCCTGGTGATCTTCGCTGCCATACGCTGGCTGATGCGCTTCCTGTGGAGCCTCGGCCGGGGCGGCGGCCCGATCGGCGGCGGGCGGTAGCCGCATGGCGTTCCCCGGTGGCGGGCCGGCGACGGCGACGCTGCACCGGCTGACGTCGGTCGAGCGCTATGACGAGGCGCGCGAAGTCGAACCACCGGTCGATGACCCGGGGGTGGTTCAGGGGTTGACGGCAACCACCCGAGGTGCCGTAGATGTTGCCGCCCGCGCTACCAGCGGCCTCGCCTTTGAGGCGCTGCAGTCGTCGCATGTTTGTGTGTCGGGCCGTTACCGCTCGTCGTCGCCGTTGGTGACCTCTTGGCGCTGTTCGAGCACGTCATCTTCGGGCTCGTCGTCGGGGATCTCGGCCGGCACTGAGGGCTGCTCGCGGTCCTCGGCGTCGTAGTCCGCGTACTCGTCGTCGGCGTACTCATCCTCGGGGTTGCTGCCGGTGCTGGAAGCCATGGCTGAGTCTTATCCGCCCGTGCCCGGGACGCAAGGCAGTTAGCCGTCGCACGCGCATCCACTTCTGCCGCAGGCCGTGCGTTCGTGATTTGCGCGAGCATGACAGCGGGAGGCCCGTATGACACCGTGTGTTGGTCTGGGCCGGAACCTCAGGAGGACGGGATTCTTAGCGAGCTTGCCGGTGCGGTGCGGGCGCGCCGTGTCTCGTCCCGTCAGCTGGTCGAGCGGTCGCTGGAGCGCATCTCGCGGCTCGACGGCCAGCTGAACGCCGTCGTCGCGCTGCGGGCCGAGCTCGCGCTCGGAGAGGCGTGGGCGCTCGACGAGCGGGTCGCCGCGGGGGAGGACCCGGGCCCGCTCGCGGGCCTCCCGGTCCTGGTGAAGGACCTCGAGGACGTCGCCGGTATGCGCACCACGCGGGGCTCCGCGCTGTTCGCCGACGCCCCGCCGGCCACCCGGGACGGGCTCACCCCGGCCCGGCTCCGGGCCGCCGGGGCGATCGTGGTCGGCAAGACCAATCTGCCCGAGTTCGCGACCGAGGGCTATTCGGCGAACCTCGTGTTCGGCGCCACCCGCAACCCGTGGGGCCCTGCGTGGTCGCCCGGCGGGTCGAGCGGGGGGTCGGGCGCGGCGCTGGCGGCCGGCCTCGCCCCCATCGCCACCGCGACCGACGGCGGGGGCTCGGTCCGGATCCCGGCGGCCCTGTGCGGGCTGGCCGGCCTCAAGCCCACCAACGGCCTGATCGCCCGGCAGCCCATCCCGGACTGGATCGACTACTCCACCGACGGCCCGCTCGCGACGACCGTGGCGGACCTGCGGCTCCTGCTTGCCGTGCAGTCCGGGCCCGCGCCCGGCGACCCCAGCGCGCTGCCCGGCCCGCTTCCGCCGGGCCCGGCCCGTGCGGGCCGTCTGTACGCGGCGCCGCGGTTCGCCCCCTGGGGACCGCTGCCCGGCGAGGTCCGGGCGGCCTTTGACGTTGCCGTGGCGGCCTTCGCCGATCTCGTCGCGCTGCCGGCCGAGCCGCTCGACCCGGAGCGGATCTTCGCCACGGGCAACCCCGACACCGACTGGTTCATGATCACCGCGGCCGAGCACGTCTCCTCCCTCGGCCGCGCCGTGGTGGAGCGCAGCCTCGGCCGGCTGCATCCCGGGGCCCGCTGGTTCATGGAAGAGGGACTGCGGGTCACGCTGGACGGATACCTCGCCGCGCGGCGGCGCCGGTTCGGCTACGTCCGGGAGCTGGACGAGCTGCTCGGCGAGGACGGCATCGTGCTCTCACCCACGATCGCGAGCCCCGGCTGGCTGGCCGAGGGGAGGATGACCGCGGACGACCAGGTCGGGCCGCTGCCCGGGGAGGTGTTCAACACCTCGGTCCAGAACACCACCGGCCATCCGGCGCTGTCGCTCCCGGCCGGCCGCCTCCCGAACGGCCTGCCGTTCGGGCTCCAGGTCACCGGCCCGCGGTTCCGCGACCATCTGCTGCTTGACCTCGCCAGCTCCTGGGAACAGGCCCATCCCTGGCCCCGGTCCGCCGACGGCTACGAGCCGTTCGGCGTCGGCCTCGCCTGATAACAACCCGGCCTACGTCCTTGACACCCCAGTAGCGGCCGCTCTTCAATTACCTATCACCCGATAGGTTGCCTGAGGAACGGAGCGAGCCATGTCCGTAACCGGGGAGGCACCGCGGGGGAGCGCGTGATGCCGCGCTACCAGCCCGCCGATTCCAGCTTGTCGCCCCGCTTCGTGGGCGTCCCCACGTTCGCGCGGCTGCCGCTGGTGGACACGCTCGAGGACGTGGATGTGGCGGTCGTCGGCGTCCCGTTCGACACCGGCGTCACCTTCCGGGTCGGCGGGCGGTTCGGGCCGAACGCCGTCCGCGCGGCCTCGCTGCTGCTGCGCCCGTACAACCCGGTGCTCGACGTCAAGCCGTTCGAGCACCTGTCCTGCATCGACGGCGGCGACATCTCGATCGTCCCGGGCTTCACCGAGCGCAGCTACCAGGCGATCGAGCACCACGTAAGGCCGCTCGCCGACGCCGGCGTGGTCCCGCTGCTGCTCGGCGGCGACCACTCGATCACGCTGCCGCACCTGCGGTCGATGCGCGGCCACGGGCCGGTGGCCGTGATCATGTTCGACTCGCACACCGACGCCTGGGACCAGTACTACGGCGAGCGCTACACCCACGGCACGTGGATGCGGCGGGCGATCGAGGAGGGCCTGGTCGACACCGGCCACTCGATCGAGGTCGGCCTGCGCGGCTCGCTGTACGACGCCACCGACTGGACCTCGCTCCGCGACGAGCTCGGGCTCGACTACCTCACCACGCGGGAGGTGCTGGCCATCGGGCCGGAGCAGACCGCCGCCCGGATCCGCGAGCGCGTCGCCGGCCGCCAGGCCTTCATCAGCTTTGACATCGACGTCATCGACCCGGCGTTCGCGCCCGGGACGGGGACGCCGGAGGCGGGCGGCCTGTCGTCGGCACAGGGCCTGGAGATCGTCCGCGGCCTCACCGGCATCGACTTCGTCGGCTTCGACGTGGTGGAGGTGATCCCCGGATACGACCCCGGCGGGGTCACCGCGACGCTGGCGGCGAACCTCGCCTACGAGATGGTCAGCCTCGCCGCGCTCCGGCGCGTGAGACGGGAAGGGCAGGGAACATGACGGGCAGGGACAGGCGGTACAGCCGCCGGCAGTTCATCCGGGGAGCCGCCGGGGCGGCCGCGGGCACGATGGCGATCGGCCCGGCGGCCAGCCTGCTCGCCGCGTGCGGGGGCTCGACGCCCACCACGGCGGCGGCGCCGAGCGGATCGGGACCCGCGCTGAACCGCGATCCCGCGACCCTCGTGGTGGCGATGGACGCGTTCGTGACCGACTTCGACCCGGCGTCGTATTTCCTGCTGTCGGACATCGTGCCGAACTTCGGGACCTACGACTCGCTGATGCGGATGACGGGGAGCAGCGCCACCCAGACCAAGCCGTGGCTCGCCCAGCAGACATCCACGAACGCGGACAAGAGCGTGTGGACGTTCACGCTGCGGCCCGGCGTCACATACAGCGACGGGACGCCCTTCGACGGCAACACCCTCAAGGCCGCCTACACCCGCACCATCACGGCGCAGCTCGGGGCCGGCTCGACCCTGTCCACCTACATCACCGACCCGGGCAAGCAGATCGTCGTCAAGGACCCGGGCACGGTCGTGATGGACCTCGGCACCCCGGTGCCGCGGTTCGACCTGCTGCTCGCCTCGCAGTACGGCACCGGCATCGTCAACCCGAACGTGGAGAAGCAGGGAGCCAACCACGGGCACAACTACCTGCAGTCGCACTCCGCCGGGACCGGCGCCTACATGGTCCAGAGCGCGGAGCCCAACAACCAGATCGTGCTGGTGCGCAACCCGCACTACTGGGGCGGCTGGAGCGGGTCGCACTTCAAGAAGATCATCATCCTCCAGGTCCCGCAGAACTCGAGCCGCCGCCAGGGGATGGAATCGGGCGACTTCGACATCTCCTTCCCCTCGACGCCCCAGGACACCGCAGCGCTGAAGAAGACGCCCGGGATCTTCGTCGGGAACCAGAAGGTGCTGGGGATGGACTACGTGATCCTCGGCACGTACGGGGCGCTCGCCTCCCCGCTGGCCCGGCAGGCGGTCAACATGCTGTTCCCGATCGACCAGTTCGCGTCCTCGGTCATGAAGGGGACCATCGAGGCGCCGCACAGCGTCCTGCCGGACCTGATGCTGTACTCCGACCCTGGGACCTACAAGGCTCACGTGGACGTGGCGCAAGCGAAGTCCCTGCTGCACCAGGCGGGGGTCAAGCCGGGTACCCAGCTGACGTATGAGTTCTACACGGGCCAGGGAGACTCGGCAGGGCTGCTATTGCAGAGCCAGCTGGGGCTGGCCGGGCTC
>WNGO01003032.1_pt1 | contig 11807 bp, 11 predicted proteins | sample 5400511 | NCBI WGS metagenome assembly WNGO01 (sample SAMN13153380, study PRJNA577476) | soil metagenome | isolation source: 20 cm soil or saprolite under Garry oak tree replicate 2 | place: USA:California | collected 2016-06-15
GGTCACGCTCGGGGAGGCGATGCTGCGATTTTCGGTTCGCCCTGGCGACCGGCTCGAGGATGCGCCGGCCTTTGACGTCCACGTCGCCGGGTCCGAGGCCAACGTCGCATACGCCGCCGCGCGCATCGGTCTTCGCGCTGCCTGGGCCTCGGTGCTTCCGGACAACGCGCTGGGCCACCGGGTCGTGCGCACCGTCGCCGCGGGCGGCGTCGACACATCGCTCGTGCGATGGGAGAAAGACGGACGGCTTGGCCTGTACTTCGTCGAGATGGGCGCCGGTCCCCGGCCGATCGATGTCCTCTATGACCGCGCCCGCTCGACGATGGCGCTCGCCGCGGCAGCTGCGTTCGACTGGGCTGGACTCGCCGACACGCAGTTCTTCCACCTGTCCGGAATCACGCTTGCGCTGTCCGATTCGAGTCGCGAAATTGCACGGCGGGCAATGAAGGAGGCCAAGGGCCGCGGCGCTTCAGTGACCATGGACGTGAACTACAGGCAGCGGCTGTGGAGCCGCGAAGCCGCGGCAGATGCAGTTCGCGATGTTGCGCCTTTGGTGGACGTTCTGGTTTCCACGGCCGAGGACGCGCGCGATCTCTTCGGGGCAGACGGAGTCGAGCAGCTGCAGGCCGCACTTGGCGTCGAGACGGTGGTGTTGACCCTTGGTGCCGCGGGCGCCATGGCCTCGCGCGGCGGCACCATCGTCCGCGGCGAGGGGCACGCGGTCGAGATGGTCGACCGTGTGGGGGCCGGCGACGCATTCGTGGCCGGGCTCATCTGGGGCCTGGTCGACGGATCGCTCGAGCTGGGACTCGAGCGCGGGCTCGCGATGAGCGCCCTGAAGATGACGCTGCATGGGGACCTGTTCCGGCTTGACGCGGGCGATGTCGCCGCGCTGCTGGCAAAAGACCAACGGGAGGTTGGGCGCTGACCGATTCCAGGGTTGCTGTTGACCACCTGCTTGGCGCTCGGCTCATCGGCATCGTGCGCCTCGATGACGTGGAGCTCGCGGTGGCGGCCGCCGGCTGCGCGATCGAGGCGGGACTGGCTGCGGTCGAGGTGACGTTCACGCTCGATGGCGCGGCCGATGCGATCCGGCGGCTCCGACGCGACCACCCAAAAGCTCTCGTCGGCGCCGGGACGGTGCGGAGCGACGCGGAGCTGGATGCGGCAGCCGAGGCCGGCGCGCAGTTCCTCGTCGCGCCGGGTCTCAACCCGGCCCTGCTCGAGGCTGCTCAGCGGCGGGGGATCGTCATGCTCCCGCGTCGATGCTGCAGCCCTTTCCGGACGCGCGGCTGGTCCCAACCGGCGGCATCTCCTCGTTCAACGCCGTCGCTTATCTCAAGGCGGGAGCGGCGGCGCTCGCCATGGGATCGTCGCTGTTCCCCGCCCGGCGCATCGTCGACGAAGGGCCTGAGGTGGTCGTGCCCCTCGTCAAGAAAGCGCTGGCGGCCATCCAGGACGCGGACTGAAAGGGGAGAGGGGCCATGGCTGTTCAGAAAGACGAGATTGCCTACATGCCGGCTACCGAGATCGCCGCCCGCATCGCGCGGCGCGACCTGTCACCGGTCGAGGTCGTGGACGCTTTCCTCGACCGCATCGATCGGCGCAACAAGACTGTCAACGCCTACGTCCTGATGCTGCACGAGGAAGCGAGGCGGCTGGCGCGCGAAGCCGAGAAGGCCGTGGTTTCCGGAGCGACGCTCGGACCGCTGCACGGCGTCCCGATCGCGATCAAGGATCTGTTCGACTTCAAGGCGGGAGTTCCCAACACGTTCGGTTGCAAGCCGTTCAAGGACTGGACGCCGGACGTCAGCGCCACCTACGTGATGCGGCTCGAGCAGGCCGGCGCGATCGTCCTCGGCAAGACGAACACTCCCGAGTTTGGGCATCGAGGGACGACAGACAACTATCTTTTCGGTCCGACCAGCACGCCGTTTCGGATCGGCAAGAACGCGGGCGGCTCGTCGGGCGGGAGCGCCGCGGCGGTGGCCGCAGGTTTGGCGCCGATCGCACAGGGGTCTGACGGCGGCGGCTCGCTCCGCATTCCCGCGGCGTGGTGCGGCGTATACGGGTTCAAGGCATCGTTCGGCCGCGTCGCGGCAGTCGCGCGACCGGACGCGTTCATGCTCGCGGTCCCGTTCGCGCACGCCGGCCCGATTGCCAGGTCGGTGGCCGACGCGGCCCTGATGCTCGGTGTGATGTCCGGGCCTGACGACCGTGACCCGTACAGCCTGCCCGGCGATGGAGCGGATTACGCGGCAGCTACGCGGCGTCCCGTGGCCGGCATGCGCGTCGCGTGGAGCCCTGACCTGGGCGTGTTCCCGATCGACCCCGAGGTGGCGAGGGTCACCAGAGAGGCGGTGGCGGCCTTCGAGGAGGCCGGAGCTCACGTGGAGGAGGTGCGCGTGGGATTCAATCGCAGCCAGGAAGAGCTCTGCGGCGCGTGGATGCGCCAGAGCGCCGTCCGTTCGGCGCAGGCCGCCGAAGGCTTCAAGACCGAGGGCATCGACCTCCTGGGTTCGCACCGCGATCAGATTTCACCGGAGTTCGCGGCCAGCCTCGAGATGGGCTGGTCGCAGTCGGCGCTGGACTATCGCCGGGACGATGTGATCCGGACCGAGGTCCTCGACGCCCTGCAGGACGTGTTCGACGACTACGACATCCTTGTCTGTCCGACGCTCGCCGGCCTTCCAGTCGACAACGCAACCGATGGCAACACCCTCGGTCCGGCCGAGATACAGGGGCACAAAGTCGACCGCCTGCTTGGCTGGTGCCTCACCTACCCCTTCAACTTCACGGGCCACCCGGCGGCGTCGATGCCGGCGGGTCTGTCGGCTGACGGGTTGCCAGTCGGACTGCAGATCGCGGGTCGCCGCTTCGCGGACGAGACCGTGCTCGCCGCGAGCGCTGCGTTCGAGCAAGCGAGGCCGTGGTCCTCGACATACGCGTCCGCAGGGAGGGAATGAATTGGGTCAGGGCGCTGAATCCAGAGCCGGACGCATCGTGTGCCACGGTGTCGCCTGCTCATAGGCGTGGGCAACCGCCAGCAGGTCGGCGTCGCCGCTCAGACGCCCCACGAGCTGGAGTCCGATCGGAATACCACTGGCACTCATCCCGCCAGGAACTGAAATCGCGGGGTGGCCCGTCAGGTTGAACGGGGCGGTGAAGATCGCCGTGCCGCCGGCATGCGGTCGTGCCTTGTTCGCCCGGGCAGCTTCGGTGGTGACGACCGGCACCACCGGTGTGGCCAGCACATCGACCGCGGTGAGGACCGCATCCAGACGGTGCCGGACGACCTCGCCGACGCGGACCGCGGCCGTGTAGTCCGCGGCAGAAAGGAAGGCACCCTGCGTGTGATAGGCCCGCGCGCTGGGTCCGTAGTCGCCGATCCGCGTGCGGAGCCACCCCTGGTGAGCGGTGAACGCTTCCACGTTGAGGACCAAGAAGTCGGCCGCCGCGGCGTCCGCGAGGCCTTGGATGTCCACCTCCACGACCTCCATCCCGAGATGCGCGAGACCTCGAAGCGCCTCCGCAAACGCAGCCGCCACCTCAGGGTCGGGTCGCGCCTCGTCGATATAACTGTGCGGGACGCCCACGCGCGCCCCGCGCACAGGCTTCTTCACGCGATCGAGATAGCCGGGGATTCCTGTCATGCCTTCCAGCAGCAGCGCGATGTCTTCTACGGTTCGCGCGATAGGCCCGACCTCGCAGATGCTTGGCGGCCCGAAAGCGCCGCTCGAGTCGATCAGGCCGTGAGTCGGTTTGAGACCTGCAACGCCGCAGTTCGACGCCGGCTGCCGGACCGAGCCGCCCGCGTCCGTCCCCAACGCCGCGGGGCAGATGCCGCTCGCAACGGCGACCGCGGACCCGCTGCTCGATCCCATCGCGAGCTGCGTCGGGCTCCACGGATTTCGAGGTGGGGGGCACAGGTCGTCCTCGCCGGGGATGCTCCAGGCGAACTCGTTGAGGTTCAGCTTTGCCAGCACAATGGCGCCTGCCCGTCGAGTCGCAGCCATCGAAGGGGCGTCGTTTTCGGGCACCCAGTCGGCGAGCACCCGCGAGTTGGCGGTGGTGCGGAGGCCGGCGGTCGCGATGCAGTCCTTGACGCCGACCGGGATGCCGTGGAGAGGACCGCGCCACTTGCCATGGAGGATCTCGTCCTCGGCCGCCCGCGCGTCTGCGATCGCGGCGTCGGTTGCGAGCGTGACGGTGCATCTCAACAATGGATCGAGCCGGCGCGCCCGCTCGACGAGCGCCTCCACGTACTCGGTCGGCTTCACCGAGCCCTCGCGGATCCCTCTGCCCGCCTCGGCCACGGAAAGGAGGTGGACCTGGTCCACGTCCGAATGGTTCACGACGATCGCGGTTTCGGTCGCTCTCTTTGACCCTTGAGGCGCAAGCGCCGCCCCACAGTGAGCAGGTCCGCAACCATGGGCCGCAGGCGTGCCAGGTCCTCCTCGTCCAGCTTCAGCTCAAGCTCGTCGGCCATCCGCTTCAGGCGCGCGGCTGAGAGCGCGTTCATCGCCTCGCCGTGTCCAACATGTCGGCGGCGGCGCGGCGCAGAAGGACCATATCGGAGGGTAGGGCGAGCATCGTGTAACCGGCCTGCTTCCATCGCGCCGCCAGCTCGCCGCTGCCGCAAGCGATGCCTGCGATGACGCCGTGGCGCCGGCACACGGCCGGGACCGCCTCGAGTCTTCGCCGGTGCTCAGGCTCGTCCGAGCGGGGCGGAAACCCCATCGAAACGGCAAAATCGCTCGGGCCGATGAACACCGCGTCCACGCCTTTGACGGCGACGATCTCGTCCAGCCGGTCGAGGGCCGGCACCGTCTCCACCATTACCGCGCAGATCACCGAGCGATTGGCGAGCTCCGGGGTGTAGTCCTGGACTCCGAGCGACACCCTGGTCGGTCCCCAGCTTCGGAACCCGTCAGGCGGATACCGACAGGCCCCGGCGGCCGCCGCAGCCTCCTCAGGGGTGTTGACCATCGGCACGATCACGCCCGCGGCGCCGGCATCGAGCGCCTTCATGATCCAGCCGGGGTCGTGCCACGGCACGCGAACCATCGACGGCACGCCGGCGGTCGCCACTCCCTGCAGCATGCCGAGCATGTCCTGCTCGCCCATCAGGCCGTGCTGGATGTCGATGCAGACCCAGTCGAAGCCGGCTCGGGCCATGACCTCAGCCGTGAAGGAACCGGGGACGACGCACCAACCGCCGAGCGCAGCCTCGCTGCCCTTGAGAACCTCTCGGAGCATCACGGCGCCAGAGTAAACCGGCGACCGAAACTCTCCCCATTCATGGGGAAGTACCCGGCGCAGCCGGGGGATGAGGCGGCAGGGCCTGCGCGATGGGCGCGTGATTGAAGCACGCAACCGTATGCTCGCGCTCCGTCAGCTTCAGGCGGGGCACCTCTTTCCAGCACACGTCGATCGAGCGGAAGCATCGGGTGGCAAAGCGACAGCGGGCCGGGATGTCGATCGCGGTGGGAATCTCGCCGGTGAGCACGATTCGGGATGCCTTCTCGCGTTTGCTCGAGATCACGGGGACCGCCGACAGGAGCGCCTGTGTGTACGGGTGCCGAGGGTTCGAGAAGAGCATTTGCTTGGGGGCCACCTCGACCAGATGGCCCAGGTAAAGGACCGCCACGCGATCGGCAATGTGCCTGACCACGCCGAGGTCGTGCGAGATGAGCACGTAGGTGAGATGAAGCGTGTCCCTCAGGTCGGCCAGGAGGTTCAGGATCTTCGACTGCACGGAGACATCCAGCGCGCTGACCGGCTCATCGAGGATCAGGAATTCAGGCTTGACCGCAAGGGCTCGGGCGATGCAGATGCGCTGGCGCTGACCGCCGCTGAACTCGTGCGGGTAGCGGTCGACGATGTTCGGCGAGAGACCCACGAGCTCGAGCAGCTCCTTGATTCGCGCGCCGCGAGCCGGCGAGGCCAGGCCGTTGATGCCTTCGCCCACGATCTGGCGCACGGTATGACGCGGGTTGAGCGATGAGTACGGATCCTGAAAAACGATCTGTACCTTTCGCCGCAGCCGCCGAACCTGCGGTCGCGACAGCGCGAAGATGTTCTTTCCCTCGTACCGAATCTCGCCGCGCGTGGGCTCGATCAGCTTGATCAAGAGCCTCGCGAGAGTGGACTTGCCGCTTCCGCTCTCGCCGACAAGGGCGAGGATCTCCCCGCGCCGGACACTCAGATCGACATCCTCGAGGGCGCTGAGCCACGATCGCTTCTTGCCCAGCCAGCCGGAGTCCATCGGATAGAGCTTGGTCAGTCCTGAGATCTCGACCAGCGGCTCCGCCGCAGGCGACCGCTCGGCCGGTCTGCTCAGAGCCGACATCATCGAAATGACAGCTTAAAGCGCGGGGGAGGCCGGCCTCCCCCGCGGGACCCCCTCCGAGGGATGCAACGGTCCGGCGGCGACTGGAAAGTAGCGCCTGGAGACGGCCGGAATAAATCCGGCCTGCATCCCCACCTCGTCTTAAAGCGCGGCTTTAAGCTGGGTGCGGATGAGGCTGTCGGAACGGGTCTATCTGGTCGGTTCGGGCAGCAATGGTTTCGACCTCACGGACCCCTTCGACTGCCACGTCTACCTGGTGGACGGCGGCGACGAGCTGGCCCTCATCGACGTCGGCGCGGGGATGGGGGCCGAGGCGATCATCGCCAACGTCAAGCAGGACGGATTCGACCCGATGCGCATCCGGCATCTGATCCTGACCCACGGTCATGGCGATCACGCGGGGGGCGCCGCGCGCTTCCGCAACCTGCTCGGCGAGCCAGCGATCCATGTGTCGGGAGTCATCGCCGACAGCCTTCGCCAGGGAGACGAGAAAGCGATGAGCATCGATGTTGCCAAGCAGGCCGGGATCTATCCGCTCGACTACCACCTCGAGCCTTTCCCGGTTGACCACGAGCTCGAAGAGGGCGCCACCATCGAGGTCGGCCGGCTGCGACTCGCGGTCCTCGACACGCCCGGCCACTCAGACGGCCATGTCTCCCTGCTGCTCGAGGACGGGGGCCGCCGCATCCTGTTCGCCGGCGATGTGATCTTCTTCGGCGGCAAGGTTCTTCTCCAGAACATCCATGACTGCCGCCTCGATGCCCTGATCAGCTCCTTGCGAAAGCTCCGCCGGCTCTCCGTCACAGACCTGCTTCCGGGCCATCTGACCCTCTCGCTCAAGGAAGGCCAGCGACACATCGAGCGCGCGAATCTGGTGCTCGACCGCCTTCTGATCCCGGAGCAGATGGTCGCGGCCTGGTAGTCAGCCCTCGTGCGTCAGGTGCGCCAGCACCTTCTCGCGAGCATGCGGGCCCCACTCGCCCGATAGGAGATCGGTGCCCTCCGCGCTGACCGGGAACTGAGTGAGCTCGCAGTGCCCGATGGCGCCCCGGTAGAAAGCCTCGGCCGATCCGGCCGCGCCTGGATCCAGCGAGCCGACCAGGATCAACTTCGGTGCGCGCGCGTCGCGCACATCAGTCAGGTTTGCCACCCGGTCGTCGATGATCGGGGAAAGGGCGACGATCGAATCAACCTGATGCTGGTCGCGAGCGGCGGCGGCCAGCACCGCGAGCGCGCCGATCTCGGCTCCGATGAGATGAACCTGCCGGGCACCCCTCGACCTCGCAAAATCGACGGCCGCCATGACCGAAGCAGTAGCGAGCTCAGGATTCCATTCCGCATCGGAGGCACCGTGGCCAGGCAGGTCGAAAGCCAGGGCGCATAGCCCGCGGTCGGCGAGCAGGTGGGCCAGCGGCCGCCAAACATCCAGGTCCTGTCCTTCAGCGTGGACTAGGATCACCCAGCGCTCGCCCGCGCCGAAGATCAAGCCTCGCAATGCCTGTGTGGCGGGGCCGCGGAACTCGATCGGGAGCACCCGCGGGAGCGGTGTTAGGATCCTATGAATTATCGACTCACGCTGAGATTGTTGTGAGGGAAGCAAACATGGACGGTGCCAGCAGTCGGCCGGCGGTGCAGGGTCTCGTCGATCAGTACGTAGGCGGCAGGCTGTCCCGGCGCCAGTTCGTCAAGGGCGCTCTGGCTCTTGGCCTCGGTATAACCACCATCGGCGGAATCCTGGCTGCCTGCAGCGGCGCCACCAACTCGACTTCCGGCACCCCCAAAAAGGGCGGTACGTTGAAGGAAGGCTACGACCTCGACTTCTCGCGCCTCGATCCCATCAACACCAACTGGTACGACCCGGCGTTTTACGCGGTCTACGAGTCCCTGGTGACCAACGACCCGCAGGGCAACTACGTGCCGCAGATCGCATCCAGCTGGACCGCCGCCTCAGATGGCTTGTCGGTCACGTTCAAGATTCGGAGCGGACTGAAGTTTCAATCGGGAGCTCCGCTCAACGCGGCGGCCATCAAGGCCGTGTACGACGGCATCGCGGATCCCAAGAACGGCTCCCCATTGGGTTCGGTCTGGGTTCCCGTAGCCAGCACCGACGCCCCCGATGACACGACGCTCGTGATCAAGCTGAAGCACCCCTACTTCGACCTCTTCAACATCGTCAAGACCGGCTACTGGGACATCATCAACATGGCCTACCGGACCCAGCTCGGCGACAAGTATGGGCAGCAAGGCGTTGACGGCTCGGGACCCTTCAAGCTCACCGAGTGGGTGCCAGGAAGCCACACGTCGGTCAAGCGCTGGGAAGACTATCCAGGTACCGTCACGCCGTTCATCCAGAACAAGGGCAAGCCTTACCTGGACGGCATCAACTGGTTGACCATCCTCGATGCGCCGCAGCGCGCGATCCAGATTCAAAACGGCGAGATCGACACCTTGCGCGGGCCGGCGTTCCAGGACATCACCCGCCTGCAGGCGGATAGCAACCTGACCGTGACCCAGCTGAAGGAATGGTCTGGGTATTTCTTCAGCCTCAACTTCAAGCGGACGGATCTTGGATTCAACGACGTCAATGTGCGGCAGGCGCTGTCGCACGCGATCGACCGCGCGAGCATCGTCAAGGCGCTGCTTTTCACGCACGGCGAGCCGCTGTATGGACCGATAACGTCCGCTGACAAGTCGTACACCAAGGACGTCGAACAGTTCAATCAGTTCGATGTCACCAAGGCCAAGAGCATGCTCAGCGCGGCCGGCTGGAAAGCCGGATCCGACGGCATCCTGGTCAAGGGCGGCAAGCGGTTCACATTCGAGATGATCATTCAGGCCGAGAGCTTCAACCAGCAGCTCGGGTCAGTCATCCAGGCGCAGCTGAAAACCGTCGGCGTGGACCTGAAGGTTTCGTCCCTCGACCGCGGAACGTTCTTCAACAAGGCATTTGCCAACCCGGACTCAGTGATGTTCTTCTACCTCTGGCCGGTCCCCATCGATGTGGTCACGCTTTTCGTCAACAGCGTCAATGCCAATGGCAAGGGCCCGAACTGGGGCAACGCCGTCGTCCCTCAGGTCGATGCCGCGATCGCGGCCTGGCAGAGCGCCGCCAACCAGGACGCGCTCGTCGCCGCCGGCAAGCAGTTCCAGCTGGCGATCGCCGAGCAGCTGCCTTTCGTGCCGGTGATCAATCGCGATGCCTTCTGGGTCAACCGCAAGAACGTGCACGGCTGGCACCCCGACCAGTGGAATCTGTACCCGTACTACAACGACGTCTGGCTCGACTAGGAACCTGACCGCGTAGAAGTTCACACTGGGTACCGGATAGGTGGCTTCGTACCTGGCGCGCCGGACCGGCTACATGGTGCTGATCCTGGCGATCTCGTCGGTTGTGATCTTCTACGCGCTGCGCTCGGCCCCCGGCGGGCCCAGCGGCGGTGGTGTGCTAAGCCCGCTCTCGTCGCAGGAGATTCGCCAGGCCTACGAAAAGCGCCTGGGCCTCGACCAACCCATCTACACGCAGTACTTCATCTATCTCGGACACATCGCGACCGGAGACCTGGGCACATCTCTGGTGAACGGCACGCCCATCACAGAGCTCCTCCAGACCCATGCCCGAAACAGCCTCATCCTGGGCTTGACCGCCCTGCTGGTCTCTTACTTGATCGCGATCCCGCTCGGCGTGCTCGCCGCGGTGAAACGCAACACGTGGGTCGACCAGCTCGCCATGGGCGGCGCCATCCTCGGCATGGGAATTCCAAATTTCTGGTTGGCGCTCATCCTCGTGTACTTCTTCTCGCTGCGCCTGGGCCTGCTGCCCTCGGCCGGCTGCTGCGATCCACCTCAGCTCATCATGCCGGCGCTCGTCCTCGCCGCCGAGGGCACCGCGGTGACGATGAGGATGACGAGGTCGTCGATGCTCGAGCATCTGCGCGACGATTTCGTCCGCGCGTTGCGGGCCAAGGGCCTGCCCGAATGGCAGGTGATCATCCGCCACGTGCTCCGCAACGCGCTCATACCGGTCATCAGCCTGACCGGCCTGCGGCTGGGGTGGCTGGTCGGCTACGCGCTGATCGTGGAGACGATCTTTCGCTGGCCGGGCGTCGGTTACCTTCTGGTCGATTCGATCATCCGCCGCGACTACCCAGTCGCTCAGTTCTTCTCCCTGCTCCTCATCCTGTTTGTGCTGCTCGCGAACTGGTTCGCTGACATCGCGTACGGACTGGCCAACCCCCGGATCCGGGTGGCTTGATGGCCGACCTCACAGTCCTCGACGAGAAGGCGCAGTGGGAGGCGAAGGTCGAACGTCTCTGGACGACCCGACCTTCACGGTGGCGGGACGCTTGGTACGAGCTCTCCCGGAACAAGCTCGCGGTGACGGGCTCGCTGATCGTCGTCTTCTTCACGTTGGTCGCGATCGTCGGGCCGGCGCTGGCTCCCTATGACTACGCCAAGCAGGTGCTGAGCGACGTCCTTCTACCTCCTCTGAGCAACGGTCACCTGTTGGGCACCGACGAGCTCGGGCGGGATCTCCTGAGCCGTCTGCTGCTTGGAATCCGCATCTCGATGGCGGTCGGTCTCGGCACGACGGCGATCGCCCTCAGCGTCGGCACGGTGGCCGGAATGCTGGCCGGCTACTACCGAGGTTGGGTGGACAGGATCATCAACGGCTTTGTAGAGCTGGTCTGGGGATTTCCGCTGATCCTGATCGCCGTGCTTTTGATCGGCGCCATCGGGCCCGGGCTCACGGGGGTGGTGATCGCGGTCGGTTTCGTCAACTGGGCCGGCTTTGCGCGCATCGTCCGGGGCGAGGTCTTCGCCCTGCGCGAGAAGGAGTTCGTGGCTGCGGCTCGGGCGCTGGGCAAGGGCGATCTCGAGATCATGGCGCGCCACCTGCTGCCAAACGTCGTCGGTTCGGCGCTCGTGATGGGTTCCTACTACATGGCCATCGCGATCATCGCCGAGGCCGGCCTCTCCTTCATCGGCATGGGCGCCCAACCGCCGCTACCGAGCCTGGGGCAGATGATCAGCCAGGGCAGCGGGTACATGCTTCTGAACCACTGGCTGAGCACCATCCCCGGCTTCGTCATCGTCCTGCTGGTTCTCGGATTGAACGTGCTGGGTGACGGTCTGCGCGACGTGCTCGACCCGCGCCTCAAGGGAGTGAGTTGAGCGCGGAGGTCGCTCTCGAGGTCAAGGGCCTACATACCACCCTGTTCTTGAGAGAGGGTCGCGTGGACGTGGTGCGAGACGTCTCCTTTCAGCTCAACGACGGCGAAACCCTCGCCCTGGTCGGCGAGTCGGGCTGCGGCAAGACACTCACCGCCCTGTCGGTCATCCGCCTGCTGCCTGACCCGCCAGCTCGAATCACGGCCGGCAGCGTCGTGATCGATGGCAACGACATCACGGGCGCGCCCGAGAGCACGATGCGTTCGCTGCGCGGCGATACGGTTTC